>LLEM01000071.1_pt1 | contig 23196 bp, 30 predicted proteins | sample 595841 | NCBI WGS metagenome assembly LLEM01 (sample SAMN02919313, study PRJNA255460) | bioreactor metagenome | biome: chemostat; feature: culture 2012_10.2; material: sediment; isolation source: day64 10degC chemostat 2012 inoculated with Wadden Sea sediment taken from... | place: Germany: Bremen ...
TGTAGGGTCGCCCCCTCTGGTCCGCTACTCCTAAAATCAGGATGCTTACCAAGCTGCGCTATTCACCGACGAATCATCAGCAGTATCACTGCTGAGGCCGCTTATAATACTCGTCAGTTAAATTTACGCAAGTATTAAGCCGCATTTTTTCCTGTTCTGAATTCGTTTGCTCATCTAAGCATCAAAACCAAGAAAAAACTAACAGTTAAGTGATCTCAGACTCATCTTTAGAACAGTTATTAAACAATGCGCCTACCATTGATCCAGATCATCATAACATTTTCGTTTCATTGGTTATCTTGTTGTCATTATCCCCACGACTTAAAGGACGTAACATGGATTTTTGGCTAGATCTCCTATTTGGCAATGCCGTCGGCCTGTCTTCAATGCTCGTGATCTTTGGAGCCTTGGGATTAATGTTATTTTTCGGTGGCTACTTTGTCTACAAAGCGCTATCGGCACCTTCTCCTCACTAGAGCCAATTAGCAAAGTAATTTGCTTGCACCAGGGTTAAAGTGTCGGTCTTGACCCTGGATTTCTTTTGGTAGCAGAGTGAAAGGGGTATAATCGTCTTACCGTAATCAAACTCCGTACCACCATGTCAGATTCCGATGAACTCGATCTCTTCCGTGAGATGATGGCCGATGTCTCGCCAATCAAACAAGATCAAATAGAAACCGCTCATAAGCATCAGGTTACTGAAGCTCACCTCGTCCGTCGACTTGCTGCACAAACCTTATCAGACAGTGATCCCGAATATCTATCGCTCGATCATGCAACGATGCTCAAGCCTGACGACATGGTTGAATTTAAGCGTGATGGCGTTCAGGAAGGTGTTTTCCGTAAGCTCCGCCTTGGTAAATATGAAATTCAGGCTCGGCTTGATTTACACCGTAAGACACTAAAACAAGCCCGTGACGAAGTACTACACTTTCTCAAGCAGTGCCAGCGTATGGATATACGTACGGTGATTATTGTTCATGGCAAGGGCGAGCGATCAAATCCTCCCGCTCTCATGAAAAGCTATGTTGCCACCTGGCTGGAACAAATTGCCGATGTCATGTGTTTTCATTCCGCCTTGCGCCAACACGGAGGGAATGGAGCCTTGTATGTCATGATCAAGAAAAGTCCCGAGCGCAAGCTGGAAAACCGTGAACGGCACCAGAAGCGACAAAGCTAACCGATAGAACATATCACGCAACAAAAAAGAGGAGCCTAGGCTCCTCTTCTTATATCTGTATTTGCTACGCCATTATGACAACCCGCAATGCCAGCAAAATCAAAACAATACCTGATAGTCTGTCAATCAACTGAGCCTTGAGTCGTAACTTATCCAATACCTTCGGATTAGAAAGCACAAAAGCAATCAGCGTATACCATAGCCCGTCAACTAATAGTGGCGTTGCCACTATCACCGCTCGACTGGTGATCTCTGTTCCAACGGCCACAAACTGACTAAACAAAGCCAGAAAAAACAAGGCTAGTTTTGGGTTTAGCAGTGAAATCATCAAGCCGTCACGTGCCGCGGTTCTTAGATTGACCTGCTTGCCAGCCGCCAACTTAGCGGCAATACCACCTTTGGATCGCAGAGCATTCACACCAAGATAAGCAAGATATGCAGCCCCTGCATAGGTGATCACCGAAAACAGTGTCGGAGACTGCTTGAGCACGACAGCAAGGCCAAGCAATGTCAGCAATGCATAAACTCCGACACCGAAGGCATGAGCCCAGGAAGTCACTACACCATGCAGCCTTCCCCCCCGGCCAGACTATGCTTGGCGACAACCGCCAAGCTTGGGCCCCGGCGACATCGCCCCGAGCATACAGATCATTAATAACGAAAGCCAAATACTGAATGTCATCATCTACTCCTTAAACTGATACTCAAGGTAACAGCCAGAAGTTATTAGCTGAAATCAAAAGAAATCATCACTACTATGATTTTAAGTCATAGTGATGGAATACATAGACCCGCGCATGACTGCCAGCACCTGCTCTCTTAACCAGTAATGGGCGGGATCATTATCAAACCTTGGATGCCATAGCAGCCAATATTTGTGCTCGGGAGCGGGTATCGGCAACGACATGTAAGTAACTGGAAACATACGCTTCATGTTGAATGCAATATGCTCTGGGAGCACCATAAGCATATCTGTACGGCAAACCGTGTGAAAGGCAGAGCCGAAAAAAGGAACCGAAAACTGGATATTCCGTGTCAGTCCGAGCTCTGCGAGGTGTTGATCGACAAAGCTGTCTTTATCTCCTCCACCCGAGACTTTCAGGTGGTTATAATTTACGAACTCATCGAGAGTCAAAGACTCTTTGTTTGCCAGCGGATGCTCATTACGCATCACACACACCGGATAATCCGCTCCGATAGAACAACCGCACAGCTCCGGCGGGATCTGAGGCAGCATCGTGGAAACCAGCTGGATATCCAACTCTGCAAGTTGAGCTAACTGGTCAGGAGACCATAGCTGGTAGGCAAGACGGAGCTGGGGAGCCTGCTGCTGAAGCTGATCCACGATGTCAGGCAGAATATACTGCGCCACATAATCAGACGACGACATGACAACTTTTCCCTGCCAGGCTGCTGGCTCAAACTCATCGCTGGCAAACAGCTCCTGGCACTCGGCTAATACCCCCCCGTCCAATTTTAGCTTAAGTTGCTCAGCCTTCGGGGGGGTCGGAAGCAGGCGATTTCCGTCCCTTACCAGCAAGGGGTCGTTGAACAACTCCCTTAGCTGGTTAAGCTGACGGCTAACCGCCGACTGGGTGATATAGAGTCGGGTTGCCGTCCTGCTGACATGGCACTCATCAAGCAAGACTTGAAGCGTACGAAGCAGGTTTAAATTAATATGCTTAATCATAAAGGCCTAGCTACATTTGGTTAGCCGTTGGCATTTTTGGCGATCGGCGCGAAGCTTCCTCGCGTCAACGATAATAGGTCATTCGGCGCCAGTTCAATTTCCAGACCACGTCGTCCTGCACTTACGCAGATAGTGTCGAACTGTTCAGCTGACGCATCAAGGTAGGTAGGCAGACGCTTCTTCTGCGCCAACGGGCTGATGCCCCCTACAATATATCCAGTTATCTTTTCTGCAATTTGAGGATCGGCCATATCAGCCTTTTTGCCCCCCCGCAGCTTTGGCTGCTGCCTTGAGATCCAGCATACCGGCAACCGGGACAATCGCGACAGCCAACTTCTTGGGATCGCCGTTCAATGCAAATAACAGTGTCTTGAAAACTCGACTTGGATCCTGATCCAACACCTGCGCCGCCTCCAGGCCAAAATTCGTATTGGCTGGATCATGATCATACTGGTGAACGGTATAATCGATTTTTTGCTTCTTCGCTAAATTAATTGCTGGCGTCATCGTTATCTCTGGTTAGTTACTCATAGTAGATCAATATATCCAACCTAACTGCAATAAAAAAACTATCTGCATAAAAAAAGCCCCCGGCATAGTGCCGAGGCTCATAGTCATACAGAAATACAATTACATGCATTTCTGTCAACAGGGTTATTTGTAAACCATCTCACCCTTAGGCGCGAACTTGTTCACATCAATCGGGCTGTTTGCCTGTAGGAACTCTTTAAGCACTTCAGCATCAACAAAACCGGTATTTACATGGCCAGGATGATCAGCGACTTTCGGATAACCGTCACCACCAGCGGCATTGAAGCTTGGAATGGTGAAACGGTAAGTTTCAGTCAGGCTCATAGGCTTGCCACCTACTTTGACATTACTCACTTTACCGTTCTGAACAGTCATTGAAATACCGTAGAACTGAGCGAAGGCACCTGAATCAATTGGCTTGGTTGCTACCACATTCAGGTAGTCCATCACTTCCGCACCGCTCATATCCGTATAAGTCACGATATTGCCAAACGGCTGTACGGTCAGAACGTCTTTGTAAGTGATATCACCAGCTGCAATAGAATCACGAACACCACCAGAGTTCATCACGGCAAAGTCAGCTTTTGCACGCTGCATATGAGAAGCTGCAATCAGACGACCCAGGTTAGTCTGCTGGAAGCGCACGACATTACGGTCACCTTCAAGCTTGCCGTTTGACTGAGCAATCTTGACATTCAACTGTTCCTGGCCGCGCTCCTGGAAAGGCTGAAGGAATGTTTTCACTTCTTCGTTCTGAGAAATCTCATCTTCGATGAAGACACGCTTCTTGCTACCGTCCGCCAGCTTCACTTTTTTCTTCAGGTTTACCGGGGATCAGGTCATAGCTGACCATCTGCAGTTCACCGTTTTTAAATTCAAAATCAGCACGGCCAACATATTTGCCCCACTCGTGAGCCTGTACAATCCAGGTGCCGTTCTGCTGATCTGGCTGACACTCATCACCCGGCTTGAAGTTCTTGTTGTACATGTTAGGACCTTCCATGCAAACAGGCTCTTGCGAGTGACCGCCTACAATCATGTCCAGATCACCTTCGTCAACATAACGAGCCAGCGCCACATCACCCGGAGCGTTCACACCACGGTTACCATTTTCATAGTGGCCCATGTGAGTCGCCGCGATGATCACATCTGGTTTCTCAGTCTCTTCTAGTTCAGCGATCAGCTTCTTAGCTTCGGCTTTCGGATCACGGAAATCTACGCCGCCAATATATTCAGGGTTACCAATCTTAGCCGTATCTTCCGTTGTCAGACCGATAACAGCAATCTTGATACCCTGCTGCTCAAAGATCTGATACGGCTGGAACAAACGCTCGCCCGTTTCTTTATCGTAGATGTTCGCCGATAACATAGGGAACTCAGCCCACTCTTCCTGCTTGCGCAACACTTCTAGCGGGTTATCAAATTCATGGTTACCCAATGCCATTGCATCGTAACCTAGCATGTTCATGCCTTTGAAATCAGGTTCTGCGTCTTGTAGATCAGACTCAGGTACACCTGTATTGATATCACCACCTGACAGAAGCAACGTTGTACCACCTTGAGCTGCCACTTCGGTACGGATCTGGTCAAGCAGTGTCTTACGAGCTGCCATGCCGTATTCACCGTATTTGTTCTGCCAGAAGCGACCATGGTGGTCATTGGTGTGAAGAATTGTCAGTTTATATGTTTCGTCAGCCTGCCAAGACGGTGCAGTAGTGTCTGCCTGGCTCGCACAACCAGACAGAGTAGCCAGTACTGCAGCTGTTAATGCTGTTTTGGCAAATAAGCGTTGCTTCATGGGGGATCCCCCTTAACCATTAATATTATTATGATGCCAAGCAATGCGGGAGCCGGCCTTTTGCGACTATTTCAAAAGGCTCTCTTCACTCTTTCGCTTGGCATTACCACTCGCTACCACTCATCCTTGGTAAGGTATAAGTAGCTGTTTATATTGTTACAATAAGCGCAAGTTTAAATTAAAGAATGATCAGTTTTCTGTTGATTTCATAAATCTGTTGGCTAGATCACCATACAGCCAAGAAATTTTCACTAACACCTGATTACGCGCAAAAAAATGCCTCGCAGTTGCGAGGCATTTGATACACTTTCGGGCTTTTTTACAACTCTATCAAGTTCAGTGACCAGATATTCAGGCACTGGCCAGTTGGCGAGTGGGATGCTTAACAAACACCGCTACAACGGCCGCAATCGCCAGGAAGAAACAGTAGTAAGAATGGCTAACCACCTCGAGTGGCGACAGGCCGAACACCGAACCTAGCAATAGCGCCTGTGCACCGTAAGGCAACACACCCTGCACAACACAAGAGAAGATATCCAGCAAACTGGCTGAGCGACGAGGTGTAACGCCATTCTCTACTGCCAGCTCTTTTGCCACGCCACCAGAAACAATAATGGCCACGGTATTGTTCGCCGTACAGCAGTTCGTCAGGCTCACCAAACCGGCAATACCCAATTCACTGGCTCGTAAATTCTGCCCCTGTGTATGATCTTTGCTAAAGATGCGAATAATACGACTAATAAGCTGTGTCAGATAAGCGAGTCCGCCCTGCTGGCGCATCAACTCACTAATACCACCAATCAGCATCGAGAGCAGGAAGATTTCCTGCATGTTGCCAAAACCGGCATAAATGTCCTGACCATAAGAAGACAAACTATACTCAGGCGCAGCAAATAGCCCTACACCACCAGCCAATAAAATACCAATGCTTAGCACCACGAAGACATTAAGTCCCGACACTGCCAATACCAATATGGTGACATAAGGCAGCACCTTCAACCATTCAACGTCTGTTGCCGCTGGCACCTCTGTCGGTGTACTGCTGAACATAAACAGCACAACGGCAATGATAGCGGCCGGAAGCGCAATACGAATGTTCTCGCGGAACTTGTCTTTCATCTGACAACCCTGAGAGCGGGTCGAAGCAATCGTCGTATCCGAAATAATAGACAGGTTGTCACCGAACATCGCACCACTCAGTACAACGCCCGCTGTAAGTGCAACATCCATCCCAGCAGCTTGAGCAATCCCCCAGAGCAACCGGAGCAACCGCGGCAATGGTTCCCATCGAGGTGCCCATCGCCGTTGCAATGAATGCCGATATCACAAAGATCCCCCCCGGCAGAATCATGCTCGCAGGCAACATCGACAAACCTAAGTTGACCGTCGCATCAACACCGCCGGTCGCTTTGGCTACCGATGCAAATGCACCAGCTAGCAGGTAGATCATACACATAGCGATAATATCGCTATGACCGACCCCCCCCGCAGGAATTGTTCAATTGCCTTGTTAAGTTTCTCTTTGCTCAACAGCAAGGCCACGATAACAGCAGGTAGGGCTGCAACAGGTGCTGGTAGCTGATAGAAAGCAAAATCTACTCCCTGCATCGTCAGGTAGCTACCGACCCCAATAAATAGTGCAAGAAAAATACCCAGCGGCAGCAACGCCAATGCTGACGGAGTATTGATTGAATTAAGTGATTGTGTTGTGTTCGACATGATGACTATAGGACATCTATTTTAAAATTTGCCCTAGACTAGAACGTCCCCCCTGGAAGTGTCAACATCTAGACGTCTAAACATCTACAATTAGCCTGCATACCATAACTATTCCCGCTTCAAACTATATGCAAAATAATCACTATGCACTCACAACAAATTTGATGGAATTTCCACCTAATAACGATATTATATACAGAACCACATACTATAAATAGACAGCCTCAATGAAACTAACACTAAAACATAAATTACTCGGATGTGTTTTCTCTGCCATTATCATTATTGCCGGGGGACTAATATGGTTAGCCTCCAATGAGCTCTTTTCCCAAAGCCGGAGCGGTATTTATGCCCGCGCCACCAGCCTCACCAATATTGCTACCGATGCCATTGGCTACTGGCTTGAAGAGCACAAAGCAATCGTAGAATCTACTGCGCGTATATCCAACCGGGAACAATTACACACCGTAATGAAACAAGCCAAAAAGATTGGCCAGTTCAACGATGTGTTCTTTGCTGATTTAGACGGCAAACTGTTTATGGCTGACAACCTTACCACCCCCATTAAGTAACTTTGATGCGAGAACACGCGGTTGGTACCAACAAGCGCTAAACGCTTCAAAAGTCAGCACGTCAGCTCCCTACAAAGGCACTGCTGATGGCAAGGCGATGCTAACTTTCTCTGTTCCAGTGATCCTCAATGGCCAAAAGATTGGGGGTCATTGGCGCAGATATCACCCTGGACTACCTACAGGCTACCATCACTAGCTATGATGTCGGGCAAAACGCCAATGCGATGTTGCTTACTCAGCAAGGTAGTATTTTGGCTTACCACAAAAGCCAACTTATTCTTCAGTCTCTGACCAATATTGCTCACGAGCTGACAGTAAGCCAAGTACACTCGGCAATGGCAGAGCAAAGCATTCAAATATTTATGCAAGACAATCAGGAAAAGCTGATTTATTTCGGCGGAATTGATAACAGCGACTGGATTTTTGCTGTCGAAATGGACCGAGCTACAGAAGAAGCCAGTCATAACCAATTACTGAAGAGCCTAATTGCCACAGGCGTCATTGGCACTCTGATTACACTAGTAGCTGTATCAATGCTCGTGAATTACCTGTTCCGGGATTTAGGCAAGGTTTCCATTGCACTGGCGGATATTGCCAATGGCGAAGGTGACTTGACCCAGCGCTTGCAACCACACAGTAATGACGAAATTGGCCAGCTAGCCAACAACTTCAACCGTTTTATGGACAATATGCATGGCATGATCAGCCGCTTGAGCCACATGTCCGGCTCACTTGCCGAACAAGCCCATGATACGGCAAATCATGCCCAGCAGCGCAGCCAGCGAATTCAGCAGCAGCAAGATGAGATCAATATGGTGGCGACCGCAATTACAGAAATGGCCACCGCCACCCAAGAAATTGCCCATAATGCAGAAAGTACAGCCCAGACATCAGAGCAGACCGTATCCCATGCCCACCTCGGTGCCGAGGAAGTAGGCAAGAGCCAACACTCGATCAGTAATTTGGCCCATGAAGTCGATAATGCAACGGACGTTATCAAGGCGCTTAACCAGCATGCACAGAATATTAATAGTATTCTTTCTACTATTCAGGATATCGCCGAACAGACCAATCTGCTGGCACTAAACGCAGCAATTGAGGCCGCCCGCGCCGGTGAACAAGGACGAGGCTTTGCCGTTGTTGCCGACGAGGTGCGTATTCTCAGCCAACGGACCCACTCCTCGACCCAGGAAATCCAGCAAACTATCGAAACACTGCAGCAAACGACGACCAAAGCAGTATCGATTATGAACGACAGTAAGCTGTTGGCTGAAACCAGTGTCACCGATGCTGCCTCTGCCAGTACAAGCCTTAACCACATCACCCCAGTCGGTCAACCAAATCAGTGATATGGCAACTCAAATAGCCTCTGCGGCCGAAGAGCAATCACTGGTTACGTCTGAAATCACCCGCAATACCGAAGCGGTCAGGGAAGTCTCTGATCAGTTAGCACATGAAGCAAGCGATGCCAGCGAGCAGGCCATTCAGCTCTCCGAGCTCTCGGCAAATTTACGCAAAGAGATAGCGCGTTTTAAGCTATAACCAATACCAACCAAGTTGCACAGCTAGTCAGTTTAATACCAAAAAAATGCCGCCACTGTTTATCGCAGCGGCGGCATTTTTTGACCACCCCCAATCATTACACGTCAAAAAAAACACCTTTATATTCAACCTGTTACCCATAGTATGACCCACGTCACTTTTTCGTGCATATTGGTCAAAATATCTATAAAATTCGGATCAACTAACCTCCCCTATCTTTTGCCTTTTAGACTGAATAAAAATGAAATTATCATTAAAACAAAAACTCATAGGAGCCAGCTTATCTGCAGTGGTTGTTATGGCGACAGCCCTGACCTGGCTAGCTGCCGATCAGCTTTTTGAGCAAACCAGCAGTGGTATCTACGCACGAGCCGACAGCCTTTCCGCAGCGGCAACCGAAGGCATTTCGGAGTGGGTCTCAATCCGCAGCGATATTGCCAGCGCTTTCAATGACTACAGCACCGAAGCCAATGTCGTCCCCTTTTTTTGCAGCAGGCCCGTAAGGCCGGCGGCTTTGACGACATCTTCCTGGGTACACCTGCCGGGGGTATGTATCGCTCGCACCCAGAGCGTAATCGTGCCGACTATGATCCTCGTACCCGCCCTTGGTATCGCGACGCCCCAAAATGCCGGCACCCCAGATCATTACGACGGCCTACCAGGATGCAATCACCAATGCGCTACTTGTAACGATTGCCGAACCAGTAATGAAAAATGGCTCTATGGTCGGTGTTGTCGGTGCCGACGTATTGATCGACCAGCTGATCAATGACGTTATCAATCTTGATGTCGGCAAAAATGCCTATGCAATGCTGCTTAACAAGCAAGATAATACCTTCCTTGCTCACCCTGACGAATCACTGCTGCTTCAGACAATCAACCGCTACAGCAGCGAACTGAATATGGCACGCATTGAATCTGCTATTCAGACCAACCGTATTGAAACGGTCACCATCAACGGCCAAGAAAAGTTGCTCCATTTTGCCAATGTTCCTGGCACTGACTGGATCCTTGGCCTCGAAATGGATCGTACTACCGAGGAAGCTAGCCATAGTAGCTTGCTACGTCAGCTGATTATCACTTCGATCATTATTACCCTGATTGTGGTAAGTGCTGTTGCATGGTTAGTCGGCTTCCTTTTCCGAGACTTGGGCCGTGTTTCCCAGGCTCTGGCAGAAATTGCGACCGGCGAAGGCGATCTGACCCAGCGTCTTGATCCTCGCAGCGATGACGAAGTTGGCCAACTGGCTCACAACTTCAACCGCTTTGTCGGCAACATGCACGGCATGGTCTCGCGTCTGCAGGAAGTATCCAGCTCACTGACCCAGCAGGCTCACATTACGGCCTCGCAGGCTGAAGAGCGTAGTACCCGTATTCAGCACCAGCAAGACGAAATCAACATGGTGGCGACAGCAATCAACGAGATGGCAGCGGCTACCCAGGAAATTGCCGGCAATGCGGACAATACCGCTCGCACCTCAAGCGAAACAGTCGAAGTATCAGAGCACGGCTCTGTTCAGGTTAGCCAGAGCCAGCAGTCTATTACAGGCCTTGCCGGCGAAGTTGACACGGCGACCGATGTGATTGGCGAGCTCAATACCCATGCCCAGAGCATCAACACTATCCTATCGACGATTCAGGGTATCGCCGAGCAGACCAACCTGCTGGCACTGAATGCCGCCATTGAGGCAGCCCGTGCAGGTGAGCAGGGCCGCGGTTTTGCCGTGGTTGCCGACGAAGTACGCGTTCTTAGCCAGCGTACTCATGCCTCGACACAGGAAATCCAGCAGATGATCGAAACCCCTGCAGCAGACTACCGGTCGTGCAGTGGGCATTATGGAAGACAGCCGTCGCTTGGCCGAAACCAGTGTCGATGATGCGAGTGCAGCGTCTGCCAGCCTGTCCCAGATCAACAGCGCAGTAACCAATATCAGTGATATGGCAACTCAAATTGCTTCTGCGGCCGAAGAGCAGTCTTCAGTGACATCTGAAATCACTCGCAACACCGAAGGGATCCGCGACGTATCAAACGAACTGGCTGTCGAAGCCGATGAGGCCGCAAAACAGGCCGCCGAGCTATCGCACCTTTCTCACGAACTGCAGCAGGAAATCAACCGCTTTAAGCTGTAATGCCATAACGCACTAACAAAAAGCGCCGATGTTGATATCAACATCGGCGCTTTTTTTATGGTGATAGATAAACCGCTTGATTAAATCAGGTTAAACACAATCGCTGATACCGCCAGCAGTCCCATCACCAAAATAAAGATTGTACTGAATTTGCCACGGTGCGCTTTCAACGCATCAACCTTGTATACCGCCAGCATTGGCATGATGAACAGGATCATCGCAATTACGGGACCGGACAACGCTTCCATCATTTCCAGGATACTCGGGTTCATCACCGCGGCAAACCAGATTGCAAAGAACATAAACACTATCCCAAGCTTGTCCAGTTTTGACGGTGCTAGGCTGGTCTGCTTCTGCAGCATACCGTTCAGGCTTTCGCGCGCCCCCCCATGAAGTGGCCGAGGAAAGAAGAAGAAATCGCAATAAAGGCAATCAACGGGCCCAACGCAACGATGAACGGACTATTGTGGACATTGGCCAGATAGGACAAAACCGAGACATTCTGCGCTTTGGCTTCCAGTAGCTGTGCCGGGCTCAGGCTCAGTACACACGAAAAGACAAAGAACAATACGAAGGAAATAAGCATCACCGAAGTGCGTTTAAGGATCTGATCGGATTTTTGTCCGGCATCCCCACCATAATGGCGGCGCTGAGCATTGGCAAAGCTGGAGATTGCAGCTGCGTGGCTAAAAGCAAATACTGTCACCGGCACTGCAAGCCACAGCGTGATAGAAAAGCTTCCCCATTCTGGCAAAGTCATCAGATCCGGCATCTGCCAGTTTGGTATCAAATAGAGCGACAAACCAGCCAGAATGGCCGCGAGCGGGTAGACAATCACCTCAAACACTCTCAGCATCACTTTTTCGCCAGCCATCATGATAGCAATCATGCCGAATACCAAAATACCCGAAAGCACTATCCGCGATGGAGAAGCCATCCCCAGCTGGTTAACAATAAAGCTATCGACCGTATTGGTCAGGCCAACACCATAGATCAACAAGATAGGAAAAATAGAGAGAAAATACAGCAAGGAAATAAGGCGCCCTGAGCTGACACCAAAGTGTTCTTCTACCACATCGGTAAAATCTGCATCCGGCTTGGATGACGACAGTACGAAGCGAGATAACCCGCGGTGGGCAAGAAATGTCATCGGCCCGGCCAACAGGGCCATGATCACCAATGACCAAAAACCCCCGACACCGATATTGATCGGCAGGAACAAAATACCGGCTCCCACTGCAGTACCAAACAAGCTCAGCATCCAGCTTGAATCGTGTTTGCTCCAGCTAGAAACCGTCGGCTCCGAATGACTCATAGGTATATCTTGAGATAATGACACGTAACACCCTACTTCTACAAAATTTTACTCGGCGAGGAGTATACAGATGCAGAATTAAAGTCTCACAAAGAAAACGGCAAACTTCTCGCTCTGTTTCTAGCCATAAGACAGGTGGATGAACTAGCATTATCGTAATGGATAATCAATATCACCACATAGATAGCAGTAAATAGATGGAACCACTAAATTTTTACAATTTGTATTTTTTTAATCTACGCCAAAATTGCTCAAAAAAACAACGGCCCAGCAGATATATCTGCTGGGCCGTGCATTATCAGGAGTGATATCGCTTATTTGATTTCGATTGGCTCGAAGCTCTTGATCAAGTCATCCAGCTGTTTGATTTGAGCCAGGAACGGCTCAAGCTTATCTAGCGGGAAGGCTGAAGGACCATCGCAGCGCGCCTGATCCGGTGTCGGATGAGCTTCCATAAACAGACCACCGATCCCTGTCGCAATACCTGAACGAGCAAGGTCAATGGTTTGTTCACGGCGGCCACCTGATGCCGCACCCTGCGGATCACGGCACTGCAAGGCATGGGTGACATCAAAAATGATCGGGCTGCCTTTAGACGCCTTCTTCATCACATCAAAGCCCAGCATATCAACAACCAGGTTGTCATAGCCGTGTAATACGCCACGTTCGCAAAGAATGATGTTCTCGTTGCCGCACTCAGCAAACTTTTCAACGATATTACCAACCTGACCAGGGCTCATGAACTGAGGCTTCTTCACGTTGATCACAGCACCTGTTTTCGCCATTGTCTCAACCAGATCAGTCTGGCGAGCAAGGAAAGCGGGAAGCTGAATCACATCGACAACATCAGCAACAGGCTGTGCCTGATACTGCTCGTGAATGTCAGTGATGATCTTCACGCCAAAAGTATCTTTCAGTTCCTGGAAGATCTTCAGGCCTTCTTCCATCCCCGGACCACGGTAAGAGTGAACGGAAGAGCGGTTGGCTTTGTCAAAAGACGCCTTAAACACGTAAGGAATACCGAGTTTGTCGGTCACTTCCACGTACTTCTCACAGATCTGCATAGCCATATCGCGAGATTCAAGTACGTTCATACCACCAAACAAGACAAACGGCTTGTCGTTGGCAACATCTATATCACCAACTCGAACAACTTTCTGTTCCATCATATTCTCTCTTCTCATTCTGTATATTGACGTAATAACCACTGCCGAGACTCGGCTATTACCTCCGAATTTGTTGCCACTATCGTTATCAACATCAATGCAGGGTCAGAGGCTCTTCATTGAGTGCCAGTACCTGTAGCTTCAATAATTCCGCCGCAGGATCTTCCGGGCATTGCTCGATGAAATATTCGTAATCCATCGCCGCAGCATGGCTGCACTCTAACTGCTGGTAAATATAACCACGATCTCTAATTTCATGCGGATCGCCAGGCTAAACTCCAACGCCATATCGCTGCAACGCAAGGCATCTGCAAAGTGTTCTTCACGTAACAGGGAGCTTTTCATTACCGTCAGCCAACGGGTCAGAATGTCGGTATTGTCCGCTTCGTCCAGATGCTCCTGTCGCAGCTCGGTAAACGGACCTCGATGGCCTTTCAGCCAAGCGCCCATCGTCCGCTTGCTCAGATATTCACCGTCAAATGGATTGATATACTGCTGCTCGCCGTCATACCAGTTAACCTTGAGAATGAACTGGGTCGGGAAACCTACGCTGCTGACCGGCAGCTCAAGGTGGTGTGCAAGGTATAGGAATATTGCTCCGAGGCTGACAGGGGATGCCTTTCTTACGTTCAAGTACTTTGTCAAGAAAGACATTTTCCGAAGAAAAATACTGCTGCTGGTCGCCACGAAACCCCCACTCGCGGTAAAACAGACGGATTAGACCTTCCAGACGCAAGTGCGGATTCATTTCATCCATTAGGCGTGTTCCGCCTCCTGGGCCAGCTTTTTTAGCTGTAGCCGGACCCAACCTGCTGGAAACGCAGGATCAATTTCCGCAGTCATTTCCAGAGCGCCTTCCACCAGCGCCATCTGCTCTAATTCTTCATCAGTAAAACGTAACATGATTACCCCCCCAGAAATGATGACTTAGTCGTTGCAATATTTGCAGCCGCCATCACCCAGCCTAGCGAACCGAAAAAAGCAAAGGTCTTGAATACTTTGTTTTTACCGTATTTCAACGTGAAAAAGCCCAAAGCGATATATGCCAGTACACAGCTCAACTTCTGGGTCATCCAGTTTCCGGATTCCGTAAACGGAATAACTCCGGTAATGTAAATAAGCACAATCCCGGTTAGTAGCAGAAAGGTATCAACGACATGGGGGGGTGATCTTTAAGTATTTTTTCTCGAGCAGCGATGAATTCGCCATCATCAGACAATAGCGAACAACAAACAGCAATACACTCAGAGCAATTGCCACCATGTGAAGATGTTTAAACGCAGCGTACATATAATTTTCTCTCTCTATCCTTGCCAACAGCCCATGGTTACCCGATCTAGGCCGGCATAATCCTGTGCTGTTGAGACCTGGTTATATCCCAGTTCCAGTAAAATAGCCCTTACCGCTTCACCTTGCTCAAAGCCATGTTCCATCAGCAGCCAACCGCCCGATAGCAAATACAAGCGGCCCTGCTCACTAATGATACGAATATCAGCCAGGCCGTTCTCTTCTGCCACCAAAGCGCTCTTAGGCTCAAAACGCACATCGCCCAGTTCGAGGTGAGGGTCAGTTTTATCAATGTAGGGGGGGTTGCTGACAACAACGGCAAAACGATCGTCAGGTGTCAGCGGACTGTACCAACTTCCGGACAGGAAGCGGGTATTAGTAATGTGTAGATTCTGACTGTTTTCCAACGCCAGCTGAGCAGCTTCCGGACGCAAGTCGATACCGGTTACACTCAGTTCAGGACGTTCCGAGGCGATAGCAAGGCTATCGCTCCCGTCCCTGTGCCCAAATCGAGTACAGAACAAGGCTCCGTAGGCACTTTTTCCAATGCCAGCTCAACCAAGCGTTCGGTGTCAGGACGCGGGATCAGGGTATGAGGCGCAACTTTCAGTGGCAATGACCAAAATTCTCGCTCACCGACGATATACGCAATCGGTTCACCCGCCAGACGGCGATACAAAACGGCATCGAAAGCAGCGGCTTGCTCACTGTCGAGTGTTTTTTCCGGCCAGGTCAGCAAATAACTGCGAGGCTTATCCAGCACAAAACACAGCAATACAGCAGCATCCAGTTGCGGGCTTTCGGAGCCCGCATCAATAAGCTGCTGAACAGTCTGCTTCAGCAGTGCTTCAATGCTCAGTGGCATTAGTTCTGTTCAGCCATGGCTGCTAGCTGATCAGCCTGGTGTTCCTGCAGCACAGGTTGGATCAGGGTATCCATATCACCCTCCATCACTTCATTCAGACGATAGAGAGTTAGGTTGATACGGTGATCCGAAACACGGCCCTGCGGGTAGTTGTAGGTACGGATTCGGTCAGATCGGTCACCCGAGCCTAGTAAGTTACGACGAGTACTTGCTTCTGCTTCATGGCGTCGTTCCTCTTCAGCTTTAATAATACGCGCCGCCAGTACTGACATTGCCTTGGCCTTGTTCTTATGCTGGGAACGCTCGTCCTGACACTCCACCACAATCCCGGTTGGCAAGTGGGTAATACGGATTGCAGAGTCGGTGGTGTTGACGTGCTGACCACCCGCGCCCGAGGCACGGAAGGTGTCAATTTTCAGATCACCCGCATTGATTTCTGGGATTTCGGCTTCCGGTACCTCAGGAAGAACCGCAACCGTACAAGCCGAAGTGTGAACACGGCCCTGAGATTCTGTTGCCGGTACACGCTGAACACGATGACCGCCTGATTCAAATTTCAGCACACCGTATACGCCTTCGCCATTCACTTTGGCGACCATTTCTTTATAGCCACCTTGCTCAGAGTTGTTTGCATTGATCACTTCGATACGCCAGCCACGGCTCTCGGCATATTTGCTGTACATGCGGAACAGGTCACCGGCAAAGATACCCGCTTCGTCACCACCAGCTCCGGCTCGGATTTCGATAAAACAGTTACGCTCATCGTTCGGATCTTTCGGGATCAGAAGCACCTGAAGCTCATCTTCAAGACGGATGATTTCAGCTTTCGTTTCCTTCACTTCTTCCTGCGCCATTTCACGCATTTCCGGATCATCTTCTTTCGTCATCTCTTCAGCGGCTTCAAGATCCTCTTTCGCTTGCTGATAAGCCTGGAAACACTTGGTTACTTCTTCCAGCTGAGAGTATTCACGGGAAAGCGCTCGGAATTTATTCTGATCACCGATCACATCAGGATCACTAAGCAGATGCTGGACTTCTTCGTAACGCTCAACCAGCGTTTCTAATTTAACTAAAATTGAAGATTTCATAATTGACTTAACTGTTGTGTTCCGGTCATGGCAGTGCGCATCGGCCCTGCCTCATATTAATTTTTGAACGACTCTAATCCCAGAGTCTCGCGTATGACGGCCAATTTCTCCGGCTCGCCATTATGAGCAGCCTGCTGCATTGCCCGAGTTGGCGCGTGAATCAATTTATTGGTCAGCTTATTGCTCAATTCAGCCAACACTTTTTCTGGATCGCTGCCATTGGCTATAGCCTGAAGGCTACGGCTTAGTAGTTCAGTTTTGATATCTTCGGCATGGCAGCGATACTGACGAATGCTGTCAACAGCTTCCAACGAACGCAACCAGCTCATGAAGGCTGCACTTTCTTCACTGACAATGGCCTCGGCCTGAATCGCTGCAACCTTGCGTTGCTCGCGATTCTTTTCCACGATGCTGTGCAAGTCATCGACCGTATACAAATAAGCATCGTTCAGTTCGCCGACTTCCGGTTCGATATCTCGCGGAACGGCTATATCCACCAGCAGCATTGGCTGATGACGACGTGCCTTAATCGCTTTCTCGACCATTCCCTTGCCAACGATCGGCAACGGGCTTGCCGTCGAACTAATCACAATATCTGCCCGGGGGCAGATAGTCAGGAATGTCCGGCAAACCAATCACCTCGGCCCCAAATTCCTTGGCCAGATTGTCGGCACGCTCTTTGGTCCGGTTGGCCACAATCAGCTTATTGCATCCTTGTTCGACCAAATGGCGAGCGACCAACTCGATGGTTTCACCCGCACCGACCAATAATACCGTGGCATCTGATAACGATTCAAAGATTTGCTTGGCAAGAGTGCAGGCAGCAAACGCCACCGATACGGCATTGCCACCAATGTCTGTCTCGGTACGCACCCGCTTCGCTACCGTAAATGACTTATGGAATAACTTTTCCAGCATGCCATGAACGGTCTCATAATCACGGGCATCAGAATAAGATTGCTTTACCTGCCCCAGGATCTGTGGCTCACCAAGTACTAAAGAATCAAGGCCGCAAGACACACGCATTAAGTGTCGAACTGCTGCCTGCTCTTCGTGAAAATACAAGCTCGGCATCAGCTCTTCAGCGCTGAGTTGATGAAACTTGGTCAACCAGTCGATCAGGATGCCCGGTCCGGTCTGGGTCACGTCACAATAGAGCTCGGTGCGGTTGCAAGTCGAGACGATAACGCCACTTGTCACCTCCGGGTGAGCTTCTAACTGCTGCAATGCCTGTGTCAGCTTTTCCGGGGGGGAAAACGCAACACGCTCACGCAAATCCACAGAAGCCGTTTTATGATTTATTCCTAATGCAAGCAATGTCATGGAGACGGTGTACCAACTTCGCCGGTGAAAAAGATCCAGGGCGGGATTTTACTTGATGCCCCAGCGTAATTAAAGAAAACTAACGCAATCAATCTGGCATTCCTGATCAAATGTTGATATTTAAATACCATTTATTGCTCAGGTACCCTCAGCAATTCCTTGTTGCAATTGGTATTATGGTCCAATTCTCGCTATTGTTTGCCTAAACCCACAAGTTAATCATAAATTATGCCATCGATTTCATTTGTTCGATTGTATTTACACTCGAAACAGCGTCTGCTTGGTTTATCCGTACTACTTTTTCTTCTGTCCGGCTGTGCCAGCCAGGCACCAGTTTCTCCCCCGTTAGACTGGGAATCCCACCAAGCTTCACTCCTGCAATTGAGCCAGTACCAGGCCAAAGGCAGACTAGGTTACAGGGGCACGCAACGTTTCGGTGCCAACCTGCTGTGGCGCACCGTTCCGCAGGCCGATCATCTGTTACTGACTAACTTCCTCGGTAAAACCCTGCTCAAACTCGATGCTACACCAGTGAGTGCAACCTTAATTTCCCATGATGCAAAACCTATCAGGGAACCAATGCTTCACGCCTTATTCAGCAGCTTACCGATATTAATTTGCCGATAGAGCAAATGCGTGACTGGCTGATAGGTCTGCCAACTGCTGCCGATACCTATCAGCTAAACAGCGAAAACCGGGTTGCCTATCTGGCGAAGCAAATCGACCAGCAGCTTTGGCAGCTGGACTACAACGAATATGACAATTCGGTAACCCCGGCATTACCTACGCGAATGATACTGTCACAGGGGGGATGTACGTATTACCCTCGTTATCAATGAGTGGTTAATCACCGCTAAACAACCGTAATTGACCATGAGCCACACTATGATAACCCGCACTACTCGCTGGCCCGCTCCGGCAAAATTAAACTTGTTTCTCTACATCACCGGCCGCCGTCCCGATGGCTATCACGAGCTGCAGACCCTGTTTCAGTTTCTGGATCACAGCGATACCCTGACGATCACAGCCAACGATTCCGGCATTATCAGCCTCTTTCCGGCCATTAAAGGCGTGGCAACCGAAGATAACCTTATCTACCGTGCTGCCGACGCCTTGCGCCGTGCCGCAGGGATAAATGCCGGAGCCGAGATCCATATCGATAAGATTCTGCCGATGGGAGGAGGGCTTGGTGGCGGTTCATCTGATGCAGCCACTACCTTGGTTGCGCTGAACTACCTTTGGCAAACCGAGCTCAATGTTGATGAGCTGGCCAAAATTGGTTTGAATCTCGGCGCTGATGTGCCGGTTTTCGTCCGCGGTCTCAGTGCATTTGCCGAGGGCGTTGGGGAAAAACTTCAGCCTGCAGAGCCGCAAGAAAAGTGGTATTTAGTCGCCAAACCGGATGTCAGCATTGCAACTGTTGATATTTTCACCCATCCGGAATTAATTCGTGACACGGAAAAGCGGACGCTGGATGCCCTGTTGGCGGGGATTTACGAAAACGATTGCGAAAAAATCGTCAGAAGACTGCACCCCGAGGTTGATAAGGCGCTTTCGTGGCTGTTAGAATACGCGCCGTCAAGACTGACTGGCACTGGCGCTTGTGTGTTTGCTGAATTTAGCACTCAACAAGATGCCCTTGCAACACTGAATAAATTACCTGACTGGCTCCAAGGATTCGTCGCAAAAGGTGTCAACACATCTCCCCCCCTTTTGACAGCCTTGAACGCACATTCTACGGACTGTCAGTAACTACAACTTGGACGCAACCTGAGGTTTCCACCGTGCCTGATATGAAGCTGTTTGCTGGTAACGCTACACCAGAACTAGCCCAACGCATTGCTGACCGTCTCTACATCTCTTTAGGAGACGCAACAGTTAACCGTTTTTCCGACGGTGAAGTCTGTGTTCAGATTAATGAGAACGTTCGTGGTAGCGACGTTTTTATCATTCAATCTACTTGTGCGCCAACCAATGACAACCTGATGGAACTGGTTGTAATGATCGATGCACTACGCCGTGCTTCCGCAGGCCGTATTACCGCTGTAATCCCTTACTTCGGCTATGCTCGCCAAGACCGCCGCGTTCGTTCTGCTCGTGTGCCAATTACCGCAAAAGTCGTTGCTGATTTCCTTTCTAACGTTGGCGTTGACCGCGTACTGACTGTCGATCTGCACGCTGAGCAAATCCAGGGCTTCTTCGATGTTCCTGTAGATAACGTCTTCGGTAGCCCTGTGCTGCTTGAAGATATCTTGGCGAAGAACCTAGAAGATCCAGTTGTTGTATCTCCAGATATTGGTGGCGTTGTACGTGCACGTGCAATTGCTAAGCTACTGGATGACACAGATATCGCGATCATCGACAAGCGCCGTCCGCGCGCCAACGTTTCTCAGGTAATGCACCTGATCGGTGACGTTGAAGGCCGCGACTGCATCATCGTCGATGACATGATCGATACCGGTGGTACGCTGTGTAAAGCCGCCGAAGCACTGAAAGAGCGTGGCGCCAAGCGTGTATTTGCTTATGCAACTCACCCAGTATTCTCAGGTAACGCACCTCAGAACATCCGTGAATCAGTCATCGACGAAGTGATCGTCACTGACTCTATCCCGTTGTCTCAGGAAATAGTCGATACCGGTCGCGTATCTGTACTGACCCTGTCAGGCATGCTGGCTGAAGCGATCCGTCGCATCAGCAACGAAGAGTCTATCTCTGCGATGTTCGAGCACTAAGAGCTCCCCTATTCCAAACTGTTTATCGAACGGTTCGGCATAGCGATATCATCCAAACGCCCCCCCGCAGCATGCGGGGGCGTTTTTCGTCCGGACATATCAATCTTGCTCGGTTTGGTATAACATAGCGCGCGTTTTAAGCCCCCCCTAAGACTTGAGAGACTAGCGTGAGTAACAATATTCGTCTATTAGTTGGCCTGGCAAACCCTGGTGCCGAGTATGCTAATACCCGTCATAATGCGGGTGCATGGGTGGTAGAAGAACTGGCCCGTGTTCATAACATTAGCCTACGAGAAGAATCGAAATACTTTGGCCAAACTGGCCGGATCCAGGCCAATGGCATGATCTTCGCTTGTTGATCCCTTCCACGTTTATGAACCTATCCGGCAAATCCGTGGCAGCACTGGCTAATTTCTATCAGATCAAGCCAGAAGAGATCTTAGTTGCGCATGATGAGCTGGACTTACCGCCGGGCGTGGCGAAGTTCAAAAAAGGCGGAGGCCACGGCGGCCACAACGGCCTGCGCGATATCATCAGCAAAATGGGTAATAACAAAGATTTCTATCGTCTGCGTGTCGGTATCGGCCACCCGGGCGACAAAAACAAAGTATCCGGTTTTGTACTGGGCAAGGCGCCGGCCAAAGAGCAGGGCAATATTGATGCAGCGGTTGATGAAGCGGTTCGCTGCATGGATGTCCTGCTGAAAGATGGCCTGAATAAGGCACAAAATCGACTCCATTCATTCAAGGCTGAATGATTGTTGTCACTCCTAACTTAGTATTGCTCTGCGCGTTGCAATGGGCAGCCATTGTATGTGCAGAGTTGTTTCACCGAATCATCACCAAAAGGGGTTTCCAACCATGGGGTTTTAAATGCGGAATCGTCGGCCTGCCAAACGTAGGTAAGTCCACACTATTCAACGCCTTAACAAAAGCGGGTATCGAAGCGGCAAACTTCCCGTTCTGTACTATCGAGCCAAACACCGGCGTTGTACCTGTGCCAGATCTTCGTTTGGATGCACTGGCGGAGATCGTTAATCCAGAACGTATCCTACCTACGACAATGGAATTCGTCGATATCGCGGGCCTGGTTGCCGGCGCCTCGAAAGGTGAAGGCCTAGGTAACAAGTTCCTGGCGAATATCCGTGAAACAGACGCAATCGGCCACGTTGTCCGCTGCTTTGAAGATGACAACATTGTTCACGTATCGGGTAAAATCCACCCGCTGGAAGATATTGAAGTTATCAATCTTGAACTGGCGTTAGCCGATCTTGATACCTGTGAACGTGCAATCTTCCGCCAAGCGAAAAAAGCGAAAGGCGGTGATAGCGATGCTAAATTCGAGACTGCCGTACTTGAAAAGCTGCTTCCTACTCTAACTGAAGGTGGCATGGTTCGTTCAGTCGACCTAAGTAAAGAAGAGCTTGCAGCCATTGATTACCTGCACTTCCTTACTGTGAAGCCAACTATGTATATCGCGAATGTAAGCGAAGACGGTTTCGAAGATAACGAATACCTAGACATGGTTCGCGAGCACGCGGCAAAAGAAAATGCGGTTGTGGTTGCAGTATGTGCCGCTATCGAATCTGAAATTGCGGAGCTTGATGACGCAGACCGTGAAGAGTTTCTGGCGGATATGGGTATCGAGGAGCCAGGCCTGAATCGCGTGATCCGTTCTGGCTACGAGCTACTGACACTACAAACTTACTTCACCGCAGGTGTGAAGGAAGTACGTGCGTGGACAATTCCTGTTGGGGGCAACTGCGCCACAGGCGGCCGGTAAGATCCACACCGACTTTGAAAAAGGCTTCATCCGTGCCGAAGTTGTCGGCTACGACCACTTCATCGAGTTCCAAGGTGAAAGCGGTGCAAAAGAAGCCGGTAAATGGCGCCTGGAAGGTAAAGACTACATCGTAAAAGATGGCGATGTCGTTCACTTCCGCTTCAACGTATAACATCATCGCAATGTACGTATAGCATTTGCGCCGATTTGAAATAAGCCAGCATTGTTGCTGGCTTATTTTTTACCTCCCAGGCAAGTTTGATAAATGCTAACGAGCCTCTCATTCGTGTCATTTGTTGTTCAAAAATAGCAATGAAGTGTGGCATTCGCCCATTTCGTCCAAATAACAATCGAACACACGGATTTTCTGAATATATTAAAAAAAACTGTTGACGCTTTTAGCTGGTATGAGCATAATGCGCCCCCGTTCCCGAGACAGCGCCCAGTCAAATTGGCCTGCTGAAGGAAGCAAAAAT
>LLEM01000072.1_pt1 | contig 23102 bp, 32 predicted proteins | sample 595841 | NCBI WGS metagenome assembly LLEM01 (sample SAMN02919313, study PRJNA255460) | bioreactor metagenome | biome: chemostat; feature: culture 2012_10.2; material: sediment; isolation source: day64 10degC chemostat 2012 inoculated with Wadden Sea sediment taken from... | place: Germany: Bremen ...
GTCGTTATACCCCCCTATTGGTGGTACTCACACCGTTAGGCCATAGCGAAATAGAAAGTCTATGACTATGATTCTATGGTGATTGTCTGAATTTGTGATATATCGTCTAGATAGATCTGTTGGGGAAAGGCCATTTATGAAATATCTTGTCACCGGAGCCGCAGGATTTATTGGTAGTGCGGTTTCAGAACGCCTGTGCGCACAGGGCCATGAGGTCATCGGTATTGATAATATCAATGATTATTACGATATCAATCTGAAGCTGGCGCGTCTGGATCGAATAAGCCATCCGGCATTTACCTTCATCAAAATGGATCTTGCCGACCGGGAAGGCATTGCTGACTTGTTTGCGGATCAGTGCTTTGATCGTGTTATTCACTTGGCCGCACAGGCTGGCGTGCGCTATTCCATTGATAATCCGCTTGCGTACGCTGACAGCAACCTTGTCGGCCACCTGACGATACTGGAAGGCTGTCGGCAGCACCACGTTCAACATCTCGTGTATGCCTCCTCAAGCTCGGTATATGGCCTGAATCAAAAGATGCCGTTTGATACCGCAGATAGTGTCGATCACCCTATTTCACTGTATGCGGCAACCAAGAAATCCAATGAGTTGATGGCCCACTCCTATTCACATCTGTACGGTATTCCGACAACCGGTTTGCGCTTTTTTACGGTTTACGGTCCCTGGGGGACGGCCAGATATGGCGCTGTTTAAGTTCACCAAAAAGATTGTTGAAGGTGAGCCAATTGATATCTACAACAATGGTGATATGCGCCGTGACTTTACCTATATCACGATATCGTCGAAGGATTATCCGTATACAGGACGTGATCCCAAAAACAAATCCAGAATGGACGGTTGAAACTGGTACGCCGGCAACCAGTTCGGCACCCTACCGTGTCTATAATATCGGCCATGGTAGTCCGGTAAAGCTGATGGATTACATCGATGCCCTGGAAGAGGCGTTGGGTATCGAAGCGAAGAAAAACTTTATGCCAATGCAGCCAGGTGACGTGTACGCGACCTACGCGGATACGGAAGACTTATTTGAAGCGACAGGCCATAAGCCGGAAGTATCTGTCAGGCAGGGGGGGTGAAAGCCTTTGTTGATTGGTACCGAGAATTTTATCAGTGCTAGCCAAAGAAGTGTTTAGCTTGGTATAAAAAGGAGGCGAGGGCCTCCTTTTTATCTTTATAGTAATAGGTAATCTATTAGTCGTGCAGTTTTTTTAGCAAGGCGTCAGTGATATATGGGTCGACAAACTGGCTGACGTCTCCATGGTGCAATGCGACTTCTTTTACAATCGTAGAGGAGATGAAAGAGTTTTCTTCTGCCGGAGTCAGAAATACCGTCTCGAGTTCAGGCATCAGGCGGCGGTTCATGTTGGCCAGCTGGAACTCGAATTCAAAGTCAGATACGGCTCGCAGTCCACGTACCAAGATATTGGCTTGGTATTCTTTGGCAAAATCAACCAGCAACCCGGAAAAGCCAACAATCTCGACATTGGTAAGGTGCTGGGTAATACGCTTGGCCAGCTGAACTCGCTCCTCGAGATCGAACAGGGGCTTTTTGCTAGGGCTGAAGGCAATACCGACCACGACGTGGTCAAACATAGCGGCTGCGCGTTCGATGAGATCAAGGTGCCCGTTGGTGATGGGATCAAAGGTGCCGGGGTAGATGACACGGGTATTCTTATTGTGCTTCACAAGGAGATCCTCAATACAAAGATGACGTTATGCTATCAAAAAAGCAGCAAGGTTCTCCATCTTTCAGGCGAATTGCTATGGTTAATTTTTCCTTATCTTGTATTATCCGGACGGATTGGTTTTAGTTGGAACAAGGTGCTATGAAGAAAGTTCTCGTTGTGCGAAATGATAAAATTGGCGATTTTATGCTGGCATGGCCCAGCTTTGCTATGCTCAAGCAGTCACTGCCTGAGTGTCAGATCACTGCCCTTGTCCCTAATTACACCGCCCCGATTGCTCAGTTATGCCCATGGATTGATGATGTGATGATTGATCCGACCTCGAAAGCGGATAAAACCCAGCAGGCTGGTTTAGTGTCGCAGATCAAGCAACGTGATTTTGATGCGGCTATCTGTCTGTTCTCGAACGGTTACAATGCCAAACTGCTCTGGCGGGCCGGCATTCCATATCGTCTTGCCCCTGCCACCAAACTGGCCCAATTGCTGTTTACCCGCCGGCTAAAGCAGCGTCGTTCACGTTCGGAAAAACCGGAATTTGAATACAACCTGGATTTGATCCGTTACTTTCTTGCTGACAACCAGGTTGCCAGCCAAGAGCCGCAGGGCCCATATCTTGCGTTTGCAGAGGAGCTGCTGGCGACGCAAAAAGCGCAGCTGGTGGCTCAGCTGGCACTGGATGCCAGTAAACCGTGGTGTTTTATTCATGTAGGAAGTGGCGGCTCGGCCAATAACTTGTCGTTGGAGCAGTATGCGGCTCTGATAAAGGGCGTGGCAGCAAAACATAACTGTGAGTTCGTATTGACTGCCGGCCCGGGAGAAGAAGCCATGGCCGCGTCGCTTCATACGTTGATCAAGCTGATGTCGCTGCCTACATTTATGACAAAAACGACGGCCTGCAAGATTTTACCCGCTCTTTGGCTTGCGCTGATCTGTTTATTGCCGGTTCGACAGGCCCGCTGCATATCGCCGCCGCACTTGATATTCCGACCATTGGCTTTTTCCCAAGCAAGCGCTCAGCGACGCCGTTACGCTGGAAGACGCTGAACACTACTGGTCGTCATTTGGCATTTTGTCCGCCTGCTGGCAAAGGGCAGGATACGGACATGGGCTTGATTGATATTGACGCCGTACTTGAAAAGCTACGCCTTGGGCGGCTCAGTACTGCTCCTGATCCATAAGTCGGCATATTTCACGAATGTGGAGTGTGCCGATAGAATTGACAGCAGAAACCCTTGCTTGCCATCAAGAAAGCCGGCTCTAAGGACATACATTTTCAAGAAGCAGCCAATCGCATGAAGCAGTCCCTGGCTGATGCTGCTGCGTTTGCCGCATTTTTCTCGCTGCTCAGCCCAGGCTTTTGCATATCCTGCCGATTTCACCAAATAATGGTGCAGGTCGTTGTAGGTAAAGTGCAGCAGATCGCCTTCTAGAGGCTGTACCTTCATATTCGGTGACAGCTCGACTTTCTCATGCACTAAATCTTGGTTGTATTGTGTCAGCTTGGTTGGGTATAGGCGGTTGACCCTATCCGGATACCAGCCGCAGTGGCGGATATAGCGGCCAAATACCCAGCTTAGGCGCGGAACACTGTATACAGTGTTGTCTTGCGGCGATGATAGCACCTGTAGGATGCTCTGCTTGAGCTCCGGGGTGACACGCTCATCGGCATCTAGCCATAGTATGTAATCCGATTCGACATAGCTCTGGGCCAGCTGACGCTGGGGACCAAACCCTGGCCAGTCGGCATTGACGAAAAACTTATCGGTATACTGGCGTGTGATAGACTCCGTGCTGTCGGTACTCCCGGCATCGAGCACAACAATCTCATCCGTCCATCCTTTGACTGACTCTAGACAGGCCTGCAAGTTGTCGGCTTCATTTTTGACGATCAGCGCAACAGCAAGGGTCGGCTTAGTGGCACTCATTTTTTCTCCTTAAGGATATGAAAGTCAGAAAGGGCTTTGTCGAGCATGGCAATAACAGCATCGGCGCGAATACGTTGCATCGCGTCGGGATCTTTGACTCGACTACGCCAGGACTGCTGGCTCAGTGGTTTTCCTGTTTCAGCCTCAATGGCTTCCTGGTAGGCACTGACAACATAATCTTGATAACAATAGGGGGGGCCTGTTCGTTTCGGATTGTGGTGGGCATAAAGGCCAATCACCGGAGTATTGACGGCAACGGCCATGTGGGCTGGGCCAGTATCGGGTGCAATGACCAGATCAGCTTGTGCCAATAAAGCGAGCATTTGCTTTAGGGTGCTTTTCCCGACCAGATCAGTCACTGGCACCTTGCACTGCTTGCTGACGTGCTCGGCCAGCTCTATTTCGACCTGAGCTGGGCTGCCGGCCAATATCACTTTCACCCCTTTTGATACCGCGTGTTCAGCTATCCTGGCATAGCCGTCGGCTGTCCAGTTCTTGAATGCCTTGCTGGCTGCAGGGACGATAACAAGCAACGGAGCCGGATCCGAATGATGCTGCTGGGCCCAGTCACTGTCGGATTTGGATAGCTCTAGCTCCCAATGTGGTGTGATATTTTCAATACCGAGAGCCTGGGAAAACGCCATGAAGCCATCAAGTACATGGGGGGGACGTTGGCGAAGGAACGGGGTAGTTAATGAACCAGTTTTGTAAGTCGCTGCTGCGGACGCGGTCAAAACCAAGCCGGTATTTCGCCCTGATCCCAAGACTGGCGATACTGGCTCTCAGTGCGGTTTGCAGATGTAGCAGCGCATCGAATCTTTCGCCATGCAGTTGCTGCCACAGCTGGGTGTAGCCTTTAAACCCCCAGTTTTTTATCAAAGGGGGAATGACACGTACGCCCGGTAAATCACCCAGTAGCTGTGCTTCTGCCTTGCCCATCACCCACGTTATTTTCGTCGTGGGCCATTGGCGCTGAATGGCCTGTACCATTGCACTGGCATTGCATGCGTCGCCGATGGCTGAAAGGCGGAGGATACATAATGAAGCCGGAGGAGACGAAAATAGGGCCATACTTAATTGCTCTAGAACTCATTAACCTGCATTATGCAGCTGGGATATAAAATTGTAAAACGACTCATTTTAACGCATATGCAAGTAATATCATCAAAAATAAGCCGGATCTGGTATGACGACTCGTTACTCGGCAAAGAGCCTGCAAGCTGGTTTGATCCGGCATACTGGCAGCAGCAAGAGGCCATTACCGGTCAGGCAAATGGTCGTGGTACAACGTATTTTATTTCCACCCTCAAGTTACCGATGGCTCTTCGTCATTATTGGCGTGGGGGGATTACTGGGGGCGGCTGATAAAAGATCAGTATGTGTTTACCGGTTGGGAAAAGACGCGTTGTGCTGAAGAGATCAAATTGTTGCAACTATTGGCCGAAGGCGGTGTCAGAGTGCCAAGACCAGTGGCAGCCAGGGCGGTGCGATGCGGCCTGACATACCGTGCCGACATTCTTACCGAGCAGGTTGCCAATGCCAGCGATTTGGTTGCGGTGCTGCAACAGCGACGATTGTCTGAGGCGGAGTGGCGAGATATCGGGCAGTTAATTAAAAAAATGCATAATCTGCAGGTATGTCACACCGATTTGAACATTCATAACATACTATTAAACGATAAGGGGGCAGTTCTGGCTTATCGATTTTGACAAGTGCTACCAGAGCAAAGGTGACAAGTGGAAGCCAAGTAACCTCGAGCGGTTGCAACGCTCCCTGAGGAAAGAGGTGCAGCGATTTTCTATACTATGGGATGAGAGCGAATGGAATTGGCTGTATAGCGGCTATATTGAATTATAAAAATAATCAAATGATACACATTTTTTGACGTGAATTAATGATAGACAGTGAAACTATGAACCCAGTAATTATATTATGTAACCGGTTGAGTAAAATTGTTGGCAACGTTTGCAAGTTGCTCTCATACCCTTTTCATTTTGTGTTTCCTAAAAAAAGGTTTGCAATACCTTCGTATTCGAAGGCCAAGATACAATCAAGTAGTGAATCTGAAATCCCGAGAGTGATCTGGCAAACAAATTATTCAAATAAATCGACCTTGCCGGTATATCTTAACTATCTATTCAACCGTTTGATGTCTCTTGATCATGATTATCGCTATGTGAGCAATGAAGAGATAGAAGAGTTTATTAGAGATAATACCTCTGAAGAGGTGTATGAGTGTTATAAAAGGATCAATGATGGTGCAGCAAAGGCCGATTTATGGCGCTTGATCGTCCTGAATCTTAAAGGTGGTGTTTACCTTGATATTGATGCTAACTTGGTCTGGCCATTATCAAAAATAACTAAAGGTAAAAGCCAAATTTTTATAACAAATAAGCAAGATACGCAGATAACCAACTTTTTCCTTGCAACGGCACCTGATAACCCTATCTTCCAGAAAACAATCGACCTTATTGTTAACAACATAAAGAACAGGGATGAAACCAAGGGGGTATACTCAACAACCGGTCCGGAAGTGTTAAGTGACGCCTTAAAAGGTGAAGAGGTTGAGTTCAGAAGTTATCGCTATACCTGTATCCAGGGTAGTTTTACCAATGAGTACTTCCAATATCTCGATAAGCCGAGAGGAAAGTGGATTCATACTTCGGCTAAAGACCTGATCAAGGATGAGGATTCAGACTCGAAAGAATAACTATCGATTAAGATCTTTTGGAAATATATGCTCAGCCCTTACGTGAAGAGCTGAGCATAATGTCATTCCGCTATTAATACGGGGTTCAGCTTGTTTATTGTTTTTTGGATTGCACCCTGATTCAGTTTGACTACCTGCAGTGCCTGCTGGCCGGTTTTCTCTCGTGATGCTTGGTCTTTGAACCAATAAGTGAGTTGTTTGGCAATGGCTATACTATCCTGACAGACAATGCAGCCATTGTGGTCAAGTAGCTGCTGGGTAATATCTGCAAAGTTAAAATAACTAGGTCCGGTGATAATGGGCTTGGCCAGTGCCGCAGGTTCAAGCAGGTTATGCCCGCCAACCTTATTTCCCAGTAAACTTCCGCCGATAAAGGCAATATCTGCGGCGGCCAGCATCACTAACATCTCACCCATAGTGTCACCGAGATAGACATCACAGCTATCGGGCACTGTATCACTTGATACTTCGGTTCGGCGAATCACATTCAGCCCAGTTGAACGACACAGTTCAGCGACATCAGCAAAGCGTTCGGGGGGGTGGCGTGGCACCAGGATCAGTAATAAATCCGGAATTTCTGCTCTGACCCTATTGAAGGCATCTAGAAGCTGCTCGTCTTCTCCCTGGTGGTACTGGCGGCAATCCAGACGGAACGTTGCTGTCCAAGCGCCAGCCGGAGCTGATTGCCTTTGTCCCTAATGCCTTGGTGAATTGTAATATCAAATTTTATCGATCCGGTGACAGCGATCTGTTCCTCATGCAGCCCTAATTGCAAAAAGCGCTGCGCATCATCGTCGTGCTGGCAGAGAAGATAGTCGATATTGTCCCTGACAGTATTGAAGAGCGGTTGCACCTTCTTATATCGTCGGCAGGAACGCTCAGAGAGCCGAGCATTAAGTACGTAGACTGGGATCTCTGTCCGCTGGGCCTGAGCTAGGGTATTCGGCCACAGTTCTGTTTCCATGATTAGCAGGACTTTAGGTTGCGTGACACGTAAAAATCGTTTAATTGCCCAGCTAAAATCAAGCGGCATGTAGCGATGTTCTACTAGCCCCGAAAGCTTCTCTGCCTGTGCTGCACCGGTACTGGTGGTCGTGGTGATCAGGACCATTTGTTCGGGGATAAACCTGCTGTATCGCTTTGATCAACGGTGTGGCCGCGATGACCTCTCCAACAGAAACCGCATGTATCCAAATCGGATGGCGGGACTGTAAAGGTGGCAGATACCAAAGTGCTCACGCCATCGTGGGCCGTAAGCTGGCTTGTCGTCCTGCGACTTATATAGCTTTCTCAAAAAGAAAGGTGTCGCAAGGTACAATAGTATTGAGTAAAGGCTGCGTATCATGGGCTTGGATAACTATGATGAAAGTTTTTCGACGGCTTCAATGACGCGCGACGGAGGCAGATCATTGAGGCACTTTAAGTGGCCGTATGGGGCATTCTCGCTTGAAGCAAGGGCGGCAGCTAATATCAGTATGCACGATCTCTAGCTGTTGTGATAACGGTGGTGTGTAATCTGGTGATGTTGAGCCGTAAACGGCGATAATTTTGGTGCCAACCGCGGCTGCGATATGCATCAGGCCAGAGTCATTGCTTATCACGATTTCGCAGCTTGCCAAAAGGTCGACAACTTCAACAAGCTGGGTTTTTCCTGCCAGGTTAAAGCAATGCTGGCGCAGTTCTGGTGCAATTTGCTGCTGAATATCTTCTGTGACAGCCTGATCTTTGTTTGAACCAAACAGCCAAATTAGATAGCCCTTTTGGATAGCCTCGGTTGCAACCTGTGCAAAGTATTTATCTGGCCAACGTTTGGCCGGACCAAATTCGGCCCCCCGGGCACATACCAATGACAGGGCGCTGTTGGTTAAGGCCAAGAGCCTTGATACTGCGCAGTTGTGATTCACTATCGACCATCAGTTTAGGGTGAGGCGTAGTTGGAAGACTGCCGCTGTTATGCATACTTTGTTTTTCGTAAGCAAGCGCGCAATAGCGCTCTACCATCAGTCCAAAGTTTTTTTTGTTTGTTCGAATATCATTCAGAAGGCCATAACGTGATTCGCCTTTCCATCCGGTACGAGACGGAATACTTGCAAACAATGGGATCAACGCTGATTTGGCAGAGTTGGGCAGCACAAAGGCATGAGTATATTGTTCTATACGTAGTGATTTACCGATCTTGTAGCGACCCTTGAGATTGAACTCACCATGACCAATCGGCATCTCGATAGCGTTGTCTACTTCGGGCATACGCTCGAGAATAGGCCGACACCATGCCGGTGCCATCACGTCAATCGTTGCATCAGGATGCTGTTGCTTCAGGCTTATATATAGCGACTGAGACATCACCATATCGCCCACCCCATGATGGACCTATAATCAGTATTTTCATTTTTACCACCGGAGCCTGAAAGACTGCACATCATATTGACAATCTAGGAAGTGTATATGGAATGTCATATTTAATGAATGAATTTTTTATCTTTCATCGAAGAGATAACCTTGGCTGGGTTACCACCAATAATAATATCACTATCAGTAAATCGTTTGGTGACGTTTGAATTTGCAGATACAACAGTATTGTTATTAATCGTTACGCCTTTTAAAATGGTACTTTTAGCACAAATCCAGACATCGTCACCAATAAAAATAGGTTGATCTGGGTTTGTTTGATCATTATTTAGATCTACTATGCCATGGAGGTCGGTATCCATAAATAGTGTTTGCCATGAAATAAGGTTACTACGACCAAAAGAGATCTTATGGTTGCATACGATAGTTGTTTCACCTGTGAAGTTACTTCCTTCACCAATCTCAAGGCTGCCCCTGATATCAAGCTTAGTCCCTGTCCCCCAGCTTTACTCTAGGGTGAAGAGTTATAGTGCCGTTGTGAGAAAGGGCCCACAGTGCACGTGATTTTGCCGGATCTGCAATTTGGACTTTGCCAAAGCCAATTTTAATCTTTCCTGTTCTTACTTTCCCTTTTAGAATTACGTTACCAGATAGCTTTTCAATTTTCACACGATGACTAACAATTATTGGTAGTTTAAGTGATTGTTTTAAAGGGAGATAGTAAAAGTTAAACAAAAGTGTTTTGGGTATAGCACGAAGATAAAAGTATAGCCTTTGTAGCGCTTTCATGTTTTCTCCAATATTAATCAATGAAAGTTAGTTCTTTATCCCAATGGATATTGTCTTTTATCTCAACTGCAGGTATTCCTGCTGCAATTTTATTCTCTCCAATATCTTTGGTAACAAGGGAGCTAATACCTATAATAGATCCGCTGCCAATATGACAGCCCTTAAGAACAGTCACGCTATCTGCTAGCCAGACATGTTCACCGATTGTTATGCTCTTTGCTGGATTAATTCTTTCATTGTTGCTGAAAATATCATGTCCATCACTAGTCATTATTTTTATATTGCGAGAAAACATTGAGTTTTTGCCAATGGTAATTGTTGTATCTTTTTCTCGTGATGAAAAATAGCAATTTTCACCAATAACACTATTTTCATCAAAGATAATAGAACAGTTATTACCATTAATTTCTATTGTTGAACCTTTTATATTAACACCATCTTTTATTATTAGTTTGTTATTGTTTCCCTTTATGGAAATGTCACATTTCCTAATTCTTGTACCTCCAGATATGGAAATGGTATTTGAACCGGATAACCTTACTTTGTTTCTCAGTTTTAATAATATGTTTTTCATTTGCTGACAACCATGTGTAATAGTACTACATAAAGATATTATATGTTAAATGTCTTTTTATTAACAGGTGGTAGTTATAATTTTGAGAGCTGTCGCTATTAATTTTTTCAGCTGTTCATTAATAAAGTGTAATATATTTAGTAATTATAAATAAGAAAAGGATTACTTTATTTGTTTATGAAGTGTTGTGCCTTCTAATTAGTTATCTCATACAATTCCAACGAAATAACTTTCCTGCAATATATCTGATATATTGCAGGAAATTAAAATACTAATCTATATCACTTGTTGCTTGGCATATGCTATCTAGAATAGCTTCAGGGCTAGGAATATCAGCATTGGAGTTCATTGTGATATAGTGTTTTTCATAAGTAGGTGTATACCTAAATGGTACCGTGGCATAAAAAATTCCGACGGTCGGAGTATGAGTACTAATTGCTACATTTCGTATGCCAGTATCGGTGCTTACGACGACTGATGCTTTCGCAATAAGTGCTATGACATCATCAAGATCCATTGAAGGTTGAACATTTATATTGTCAGAGGTCAACTCTCCTAGTTTATCGGCTTTTTCGCTTTCACTGATCCCTTCGAGATAGACATGTTGATAGTTAGGTAACTTTTCGGCTGCAAGATTGATCAAACTTGTTAATTTATCAAAAGGGTACATTTTTCTTTCTTGTGATGCACCGCCAAAATAGACAATAAAAGGCTTTTCGCTCTCTCTTAGATAACGGTTATCAGGATAGCCAAAATCTAGTGGATAAGTAGGGGTATGCCCAAGAAGTTTAAGCATATGTAGCATACTTTCTATCTCTGGCGTCAGGTCAGAGCGGAAGATGGCAATATCATATAATAGTTTCGCTACTGTTGGTCGGTATGGAAATCCAATTTTTAATTTTGCTTTTGTTAAAGCTAACAACCAATATGAACGGTTAGTAGCTGCGAGATCAAAAATGATATCTTGCTCTCCAAGCTCCCTGGCTTTACGTATTTTTTCTAATTGGGTTATTTTACTACCACTTTGTCTCCCTGGCATGATATGTACATTATCGACTAGGTCTGACGGCATAGCATATTGGTAGTTCGAAACTGCACAAAGTGTAATTTTCGCATTTGGAAAAAATTTCCGTGCTTCAATCAGAAATGCACGTGTAATAACCTGATCGCCGAGTGCTGCATGGCGAATCACGGCAATATTTTTAACTTTGTTAGGTTCAAATTCATTAGCTTGATATAAGCGAGCCTTCTTAGAGGCATAAGCTCCTTTTTCAAACCATAAGTGCTTCATATTGTACATTTCGTCATCCTTACCTGTGCATTACTTTTATTAGTTTAGGCATATTCATTAAAGGCTTGAGTTGCTTTATATACCTATATGTTTGGCCCAGTTTGAAATAAATTCGTTTTATCAAGATTCCAAATCTTTCTTTAACATTGGTAAGCAGAGTGCAAGCATAAAGAAGACTGTATAAGTTTGAATTACCATTTGATTACTGTAAAAAATTCCAATAATTAGGAATGATGATATAACACAAATGCCTGCTTGTTTGTATTGGTGTTTACACCCAATTAACATGAAGGTAATGTAACCTAATAAGAATAGGAAGGTTAACTCATAAAGTAAGCCATGTTTTACAATACTTTCAAGGTAAGCGTTATGAGGCTCAGTAAAAGAAAAATATGCTGTTTCGTTTGTTACATTTGGACTTGTTTTTTTCTATATAAATCTTAAACTCGTCGGTGTAGTTTCGCTCTCCCAATCCAAAAATAACTTTACTCGGCGATTCTGACCAATTATAAGATGTGAAGCTTATAGCTTTTTTCCACATAATTAGTCTGGCTGTGTTTGATTGATCTATTTTTGTATCAAGAATACTTTCAACTCGACTAGTTACGCCTTCAACTTTTGCTGGAAAGGCGGTCGTTATAAGGGGTAATGAGATTAGACAAAATAAAACGACTTTAAGAAAAAATTGTTTATAGCAAGATAGTAGCAATAGGTTAACTACGATAAAAGTAGCTAGCCATGGCCCTCTTGAACCAGTTAAAATCAAACAAACAATGCTTAGAACAATCACGCCCATTAGAGCAAACTTAAATTTTCTATTTGTTAAGTTAAACCAGAATGGAATAGAAAAAGCTAAGAAATAGCTTAAATTTTCAGACCAACGTCCAACGTCGAGAAAGCTTTCTAAGCGTAACGGATTCAAGCCCGTTGCTTTCATGTGAAGGAGAGAGTATAAGCCGTATAAAATAGACAGGCTCAGTCCAGCGAGTAAGCCAATAATTGCAGATTGTTTGTTTCTTTTGTTGTTAAATAACAAAATCAAGTAGGGGAAGATTACTAAAAATAGTGATTTCCTTGCAATGTGTATAATGTCCTCCATGTTTCCTGGAGTAATAAAACAAGATAGCACTGCAACTAAATACACCATTAGTGATATTTTTGTTACTGGTGAAGAAAAAGCTTCTTTTCTAAAGTTTGGATTTGATATTAAACTGAAAATAAAAGATATAATAAGCAGGCTTACTGATATATTGATCCCAGCCTTTGATGTGAATATAGAAAATCCTAATAATCCAAGTAAAAATATTTCTAATTTTTCATTGATTGTTGTATTTGACATTGTGTATTTTCTCATTGCACTGTTGTCTTTTCATAAATAACAGCTAAATTTTCAATATGCTTGCTAATATCGAAGTGTTTTTTTGCCCTTAGGCATAATTGTTGGCCAGTTGTTGTAATGTTCTCTGGGCTCTTAATTATTTGTTCAAGTGCAAGCAGTATCTGATTGGGGGGGTCTAGGGGGGGGTTAACAGTGAACGGATAGTTTTTCCCAAGGATTTCAGGAATAGCTCCAGTGTTAGCGCCTAAAATGAGATTTTCCGCCGCCATGGCCTCAATCACCGTCAGGCCAAAGGCTTCATTATGTGACAAGATGGCAACGACATCCATCACTGCCAGCATGTTCTCGGTATCTTTACGAAATCCGGGTAAGTGAATTTTCTTGGACAAGCCACTTTGTATAATAGTGGACTGTAGTTCTTCGACAAGTTGTATATCTGAACCCTCATCAGCTTTAAGGCCACCAACCAAGAGGAGATGCAAAGACTGAAGAGGCTGTTTCTTGGCCAAAGCAATAAAGGCATCAAGCAGTTCTTTTTGTCCTTTGGCTGTCCCAAAACGGCCAACAGTACCAATAACGATGGCGTCGGTAGGTATACCTAGCTCTTTTTTTGTTTGAGCGACAAGCACTGTATCTTCAACTGCTGGACGGATCTCCGTCCCTAGCCACAAACGCTGGATTTTTTCGGCCGGAACTGGCAGCGCTTTCAGGTTGCGCTTCTTGGTTGCCTCGCTGATTGACAGTATCTGATCAACATGACCATATACCCAGCGATGGTATATATCTTTTTTAGGCCGAGTGACACCCATATGTTCGGTAAAGATGATCCGATACGAAGACAGGGTATCCAGCAGAGCAGCAACAACCAGATCGCCCGACTTATGGCAATGGATTAGGCTGATATCATTCTGCAGAAGCCATCGATGGATTCGATAAAGCTGCGTTATCGCTGCTAACTTTGATTCGACTTCATAGGTCTCTATGCCTTGCTCACGCATGCCTTGCGCAACACGCGAACCCTTGAGGCACAGGCCAAACACTTTCCAGCCCTTTTCTTTAAACTGGCCGCCGGTACGGATTGGATACATTTCTAATCCACCCCCCCAACCTTTGGATAGACAGATATGAAGTACAACTTGGTTAGACATTGAGTAATACCTTTGGGTGCCGTCAGGCATCTAGCTTTGTAGGTTGAATATCCGTTACTTATATATCAGACATAACAAAGCAAGCTGAGAAACCCCCAGCTCGCTTTGTGAAGTGACTTACATCAGTTTATTGATTAATCAACAACATGTACTCAGCGACCCCCCCTTCGGCGACTGACTTAAAGGGTTTATCGTATCCTGCCGCGCGCACTTTGGTCAGATCTGCCTGGGTAAATGCCTGGTAGCGACCTTTCAGATGCTCGGGGAACGGAATTTCTTCCACTTCACCTTTGTCATGGTGCTTGATGACGGCCTTGGCAACCTCACGGAAAGATTCGGCATTGCCGGTACCGCAGTTGAAGATACCCGAGGTATTGTTTTGCCAGAACCACAGGTTCATCTGGCAGACGTCACCGACATAGACGAAGTCACGCTTGAAGGTATCGGAGCCCTCGAACAGCTTCGGATTGTCGCCATTTTTGATTTGGGTATTGAGGTGGAAAGCAACCGAGGCCATGCTGCCTTTATGCTGCTCGCGCGGTCCGTAGACGTTAAAATAGCGAAAGCCGGTGATCTGAGACAGAGTTTCGCCGTGTTCCTCGGCATCTTGCCACAGGCGACGGACATAGTTGTCGAACTGCTGCTTCGAGTAACCGTATACGTTCAGCGCGCCTTCATACTGTTTTTCTTCGATGAAGTCATGATCACGGCCGCCGTAAGTTGCCGCAGAGGAAGCATATAGGAACGGGATCTGACGTTCTAAACAATAATGCAGTAACTCTTTAGAGTATTCATAATTGTTAAGCATCATGTATTTGCCGTCCCACTCTGTGGTAGCAGAGCATGCGCCTTCATGGAAAATAGCCTCAATTGGGCCAAAATCATCACCTGCCATGATTTGGGTAATGAAGTCTTCCTTATCCATGTAATCAGCGATATCAAGATCAACGAGGTTGGCAAATTTGGTTCCGTCTTTCAGGTTATCCACGACCAAAATGTCGTTGCGTCCTTGCTCATTCAGAGCCTTTACAATATTGCTGCCGATCATGCCGGCGCCACCAGTTACAATAATCATGGCTATTCCAGTCTTTAATACATTGGGACAGCGGCCGCATAACTGCCACCGCTATAAATATTCTTTGTGATAACATTACACTATTGCCATCGGGTGACGGAAGTGAGAAGCAAATGAAGACCCGCGATAGAATTATTCATGCAGCACTGGAGCTTTTCAACGAAAGCGGTGAGCCAAATATAACCACGAACCATATTGCCGCTCATCTGGGGGGGATCAGCCCCCCCGGCAATCTGTATTATCATTTTCGCAATAAAGAAGAGATTATACACAGTATTTTTGATGAATACGCCCGTGATCTCAGTATTCGTTTTCAGCCGCAGGATGAATCGAACGTAACTGCCGATAATTTATTGGGTTATCTCGATGCGGTGTTTATGTTGATGTGGCGATATCGTTTTTTTTACGCCAACCTACCGGATATCTTGCGACGTGATCCTGAGCTGCAGCAAAAATACCTGGCTGCCCAGGAGGAGCTCCACCAGAATATTATGGGGGGGATGATGAACAGCTTCCGTGCCAGCGAGCTGCTTGATCTAGATGATGACGAGTTGCTCAGCCTGGCGAATACCCTGAAGCTAGTTGCCTCCAGCTGGATTTGCTACCAGACCACCCAGGCGGTTGGGGGCGAAAATCACCAAAGCGGTTATTTACCAAGGCGTTCTGCAAATGCTGAGTATTGTTCGTCCGTTGACGACCGCAAAAGGGAAAGAGCAGGTAATCCAGCTTGAATCCCATTACTGCGAGCAGGTAAAACGAGAGACCTAGCATCGCAACTCGCTGGCTGATGACTGACAAAAGCTTGTGGGCTACGGCTATGATCAAGCTCTAAGGATATAGGGACGAAATTCGTACCAGTTGTACGTTTTGTTCCGCAAGTCCCGGCAGTTGCTCCTCAAGAGTTGCCAAGGTCACGGGGTAGGGGTGCCCAATCGCGATGGCATAACCGTCGCGCTTGGCGTGCCGAACAGCCTGCTCTAGTTGCTGGCGGACAAACTGTGGGGGGGTGCGGAAATGGTCAAGAAAGATATGTCGTCGCAGGGCCGGAACGCCTTGGGCTCGTGCCTGCTTTAACGCAACTGACTTCGCCGTTGTTCGGCTATCGAGAAAGTTCACCCCCCTTGTTCATTCAGTACATCCATAACCCAATTCATCGCCTTGGTATTCTGGGTTAGGGCGCTACCCATGTGATTATTCATCGCGACGGCATTTGGCACCCGGCTCAAAGCACGGCGAAGTGTTTGCTGGAGTTCGGCCTGTGTCATTATTCCGGTGAGGGTGGTTAGTTCTAATGGTGCCTGGCGCTGGGGCTCCATTGGCATATGTAGTAGTGTATCCCCGTTGTTCCTGCTCGGCCTGACGGGATGTTGCGAGATCAAAAGGGGGTATTGGGAAGAATGGAGATGCTTACTTCAGCTGGTAGGATGGATAGCGCAGTCGGCATTGCCCGATAGCCAGATCATCAATGACGATTGCCAGCTTAGCTGCGTAGGCATAAGTTGGCAGGACCAAGCTGAAGAGCAGAGAAAACCAGATTGCAATCCGTCGCATGCAGGTGTCCTTATCTGGCTGAACTTACCTTGTCAGCCATCTTTTAGGGTTAATAGGGTTACCTTTACGGCGTATTTCAAAGTACAGTCCCGAGCGTTCCTGACCCCCCGCTGTCCCCCGACAAGGGGCAATGGCATCGTTGGCCTGTACCACATCGCCGACTTTTTCAGTAAGGTTTGGTTGTAGCCATAGAAGCTCATATCCCCCTTTCCCGTGATCGATAACGAGCATCAGGCCGTAGCCCCGCAGCCAGTCGGCAAATACAACCTTACCTGAATATACCGCTTTGACCTGGCTTCCGGATGGCTTGCCAATCACCATACCTTTCCAGCGCAGCTCTCCTTGCTGGACTGTACCGTATTGATGAAGAATTGCCCCCCCCTTCACCGGCCATGGCAGCTTGCCTTTGTGTCTGGCTAGCCCGTCCATTGGGGCTCGTCGTGCTGCCTCGGCTGCTGCCTTGGCTTTAGCTATCTCTTTGACTAGACGCTTCTCGTTGGTCTTCAGTTCAGACAGGTATTGGGAATCCGTTTTTAGCTGGCCTTTGATGGTACGAACCGTTTTTTTGCGCTGTCGCTGCTCGGTTTCCAGCTTGCTTTTTTCAGTTTTCAGCTGAGTCAGTAATGCCTGCTGTTGCTGGCGTTGCTGACTCAGCTGGTGTTTTTTAAGCTGCAGCTCCGTGGTCGTTGCTGCCAGTTCATTAAGCGTATTGGCTCGTGCTTCACTCAGGCGCTCTGCATATACCGACATTCGATCAAGTTCGGTACTGTCTTCGCCACTGAGCAGGGTCGCCAGTTGGCTGTTTTTCCCCCTGGCGGTACTGGGTGTTCAGAAGCTCTTTCAGCATTTCCTGTTGGCCGAACTGCTGTTGCTGCAGAACCTGTTGCTCTTGCTGAAGCTTGCTGATGGAGCGATCGAGCTGGTTGAGCTGATTATCTGCCTGGTGGATCTTCTTGGCTGTTGCTGCGATGGCAAGCTCTTGTTGCTTGAGTGATTTTTGCAGGGTATTGATTTTCTTTTGCTTGCTGCCTAGCTGATCCTGCTGGCGTGTGATTTCCTGCTTTACCCCCATCGAGCTGGTTTTGGTTGGCAGCGTGCACTGATAGCGAAAATGTCAGGCATAACAAAGCGCCAGTGCATAATGCACTGGCGCGGAGGATGTTGCTTAGGTGTTTGATCTTATCCCGCATGGGGGGGAGATTATTTCAGATCAAACAGCACCTGACCAGTCATCTCTGAAGGGATTTCCATATCTGTTAGCGCCAGCATAGTTGGTGCAAGATCAGACAGTTTACCGCCTTCTTTCAGGGTCAGTGACTTGTCGCCCACATAAACTAGCGGTACCGGCAGGTTGGTGTGTGCTGTATGAATGCCACCAGTTTCAGGATTAACCATCATCTCGGCATTACCGTGGTCGGCAGTGATAAGCAGCTGGCCGTCAACTTCTTTGATGGCTGCAACCACTTTACCAATACAGCTATCTAGCGCTTCACAGGCCTTTATGGCTGCATCGTAAACACCGGTATGGCCAACCATGTCGCCATTCGGGTAGTTACAGATGATAGTGTCGAACTCGCCGCTCTTGATGGCTGCAACCAGCTTTTCAGTTAGCTCTGGTGCACTCATTTCAGGCTGGAGATCATACGTTGCCACTTTCGGAGAAGCGACTAGCGAGCGAGATTCGCCGTCAAATTCACTTTCTACGCCGCCGTTGAAGAAGAAAGTAACGTGGGCGTATTTTTCTGTTTCAGAGATACGCAGCTGCTTCTTGCCTTTCTTTGATAGCCACTCACCCAGGGTATTTTCCAGGCTTGCAGATGGATAAGCGATAGCTAGATTAATATCTGCAGCGTACTGAGTCAGCATCACAAAATCAGCCAGTGCAGGCACTTGAGCACGCTCGAAACCGGCGAAATCCGTTTCGAATGCACGAGTGATTTGGCGGGCACGGTCAGCACGATAGTTCATGAAGATAACGGCATCGCCATCTTCCATTGCGGCAACGTCCTGGCCTTCGGTACGGATTTCGGTTGCTTTAACGAACTCATCGTTTTCATCACGCGCATAGGCAGCTTCAAGGCCTTCAACGGCAGATGCCGCCGAAAACTCGGCGTTGGCTGCTGTCAGTAGGTTGTAAGCAACTTCAACACGGTCCCAGTTGTTGTCACGGTCCATTGCGTAATAACGGCCAACCAGAGAAGCCACGCGTCCTTTGCCTAGCTCGGCAAATAGCGCATCGAAACGTTCCAGTGATGCCTGTGCGCTACGAGGCGGTGTATCACGGCCGTCGAGGAAGCAGTGCAGGTAGATTTTTCTGCGCCGCGCTTGGCTGCCATTTCAACCGCTGCCGCGATGTGATCTTCATGCTGTGCACGCCGCCTGGAGACATCAGGCCCATGATGTGAACCGCTTTGCCGGCATTGATGGCTTTATCCATTGCCGATACCAGGGCTTCGTTTTCGAAGAAGTCACCGTCAGTGATAGACTTGGTGATACGGGTCAGATCTTGATAGACAACGCGACCGGCACCAATGTTGGTATGACCAACCTCAGAGTTCCCCATTTGACCGTCAGGCAGGCCCACATCCATGCCAGAGGCAGAAATCAGGGTGTTGGCTTCACTTGCCATCAAGCCGTCAATAACTGGTGTGTTTGCGTTTGCAATTGCATTGTCGGAATTGTCTTCGCGGTAACCCCCAGCCATCCAGGATAACTAAAGCCAGTGGCTTCTTAGCAGACATATGCTGTCCTCTCATAAAGTTAGAAATCTGAGTTTAATTTAGACCAATTACATTAAATATCTGATGAAAGATGAAATATCTAAGGTGATGAGTCTTGTTTGTGTGTAATTTTACTACAAGTTATGGCGAAAACTGTAGGGCAAGATCAAACAATGCTGTAAATAGATTGTTATCTTCCTACGTGGAATATATTCATTTCTGCGCTTGAGTGTAAGCCCCGATTGAGAGTTTTTTTCTATTTCATTGAAAGGTGGAAGCTGAAAACGATTGTTCAGGGCGTATACTGTTAACGCCGGAATCGAGTGAGCCACGGCGCGGAATTGTTGACACCTGCTGTACAACAAAGTTGCCGCGGGTATACTCGGGTTCCTTTTTAGGTGGAGTTTGGCCCTGATTTCAGGTGTCTGGTATTAGGAAAATAGAGCGAAAGTCATGCAGCAATACATCGATTTTGTTACAAGTAATCCAATGTTATCCCTCGTGTGGGTGGGTTTGATCGTGGCGATCATCGCCTCTTTTGTGAAGCAGAAGGCCGCGGGCTATAAAGTTATTACGCCCAATGAAGCAACGGGCATGGTGAACCGTGAAGACGGCGTATTCATCGATATCCGCAGCCGTGATGAGTACCGTCAGGGTCATATTGCGGGCGCGCTTCACATTTTGCCGAGTCAAATTAAAGAACAGAACTTTTCAGAACTTGAAAAGCACAAAACAGCCCCCCCAATCATTGTGGTATGCAAGACAGGCCAGACAGCACAAGAGAGTGCCAATCTGTTACATAAAGCCGGTTTTGAAAATGTCAATTTGCTGAAGGATGGCCTGATTTCTTGGAATGAAGCCAATATGCCGCTAATCCGCAGCAAATCGAACAAAGGCAAGAAGTAATACCTTGCCGCTCGGATAACGCGATACTTGACGGCGTTTCCGACGCAGATCGAGTTTGTGCAGCGTGTGATGATTATCATGGTTGCGAATATTTATGATCTCATGTGATGAGATTGAGAGATAAAAAGGACACGAAAATGGCTGAAGCAGCAAACAACGAAGAACAACAGAACTTCCAAATCCAACGTATCTTCCTGAAAGATGTTTCTTTCGAAGCGCCAAATTCACCAGACATGTTCCAGAAAGAGTGGAACCCTGATGTGAAACTGGACTTGGATACGCAAAGCCGTGAGCTGGGTGAAGGTGTTTTCGAAGTTATTCTTCGTCTTACAGTGACTGTGAAGAATGCTGACGATACTGCGTTCTTGTGTGAAGTTCAGCAAGGCGGTATTTTCTCTGTTTCTGGCATGGAAGCTCCTCAGCTAGCGCATTGCCTTGGCGCATTCTGCCCGAATATTCTGTTCCCATATGCACGTGAAACTATCTCAAGCCTAGTGGTTAAAGGTACGTTCCCCCCCACAGCTGAACCTGGCGCCAGTTAACTTTGATGCTTTGTTCATGAACTATCTTCAGAACCAAGCGCAAGCTAACCCTGAAAGCACTGAAGCTTAATCGCTAAAGGGCCGTTATGAATCAGAACGTAGATAAAGCAATCACGATGACAGTGCTGGGTGCCGGCTCTTACGGTACCTCATTGGCCATATCTCTGGCCCGTAATGGCGCTAACGTCATATTGTGGGGGCATGAACCTGAGCATATGGCACAGCTCGAAATCGATCGGGCGAATGAGGCATTTCTGCCGGGTGTTCCGTTTCCTGACTCGCTGATTGTCTCGGCGGATCTGGAGGCAGCCGTTCAGGCTTGTCAGGATTTGCTGGTTGTGGTGCCGAGCCATGTGTTTGGTGAAGTACTGTCTAATGTGAAGCCTTTCCTGCGTGAAGACTCACGTATTTGCTGGGCAACCAAGGGACTTGAGCCTGAAACCGGCCGTCTGCTGAAAGAAGTTGCCATTGATGCTCTGGGTGAAGATGTGCCATTGGCCGTATTGTCTGGTCCGACGTTTGCCAAAGAGCTGGCAGCGGGAATGCCGACGGCGATTGCCGTTTCCTCTCCCGATGAGACATTTGTCCGTGAGCTGCAGGAGAAAATTCACTGCAGCAAAACTTTCCGCGTTTACAGCAATACCGATTTTATCGGTATGCAGCTGGGGCGGGGCAGTGAAGAACGTGATTGCGATTGGTGCCGGTATGTCAGATGGCATTGGCTTTGGTGCCAATGCCCGTACAGCCCTGATCACGCGTGGGCTGGCTGAAATGTGTCGGCTTGGTGCAGCCCTGGGCGCACAGCCTGAAACCTTTATGGGGGGGATGGCTGGATTGGGCGATCTGGTACTGACATGTACCGATAACCAATCGCGAAATCGTCGTTTTGGTTTGGCCTTAGGTCAGGGAAAAACGGTTGATTCGGCCCAGGTTGAAATTGGTCAGGTGGTGGAAGGCTATCGCAATACCAAGGAAGTCTGGGTGCTTGCCCAACGCTACGAGGTTGAGATGCCTATCACCGAGCAGATCTACCAAGTACTTTATCAAGATAAAGATGCTCGTGAAGCAGCCAAAGATCTGCTAGCTCGTGAGAAAAAAGACGAATAACGGCGATATAGCCAATGGCGACACATAGCTCCGGTTGCTGGTAAGCAGCAAGAGAGTGACGTTGCGCCAAAGAGTAATTAAACAACGCGAGCTGTTAAGCTCGCGTTGTTTTTTTTTCTGAGCGCGTTAAAGTTAAATAGATACCGAATTGATGACAAAATAGACAGAGGGTGATGTGAGGGAATGTCAACAATATGAGGTCTGGCAGGCGATCAAGCGGGAAGCGCGAGAGCAGTCAGAACAAGAGCCGATGTTAGCCAGCTTTTATCATGCAACGATTATCAAGCACGATAATTTAGCTGCTGCGCTAAGTTATATTTTGGCCAACAAGCTGGCGACGCCGTCCATGCCGGCCATGGCGGTGCGCGAAGTCGTTGAGGAGGCGTTTGCCGCAGATTGCATGATCACCGAATCTGCTGCCTGTGATATCCGTGCCGTTGTTGAACGTGACCCCGCGGTAGAGATGTACTCTATTCCTCTGTTATACCTGAAAGGCTACCATGCTCTACAGGGTTACCGTGTATCCAACTGGCTGTGGAAGCAGAAGCGAGTTGCGCTTGCTGTGTATCTGCAAAATCAAATTTCGGTGGCCTGCCAGGTGGATGTTCATCCGGCAGCCACGATTGGCCAGGGGGGGATCATGTTCGACCATGCGACCGGTATTGTTATCGGTGAAACGGCAGTGATCGATAATGATGTTTCTATTCTCCAGGACGTCACCCTGGGCGGTACGGGCAAAGAAGGCGGTGATCGTCATCCGAAGATCCGGGAAGGGGTGATGATCGGTGCCGGTGCCAAGGTATTGGGGAATATTGAAGTCGGGGGAAGGCGCAAAAATCGGCTCGTGCTCCGTGGTACTTAATCCGGTGCCCCCGCATACCACGGTGGCAGGCGTTCCGGCAAAAGTTGTCGGCAGGCCCAGTAGTGAAAAGCCTTCGATGGATATGGATCAGCAGTTCAACGGAACCGGCCAGACGTTCATGGCTGGTGACGGGATTTAGTTAAAAACAGAAACGAGAGGCGCTGCGCTTCTCGTTCCTAACATTTCGCTTCTTGCTATCTTTAGATTGATCCCTCGAACCCCCCCAGTTGACGCCAGGCTTCATAGCCGATGATCGCGGCAGCATTGGACAGGTTCAGACTGCGGCTGTCTGGATGCATGGGAATTCGCAGGCGCTGTTCTAGCGGTAGGCTGTCAATGAGGTCTGCAGGCAGGCCGCGGGTTTCCGGGCCGAATAGCAGGACATCGCCTTCCTGGAACTTTGCGTTGGTATGGAAGTTGGTTGTTTTGGTCGTGCAGGCAAAGATCCGGCGATCACCAATTGCTGTCATGAAAGCATCAAAATCTTTGTGGCGGTGTACATGC
>LLEM01000073.1_pt1 | contig 22855 bp, 33 predicted proteins | sample 595841 | NCBI WGS metagenome assembly LLEM01 (sample SAMN02919313, study PRJNA255460) | bioreactor metagenome | biome: chemostat; feature: culture 2012_10.2; material: sediment; isolation source: day64 10degC chemostat 2012 inoculated with Wadden Sea sediment taken from... | place: Germany: Bremen ...
GGGGCTAAATGGATATTCATTAAAGCTCTCAATGTATATACCCCGCTTGAACCAAAGCATTAATAACGTCACTGATTGGATGCATCCAAGTTATCATTTTTGACTTAACACCAGTACAGTTTTCAGTGTATGTTCCGTCCTCGTCGACACGCGGTCCATCACACCCCGAAATATGCAGATCCTAATAGCAGTTCATCAAATGGATGGAACTCTACAATATTGACTTGTCCACCATCTTTCAGGGAGTTAGCAACTATTTGGGCCCACAAAGTGAGATCAGACAGCCAGCATAATGCCCCCATATGATACAAAAACAATGTCAAACTTCTCGCAGTTCGCTTCAGCAAATTTATAAACGTCTGAACATATAAAAGTTGCTTCAAGATTAGTTTTCTCTGATATTGATTTAGCTTGGTGTATAGCTTCTGATGACAGATCAACGCCTGTTACATGGGCTCCCAATCTTGCCCATGAAAGCGTATCTAAGCCAAAATGACACTGCAGATGTAATAGGCTTTTACCTGCAACAGAACCTACTTCTTCTAGCTCTATACTGTTTAGTGAGCTGTTCCCTTTCAAAAATCCGTTTAGATCATAGAACTGAGACTTTACATGGACTGTCGTTCTCTTATCCCACGCTTCTTTGTTAATTGCTATGTAATCCATTAACTTAACCTCTCCATATTTACATGGCAGCAAATCACGTCAGGTTTGGCATTATTAACCGTTTACCACGACAGCTTGCATCTTTAGCCAGAAACTTTCCTGACAAGCATTGTGGAATGTTTTACGTATAGGGGGTGATCTGTTGCTGCCCTGCATCAAGGACTTCGTAACTTATCCAGCATTCCTCGCACAATTGCTCGGAGGGCACATTGTCTTGCTCAATCTTATAGCGTATTACAACCTCGTTATCGAAATAATACGTAGTTACCATCTCATTGATTTCTATCCCACCATCAGTGTAACTATTATTTCTCATATGTTCTTTGGCAATTAAAGCATTCGTTTCCTGACCATGAATAGCCTTGATGTACGTAAATAAATTGTTCATATATTGTGACTAACCTTGATGGTAAAGAGATACCCGTGCAAACCCAATTCATAGCACTCGGACTAACTTGATGCAGCATTTCACTAAATGCCTGCATAAACAGTGACATATATCAACTGTATGCGTAATTGGCTTATTATACAATTAGGTAATCATCCACAGCCTGAGAACGTCATCCGTCTTCGAGAGTATTGCGAAATGGAATGATATGTGGCTTGGGTGAACTGATTATAATCTTTGCCTCTATGGAGCATAAATGGAAAATCAACAGACAGAAACACAAAGCGAAAACGGTCAAGAAACATTAGAGTTAGCAACGAAATGGTCAAGGTTAGGCGCTTCCATAATCGATGGACTTATTATCATGATCGCGACATTGCCGCTGTTTTACTTTATGGGCGGATTTGACGGAATCGATCAAGTTCCACCAGTTACCGCGCCGTTGTCAGTACAATTTTTAACAGCTTTCCTTGGTATTAGTTTCTATTGTGTCGTCAATTGGAAGCTACTTGAAACAAAGGGGGGGCAATCCATAGGGGAAAAAAACTACTGAATATACGCGTAGTGTATCTTGATGGAGCACAGGCTAGTAGAAAAGATATACTCGTTAAACGATACTTTCCTTACATTCTCTGTTCATACATTCCGTTCATAGGTGGAATAATTGGCTTGGTTAATGTGCTTTTCATTTTTGGTAAGCAACGCCGTTGCCTGCATGACCGAATTGCCGGAACCAAAGTCGTACGAAGCTAGCTAACGAATAACCAAGGTGGCCGAAATACCCATCAGTATGACATGAATTTTTTCCATTCACGTCGTCATATCCGATCAAGTTATTAAATCCGGGGAGGTACTTATGAACATGAGAGAGTTTTCTGAACGTACAAAACTGTCATCTCATACTCTCAGGTATTATGAGAAAATCGGTCTTTTGAACAATGTTCAAAGAAATTCAAGTGGCCACCGCGTTTTCACAACCAAAGAGTTGGACTGGGGTTAACTTCATAATCAGACTCAAAGAAACGGCCATGCCGTTAGATACTATTTTGCACTACTCGAAGTTACGCGCACTGGGAGAAAGTACGATCACGGCTCGTAAGAAGTTACTCGAAGAGCATAGACGTAAATTACAATCCCAGATTGAAAATCAACTCCAACATTTAAACGCTTTAGAGACGAAAATTGATTTCTACAAAGCTATAGAAGTTTCTTGACTTAGAGTTAACTCTAACTTGTAACCTTGCTTCATACGTCACATTGTAGTGACTCACGAGGAGCAAGTAAGTGAACAAAAGTAGATACGAAATTGGACTAGAGAAGTTAAGTGAGATCGATGGAAAAGCTGGTCATAACGTCATCGAGAGCTTACAAGATGTTTGTCCAGAGTTGGCTCAATACACTATTGAATACCCTTTCGGGGGGGACATTTATTCACGAAATGGCTTAGATTTGAAATCTAGAGAAATTGCCACTGTCGCAGCTCTTACAGCTTTAGGTAACTGCCAGCCACAACTAAAGGTGCATATTAATGCGGCATTAAATGTTGCTGTACGCCTGATGAAATTAAGGAGACGGTATTGCAAATGTCAGTGTACGCAGGATTCCCAGCTGCACTGAATGGCATGTTCGCAGTAAAAGAAGTCCTTGTAGAACGCGGAGAGTAATAAAGAATACACTTGTTCAAGCTGATTCAGCACGTGAAGCTCTCAGCCAAGTCAGCTTGAATCTTCAGCGCAAAACAAAATCTATACTGTAAATTATTTGTTCTCAGAAATTCAAAAATCTATCAATGATGAAGTGGCGTCTTTGAATGCAACATATGATAGTCATTTCGGCTACCCTACACTAATTTCTATCGACAGAGAGCGAATGATTATGGATGAAGAGATCACACACGAAATTTTGGCTTTTCAATAATAATCGCCTCTATTTAGTCAGGTGTTTGTTGGAGCTTTTGTGTTTAGATAAATTGCCATTACTTGAAGACCCAACAATGCCCTTAATGCAAATAATTGTCATTACCATACTAGGCTCAATGGGGACAATCGTAGTAGATAGCTTTGACAAAGAATGGAGTTACCACCTTTTAAAAAGGAAAACCCTCGGCCGGAAGTTTTTGAATGGACTTCGGCATACTTTGCTTAATTCATTTTTTTGACTCTTGTCAAAACCCCAGAACAGTAAATGATTATAATTATCATTTACATTATGGAGGTTCATATGCAGAAAATAATGATTGTTTATGACAGTGAATCAGGCTCTACAGAAGAGGCGTCTCTTATCTTAAAAGGTGAATTTGAAGTACTAAATAAACATGTGATGATCACCAAAGTCACAAATGATATTGATATAACAGGCTTTGATACTGTTATTTTAGGAAGTCCAAACTGGTTCGGGAAAGTAACCCCAAACATACAAGACTTTATTAAAATCAACGCTCATGAACTCAAAGAGAAAAAAATGGCTGTTTTTTTTACATGCATGTCTTTAACGAGGATGAAGGCTGACAGCAGGGTTTTCCAAGACCCTCAATTTGATCTTGTTGAACCTAATGCAACATTAACAAAATGGCAATTAACACACACGCCGACGTTTTATGTTGACCAACTGAATCAAATCGCTGGAAGCATCAACATAGAAAGCGTTGCTATTTTTAAGGGAAAGCTAACTTTAAGTCAGTTAAATTTCACTCATAGAGTTATCATGTCATTGATTTGCCTTTTTCGGTCGGATATCAATCAAGGCAATTTCTTGGATAAAAAATCAATAAAAGATTGGGTTCTTTACTTATCCAACTAACCAGCATAATGAATACGTTGAGGGATGGCTTTGGCGTCCCTTGCACTTCGTAATTGATAAAGATACCCCCCCAACAGGCCAATTCTCACATAAGGTAAATATAGTGCAAGCTGATTTTAGTGCTATTTCATATATTAGTAACAAGAATTCGTGACATGCATCAAATTTACGCGAGAATGATTTATTATACAATTTTGCACTTGTTAAGTAAGAACAGCGTTCATATGTCTTTCTCGTGAATTTTAAATATGCAGAAAAACCCACGATCACGGCTTGTTGAATACAATCTTTCACCTAACACTACGCTCACTTAAACATGGAGGTTTAACTTGCTAGAAAGCATTAATAACATAACCTATAACACGTTAGGATTAAATAAAAGGCTGTTTATATTTCGTGTTTATGGATTAGCTATCTTATGGGCACTAACCTTAATCTTTATAAGTTACTTCATTTCCAATGATACTGCTGAAGTTATTCCCACTTTTAGTAAGGATGAAATTTCAGCTGCATTGTTTTTTCTGCTAATTGATGCACCAATTACTGAAACTCTTATCTTTCAGTGGTTTATACAAGGAGTGTTTCGTCACGCAACAGGTAGCCCAAGTATCTCCATTATAGGTTCTGCTTTTTTATTCTCCTTGATCCATCTGCATAACTCGATTCTAAATGCAATTGTAGTGATAGCTCTTGGGCTTGCTCTAGCCTTAACATATGAATATGTCCGCATGAGAATTGGAAATATATATGCACTGATTATTGTCTGTGGTGCACACATTTGTTGGAATGTATTTGCTGTATTTGTTATCCCATCATTGTTTACTCTGTTGGGTTTGCAGTAAATTGAGCTATAACAAAGCGAGTGTAGCAACAGTTTACACTCACGGTTTAATATGGCACACATTTTTACAGGCGCTATGCTCTAAAGGAATTTTTAATATAGATAAAGACTATCATGACGCGACCTGCCTCTGTGGGAAAGTAAGACTGGAAATACAAAAGCTCCCGAATAATTTCATTATCTGCCATTGTGATACATGTAAAAAATGGAATGGCGGACCGCAACTTGCGATGCCATGCGGAACAGATGTTAAAATTCAAGGGAATGAATATCTTTCAGAATTCTCGTCTTCTCCTTGGGCAAAACGAGGGTTTTGTCGTAATTGTGGAACACATTTGTATTTCAAGATGAATCAATCAGGAAGTTACAACATCTTACTTGGCGTACTAGATATTGATAAAAATGCAGAGCTACAAATGTCGATGCAGTATTTTATTGATCTAAAACCTGATTATTACACCTTTGACAGTGATTGCCCGGTAATGACTGAAGCTGAGATTATAAAAAAATTCAGCTAATCTGCGGGATTTACATCAACATCTATAGCCATAAACCTAGCATCATTCCGACGATTGGCTCAGAAAGTTTTAGCAAATAGAGGGTAACAACGCTTGCTGCCACCCTTTAGCTCATTGCTTTTTATGGTTTTTAGCCACAAAAGAATCAAGCTTGTTCGCGAAGTTTTGTCGGTCAGATTGACTTAATGGAGCTGGCCCGCCTGTTTGAATTCCGCTACTTCTCATGGTTTCCATAAAGTCGCGCATTTGCAGGCGCTGCTTGATCGTATCCTTAGTGTACATCTCACCACGCGGGTTCAAGGCATGCGCGCCTTTGGTGATTAGCTCATCGGCTAGAGGGATATCAGCCGTGATCACCAAATCACCGGCTTCAACTTGCTGAACAATATAGTTGTCAGCAACATCAAAACCTTGCTCCACCTGAATTGATTTGATGTGCGGTGATGGCGGCACTCTCACGTAATGGTTTGCCACTAAGGTGACAGCAACCCCCTACCCGATTGGCAACACGGAATAAAATCTCCTTAACGACATTCGGACAAGCGTCCGCATCTACCCAGATCTTCATCTCTAGTCCTTATTCTTATCATTCTGCAGTATCACTTTGCGCTGCAATACCACTCTAAAACAAATATAAGAAAGCCGCCAAATAAGGCGGCCATCATCTATTTCAAAGAATCGAATTGATATCAGTAGCTCATCAATTCATCTTAATTAACCTAAAAGGCCTTGCTTGCGTAGGTACTCTTCATAGGTACCACGGAAGTCTTCAACGCCATCTTTAGTGATTTCGATGATACGTGTCGCAATCGACGATACAAACTGACGGTCGTGAGAAACAAACATCAAAGTTCCTTTGAAGTTCTCAAGCGCCAAGTTCAACGATTCGATAGATTCCATATCCATGTGGTTGGTTGGCTCATCCATCAGCAGGATGTTTGGTTTTTGCATGATTAGCTTACCAAACAGCATACGTCCTTGCTCACCACCAGATATCACTTTCACTGACTTCTTAATGTCGTTTTGTGAGAACAACATACGGCCAAGGATACCGCGAACAGTCTGCTCGTCGTCACCCTCTTTCTTCCATTGACCCATCCAGTCAACTAGTGTCATATCTTCTTCGAAATCAGCACTGTGATCCTGAGCGTAGAAACCAATGTTATTGTTTTCTGACCACTTGATCATACCATCCATCGGCTCCATCTGGCCTGCCAATGTATTTAGGAATGTTGATTTACCAATACCGTTCTGACCGATGATCGCAATACGCTCACCCACTTCAACCAACAACTTTACACCATTGATCAAAATGTTATCACCGTAGCCCTGCTTTAAGTTTTCAACTTCTAGCGCATTACGGAACAGTTCTTTTTCTTGTTCAAAACGGATAAATGGTGACTGACGGCTCGATGCTTTAACCTCATCAAGCTGGATCTTATCAAGCTGCTTCTGACGAGAAGTCGCCTGCTTCGCTTTTGACGCGTTAGCAGAGAAACGGCTTACGAATGTCTGCAAATCGGCAATCTGAGCTTTTTTCTTCGCGTTGTCAGCAAGTAGACGTTCACGCGCGCCTTCTGCAGCTGTCATGTATTCATCGTAGTTACCTGGGAACAGGCGAAGCTCGCCGTAATCCAAGTCAGCCATGTGAGTACATACGCTGTTTAGGAAGTGACGGTCGTGAGAGATGATAATCATGGTGCAGTTACGCTCTAGCAGGATCTGCTCAAGCCAGCTGATGGTGTGAATATCCAGGTTGTTCGTTGGTTCGTCAAGTAGCATGATTTCAGGATCTGCAAACAGAACCTGAGCAAGAAGAACACGAACCTTAAGACCTGGAGCAACTGCGCTCATTAGGCCAAAGTGCTGATCTTCAGGAATACCAAGACCAAGTAGCAGTTCACCTGCACGAGCTTCAGCAGAATAACCGTCCATTTCTGCGAATTCAGTTTCAAGATCCGCAACACGCATACCATCGTCTTCAGACATTTCAGGTAGCGAGTAGATACGATCACGTTCTTCTTTGATTTCCCACAGTTCTTTGTGACCCATAATGACGGTATCAACAACAGTGTACTCTTCAAATGCAAACTGGTCCTGACCTAGTTTCGCCATACGCTCGTTAGGATCTGTTGAAACAGTACCAGCCGACTGCTCAAGCTCGCCACCCCAAGATTTTCATGAATGTCGATTTACCACAGCCATTCGCGCCGATAAGACCGTAACGGTTACCTTCACCAAATTTAACTGAGATATTTTCAAACAATGCTTATCGCCAAACTGCATTGTAATATTAGCGGTAGAAATCAAAGTACTGTTCCAATAATGATTTATGTATCAAGCATTAAAAAAGCCGCCATTATTAGGCGACTTTAGCAACGAAATTGACGAGCATCATAACAGGAATCGTGAACTATATCACTATGATTCCCCCACTTTATGGCCACCGATTTAGTGCCAGCATATAGCGAAAACATCGCTATGCTCCTGATAATAGATAGCCGGTGAATCTAGAGTTAATGTGCGGTACCCTCTATCCATCCCGACAGTGTTCTCGCCTGCTTGATTGCATCAAAATTCTGTTCAACATTACGTCGAGCCTGCTGTCCCATCTTGGTACGCTTTTCCTCAGGAAGACAAACAAACCTTTCAATAGCCTGCGCTAACGCAGATACATCCTTCTGGTTAACCATCAAGCCCGTCCCGGGAGTAACGATTTCCTTGCACCCCCATAATCTTTGTTGTAATTACAGGTACCCCAACTGCCATTGCTTCTTTCAGAACCAAGGGCCCAGTATCAACAAGACCGGACTCGGCTATACAAAAAGGAGCTACAAGACAATCATATTGAGGCAGATTTTCCTGAATCCAACTCGGTTCTTTTGGGCCCATGAAATTAACATGAGAAGCAATACCCAGAGTTGTAGCTTGCTGCTTGAGATCCGCTGATAGCTCACCCCCCCCTCCAACGATATCAAGAACGATTGGATATTTTCCACAGAGGCCTTGCAAGCTTTGAAGCAAATAGGTCACTCCTTTGGGCTCGACTAACCGGCCTACAAACACCAACCGTATTTTATCATGTTTCAGTTTTGACTGAGGTTGAAATAGAGTTGTTTTCACACCACAGTGAAGGAGTTTGACATTGTCGTTACTAAGCTTTTTAAAGTCCTCTTTCATGTCATTACAAACAGCAACGGCGAAATCACTACTATTGAGTTTTAACTGTATATCAAAGGGGGGACTCGTAAACATCATGGCCGTGCCCAACAAAAGAACACGAGATGCCAATAAGCTTGGCCGCTGCAATACTATGAGAAGTTGTATGCTGGGGCAAAGTGGGGCATGAACATGACTAACATTGTTCTGTGCCAATTGGGATGCCAGTTTTATGCTATGCAAAAAGAGTGACAGTTTTGGCATGGATTTTTGGCTAAACACAAATTTAATACACTGGAAAATCCTACGTGGCGTTAGCTTGGCTATAAATTTCAAACTGAAAGATTGCCCTATCTCATAAATCGGATAGCTAAACTTTTGTGCGGAAAGGTGTTTATTAAAAGTCATCACACAGACTTTGTGACCACATGCTTGAAGTGAATCTATTTCCGTCCGAACAAACGTTTCACTCAACACGGGGAATGTTGGAGCAACAAAAGCAACTTTTTTCATCATAAAACTCTCTATGTTGAGCATTTACAATATAAAAGCAATAACTGTACCTACGTTAACTCCTGTCCTTAAACCCCAACACTTGCAATCTGCAATGCAGATGAAAAATTTGAAGCAATTGGCAACATCATTCTTCGCCAATAAACGTTACATTAATAATGAATATTTAGTTGCTTGCTTTACCCGCCAAGAAAAACCCTCTTATAGCATTGATTTTAAAGCTATAAATCCAACCAACTGTGAATTTTATCTTTTCTATAGTATCCCTTTCTAACAATGAACTTTAGGTATGAAAACTGCTTTTTCCTCCACCATATAAATAAAAGGTCAATCGTCATGGATAAAGTCTCTGTTGTAATACCTACATATAATTGTTTGCCATTTTTACCAAAAGCTGTAGAGAGTGTTCTTTCTCAGGACTATCAAAACATAGAAATTATAATTGTCGATGATAACAGTAATGATGGTAGTGCGACCTATTTAGCGAATCTCAATAATGAACACAGCAACGTTACTGTTGTTACCACTCATGGCGTTGGGGGGGCGGCAGCGGCAAGAAATATAGCTATTAAGCACTCAAAAGGTCAGTATGTTGCCTTTCTTGATGCCGACGATTATTGGTACCAAGGAAAAATATCCAAACAAGTAATGGTGCATAGGAAAAATAAGCATATAGGGATGAGTTTTACCAACTATGACCATCTCGACGAGCAATATCAAAAGATCATTGACTGTTTTTCGTATTGGAATAAGAGAAAAAACACGCATGACAGCGTCTACTTTATTGATAACCCTCTGAATGAAATATTCGCTAACAACATTATTGGCACATCAACCGTTATGGTTGATAAATCAGTATTTTCCAAAGCTGGTCTGTTCAACGAAGAAATAAGCTATGGTGAGGATTGGCAATTTTGGTTAACCATTTGCGAACATTTCAACGTTGCCGTAGTGATGAAACCATACACCGGCTACCTCATGAGACAAGGCTCGGTCACGCAAACAGACTCAAAACGATTGAATAACCTGCAATCCCTTTCAAAAGTAATTTCCTATTATCAACAGCGTGACACGATCATCAGCAAAAAAGCGATGTCTCAGGCACAGGCTCGACTGAAGGAAGGATATGCCGATTATTTTAGAACAAGAGGCGATCTATTTTCAGCACTTTTGTACGACTTACATTCGCTGATTATTGACCCTCAGATGAGACGCGTGAAAAACACCCTTGGTAACTTAAAAAAGTGCTTACTACCAACCAAAGGACAACGTAATCAGTGCCATTAAAACTGGCTTTCTTCTATATGGTGAGTTAACGATTTGGGGCCACCGATAAAGCGATATAAGGTTTATTATGAGTGCTTTAAAACAGTCGGCGTATTACGGCATCGGGATTGTGATGATGAAGGGAGTGTCACTACTCATGATGCCCCTACGTCACCTCCAAGCTAACTCCCCCCCATGAATATGGCTCCCTTGAATCTCTGGTGTTACTGGCCGATATCGGCACCATCATAATTGGTTTTGGCATAATTGAATCTCTGTATCGCTTTGTCGGGCCCAGCAAAGGAAAGCAGCGCAAGGAACTTATTTCCAATTGCTTCACGCTCAGCGTATTCGTCACCATTTCAGGGAGCTTCTTGATATGGATATTAATACCCTTTTTACTGGCAAAATTACCGCATCAGTTTGAGCAATATCAAATAGTACTTATTGCGATTCCAACATTACTGGAAGGCTTGATTGCCATCCCACTGACTTTAATGCGAATGGAATCTTTGGCAAAAAGGTTTTGCATATTCAACGTGTTAAAGGCCATTGTTCAGGCTTTACTCATTATTACAATGTTAGAAGCCGGCTTGGGCATTGATGCCTTATTGATAGCCGGAGCCTGCTCCAGTGTGCTGCTGCTTGTTTGCCTACTCAGGTTCCAATGGAATCAGATGACAAACTTCGGCCATTTGGGAGATTCGGTACAACTGCTCAAATACAGTACGCCATTTGTACTAAGCAATATTGGATTGTTTGCGATTACTGGGTTGGATCGCTGGATGCTTGCCGATAAAGTTGGTGTGGAAACACTCGCGGTATATGCTATCGCAGCAAAATTTGCCATGATTTTAGCCTTATTAATGCAACCATTTACACTTTGGTGGTTTCCAAACCGGATCAGCATGTTGCAACATGAGCAAGGGCATCAGCAATGTGCCGACAACGCAATGCTGGGAACAAATATCGGGATATTTATCGCAGTAGCCATGATGCTGACCGTACCAAGTTTCATCTATCTTTTCTTGCCGATAGAATATCACCTCGCAGCACAAGTAGTTGTTGGCCTACTCTTGGTCAATACGCTAAAAAACGCCAGTGATCTGTTAAACCTCGGTTGCTTCAGCGGTAATTCTAGCCAATGCCAAATGTGGATCCAATGGCTATGTTCAGCAATGGCAATTACTGGATACTGGTTGCTGATACCTCATTTCGACATATGGGCTGCTGTATTTGTTTTAGCCGGCGTTTACACGACGCGCTTATTACTTTTATATTATTTCAGCCAGTCGCTCCTTCCACTGCCTTACCGTCACTCAGGCTGGTTAACATCAGTTGTCGTAGGCGCAATATTGTACGGCACCAGTCTGGTAATTTCGCCCGTTCTCAGCTTCTGGGGGGGACAGTTAACAGTTGGCGCACTATTTAGTTTCCTCATGTTAATTTTCTTGGTGGGCATGAAGATATTCCCCAATGTAACACCTACTCGCTGGACGCTAACATCTCTATTTTCGACCTCTGACCATAAACAAACAAACTCGGACACTCTTGAGCCAGCCACCAAGAAATTACCATAAGTCTGTAAGCACAAAAAAGCGCTGATTAACAGCGCTTTTTACTAAAAAAATAACTGATTATTCCCAGTCAAGGATAACCTTGCCGGAACGCCCGCTACGCATGGCGTCGAAGCCTTTTTGGAAGTCATCAATCTTGAAGTGGTGCGTGATGATAGGGTTCAGATCCAAACCTGACTGGATCAGGCTCGCCATCTTGTACCAAGTCTCAAACATCTCACGGCCGTAGATACCTTTGATGATCAGACCTTTAAAGATCACTTGGTTCCAGTCGATTCCCATGTCTGACGGTGGAATACCCAACAGCGCAATCTTACCACCGTGGTTCATGCCAGCCAGCATGCTGTTGAATGCTGATGGATTACCAGACATTTCAAGACCAACATCAAAGCCTTCTGTCATGCCAAGCTCAGCCATAACATCTTCAAGCTTTTCTTTCGCAACGTTCACCGCGCGGGTAACACCCCATTTCGCGAGCAAGATCCAAGCGGTACTCGTTGACATCAGTAATAACTACGTGACGGGCACCAACGTGTTTCGCAACTGCAGCAGCCATGATACCAATCGGGCCAGCACCAGTAATCAGTACGTCTTCACCAACAAGATCAAAAGACAATGCAGTGTGTACAGCATTACCAAACGGGGTCGAAAATTGAAGCCAGGTCATCTGAGATTTCGTCAGGGATCTTGAATGCATTGAATGCAGGAATAACAAGATATTCTGCAAATGCACCTTCACGGTTTACACCAACACCTGTAGTGTTACGGCAAAGGTGGGTACGACCGCCACGGCAGTTACGGCAGTGACCACAAGTGATATGGCCTTCACCAGAAACACGGTCGCCGATTTCGAAGCCACGAACTTCCTGGCCAATACCAACAACTTCACCCACGTATTCATGACCAACAACCATTGGTACAGGGATCGTTTTTTGAGACCATTCATCCCAGTTGTAGATATGAACATCAGTACCACAAATCGCTGTTTTCTTGATACGGATAAGCAAATCGTTATGGCCTAGCTCAGGCTTTTCAACTTCTGTCATCCAGATGCCTTCTTCAGGCTTTAGCTTAGAAAGAGCTTTAATTTTCATGACCTTTATCTCAACAAATTCTGTATTGGATTGAAAATGTCAGGAGCAAGTTACTACTATTTTTATTTGAGTACTTCTACTCGCCCCCCCTGCTTTGGATATTTCAATAAATAACGGCAATTGACCGCTTAGATAATACCCATATCTTTGCCGACTTCAATAAACGCATCAATAGCTTTATCTAGCTGTTCACGAGTATGAGCTGCAGACATCTGAGTACGAATACGCGCTTGGCCTTTCGGCACAACTGGGAAAGAGAAACCAACAACATAAATGCCTTTCGCAAGAGCACGCTCAGCGAACTCGGCAGCGACTTTCGCATCACCTAGCATAATTGGGATAATCGCATGATCCGCACCGCCCATGGTAAAGCCAACCGCTTCCATACGAGCACGGAAGTGAGATGCGTTATCCCATAGCTGATCACGTAGAGAACCACTTTCTTCAAGTAGGTCTAGTACACGAATAGATGCAGAAACAATTGCAGGGGGGCTACTGAGTTAGAGAACAGGTATGGACGAGAACGCTGACGCAGCCAGTCGATCACTTCTTTCTTACCAGCAGTATAACCGCCTGATGCACCACCCATCGCTTTACCCAGCGTACCAGTGATGATATCGATACGATCAATCACATCATGGTATTCATGAGTACCACGACCATTTGCACCCATGAAGCCCACAGCGTGAGAATCATCAACCATAACCAGTGCATCGTACTTATCAGCAAGGTCACAAATTGCCGGTAGATTAGCAACAACGCCGTCCATAGAGAACACGCCATCAGTAACAATTAGCTTATGACGAACACCCGCTTCATTGGCTGCGATTAGCTGCTCTTCCAACTCTTGCATGTTGTTGTTTGAGTAGCGGAAACGCTTCGCCTTACATAGACGAACACCGTCGATAATCGATGCATGGTTCAGCGCATCAGAAATGATTGCGTCTTCTGCACCCAAGATCGTTTCGAAAAGCCCAGCGTTGGCATCGAAGCAAGATGTGTAAAGAATGGTATCTTCCATACCCAGGAAGTTAGAAAGCTTGCGCTCTAACTCTTTGTGAGAATCCTGAGTACCACAGATGAAGCGTACAGACGCCATACCGAAACCGTGCTGATCCATACCCGCTTTTGCAGCTTCGATAAGATCAGGGTGGTTAGCAAGGCCAAGATAGTTGTTCGCACAGAAGTTAAGAACTTCTTCACCCGATTGGATAGAAACCGCAGCTTTTTGTGCAGATGTGATTATACGTTCAGATTTATATAAACCTTCAGCTTTTACTTGTTCTATTTGCTGATTGATTTGGTCGTAGAATGCAGCGGACATGATATTCCTCTCAATAATGACTTCCGTGAATGCATGCCGGAGCGGCATTCACCAGACAATAATCCATATAATCAGGTTAGGAGATCTGCCTGAAAAAAATGTTCAATTAACAGGATGTTTGAACTTCAACCATTCTAATTCAAGCGCATTCAGACTATTATCCCCTGAACTGGAAAAGGACTATTGAACTATGGACACAAATAAACTGATTGCCCTTATGCCAGAACTGGCTGTTTTTAAGATTGTTGTTGATGAAGGCAGCTTTACCGCCGCCGCCAAAAAGCTAGGTGTCACACCCTCGGCACTGAGCAAACAGCTATCTCGCTTGAACACACGCTATCGGCCAAACTCCTCGAAAGAACAACTCGTAAACTCGTTATCACCGAGTCGGGTAAAGGGATCTATGATCAATGCTGTGCGATGATCGAGGCAACAAAACAAGTTGTTGAATTTACAAGCTCTGAGCACGCCACTCCTTCTGGCGCTCTTACCGTCGCAGCCCCGAAGGCGTTTTTGAGTATTGTATTACAACCACTGGTTACCCCTTTTCTGACCAAATACCCTGATATACAGCTCAAACTCAAAGCCTCTGACGGTGAAATAGATCTTGTCTCGGAAGGAATTGATGTCGTATTTCGCCTAACTGAGAAACCTTCAGAAGGACTAGTATTGAAGCAAGTTGGCAAGGTTAGCCTAAGCTATGTGCCAGCCCGGATTATCTCGCTCGACGAGGCACACCTATCGTTCCGACAGATTTACTGCAGCATGATTGTATTTTCCTTGGCGAGACGGCAACGGATCACATCTGGGATTTTGTTAAAGACGATGAGTTTCACACGATACCGGTAACCGGCCGCTATGCCGTCAACCATTCGCAAATGCGCCTGAGAGGTGTACTGGACGGATTGGGAATCGGTATTTTCCCTGACTTTGTGATTAAAAAAACCATTACAAGACGGAACAGTTAAAGAAGTACTTAGTGACTGGACAATCAAAGGCAATTACCAAGGTGACATAGCACTCCAATTTGCCCAGACAAAGTTTATGCCTGCGCGTCTCCGAGTTTTCATTGATTACGTATCAGAGCATCTATACCAGTACACCGTACATTGATCTCAATCCCTACGATTTAGGGCTTACGCAGCACAGAGCAACCGCGATTAACCACTAAAACCATAGACTATACTGATTTTAGTGGTTTTGGGTTTAATACTAATCGGCAGGCACCTTATTGATCCAACCAGACAATACTGCCGTTTATATTGATGCCAAGACAACAATACCATCTTGGTATAACCGGGATCAGGAGAGCTACCATGAAAGCTCTGATTTGTTGCTTATACTCAACCCTAATTCTCTTTTCATCTTTTGTTGCCTCATACCCAGCAGGCTCCCTTCACTGGAACCACCGCAGTATTCTGTTCTTTGCTCCAGAGAAAGATCGCTATGTTCAGGATTTCATAAAACAAACTCTGATGAATGGTTGCCTCCTTCAAGAAAGGGACATCGTAACCATCATTATTACCAGAGATGGCTTTAACCAGCCTGCGGACTTGTTCAGCCCGAAAGACATTCGTTTTCTGGAGCAGAAATACAATATCACCCAAGATACCCATACCGCCATTTTGATCGGCAAAGACGGCCTCGAGAAATACCGCTGGGGCGAAATTACCAACTGGAACCACCTCACCGATCTTGTCGACAAGATGCCGCTGCGCCAGCAAGAAATGACATTCCGCCAAAGCCGCTGTGCAATCTAATCAAAAAGGAGTTCTACGCCCCCCATCTACGCCGGATCATTTCTTGACGAAGGTGGATTTATTTTTGTGCCAGAAGCAGTATCTTGTTACTCATGATCTTCCAACTGGCAAGTTATAACAATGATGAAGACACCCCTACATATATCACGGACAAGATGCCTTTTGGGTGACCCCCCCAATCAGCACAGCATAACGCTGACTATCGTCAGTGAATCAAACATACTCATTTCTGCTATCTTCGTTCGCTGCGAACCTGACAACGAGGAGATGCTTGTCGACATGACACGCGGCGAAACACATGGTCGGCTTCAATACTGGCATGGCGAGATTCCGCTTAACACAGATACATCAGTGACCCACTATTGCTTCAAAATCATGCAAAACAGTCGTCAGTGGTGGTTACACGGTAACGGCATTTCCCCCCCTCGTATTCCTGGCAAAGAAGCTCACTTCAAGTACAACAAACACAGTCAGCCACCAGCCTGGGTAAAAGAACAGATTTTCTATCAAGTTTTTCCTGATCGCTTTGCAAACGGCGACCCGACAATCAGTGTTCAAACTGATGAGTACTGCCTAAAAGGCGATGAACGCCCGACTATCGCCAAGGAATGGGGAGAACCTGTTTCGCCGCACGGCAACAACGGCCCAAATGAATTTTATGGTGGCGACCTTAAAGGGATCCATGACAAGTTTGACTACCTTGAAGATCTTGCATTACAGCCTTATACCTGAACCCTATCTTCACTGCGCCAAGCAACCACAAATACGATACAACAGACTATGAGAGCATTGATCCGCATCTCGGGACCAATGAACAATTTGCTGAGATGGTCGCCGATCTGCACCAACGCAATATGAAGATCATGCTGGACGCCGTGTACAACCACACATCGGTCAATCACCCGTGGTTCGACATGTATCAGCGTAACCAAGAGGAAGCCGGAGCCTATCATCATCCGGATTCAAAATATCGCCATTACTATCAATTTAGTGGAGACAGCAACGATTACATCGGCTGGAACGGTATCTCCAGCCTGCCAAAGTTAAACTTCTCTAACCCCGAAGTACAAAACTATATCTACGCAGGAGAAGATGCTGTTATCAAGCAATGGCTTCGCCCTCCATACAACATCGACGCATGGCGCTTTGATGTTATCCACATGCTGGGCGAAGGTGCTGGTGCAACCAACAATGCCCCACTACGTAAAGGCATTCCGGGAATCCGCTAAATCAGAGAATCCTGACTGCTACGTACTCGGCGAGCACTTTTTCGAAGCAAGCCGCTGGCTACAGGGCGATCAGGAAGATGGGGCGATGAATTATTACGGTTTCGCCCACCCACTTCGTGCTTTCTTTGCACAAAAAGATATTGCCTATCATAGCTGCCAAATAGATGCCGAAGAATTGGTTGATTGGCTCAACGAAGCCCGTAGCAAAATTCCATGGCTAAATCAGTTATCCCAGCTTAACCAGCTGGACAGCCACGATACAATGCGCTTTCTGACAATGCTGGACAACGACCATGAAACCATGCAACTGGCACTATTGATGCTGTTTGCTTATGTCGGAACGCCTTGTATTTACTACGGTACCGAAGTGGCGCTGGAAGGAGGACAAGATCCGGACAACCGTCGCTGTTTCCCATGGGAACGAACCGAAAAACCTCACTCGATGTTAACTTTTGTCAAACAGCTGACAGCTATCCGCAAAGACAACAAATCTCTGCAACAAGGCAGCATTCAGTGGTTGGTTGCCGAACATAAACAGTTGGCTTTTGTTCGTACCCTAGGTAATGAATTGACACTTTGTTTATTGAACAATAGTGAAAATGCCAAGGCCATCGAAGTCCCTCTCTGGCAGTTGGGCATCGAAAATGCAGTATTAAGCGATCTCCTTACCGGAGATGAGTGGCAGGTGAAACAAGGTATGCTTTCAATCACCTTGGCCGGAAAGGAAGGCTTGTTGCTCACCAAGAGTTAATACCCTCGCAAGTCTTACACATTCAACACCGGCTAACCTCTGGCTAGCCGGTGTTTTAATCTGTATCGGTCTTATTGAGCGAATAGAATTTGCTGAGCTTCGCACTTACATGTAAATATAACGGTCTTTAGTCAATATCAAGCGCATGGCCGAGGCAACAATGAGATCTAAACGTTACATCGGAATAATGTCCGGTACCAGCATGGATGGTGTCGATACTGTATTGGTCGATATTGATGGCAGCAACATACAGCTACTGTGTGAACATGCTTTCCCTATGAGTGAAGACCTCAAACAGTCCCTGCTGGATGTTTGCTTGGGTCAACCCACCAGCTTGCAAATAATTGGTGAACTCGATCATCGTCTCGGTCACCTCTTTGCCGATGCAGTCATTGCCCTACTGGACAAGGCAAACGTAGATCCATCTACTGTCGCTGCAATTGGCAGTCACGGACAGACAGTATTTCACTCTCCGGAGGCCGAATATGCTTTCACTATGCAGCTCGGCGATGCCAATATTATCTCGGCAAAAACAGGAATAACGACTATTGCTGATTTCCGCCGCAAAGATATGGCCTATGGCGGCCAAGGTGCCCCACTTGTCCCTGCTTTTCACCAGCAGCTATTCGGCCAACCCGATCTTACCCGGGTTATTCTCAATATCGGCGGTATCTCTAACATCACGGTACTGAGCCCGGACAAACCGGTGACCGGTTTTGATACTGGACCCGGCAACATGCTAATGGATGCCTGGATCAACAAACACAAAGGCCAGCGCTACGACAATGAAGGAACCTGGGCACAATCCGGTACTGTGAATGCAAAGCTACTCAACTTACTGCTGAGTGATCCGTATTTTGCGCTTGCCCCCCCCAAAAGTACGGGGGGGCGCGAGTTGTTCAATCTTGACTGGCTGCATAGCACCTTAAGGCATTCAACCTGAGCTCAGAAGATATACAACGTACGCTGGCTGAATTAACTGCCGTCACCATTGCCAATGATGTCAGAGCAGAAAATCCAGGCGAGTTGTTAGTATGCGGCGGTGGCGCGCATAATCCGCTGCTCATGGTCAGATTAACTGAGCTACTGCCAAAGTGGACGGTACTCACAACAGCTGATCGTGGCGTCGATATCGATAATATGGAAGCGATGGCCTTCGCCTGGCTGGCTTACCGAACTCTTCACCAGTTGCCCGGTAACTTACCCGAAGTAACAGGTGCAAAGCAGCTAACCAGCCTAGGGGGGGCAATCTATCCCTCGTAACACTCTCTAACAGCCCATTAATTAGCTGTCATATGGATGGCAGCTATTCTTATCATTGCATGGATGCTGCCAGCCGAAACTGCGCTTATTAAACCTATACTTATAAAAATAGAAACCCTTAGCAGCAGTTTCGATAAGGTTAAAATCAAGATGGCAACAAAGATATTATTACTTTTACTGTGTTTAACTCCTTTGTTGGCATCAGCCAAAGATGAGCCGGTAGTACTTCTCATTAATTCCTATCACCCCCCAATACCAGTGGACAAGCCAACAAACACAAGGCATTAAAGATGTACTGACATCTTCCGTCCATGCAGAAAACCTTCATATTGAATACATGGATGAAAGAAGGTTTGTCGACGATCTTGTTTACCATGTAAAACTCACGAATCTGCTGAAGCATAAATACCAGAAATACGAGCCAGATATCATAATCACAACTGATGATCATGCTTATAATTTTATGCTAGAGCACGGAGACAACTTGTTTCCTGATAAACCTATTGTATTTAGCGGCGTTAACATTCTTGCCCCCCTGAGACCTTAGAGCGCAAAAGAAACATTGTTGGTATCGAAGAGGGAATGGAGATTGAAGGTAACCTTAAACTTATTTTACAGGTTCAACCTCAAACAAAACGGATCATTATGCTGAGCGATACCACAGGCCTTGGTTTAAACATGGGTAAGCGAGCCCGACAGATCAAATCTCAATGGCAGGCCGATCCTGAAAAACAACATGTTACCCTGGATATTTGGGATCAGTTTTCTATAGATGAACTCTACCAAAAAGCTGAAAACGCTGAGTCCAACACTGTTTTTCTCATGCTAGCTATTCACAAGGATAAATTAGGGACTTATTTTTCATATGAGCACCACTTGCCAATTTTAACACGCAAGAGCAAAGTGCCTATCTATGGTATGTGGGGGACGATTATCATCGGTTATGGCGGAGTAGGCGGCATGATGAATAACCCCCTACGAACAAGGACGGAGTGCAGCCCAACTAGCCGTCAAAATTCTCGACGGAGTCCCCACTAAGCAACATCAAAGCCCGAGATAAAGCCAACTATTCACCCGTATTTCGACTATCACCAGTTAAAACGTTTTGATATCGATATCAACTATTTACCAGCAGGTAGCACCATAATCAATCGGCCTGTGTCTCTCTATGAGCAACACACAAAATTAATAAACAGTGCTATCGCCTTTGTTATCTTTCTGCTCGTTGTTATTTCGGTGCTTACATTCAATATTAAACGACGTATCGCCGCTCAGAATAAACTTCACCAATTCAACCAAAAATTGGAATCCATCGTACAACAAAGAACAAAAGAATTAGACGATCGCAATAAGGAATTACAGGCCGCATCGAGGATTTTTCAAGCGCATGCCTATACCGACGAACTAACAGGCTTGCCCAACCGTAGGGCTGCATCCCGCGACGTATTAGCTCACATCAAACGTTACAATATGGATTATCAGCCTTGGCAATTGCCATCCTAGATATCGACTTATTCAAGAATATTAATGATACCTATGGCCATCAGGCTGGGGGATGACGTGCTATGTGCCGTTGGCCAAACACTGAAAGAGGTGCTCAGGCCCAACGATAGCGTTTACCGTTGGGGGAGGGGGGGAAGAATTTCTAGTTGTACTGCCCGACACCATGGCAGATTTTTCCTGTATTGTTTGTCAAAGGCTTACTAAGAAAATCAGTCAACTTAGTGTCAGTAACATCGGCACCATTACCGCCAGTATTGGTGCCACCAACTTCATTAAAGGAGATTCTTTCGAAACGATTTTGCTAAGAGCAGATGAGGCGTTATACACAGCGAAAAACGGTGGGAGAAACCAAGTTGTCATTGGATGATGTTCACAATACCCCCCACTTTTTTTGAAGGATTGCAAATTAACTCGTCCATTTTGCGTATGTAGGACAATTAATTGTTTGAATTGACCGTAAAAAGTAAATAAATCGTTAAAAAATAAGTATTCGCTTCACACAGAGATTGAGCAGAACAATCCACTAAAAACATGACAAAGATCGCAAAATCAACCTGATGAAGATCACATTTCCAAGTCATTAATTTTACTAGGATAAAAACCACGCAAACGTTACACTTGCGCCCCCCCATAACAACGATAAAAGTTCTCAGGATACAGTCCTGTTTCTCTTCCCCCAAACGTGAAAGGTCCTAAGTAAAGATGAGTCCGGAAAAATATCTTCTAGATTGCAAACAAGCCAAACCAATGCAGAATCCATCTCACCACTTCTTGGCCAACTATACCGTCAGAAAGGTGTTGAAGTCCTTCTGTTCGGTCGCCAAATTGTCAATGCCTCTGTAATCGATATCGTTAAAGCACACCGAGTAGCCCGTCGTTACACCGGTAGCGAGCTTTCTCCTTCTCAAACACTACCGCTGATTCAGGCGCTAACAGATCTAGACCTGTCACCTTGTCGTATCGATGTCGGCCAGCTGGCTTACGAATACTGGAAAAACCAAGAAGACGAAAGCAACCTAGTCGACTTTTTAGGTACCGCTTTAATCGAATCGCTTAACAGCACGCAGTCTGTTGAACCTCGTGATGTTGTTCTTTATGGATTCGGCCGAATTGGTCGCCTGCTCGCCCGTCTGCTTATTGATAAGAGCGGCCAAGCTACCCACTACGACTACGTGCAATTGTGGTTCGTGGCGGCAAAGGCGGCGATCTTGAAAAACGAGCAAGCTTACTACGTCGTGATTCTGTCCACGGTCAGTTCAACGGCAGTATCACTGTCGACGAAGAGCGCAAAGCGATTATCGTCAATGGTAACTATATTCAGGTTATTTACGCTAACAGCCCGACTGAAGTTGACTACACAACTTACGGTATCGACAACGCGCTTGTTGTTGACAATACCGGCATGTGGCGCGACGCTGAAGGCCTAGGCAAGCACCTGGAATGTGCCGGTGCAAAGAAAGTACTGTTGACAGCCCCCCCGGGCAAAGGCGACATCAAAAATGTCGTATTCGGTGTTAACGAATCCGCTATCCTGGCTGAAGACCAAATCATCTCAGCAGCCAGCTGTACCACCAACGCCATTACCCCCCCTATCTTAAAAGCGGTCAATGACAAGTACGGCATTCAGTCCGGTCATATCGAAACCGTTCACTCGTTTACCAACGATCAGAACCTAATTGACAATTTCCACAGTGGCGAACGTCGCGGTCGCTCTGCGGCTCTGAACATGGTACTGACCTCAACAGGTGCTGCCAAAGCCGTTGCCAAGGCACTGCCAGAACTCGCCGGAAAACTAACGGGGAAATGCTATTCGCGTCCCCGACTCCGAACGTTTCCATGGCGATTGCCAATCTGAACCTTGATTCTGATGTCGAAGCCGAAGAGCTGAACGTTTATCTACGTGAAATGGCACTGAACTCACCTCTATCCGGTCAAATTGACTATACCCAGTCAACGGAAATCGTATCCACCGATATCGTAGGCTCGCGTCATGCTGGTGTGGTAGATGGTGCGGCAACTATTGCCCAAGATAAGCGTTGCGTACTTTACATCTGGTATGACAACGAATTCGGCTATAGCTGCCAGGTTGTCCACTGTATGGAACAAATGATGGGTGTTCGATATAAAACCTACCCTGAAGCAAAATAACACTGCTAAAAAATAACTATAAGATCCCCTCTTGCTCTTTGCCGCCTACGTTTCAC
>LLEM01000074.1_pt1 | contig 22803 bp, 25 predicted proteins | sample 595841 | NCBI WGS metagenome assembly LLEM01 (sample SAMN02919313, study PRJNA255460) | bioreactor metagenome | biome: chemostat; feature: culture 2012_10.2; material: sediment; isolation source: day64 10degC chemostat 2012 inoculated with Wadden Sea sediment taken from... | place: Germany: Bremen ...
TGTGTCTGATTTGAGCCAAATGGATCAGGTACAGGCGGGTGATGTGCTGGTGGCAGACATGACAGACCCCTGATTGGGAACCTGTGATGAAGAAGGCGGCTGCGATTGTGACTAATCGTGGTGGTCGTACTTGTCACGCCGCGATTATCGCTCGCGAACTGGGTATTCCGGCAGTCGTAGGCTGTGGTAATGCCACTGAGCTGCTGGCGACTGGTCAGGAAGTCACTGTTTCATGTGCACAGGGCGAGACGGGCTTTATCTACGAGGGTGAGCTGGAGTTTGAAGTTCGTCGCTCAGCTGTCGATGGTTTACCGACACTACCTCTGAAAGTCATGATGAACGTCGGTAACCCTGACCGCGCATTTGATTTTGCCTGTATTCCGAACGAAGGCGTTGGTCTTGCTCGCCTTGAGTTCATCATTAACAAGATGATCGGTATTCACCCGAAAGCACTGCTGAACTATAGCGAGCAGTCTGACGAGCTGAAAGCCGATATTGATAAGCGTATCGTCGGTTATAGCGATCCTGTTGAGTTCTATATCGAGAAGCTTACCGAAGGGATCTCGACGTTGGCATCTGCCTTCTGGCCAAAACGCGTTATCGTTCGTATGTCTGACTTTAAGTCGAACGAATACCGTAATTTGGTTGGTGGCGTTCACTTTGAGCCGACGGAAGAGAACCCGATGCTTGGCTTCCGTGGTGCTTCGCGTTACATCTCGCCGAAGTTCGAAGACTGTTTTGCACTCGAATGTGAAGCCATCAAGCGTGTTCGTGAGCGCATGGGGCTGAAGAATGTCGAAATTATGATCCCCGTTCGTCCGTACCGTGAGCGAAGCGGCTTCGGTTATCGATCTGCTGGCGAAGTTCGATCTTCGTCGCGGTGAGAATGGCCTGAAAGTTATCATGATGTGTGAACTACCGTCTAATGCCATTCTGGCTGAGGAGTTCCTCAAGTACTTTGATGGCTTCTCGATTGGTTCGAATGACATGACCCAGCTGACATTGGGCCTTGACCGTGACTCGGGTGAGATTGCCCATATGTTCGACGAGCGTAATGACGCGGTTAAAGCGATGCTGGCAATGGCGATTAAAGCGGCCAACAAAGCGGGTAAATACGTTGGTATCTGCGGGCAGGGCCCATCGGATCATGATGATCTGGCCGACTGGCTAATGGAGCAGGGAATTGACTCGGTGTCACTAAACCCGGACACCGTTGTTGAAACTTGGCTACATCTGGGCAAGAAAACAAGCTAAGTTGCTCGTGTAAGCTCAGTTAGTCGCAAATGAAGTAAAGCCTGCATCTCCTCTGTGGTTTAAACATCAAGAGGGTGATGCAGGCTTTATGCGTTTGATTATCATTAACAATAACCCGCTGATAATAAAAACCGCATTTATGGCAATGAATAACGGAAGCACGTAGAATACGCCCCCCCTTCAAAATATGCAATGTTAGATAAGTGGGTTATGTCGCGATGAGAAATCAGTTTGAGTTATTGGCACCAGGTGGCGATATTGAGTCGATAAAAGCGGCGATTGCGGCAGGGGCCGATGCGATATACTGCGGGTTGGATCACTTCAATGCCAGAAATAGAGCAACTAATTTAACATTTGATAACTTAAATGGCGTCGTCAGATTAGCGCACGAACATGACTGCAAAATATTCTTAACCTTAAACATCATCATTTTAGAAAGCGAAATCCCTACGATCATTCGGTTGCTGAATAAACTGGTAAATACCAAAATTGATGGTGTTATCGTTCAAGACTTAGGCCTGTTTTATATATTAAAAGAGCACTTTAAAGATCTTGATGTTCATGCATCGACCCAGGTAAATACTCATAATGATGGCCAGATATTTTTCCTGAATAAATTGACGGCAAGTCGCGTTAACTTATCTCGAGAGCTCAATATTAAAGAGATTAAGCACTTGGCACAGGTTGGGCATGAACATAATGTCCTAATGGAAGTATTTGTACATGGTTCTTACTGTGTTGGTTTCTCCGGACTTTGCTACATCAGCTCAGTTCGCAATGGGAACTCGGGCAACCGTGGCAGATGCAGCCAGCCATGTCGTGATCAGTACCAGACGACACAGGCTGGTAAAGACTACCCCGCTCAACCTTAAAGACAACTCTGCTTACTCCGATCTTAAAGAGTTAGCGGATGCTGGTGTTTATTCGTTGAAAGTCGAAGGGCGCATTAAGAAGTCGCATTACGTCTATACAGTTGTAGACAATTGGCGGAAACAGATTGAAAACTATTGCAGTGGCAATGAGTTGCTTAGTGATACGACTGAATTATATACGGTATTTAACCGTGATTTTTCTAACTCCTTCCTGAAGGGGGATATCAATAAAAATATGTTTATTGATAATCCTCGTGACCACTCTGCCAAGCACTTCTCCAAGATATACAACTGCAAAACAGATGAAGATCTCAAGACGGTCAAGAAAAAGCTGTATGATGATAAAACGGATATTATCTCGACGGTATCGGATAAAATAAAAGACTTCAATATTGATAAACAGCCACTAACGATCACCGTGTCAGGTAATGAAAATAGCCCGCTGAGAGTGTCAGTCACCACACCTGATATGTCATTCGATGTCTATTCAGACAGCAATCTGATCCATTCAGAAAAAAATACGATTACACATGATGGCATTGAAAAGTTGCTTAACAGCCTGAATAACGCTGAGTACTATATTGACTCATTAGCAATTGAGCATATTGATAATGGGCTATTTGTGCCATTCAAAGAGCTGACTGCGATTAAAAAGCAGATAGTCTTTAACTTGAACGGCTCGAAGGCACGTATTTCACCGGTTGAAATGCCTGTATTGAAAAAACAAGGCCAATTTCAGACAGAGCCGACGTTGTCAGTGTTAATCTCGACGAAGCAGGATATTGAGCTGTGTGGTACCACATCGGCAGATATTTACTATCAGCTGCCCGATTCGATTCATAGTGAGTTAGCGCCATTGGTTAACATCTTTTCTGTAAATGAAAAGCTGATCCCTTGGTTCCCGTCTATTCTCATTGGTGAAAATTATACGGCTGCCGTTGAGTTCCTCGAACAGGTGAAACCAAAATTGATCGTGACTAACAATACGGGGATTGCGTATGCCGCGTATGAGAAAGGCATTGACTGGATCGCTGGCCCATACCTGAACATAATGAACTCTTTCAGCCTTCTGTGCATGAAAGAAGAGTTCAATTGTGTCGGCTCATTCATTTCTAATGAAATCAACCAAAAGCAGATTAAGCCGATTGTCAGACCAGAAAACTTCAAGTTGTTCTATAGCATTTATCATCCAATTTTGCTGATGACCAGCCGCCAGTGCCTGTTCCACCAGACTGTTGGCTGTAAAAAGAAAGCCTTTGATACGAAATGCCTTAAGAAGTGCAAGAAGTCTGCATCGATCATTAATCTAAAAGAAGCATCATTTGTTCTTGATAAGCAGAAGGGCGACCATAACTCGCTATATAGCGAACACAACTTCCTAAATACGGCGATCCCGACTGATCTAGACGGTGTTTTTTCCGACTTCTTTATTGATTTAAGAGATATCAATACGGAAACTTGTATCAAGGAAGACAAAGCAAGCGTTGTACAGCTTTTCCAGAACCTTATCGTTGGAAAGCCAGATGCGAAAGTGGCATTAGATCAAGCCATTTATCCAACAACCAATGCGCAGTATAAGAAAGGGTTGTAGGTAGTTCAGAACATAGTGATTTAAAAAAAGCAGAACGGCACTACTCTACGAGGTGCCGTTTTTAAAAAGCTTTAGACAATTTCTTGCATTGCAAATCACTTTTGAACGCTTTGCCATTTGTGGTTTCGAAAGCCAATGCTTTAGGTATAAGCCAAAGATCGCGTAGATTGATATTGCTACCATTATACTATGGTGCTATCTAGTTCCGACTTAATTGTCCTTATCGTTTTTTTAAGCTCTGAGGATAGGTAATATCCAGTCGCAAGCGATATAAAGTATGTCATTAAATAGCTTGGATTAACGCCCTGGTTCAGCTCGTTCAAAAACAACGATAATATAACGCCACAAACAAAAGTGAGTATCCAATAGTTGGCACGAGCATGTGTTAGGCTATCCCTTAATTTGTCTACAGTCATAGCGGTATTCCTTGTTTTCGAGTCGTTGTTTCTCTTTGATTTAATAATTATGTTGCCTTTATACCAATAGTTCTAATCGTTTGGGCTTATCGTTTTGATAGGCTAAAGCTATTAACCCAAGGGGGGGGCTTTAGCTGATGCTCATTTTTTGGCTAAGCTTCATAGATCACTAGAAGCGAGTTAGGGGGGGCAATGATGAAAAAGCAGCTGAAAGTTGTGGTAACTGGTGGGCCGGGTGGCGGTAAAACCACAGCGCTGGATCTTTTTCGTAGAGAGTTAGGCAATAAGATTGCCGTTGTCCCCCCCGAGGCTGCAACTGTGCTCTTCTCTGGTGGTATACCGCGCTCTGACGATGAGCAAATGGTTAAAATAATTCAGAAAACGATTTTTCAGCTGCAGGAGAACCTTGAAGAAATCCATAAAAAGCAGTTTCCAGATAGGTTGCTGGTTTGCGATCGCGGGTCACTAGATGGGTTGGCCTACTGGCCAGGTACGGAAAGTGATTTTTTCAAGGGGGTAAATTCAAGCTTTGAACGTGAAATCGCTCGCTATGATGCTGTGATATTTTTGAATCAGCGGCCATCACCGGACATGATATTAGCAGTAACAATCCGGTAAGAAATGAGTCTTCTGATCAGGCCGCTGAATTAGATGTAAAATTGCAGAAAATCTGGTCTAGGCATCCTCATTTCTATTTTGTTGGCAGCTCTGAGTCATTTGTCAGGAAAATCATGTTTGGAATTATGACAATAGAGAATGTGATAAACATGCACCGTAGACCGTAGACAAAAAAGGTAAAACTAGCTTAATACAGCTTTTCCAGAACCTAATCCGAAGTAAATAGGCTGGATACTTAATATGTTTAGTTGCCATTATCGAAAAGCGCTAAGCCGAGACGGCTTGATATACAAAGGTTATGTCTCGTTTTGTCGTTGTATGAACAGAAAACTACCCATAGCTTCACTCTTCTTATTGGCTCTTATTCTCTTAGGGGGGGCCTGTAGCTCTACACCAAAAACACTTGTGGATAGTCCGCTGTTCGGTGAGCATGTGTTCACTACAGTTGATTCAGAGGTTGCTCGTTACTATCTTGATAGCTACCTGCAAGGAGAGTTCAGTAACCGGGAATTTGATGAAAGAATTTCAAGTCTATACAAACAGTACAGGAATGCTATCCCATCACGTGAAGAGCTGAAAGAAATCTCTCAAGAATTTTCTGTCGACTTCGCCTCATTATTTCTTGCTGATCTTTTATTGAAAAATGAATGTAACAATAATCTGAATAAATCATTCATGCTCCATCTGGAAAACCCAATTACTGCTGGTTTGAATCTTTCTTCCTATCAGGTGCTTTTTGTACCTGGTTGGGATTATGCTGAGAGTGGATACTTGACTGGTGCGGATTTCGAAACACCCCCCCGGGCACTGGCCACTAAGCTAGGGATTGAAAATTACTTAGTTGAGCTACCACCGACAGGTTCCGTAGAACAAAATGCAGAGTTCCTAGCAAAAGATATTATTAAGCACAGTCGCGCAGGGAAAGGGATCATTCTTGCTGGTGCAAGTTCGGCTGGCCCCCCCGCTATCTATCTTGCTCTTGCTGAATTACTTGGCGAAAAAGAGAGGGAATCGGTTAAGGCATGGCTTAATCTGGGCGGGATTCTACAAGGTAGTCCTCTTATTGACTACTACCAGAGTTGGCCTTACCGCTGGTTTTTCAATCTTGCTGTTTGGGATAAAAACTGGGATAGAGAAGCTATTCTAAGTATGGGAGTGAACATTAGCAGAAGTCGTTTTTCTCGCCTAAAGATAGAATCCGATCTTTTAATCATTAACTACTTGGGTATTCCACTATCTGGTCAACTTAGCAAATTTTCAATAGAAAAGTACCCCATTGTTGAAGCCAGAGGGGGGGCCCAATGACGGGCTCACTTTGCTTACCGATGCGATTGCACCTAACAGCATGACGATTGTTGCCCTAGGTAGCGACCATTATTTCGCTGAAGACCCTGAAATAGATAAGAAAACAATCGCGCTAATGGCATTAATAATTACATACTTAGATAAAGGCATGACAAGCTGCTAAGTGTCGACGGCCTCAGCATTAAATAATCGGTCCATGACGGAAAATCTCTCCTGAACCAGATTTCTTGCTTCTTTACCCTTGACCTGTCTACAGCTCTACAGTTTATGCTTGGTAGCATGAATAACGAGAGGACAGAACAATGAACTATTGCCTGTATGAGCAAAGCCAGACTGAAGATATTATTGGCCTATTTACCCATACTTTTTCAGATTCAGAGGGTGAAGAAGAAGGTAAATTGATTGGTGACTTAGTCGCAGAGTTGATCAATACAACTGATGGTAACGACCTATATGTATTTGTCGCCACTGAAAACGACAGCGTTGTAGGTAGTATTTTGTTTACGCGTCTGAGTTTTGAATCTGCTAGAGAGATTTTCTTGTTAGCGCCCGTGGCGGTACAGACTGATTATCAGGGGAAAGGCATTGGTCAGGAGCTGATTAAGGTTGGCTTACAGACTATAAAGCAGCAAGGTGCAGAGCTTGCTTTCACTTATGGCGATCCTGCTTTTTACGCTAAGGTAGGGTTCCGGCAGGTAACAGAAGAACAGTTTAAAGCGCCAATGTCTCTAACTTACCCGCATGGTTGGCTAGCTCAATCACTGACAGAACAAGAGTTAACTCCCATTACTGGTAGTTCAGCATGTGTTCCGGCATTCAACAAACAAGCGCTATGGTAATACACCAGGCAGTAAGGTTTTTAACATGTATCGGATATCTCAACTGGCAGAAATGCTCGGACTATCAAGGACCACTCTGCTTTATTACGAAAAGCAGGGGTTGATCCAGGGGGAAACGGCTGGACAATGGTTACCGAAGTTTCACAGATAAAGACTTACAGCGGCTGAAGCTGCTGCAAAAGCTACAGGCTGGTGGCTTAACACTGAAAGAGTGTCTGGCATGTCTGGATGAAAAGGTTGAGCGCGATATTCTGGTGGAGCGCCTGCGTCAATTGGATGAAGAGATAGCTCAGAAGCAGAAGTCACGTCAGTTGCTAGCGGCTCTGCTGGGTGAAAGCAGCCTGACAGACTGGCATGAAACGCTGGAGCAACAAGCGCCCGAGGCGCATTTAGAGTGGCTGATCAAACAAGGCTTCGATGAGAAGCAGGCAATGAGGCTGAAATGGTTGTCGAAAGATATGAATAATCACGAACAATATATGCAGGACTTTAACCTGATCTTCAAAGATCTTGAGCGATGGGGGGGGCCCGGCTCTGAAGCCGACACACTGAAGGCGCTAGCTAAGGTGCCACATAGCCCGCAGTCAATTCTTGAGATTGGTTGTGGTCAGGGGGGAGTGCAACTCAGATATTAGCGGAGCATAGCTCGGCTAACATTACCGCCGTAGACAATGAAAAATTTGCGCTGCAATCCCTGGTGAAGACGCTGAAAGAACAGGGTACTGGCGATCGGGTCTCGACTGTCTGTGCCAACATGGAAAAGCTGCCATTTGAGCCGGATAGTTTTGATCTTATCTGGTGTGAGGGCAGTGCTTACATTATGGGTGTCAATAATGCGTTGAAAGCATGGCGTCCTTTGTTACAAGATAATGGGGGGGTTTTAGTTCTCAGCGATTTGGTCTGGAGTGTTGAGTCGCCAAGTGAAAAGGCGTTAGCTTTCTGGCAAAAAGAGTATCCGGATATGACCACAGCCGCTCACCGTATAGCGCAGGCAGAACAAGCTGGTTATGAAGTAATAGACAGTTTTGCATTAAGTGATGAGAGCTGGCTGGCTTATTATGCGTCGTTGGAAGATAGAATAGACGCACTTGGACCTCAACTGCAAGGCTCTATGGCGTTAGAGGATCTTCAACGTGAACTTTCTGCTTTTCATCTACGCGATGGTGAGTTTGATTATCAGATGTTTATTCTCAGAGCTTGTAACTGACCGTATTCGGCGAATTAGTTAGCGTGCAGTCTGTTGTCAGTTCTCATACCAGTAGAATTGCCCCTCGCTCTGTAAGCTGATTTTTCAGCTTTATCTGTTGGGGGGGTGATTTGACTTGCCCGTTGAATATCAGTAGCTTATATGCAAACCTTAAGTAAGGTAAAGGATTGAAATTACATGGGAATGGATAAAGTTTTTGTATTTGGCACCCTCAAGGAAGGTTTTCCTAACTTTCAGTTCAATAAGGGGATTCGTTTTAGAGGTAAGTTCGAAACTAGAGAACGATTTCCGCTTTATCTGGTCGGTGAGCGCTACTCCCCCCCTTGGTTGGTACTCGATGAAGGAAAAGGCTATAAAGTCAAAGGTGAGGTATACAGTGTTGCCAGTGAAGTACTGGCTGAGATGGATAGGCTAGAACGAATTTCAGAACCAGATGGCTACCGGAAGGTTACAATTCAGGTTCTTTGCATTGAGTCTGGTGAACTTTTAAAAGCTTACGCATATGGGAAGCCAATAGATCAACTGAAGAATGCCGATATTTGCAAAAAGTTAGCAGGAGAATATCTTCTTGAGCATTCAGAGTTATACCGCAGCAGAAACTAGACTCTTTTTTCGTAGTTATTCCAAAGATTAACACCAAACATAAAGTATCTATTCATTAGTATGATTAGTGAGTAAAATACCCCTTTAGCAATAAAGAGTTAGTAATAAGTACCATGATAACCATTAGAAATTACGAAAGAAAAGATGCGTCAGTGACATGGGAGCTGAAATTCCAAACTATCCGAAATATCAACATCAGTGATTACTCTTTAGAGCAGGTAAAAGCATGGGCACCTGATAACTTTGATATGGATGTTTGGCAGAAGCGAATCGATGACATGAATCCTTTTGTTGCTGAATTAAACGGTCAAGTTGTTGGCTTCGCCGATTTACAACAAGATGGCTATATTGATCATTTTTTCTGCCATGCAGGATACCAAGGTCTTGGCGTAGGTAGGGCGTTGATGGAGCATATATTCGCGGTAGGGGAACTTGAACGGTATCATACGCTATTACTCCGCAGTTAGTCGAACCGCTCGACCATTCTATGAGCGTTTTGGTTTTTCTGTAGTAAAAGAGCAGCACGTAGACATTAATGGGCAGTTGTTAACCAACTTTGTAATGGAAAAAGTCGGTTAGCAGCTCTAAGTATAGAATATTGTTATCTATGCTCACTTCCTCCCAAACTTATGAGTACAGAACCGGAATAATATATCCGAGTTATTTTATTAACTAGTAACATAAGCCTATTGAGATTAATAATGATACGTGAAGCGAAGCCAGAAGACTGTGTAGACTTGGCAGTATTATCCCTTCAAGTTTGGTTACATACATACGCGACAAAAGGAATCAGAGAAAAATTTCCCGTTTCGCATTAAATACATTTACTGAGAAACATTTTCTCGACCTTCTTAATAGTTCGGAAAAGAAGGTGCTGGTATATATCAAAGATGTTCAAGTAACGTTGACATACATAAAGTAATGAATTGAAAAGTAAGTTATTCACCTCTAAGTTAAGGTGAAAGGACTTTGAATAATGTATATGGAAGAGGACTGGAGAAGACATACTACATTAAAGATTAAGTGAATTCTCGCACATCTCAAACTCAAACGTTAGTCACAGACAAACGCTAACTTTCCGTTTAGCTTGGTGTTAGGCATGAGATATTACCGTGAATTAATCAATAATCGCTCTGAAGTTACGGATAGGGGGGGGAAGAATGCTTGTTACAACAATTGTAAACGAATTAGTCGAACTTTTAACTACTAATGACCAAGACGATTCGAAGCAGTTAGCTGGGATTGAAACCGCCTTACTTGATATTTCAAAGAGCATAAGAGAATTATCTAATTCAATCGATAGATTATCAGACTCAGTAATATCCACCGTCCAAGATGAACATGAGTTGCGTCATTATGGACATCTTAAAACAGCAATCCGATCTTTAGCGGCCGCTAGGGTTGACCCAATAACATTGAAAGATGCGAAGTGTGAACTTGATTGTGCAAAAGAATACTGTGTATCAGGGGGGGGATATTGGCTAACGTTACTTGAGTATGAAAGCCTTATGGGCTGTCCATCATTAGATACATTAAGGCATGCATTCGCGTACAATCAAACTGACCCACACTTTGAAAATACTCAAAGAGTACATATTTACTTTTATCTACTACGATTGTCCATACCATTAGCTGAATCGATCGCTCAAGATGTTTTCCCTTTATTACTCGAAGGGCTCGATGACTCCAATTTTCAAGCTGTGAGCCGAAACGACTTAGCTGTTGCATTTATAGAGTTGTCATTTCTTTCAGAGAGTAATATAGAATTATTAAAGAAGTTTACTCAAGAATCATACGCTGTCAATATTGGGGATTCTATTGAAATTCTAAAAGTAATAGATGATATCCCTCTATCTATTGAAGCAATTAAGTTACCGATTTTATCTGCGGAAAAACCGGCCATAGCGGAAAAAAATATACTTGAACGTGGCGCTTATTTAATTGAAGCAGTAGAAAGGCTTGAGGAAGTGATTGAAGAAAGCAAAAATATCTCAGGTGCTATAGCTAAAACAGAACCCTCATACTTTATACCATTATCCTTTATTGGAGTTTCGTTCTTTTGCTTTTTTATTGAACCTTTGTCTATTTGGGGGTCTTATTTCTGGAGGAGCTGCTCTAATATTCTTCGCTTACATTCTTCGTAAGTGGTCGATATTTAATGATATCGTGCGTCCTCTAAGAAAGCGGGAGATCCAGATAAAACAAAAATGGTTGGAGATAATAGATCATTTAGAACATTAAGTGAAATAAAGTTAAAATGGTCTATCGAAATTAACAACAGATGTAGAGTTTATTCCATACATTTTCTTATTCATACGATAGCCAATACAGGTTTTATTCGTAACTCAGAAATGTCCAAGTGTGAGTTGGGAATGTAGTTTGTACTGTGTGGTTTGTACTGATAGCTACCGTATACCAATCTGGATAAGTAAATGATCAGATACTTATGTAGATTGGTAGTAGACAACTGAGCCGGTACGCCAAACTCAAGTCCTGCACAATCACTCCATCGCTATCCATCTGTTCAAGCCGCGCCAATCGTCGCATGATGGCGGGAATTTCGCTCTATAAAATCAAACCGTTAAGGATAAGGAAGATCTGGAATTGATGCGCGTGAGTACAATAACTCAAACTGATCTCGTGTCACTACCGTATCCAAAAAATGAGCGCGTAGTCTTCAGAAAATTATCGATATTCTGTGGGGGGGGACTTATTCAGGGCGAACCTAGCTATAAATTGGTTGTTCTATGATTTTCCTCTCAAAATACGCCGATCCATAGACTAGGTTTTTAGGAGTCGTTTTCAGCATTGGAAGTGAGATAGGCGAAAAGTGCTCTTATTGCCCTTTTGGTGTCTACCACATTTCAATGGCTCAAATTCAACTTGTATTAAAGGAGCAACTGCATGATTGTGATATTTGTACATGGATGGAGCGTTACAGATACGAATACATATGGCCTTTTACCAGAAGCGATAGCAAAGCAGGCTAACCTCTATGGGCTTGATATTGATATAAAGCATCTTTGGTTGGGTAGGTACATTAGTTTTAACGATACCGTGAACATGGGCGATATCATACGTGCGTTTGATAGAGCGCTGCGCGATGTGATTCCAGAAGGTGATGATATAGGTGAATTTTCTTGCATTACTCATTCAACCGGTGGCCCAGTAGTACGTGAATGGTTAGACCGCTACTACGGTAGTACCCATTTGGCTCAGAGCCCCCTTGCGGCATTTGATCATGTTAGCGCCAGCGAATCATGGGTCACCACTAGCCGCACTCGGTAAGCAAAGAGTGGGGAGAATAAAAGCGTGGTTTGATGATGTCGAACCAGGTCAGTTGATACTCGATTGGTTGTCTTTGGGCAGTCAGCAACAAATTGACTTGTCCAGTGCCTATCTTGACTATCAGCCCGCAGATAATTGTTTCTATCCATTTGTTTTAACGGGTCAAACTATTGATAAGAAATTTTACGACTTTGTGAACAACTACCTTACTGAACCTGGCTCTGACGGGGTAGTGAGGGTTTCTGGAGCCAATATGAACTTCACTATGGTGAAGTTTGTTGAATCCGAAGCGACAGATACTGTTGTTCATGGGACGGAAGAACTGAATGTGAACTTGTTGAAGCTGGTCGATAGTGCTAAGCGTCCCGAACCTGTCCCTCTCTGCGTGATTCCCAATGCCAGCCATTCAGGCAAGGACAAGGGGGATTATGCGTAGTGTCATCAGTGATAAATCGAAGAAGCCTCAACTGGCCGAAATTCTGAAGTGTTTGCAAGTGGATTCAGCCGCTAAATATAAGGCGCGGGAACAGGAATTATCGACACTCACTCAACAGACACAAAGGAACAGTAAACGTTACACTAATCTAGTTTTTGTGTTGAAGGACGATCAAGCCGAGCCGATTACCGACTACGATATTGTGTTGTTAGGTGGTCCAGAACGTGAGCCGAACAAGCTGACGAAAGGTTTTTTGTCGACCGCCAAAAAAACGCAGCCAATCCCAACCACTTGATTTATTACATAAACTACGATGTTATAAGCAAGAGCCAACTCACGGGCTTTAGAGTTATTGCTAGGCCAAACCAAGGCTTTAGTTTTTATCATGCCGTTGAGTATCGTTTCGATGCAGCAGATATCGACACGCTGTTAAAACCCAATGAGACCTTATATCTAGACATTGAGCTTCATCGTCGTATTGATAAAGCCGTCTTCCTTTTGGATGAGGCGAATGATCCGAAAATGCACAAAGAAGGCGTGCTATTCAAATCTGAAACACGGCATGACTTTAAAGATCAGCAACCGATTGATAAGCAGGTTGACTAACCCAGGGTAGCGTGGGCACTTGACACGCTACTTTCTAGAATAAAGCTACCTAGGGTAAAGGTATTAACTATGAAATGGATTTTAAACGGATTGCTCATCGTCGTTATTCAGGGGGGGTGCGTGAGTGATCCCGTAACGACAGCGAACGTGCAGGAACAAATGTGCGTTGGAACTACAGAGCTTAACCATGATCTCAGTGATAAGTTTGAGGAGGTTCAAGATCCTGCATCTCTATCTCAGGCTCTCGGTGAACCCTTTGAAGGGAAGCTATGTCAGGGAACGGTTTATCAAAGCACTCAAGAAGTGACGATTTACCGAGCTTGGAACAGCACCAATCCCGGCAGTCAATTTGGTCAATGGTGGTCGTTTACCCGTCCGTCAGGTAAGACAGCAGATTATAGAAAAGACTATGAAATCTGCTATCAATGGTCTCCGCTCGATAAGCTCACACGATGTACCTTGAAGCCTGGAACAAGCGTTGTGGTGGGAAATGGCCAGAGCGCCAAATGTTCTGAGTATTTAAACTACCCAGTTTCGCAGAAGCAGCAGGTTTTTATTACCAAGCGTCTGACGCGACACAAACCTGCGAGAATTATGAAAGTGTAATAAGTTGGGAGCATGTGGGAGATTAGGTGGTTTGATTGTGGGGGAGGTGATAGCGACAGGGGTGAACGGGTTTTGATGAAGCTGATAATACTTTCTTCTCATAATATGCATATGATATATATTATTATTCGTATTAGTAGTGTTGGTGGTGATAGCAGGTATGAGTGATTTTGATTTTTTTGTGCTAGCTCGGGCATTGCACGTATTTGGGGTTGTGATGTGGATAGGAGGCGTAGCGTTTGTAACGACGGTGCTCATTCCGTCACTGAGAAGAATGTCGAATGTAGAAAATCGCTTGGATCTGTTTGAACAACTGGAAGGGCGATTTAGTCTTCAGGCGAAGATCACCACAGTGATAACCGGTGCGTCGGGATATTATATGCTGGAGGTGATGAATGCTTGGGATCGTTATCTACTACCACAGTTCTGGTGGATGCATTTGATGACCTTCGTATGGGGAGTATTTACGCTGGTACTGTTTGTGTTGGAGCCTTTAGTGCTTCACCGGTGGTTTCACCAACAGGCGAAAAAGGACAGTGAAAAGGCGTTTGTCAGGTTGCACCGGATGCATCAAGTGCTGCTTTGCCTAAGTTTGGTTGCGGTTGTTGGCGCTGTTGCTGGTGCTAATGGGTATCAATTTTAAACACGAAACTTGTCAACACAAAACCCGCCAAATAGACGGGTTGTGCTGTCGCTTGGTACTAGAAATCTGTTAGTTGCTATTAGAAGCCTTCGAGTACAACTTTACCGATTGATTTACCCGATTCGATATAAGCATGGGCTTTCTTCAGGTTTTCTGCATTGATCTGGCCAAAGTGCTGGCCAAGGGTCGTCATAATCTCACCATTATCAATAAGCGAAGAAACCGAATTTAACAGTTGGCGCTGTTTATCCATATCGGCTGTCTTAAAGAGAGAGCGGGTAAACATCAGCTCCCAGTGTAAAGACAGGGATTTTACTTTCAGCTTCATGATATCCAGTGGCTCTGTCGGATCGTCGATAAGCGCAAGTTGTCCCTGTGGTGCCAGTGCCTCGACGATTTGATCGTAATGGGCCTGAGTTTGGGTCAGGCTGATCACATGAGTGACCTCGGGAATACCTATTCTTGCCAATTCTTCGGTTAAAGGTTTGGAGTGATCAATAACATGGTCGGCACCGAGGCTGGTTACCCACTGTTGGCTTTCTGGGCGAGAAGCGGTTCCGATGACTGTCGCATTTGTGAGCTTAACTGCAAGCTGAGTGAGGATTGATCCCACACCGCCAGAGGCACCGATGATCAGCAAACGTGTGTCGGTGGATTTCTCTGCCTGATGCTGAAGTTCGAACTTCAAACGGTCGAAGAGGAGTTCCCACGCGGTAATCGCCGTCAAGGGCAATGCGGCGGCTTGAGTATCAGATAGTGTCTCGGGCTGTTTGCCGACTATGCGTTCGTCAACAAGGTGATATTCGGCATTTGTTCCTGAGCGGGAGATATCACCGGCGTACCAAACTTTATCGCCAACCTGGTAATGCTCGACATCTTCACCAACGGCTGTCACTTCGCCGACGGCATCCCAACCAAGTACCTTGTATTGACCTTCAGCAGGCCCGGCACTCGATCGGATCTTGGTATCAACCGGATTGACGGATATTGCGCTGACTTTCACCAATAAGTCTCGGCCCGTAGCCGTTGGTATCGGTAGCTCGAAATCAACGAGTGCGTCTTGTTGGTCAATACTCTTGGGGGCTAGGTATCCTATGGCTTTCATGACTATTATCTCTATTGTTTTTGATGATATGGCGATAATAGAAAAGAAAGTGCTAACCAAAAACAGGGTAATGATTTAAACTTTTTCAATATTATTTTGAAAATAACGCATGCCATGAATACGTCTGATCTGGAACTGTTTATTCGAACTGCCGATTGCGGCAGTATTACTGCCGCTGCTGGCCAGTTAGATATCAGTCCTGCTGCGGCAAGTGCAGCTTTGAAGCGACTTGAGAAACAGTTAGGTGTCGAACTCTTTATTCGCTCGACCCGTCAGTTACGAATTACCGCAGAAGGTGAGCGTTTTCTACTTCACTGTCGTCAGGCGATCGACTCTCTTGAATATGCAAAGGCATCAATTGCTGAGATGCAGGGAGAAATAGCGGGAGAGATCCGCATGTCGGTATCGTCAGATCTTGGACGTAACCTGGTATTACCATGGCTGGATGACGTGATGGATGATAATCCAGAACTCAGCGTGCAACTCAGTATTGGTGACTCGCTGGCTGATTTTTATCTGGATCGGGTCGATGTGGCTTTGCGTTATGGACAGCCGGAAGATTCTTCTATGGTTGCCTTCCAGTTGGCTATGGTGGATCGTGTTGTGTGCGCTTCTCCTGAATACATTGAACACTATGGTGCGCCACAGGAGCCTGAAGAGTTACTGCAGCATAACTGCTTGCTGTATCGGCTGGGTGATCAAATCTATAGCCATTGGGAGTTCATAAAGAAGCCGACAGAAACATCGGAAGAATTGGTGCAGAAAATAAGAGTCAACAGTAACCGTGTCTGTAACGACGGCGATATAGTGAGGCGCTGGGCGGTTGCTGGCAAAGGTATTGCGCTCAAATCTCGTTTAGATATGTCTGCGGATCTTAAAGCAGGGCGGGGTGATCGAGTTGATGCCTGACTATAGAGTAAAGCCAACGAGCCTATGGTTGATCTGCCCTAGCCGCAAGCAGGTTACTCCCGCAGTGTTGTTACTGCGGGGATGTATTACGTGAAAAATGCAAGACATTGATCGGAAGCGATCGCGTGACTTCATCTTAAAACCGGTCGGTATGTTAGTTGACGATATCGACAGGCAACTGAAGCTCTATTTCCTCCAATTCAAACTGTTTACCCTCAGGTGCGCTACGAAAGTATTCAACGGTATGCCCTTGCTCGCTGAGCTCATAACCTTCGAAGATAGCTCGCCGGTATAGCTCGTTCCATACCGCATGGTAACCAACGTCACTACTGACTAAGGTTTTGCAGCATAGATATGTTCCGGCTGCTACGGTAAAGTTTGCTTTGTCGGCAGAGGTAAATGCCTCACCGACAATGAGCGTAATATTATCAAAGCTTTTGCTTAGTTCTGCGATATTTGTCGCGACGATAACTTCATACTCTTCTTCATTACTCGGCGTGTTCATTAGCTTCTCAAATTCGGGAACACTAAATTTTTTAGCTGGGAGGTAACGTTCCGGATAAGTACATAGCTCGGTTTTAAGCTTTTCGGCTATTTGTGCTTCCATTGTTTGATGTGATTGTGAAGTGGGATGGCCGAGCTTATTATAAACCTCGGATAAATAATCAAAGTCATCCAACTCTCGTAATTTTCGAATAGCTTTGGCTGAGGTATTCAGCTCTCTTTTTAGCGCTTTGGCTAATGCTTGTGAAGATGAAAAGCCGCTTCCTATCGCAATATCTGTAATGCTATCTGAGCTGTAGACCAGTTTTTCAACCACTGTTTGTAGCCGGATGCGTCGTAAGTATTGTCCTGGTGCTTCGTTAAAGATCGCCCGAAATACCCGGTGGAAATGATGGGGGGGGAGATTGCGCAGGTGATGGCGATATCTTCCCATGTCATAGCTGGCGATTGCTCCAAAGAGTTGTACATCAGAAGAATCGCTTTCTCGAAGCGACTTTGCCAGTGTAACGGTAACTCTTTTGTCAGGGCTAGTTCAGGGACAAGATGTTGTGAATCCATAACGCTATCCTTCGTGTTCATCTATGGTGTTTACTTTCGGCGACTATCTGTAGTGCCGATTATTTGTGGATCATCGTGTGTGTAAAGCCTGAAATTCCTGAACGTCAGGATGAGTATCGCAATAGATCCGGCGGGTGAAAATTCGCAGCAGCACTGGTATTAACAGTAAGGTTACGCCGGTTGCGAATAGTTCGCCAAACACTAAAGATACCGCTGCGGGTTTGAGATACTGCGCCTGTTCCGACGTTTCGCTTAACAGTGGCAATAAACCGCACACCGTTGTCACAGTTGTCAGAAATATTGCCCTAACGCGACTTGTACCGGTGTTAATCAGCGCCTCATGCCTTGGCATCCCTTGTCGATAGTTACTGTTGAAACGAGTGATCAGTATCAACGAGTCGTTCACTACAACGCCTGTCATTGCCATCATACCGAACAATGACAGCACACTGATAGGCAGATCCATTATGGCATGGCCAAAAATAGCGCCTGCAAATCCGAATGGGATCACAGCATGATGATGAGTGGCTGCCAGTACGATTTTAGCGGTATAGCCAGTAGGGTATAGATTAGCAGCAGCGTCAGCACCATCGCTTTTTTAAAGCCGCTCTGTACTTCTTCGATCTCTTCAAATTCACCGACAGCCTTTACAGTAACACTTGGGTATTGTTTGTTTAGCTTCGGTAAAATATCCTGTTGGACAGTTTTCCAAACGGCTTCTGGGGGCCTGGACTGACCGGTCTTGTCGCCAGTAGACCGTGATAACCTCATTGCGGTTGCGTCGATATAAGGTATGCGGCTCTTGCTCGTAGGCGGCATTAGCAATATCACCCAGTGTTAGATATTGTCCTGAAGGTAAAAATACCGGGGAGTCGAGCACACTTTGCAGGCTTCGGCGTTTAGCGTCGCTAAATTGAAGTACTACCTTGGTTTCCTCTCCCTGATGAAGCAGGCGATGGATATCATATTGGCCGAAAGCACCACTAATGATACTGGCTAGATCTGACTGGGTCAGCCCCAAGTGTTTGCCATATCGGTTAAGGGTGAAGCGTAGTTGAGGCAGGCCGGTTTGTCCGTTGTCATAGACATCATTAACACCTGGAATAGTACTAAGTTGGCGGCGCAGCGCCTCGGCTGCCTGCTTGGCAACTTTGCGCTCTGGTGCCCGGATGCTGATGGCGGTGCCCCCCGACCAGTCATCGGCGGCAGTGAATTTTACAGCATAAGCTCCCTCAAAGCGGCCGCTGGCTTCTTTCCAGGCCTCAAGCAGGTAGTTGTTGGGTAGCCTGCTTAATGCTTCTGGCGTCAGTTCAACAGTGGCCTCGGTGTTGGTATTACCATTCGTTGCAATCAGAAGATTAGAAATAGGATCATCTTCCAGCGTAAACTCAGATCGTACCTTTTGGCTAAGTGAGGTAGCTGCACTTTCCAGCTGTTGAGCATGGAGTGCAAGCAGTTCATAGGGAGCACCGTCTTCTAGGGAAACATTGGCGCTTAAATAGCGACCCGGGATCTCCGGAAATAAGCTCGACTTGATATTGCCGCTGAACCAAAGACCATAGGCAAGAACCAGTGTGCTGATAAAACCAAGCAGGCTCGCATAACGATAGCGAATTGCGTAGCCAAGCATAGGTTTGTAGATGTTATAGGTAAAGCGCTGTAGCTGCCGATCGCAAACTTGCTGCATAAGCTTGAATTTTCGGCTTAGCCAGCGTTTAGGTTCGCCCTCTGATGGAGAGCTCAAGTGTGCCGGTAGTATGAACTTGCTCTCTACCAACGAGAACATCAAAGCCAGAATAACGACAGCAGAGAAGCCGGCCAGCACTTTTGCCAGCTCATTTTCAATCCAGAGCATGGGCGAGAATGCTGCGATTGTAGTGAGTACACCAAATACGGTTGCAACGCTAACGGCTTCAACACCTTTTATTGCGGCTTGTTTCGGGTTCGGGTATTTGGCCCGAGCCTGATGAATACTCTCTCCGACGACGACAGCGTCATCTACCAGGATCCCTAAGACTAAGATCAAGCCAAACAACGTGATGTCGTTGATACTGTAATCTAATGTCGGTAATCCCATCACTCCCAGGGTGCCGGCAATTGAGACGGGGGGGATCCCGATGCCAACCCAGAAAGCCAGCTTTAGGTTCAGGAACAAGCCAAGAAGTACAACAACAATTAGCAGCCCTTGCCATGCATTGTTCCCGAGTCGGGTTAACTGATCTTCAACATAGGGTGCCATATCTGCCATTGTATCGAGATAGATATCATTGGGTAACAGGTCGCGCTGTTGCTGTAGGACTTCTTCGATAGCCTTGCTGACACGCAACAGGTTGTCTTTTCTGCTGGTGGAAACCAGCAAAGCGATTGCATTGTTGCCATTGTTGCGTACCAAGCATCCGTTTTGATGTATTCACGACGGATCTGTGCAATGTCTTCAAGCAGCACTTCGCTGGTTGCCGTCGTTTTTACAACGATCTTGCGTAGCTTTCTTACTGTATCAGCATAGCCGTCACCACGTAGAAGCAGCTTACCTTGCCCATTTTTGATCTTGCCGCTTCGTGTTTCTAGTGATGCCTGTCGTATATGGTTAGCGAGATCGTTGAACGAAATCCCGTAATGGCGAAGGCTGTCCGGATCCGGTTCTACCACTAGCTGGGAAGATCGCTTTCCCCCAGTTTTCAACCGCAGAGATCGCGGGATGCTTTTTTAGGGCAATTTCTAATTGTCTTGCGATCGGCTGAAGTTCGTCATCGCTTCGTTCGCCTGAAATCACAACATAAGCGGCCAAATTGCTAAACTCATCCCGATAAATTTGCGGATTTTCTGCGAGTTCAGGGAAGCCAATGATGCTGTTGACCCGGTTTCTCACATCTTCAATTAGGCGTTCAAGGTTGGTGTCGGTTCGTTTTTTGACATTAACGGTGGACAGCCCCCCCGCCGATGACTGGCTGGTAATTTGTTTTATTCCTGCCAAGTCGCTGATTGCTTCTTCAATACGCTGGGTGATCCCCTTCATCGACCTGGCTGGCTGTTCCCCCCGGGGTAGCTTACGCTAACCACCAGGCTAGTAGGCGGTATTTGCGGAAAGCTTTCTACTCGCAATGTTGTTAGGGAGAGTGCGCCCATAGCAACAATTGTTACCATCAGCAGGTTGGCCGCGACAGGGTTATCTAGGAACCAACGTGTTAACCATTTCATAGTGATCCCTCAAGATTGCTGTTGCTTTGCGGCTCGACAATTGATCCTGGCAGCATAGTCTGTAGCGGATATTTGACCACGTTGCGGCTTTGCTCGGGCTGCTTTACGAACTGGAACCAAACTTCGTTACCGTCTTCATTCAGCTGGACGATGGGCTCTAATATCAGTTTGTTTTCTTTGTCTATACACCAGACAGTGCCATCGAGAGTCAGTACTGAAATCGGCAAACGGTGAACAGGGGCGCTAGGGGTTATATTGAATACGATCTTAACTTGCTGCATCGGCAGCAATACGTTGGGATGCTGGAAAGGCTTCTCTACTGCAAGTACCAACTGCCGTTGGCGTGTTGCCATATCAAATTCCGGGGGGGCGATGTAGCGCAGCTTCACTGTCCTGGTGTTGTTATCTCTATCTACTACAGAGATCTGATTAGGGTCTATTCTTCCGCCAAGCTTTTGCCATAGGCGCTCCGAAAGCGAAACCTCAATATCAATACTTTGACTTGACGCGATGGTGTATAGGGGAGTGCCTACCTCGACATGCTGAGCCGGAGAGGCAAACCGCTTGAGTACGACAGCATCAAATGGAGCGACAACCCGGCTTTCAATCAGCCGTTGCCGGACACTGGATAAAGCTTGCTCGGCATGGTGAACTTCAGCTGCAGCCGCTGCTACCTGAGGTTCTCGACGGGCAAAAGCGGTACTCACGTTTCGTGTCAGTATCCTCTTGGCAACCGTCTGTTCGTGTTTTTCGCGCTCCAGTTTTAGCTGGGTACTCGCAAGGTGACTTTTGGCTTGTTCAACCTCGGCCGAAATATGCGTGGGGTCAATTTGGGTAAGAAATTCCCCTTTCTTAATCAGACTACCCGGTTCAATCTCAGTGTTGAATTCGGTCAGGTTGCCGTTGGTTGTCGCTTTTAGCTCAGTTTGCCAGCGGGACTGAGTAATACCGATTGTTGATACTGTGAGTTGCTGCGATGTCGGTGTCGATTTAAGTATGGTGACCACCTGGGCTGGAGGCGCCTCTTCTTGTGGCGGTAGGGAATTTTCGGGCAGATAGTCCAGAGTTACCAATACACCGGTAAACAGCAAAATTGCCAAGGCGATAGGTATCTTCTTTTTGATTGATTGCATAGTTTTCACCTTATTGATCTGCTGGAGCTAGCTGAATACAGTTGATTCTTGATGTGATTTCATGCAAACGGGACAAGGTTTGCAGAGCGATAGGCAGCATGATGGCCGCTTCGACAAATTCCCATGAATAGCTGATGATAGAAAAAATGCTTCCGGGGGGGTAATGATTGGCAGCGAGGCGGCCAAGCATAGGTTAGTGATAATGAAAGCGAACTGAAGGAGGAAGATAACGCCGTACAGAATAGCTTCGGTATCGGAGAGCTGTATTTCACGCTGGCACAAACGCCGAAGGTGGGGTAAGCAACTGCCGAGGGTTTCGATTGTGCAGAATATGGATCTGTTTTTCTTTTTGTTCATTAAAGGCACTGTTCAGCCAGGTGAAGCGGTGATGAAACAAGCTGTAAATCAACAGCATCAAGATGGTTGATATGCCGGCTGATAATGCTAGCGACTGGGAAAATCCATACAGAATAATTATCGAGACGATAATCTGGATACAGGCCGTGAACAGGGGGGGCGGTAGATCCTCTTCGAGAAAGTCAACGAGCTCGCGAGACATTTCGAGCCGCGCATTTCGGATCGAAACAGGAAGGTGCGAGAGACGAATATCGATTTCTCGGGCCAGTTCTACCCGGATCTGGCCATAGGCACGGGTGTCATAGAGACGCCTTACCACGCTGATAATCGTAATACTGACTAATACTATTGCTAGCAGCTGCAATGATTGGATATCACTGGCAAGCAGCCCGTCGATAGAAAGACCGATAAAGAGAGGGATCAAGGCTAGCAGGGCGTTCTCTACCAGTACGAGTAGCCAGGTTATAATTATTTGCCATCTAAACATTTTAATGATGGCGGTTAGGTCTATGTGATAAGGCCACATTAGCAGCTCCCCTTGTTTAGTAGGCCGCTATTGTCCCTGTCTCAAGCCCCGAAAAACGTGTCCGCGTTTGCTGTTATGGCAACTAACCTATATTGGTGGTATATGCACCCAAGCGAAACAGGGGGGGCTTTATTAGTGGCGAGCGAATGCCTGATTCTGTTATTGACAGGATGGGTAGGGTAGATCTGCTGGAGAGAGGCGTAATAACGCCATAAATGAAAAATGCCGC
>LLEM01000075.1_pt1 | contig 22791 bp, 38 predicted proteins | sample 595841 | NCBI WGS metagenome assembly LLEM01 (sample SAMN02919313, study PRJNA255460) | bioreactor metagenome | biome: chemostat; feature: culture 2012_10.2; material: sediment; isolation source: day64 10degC chemostat 2012 inoculated with Wadden Sea sediment taken from... | place: Germany: Bremen ...
CCCCTTGAAAAGGGGGGGGAGGAGCGGTTTTATCGCATCATTCGGGTTTCTACGTATCTAGATGAGGAATACCGTCGCCAGCCCCAGAAACACCGACAGGCCGATGATATCGGTAATGGTCGTCAGAGCCATTCCACCGGCCAGAGCCGGATCGATATTGAGTTTTTTCAGTAGGATTGGGATACAAACACCGGCGACTCCTGCGACCAGCAAGTTGGTCATCATCGCCCCCGGCAATGATTAAGCCGAGTATCAGGTTACCTTTCCATACGACGACGACACCGCCAATAATAGCCGCCCATAGGATACCGTTGATCAGGCCGACGCGGGCTTCCTTGCTGAGTAGCCAGCGGGTGTTGGTTTCACCGATATGACCGACTGCCAGGCCCCGGATCACTAGTGCGACGGTTTGGTTGCCAGCGACACCCCCCCATCGACGGAACGATAGTCATCAGAATCGCGATTGCCGCCATTTGGTCAAGCGTTTCTTCAAATAGGTTCGATACCGAGGCAGCCGCCAGTGCAGCCAACACATTAACACCAAGCCAGATGCTTCGTCGTCGGGCTGATTTCATGACTGGCGCGAAGGTGTCTTCGTCATCATCCAGGCCTGCCATACTCATCATTGAGTGTTCGGCATCTTCACGAATAATATCGACTACATCATCAATAGTGATACGGCCAACCAAGTGGTTGTCGACATCGACAACTGGTGCCGAGAGCCAGTTTCGCCGTTCGAAGAGATTTGCGACTTCACTGTCGTCCATCTCTACCGAGATGGCCTCGTCAGCATCATCCATGACCTCTTGGACTTCAATATCCGGCTGGGTTGTGATCAGGGTTGATAGCGAGAGATGGCCAATGAGCTGTTCATTTTGATCGACTACGTACAGGGCATCGGTGGCTTCGGGCAGTTCGCCTTTCATACGCAGGTAACGCAAAACCACATCAGCCGTTACATCGCCACGAATAGTGATGAAGTCGGTGCTCATCATACTACCGGCAGTTTCTTCGGGGTAGGCCAAAGCCTTTTCTACCCGGTGGCGGTCAGTGGCATCCATTTGAGCCAGTACTTCCTGATATTTGTCATCAGGCAGGCTACGCAGTACATAGGCTACATCATCGGTTTCCATTCCCTCGGTCACGGCAGCCAGCTTTTCTGGCTCCATTTGCGAGACAATACCGTCTTTTACATCCTCAGAAAGTTCATCGAGGATCTCACCCTGCTCTTCGGGATCGGTCAGCTGCCATAATACCTGGCGTTCTTTGGGCGGAGAGGCTTCCAACAGGTGAGCGATGTCCTCCGGCTCCATATCCTGAAGCATTCGGCGGACATGGACAAACATGCCATTTTCAAGCGCTTGATTGACTTCTTGTAACGTCTGGTGCGTCTGATCTTGTTCTAATACATCCGCCATTGGTCGTGGTACCCCCAAATTACTCTGATGCCGGCCGCAATAAGCTGAATACTAACGCAATAGTGTAGTGGTTGTCTCACCAGATCTGAGAGGAAATAAAGATTTAATCAGCAAGAGGAATAAGAGATCTTACTAGGAAAAAAATGATTATGGTGTATTTCGGTTGAAATGAGCCCGTAATCATTCTTTTTACCCACCAGATTCGCGAAGTTATGCTGGATTCAGACGACTAGTTTTCTTCGTCAAAGCCGGCTTCGATCAGCTCAGACACCGCAGATAATGCTGCTTCGGCATCATTACCGTCGGCACTGACACAGATTTGCTGACCCTGAGCCGACTCAAGCATCAATAGCCCCCATCACGCTGTCAGCGGTGGCACTTTTCTCGTCATTGCTGATGGTGATAGTGGCTTCAAAGCTTTGTGCTAATTCAACCAGCTTGATGGCTGCACGGGCATGCAGACCAAGACGGTTTTTGATAAATAGCTGGCGGCTTAGGGTGCTCATGGATTTTTTTCCAGAGTACGGTGACGAACCTGGATCTGGTGGCCTTCATAGCGAAAATGTTCTGCCAGCTGCTGGGCAACGTATACTGAGCGGTGTTGGCCGCCAGTGCAACCAATCGCAACAGTCAGGTAGCTACGATTGTTTTTTTCCAGCATCGGTAGCCAAGTCTCGATGAAATTACGGATCTGATAGATCAGCTGATTCACTTCCGGATGACCGGAGAGAAATTCTTTAACACCTTGATCCAGGCCGGTCAATGGCTTGAGCTCTGGCACCCAGTGGGGATTTGGCAAGAAACGGACATCGAATACGTAGTCGGCATCTGTTGGGAGCCCATGCTTGAAGCCAAAGGATTCAAACACCATGATCAGCTCGCGTGCATCACGGCCTAAAACGCGAGAACGTACCGTTTCACTTAAGTCGTGAATGGACTTGTTGGTGGTATCAATCACCAGGTCGGCATGTGCTTTTAGTTCTATCAGACGGGGCACTTTCTGATTGGATCGCCTGTTCCAGACTCATGTTGTCCCCGTGATAATGGATGCAGACGACGGGTTTCGCTGTAGCGTTTAACTAGCTCTTTGTCATCGGCATCAAGGTAGATCACATTGACATCCAGCTGGTCACCGAGAGAGTCCAGTGTCTTGCGGATTTCTTCAGGATCATCGGGCATATTGCGAACATCGATACTAACCGCAATATCCTGCTGGTTACTGTCGACCGTTTTGACAAGCTGAGGCAGCAAGTTCACCGGCAGGTTATCAACACAATAATAACCCAGATCCTCCAATACCCGTAGGGCAATGGATTTTCCTGAACCAGAACGTCCGCTTACGACCATTAACATCATGGCTGGTATACCTTAAATGACGGGAGTGGAGTGGTGACCATTATGAATCACAGGTTAGGATTTGATAAAGCTCTTCATGCTTGTTGCGGTGCGTAGCTGTTTGCAGACTTGTTTATTACTCAGCTTTTCAGCCATGCTGGACAGCGTTTTTAGATGCTCTTTGCATTGTGCATCCGGGACCAGCAAGGCAAAGAGTAAATCGACAGGTTGGTTGTCAATGGCATCAAACTGGATCGGATCCATGCATTGGATCAGCACGGCAATGGCCTGATCACTGTTATTGATCCGCCCGTGAGGAATCGCGATACCGTTACCTATGCCGGTACTGCCCATTTTTTCGCGGCTGAGCATACACTCAAACAGCGGTTGGGGATTTTGGTCTAGATGTTCAGCCGCAATTTCGCTGATGATTTCCAGCGCGCGTTTTTTGCTGGAGCAGTGAACTGCACTCTTGGTGCAGTCCAGGCTCAATACAGTACTCAGTTGCATGATCAGTGACTATTGAGTTTATCTTTGTGTTTGTTTAATTGACGGACCAGTTTATCAGTTAATGCGTCAATAGCGGCATACATATTTTCAGAATCCGCTTTTGCGTGGATTTCCCCCCCGCGTTAATATGCAAGGTCGCTTCTGCCACCTGTTGTAATTTTTCAACATTCAGAATCACATGGACACTATTAATCTTATCAAAAAAGCGTTCCAGCTTATCGAACTTGGTCGTTACGTATTCACGTAGAGACGGGGGGGTAATTTCGACATGGTGCCCTGTGAGATTAATTTGCATAGACATCTTCCTTCTGTTGGCGTCTGACTAGAGCAGACGTTTTCGCTGGTTAGACGGCGGAATACCCAGCGATTCACGGTATTTGGCGATGGTTCGCCGTGCTACCATGATCCCTTGTTCCGCCAGCAATGTCGCAATTTTACTGTCACTTAGTGGCTTCGCCTGATTTTCAGCGGCAACCAGTTTCTTCACCAGTGCCCGAATAGCGGTCGAAGAGCATTCTCCACCATTATCCGTACTAACGTGACTTGAGAAGAAATATTTCAATTCAAAGATACCACGAGGCGTGTGCATATACTTCTGCGTTGTTACTCGTGAAATCGTTGATTCATGCATTTCTACTGCCAGAGCAATATCATTGAGTACCATTGGCTTCATGGCTTCCTCGCCATATTCAAAGAAGTCCTGCTGGTGCTCAACAATGCAGCGGGCGACTTTTAGCAGCGTTTCGTTGCGGCTTTCCAAGCTTTTGATGAGCCATTTTGCATCCTGCAGATGGGTGCGAATGAACTGGCTGTCAGCACTGTTGCGGGTATTTTTGCTTAATGCCGCATACTGTTGGTTGACTCGGATACGCGGCACGCTATCGGGGTTGATGGTGACGATCCATTTACCGTGATCTTTAAAGACCGAAACATCCGGCACCACATATTCTGTTTCCGACGCGACAACACGATTACCCGGGCGTGGGTCAAGATCGTGGATTAGCTGCATCACCGCTTTTAGTTCGGCTTCTTTGAGCTTGGTTTCACGCATCAACTGGCGATAGTCGCGGTTAGCTAGCAAACTAATATGTTGATTAAGGAGAATTTTTGCTTCTTTTAACCAAGGCGTATCTTCCGGAAAGGTGGCGAGTTGAAGCAGCAGGCATTCCTGCAGGTTACGCGAGGCAACACCAAGTGGATCAAATTGTTGTACACGCTTTAATACCGCTTCTACCTCATCAAGCTCGACCTCTTCATCGCCCATACTTTCTAAGATTTCGTCGGTAGAGCAGGTGAGGTAACCTTTGTCATCAACCGCATCAATAATCGCGGTGGCAATGGTCAAATCGGTGTCACTGAAAGGTGTCAGCTGCACTTGCCACATCAGGTAATCTTGTAGCTCTCGGTGGTTTCGCCTTGGTAGACGGGCATGTCATCGTCGATAGCAATACCGGTACTGCCGGTACCTGCACTGTAGACATCATCAGGTCGTATCGACAGGGAGCTCTTCCGGCATCTCACGTTGTTCAATGACTTCCGAGGTATCAAACGGTTCCGGATCGTTGCCCGAGTCACTTTCCTGCGCTGAGACTTCGCTGTTCTCCTGTCCGTCGGGCTTCGTTTCTTCTGCGTTAGGTGTGGCTTCATTGCTAGTCTCATCCAGCTCCAACAGCGGGTTCGCGTCCAGTGCTTCTTGAATTTCCTGTTGAAGATCCAAGGTGGATAACTGCAACAGGCGAATTGCTTGCTGCAATTGCGGCGTCATTGCCAGTTGTTGACCTAGTTTGAGCTGGAGCGAGGTTTTCATATATGCGTATGTACCTTGTTGTTATCTTTTATTGTGGTGCCAAGTACGGCTTAAATATCAGCAGTCATTAAGCCTTTATAAACTGGCCCCCCCTGGTACGTCCTTACTAATAACTATAGACGGAACTGGTCGCCAGATAGACTCGTTTTACGTGCTCGTCGTTGAGAACATCACTTGGGGTGCCGTGTGCGATGAGCTGCCCCTGACTAACGATGTACGCGTGTTCACAGACATCGAGTGTCTCTCTGACATTATGATCGGTGATCAGAACACCCAACCCACGATCGCGTAAATGTTCGATAATCTTTTTGATGTCGATCACAGAGATCGGATCAACCCCCCCAGCAAAAGGCTCATCAAGCAAAATGAATTTTGGATTGGCAGCTAGTGCCCGGGGCAATTTCGACCCGGCGACGTTCTCCCCCTGATAATGCCATGCCTAGACTATTACGAATGTGCTGGATGTGGAATTCATCCAATAATTCTTCTAATTTATCTTGCGTTCGGCTTTACTGAGCTCCTTTCGAGTCTGCAATACCGCCATCAGGTTATCGTGAACTGTCAGCTTGCGGAAAATAGATGCTTCCTGGGGCAGGTAGCCGATACCCATTCTAGAGCGGTTGTGCATTGGCTGCAGGCTGATGTCGTTACCGTCGATGCTGATTGTGCCCTCATCTCGGGCGACCAGGCCAACAATCATATAAAAAGATGTCGTTTTTCCTGCACCATTTGGTCCTAGCAAGCCGACGATTTTGCCGGAATGGACTTCCAGGCTGACGTCTGAAACGACTTTGCGGCCGTTATAGCTTTTAGCCAAGTGTTCTGCTTTTAACGTTGCCATAATTGCCGCTTATTTCTTGTTGCTGTTAAGCTGGTTGGGTTGCAAAATCGTAGTGACACGCTTCTTGCTGCCACTTTCTGCCACGAGTTTTTGCTCATCAATCTTGTAGCTGATGACCTTGCCCTGAATTTCACTGCCTTCCTGGATCAGGATAGCTTCATCGGTCATTTTCAAAAACTCTGTCGATGTTTCGTAGCGCATTTTACGTGCAGCGCCATCGATAGGTTTTCCGTCATCCATTTCCTGATGGAAGGTCGCAGGGGTTACCATAGGCATCGATAGTTTCCTTGCCTTCACTGCCCTCTGGACGGGGTGACGACAACTTTATCGGCTCGGATATCAATACTGCCCTGACGTAAGATCACATTACCGGTAAAGGTCACGATATTTCTTTGAATATCGAGCTGTTGGTTATCCGAATCGATATATATTGGCTGCTCTGTATCGTTACTTAATGCCCAGCTTGATGCACTGATACAAAGGCAGAGCAGGGTACTAATTTTGTAAAGCTTCATATCTACCTTTTACATTCTTTAATAAGGTCGCCACACTGCGTTCCATATTTCCCTTCATTCCCGTCCCTTCGTTTTGGAAGGAGGCGCCGGTAATGAATACGTGATCAGGTGTGTCGAAATCTTTGCTGATCAGGTCAAGTCTCAGGCTTTCAGTTTGGATTACCTTGACAGCAGATTCTGGCAATAGGTTAAAAATACGGACATTGCCGGTCATCTGCAGTACTTGGTTTTTATCCAGTCTGGCGGTGTTTGAACTGATACGCCATTCAGTTTCGGTACCATCACGATAAACCCATAATACAGGTTCGACAAAGTCGGTATCGCCACTTTTACTGAAATGCTCCAGGTACTCAGAATCTATCTGATAGCTGCGCAAGCCAGATTCATTAAACGAGGTGTTGACGACGGCATTGCCGGTAAATAACGGCTTTTCTGCGTCTGGCTCCACCTGAACATCTTCCTGCCATTGTTTCTCCAGCAGGTAATAGCCAGTCCATGCACATAAGAGCAATAGCAATGCATAGAGTAGCCTTTTCAAGGTCATATACTTAAGCCTTTATGTTTATCTAATTCGCCTTTGGCTTCAAGGATCAAGTCACAGACCTCTCGAACGGCACCAGATCCGCCTTGAATTCGGGTAACAAAATCAGCCCGGCGAGCGAGAAGTGGGTGACCATCTGCAACACAGACGGATAATCCGACCTTTTCCATCACCGGCCAGTCAATCAGGTCATCGCCGATATAGGCTGTGTGCTCCGGCGCAATACCGAGATTTTTCTCAATATCGGCATAGGCAGCCAGCTTATTGTCCTGCCCCCCCTGGTAGACGTGCTTGATACCCCAGTGCAGACATACGGTTTTCTACAATCGCTGACTTACGGCCAGTAATGATTGCAATCTCAATCCCGGCAGCCATCAGAGACTTGATACCGTAGCCATCACGGGTGTGAAATGTCTTCAACTCTTCGCCATTGTTTCCCATGTAAATACGGCCATCGGAAAAGACACCATCGACATCGCAGATCAGTAGCTGGATATTTTTTGCCTGCTGATACACCGTTTGACAGACCGGACCATAAATAGTTTCGATTAGCATTACATGACTCCGGCTTTAAGTAGGTCGTGCATATTGAGAGCACCGACCAGGCATTCATCTTCAGTGACCAGCAGGCCGCTGATTTTATGGTCTTCCATTAGCTTTAACCCTTCAGCAGCCAGCACTTGCGCTGAAATAGTGGCCGGGTTACGGGTCATTACCTCGCCGATAGTGGTGCTGTGGATATCAGTACGGTTATCCAGCAGGCGACGCAAGTCACCATCGGTAAAGACTCCGGTGAGCTTTTGGTTGTTGCCGATGATGGCCGTCATGCCGAGCCCTTTGCGGGAAACTTCAAGCAAGGCATCTTTAATCGTGGCCTGCTCTGTGACGATTGGCAGCATTTCACCGGTGTGCATGACATCCGCAATACGCAGCAGCAATTTGCGCCCAAGCGCCCCGCCCGGATGGGAGAGGGCAAAATCATCAGCGGTAAATCCGCGCGCTTCCATCAGGGCAATAGCCAGTGCATCGCCCATCGCCAGCGTTGCCGTTGTGCTGGATGTCGGTGCCAGGTTCAGCGGGCAGGCTTCCTGGGCGACGGTGATTTGAAGATGCGTTTGAGCCAGCTTGGCCATGCTGGATTCAGGCTTTCCAGTCATGCTGATCAGCGGGATCCCCCAGACGTTTGATTACAGGCAGCAGAGTCATAATCTCTGCGGCTTCGCCTGAGTTAGAAATGGCGAGTACGACATCGCCTTTTTTGATCATGCCCAGATCGCCATGACTGGCTTCGCCTGGATGAACAAAGAAAGACGGGGTGCCAGTGCTGGCCAGAGTCGCAGCAATTTTATTGCCGATATGGCCCGACTTCCCCATTCCCATTACAATGACCTTTCCGGTGCAACTTGCAATGAGATGGCAGGCTTCGCTAAAGCTACCATTGATATACTGGGTCAGTGTTTGCAGGGCTTCTGCTTCAATTTCAATAACTTTGCGGCCAAAACCGCAATAATCAAACGTATCAGACATGGCTTGGGTCTCCGTTAAGCCGCTAGATTATAAAACAGATAGCCTTGATAGGCGACAAAGCAACAAATTAGTACAGCGCCTTCCACACGGTTGATTCTGCGACGTTTTCCGAGAGCCATCAATACCAACAATACTGATACGCCGAGCATGACGTAGTAATCTCGTCCCATCGCCAACGGGCTCAGTACGGATGGGTTGAGCAGGCCCGGTATTCCCATGACGGCAAGAATATTGAAGACGTTGGAGCCGATAATATTACCGACAGCCATATCGTCCTCGCCTTTGTGAATACTGGCGATAGAGGCCGCCAGCTCCGGCAGGCTGGTACCGATTGCGATGATTGTCAGGCCTATTACCAAATCGCTCATGCCAAAATACTTGGCAATAGTAACAGCAGAGTCGACCAGCATACTCGCTGCGTAAGGAAGCAATACCAGGCCGATAACCACCCAAACCAAAGCGGCTTTATTGCTGACACCGTCAGGGATTTCTGATTCTTGCTCTTCGGCAAGCGGATCGCCGGAAGCTTTAGCATTTCGGCTGATTTTGAGCATGACAAGGAGGAAGATCACGAACAAGATCACCAGTAACACACCCTCGATGAAACCGAGATGGTTGTCCCACAGCAAAGCTCCAGCGAGAAGGGTTACGACCATCATTAGCGGTAACTCGCGGCGGATGATGCCGGAACTGATGGCCAGTGGCTTAAGCAGCGCAGTTAGGCCAAGGATAAGGGCGATATTGGCAATATTCGAACCTAATACATTACCGACCGCTGTATCGGTTTTTCCGTCAAGAGCTGCTGTTGCCGAAACCATCATTTCAGGTGCCGAGGAGCCCATTGCGAGAATGGTCATACCTATTACTAATGGTGCTACACCGAGATTCTTTGCCAGCGCAGCGGCGCCAAAAACAAGTCGATCTGCACTCCACACCAGTAAAGCCAAACCGATACTGAGCAACACAATGGCTTCGAGCATTCTTATCCCTTTTGTCGTAAATCTTTATATATAAGTCAGGGGGGCAATTTTGACGGTTCGTTGACTAAAAAGAAAGGAAAAGCCGTGACTAATTGAGCGGAGCGAGAAGTTCTTATCGTGCCTTGTCCCATTCTTCACCCAAAATACTCTGGTAAGAAAATGTCGCATTGTGTCTTATATTGTTGCCAGCTATGGCGAAAAACAATATGTTAGACGCCTCATTATGGGCTCATGAGAAGAACGTAAAATTGCACAGATCTAACAGTTCTCGTCTTGAGTTGGTTGCGTAATGTACCTATGATCGATGCTTAGCGTATAAATCACTAATTATATTAATCAAATCGCCCTTTATTGAAGGGCGTGGAATACGAACATAAGGCCGACTAGGCCGACAGGATGGCTATGGAACCGACTGAAGCGCTAGTTTCAATCAAAAATATGACGTTTTCACGGGGTGAGCGAAAAATTTTTGATGATGTGACTCTGGATGTGCCTAAAGGGAAAGTGACGGCCATTATGGGGGCCGTCCGGTATCGGGAAAACCACCTTACTGCGGCTTATTGGCGGGCAGATTCTTCCCGACAGCGGCGAGGTGTGGTTCGAGCATTGGAATATCCCAACTCTGAGCCGGGGGTGAGCTGTATCAGGCTCGTAACCGAATGAGCATGTTATTTCAATCCGGTGCGCTGTTTACGGATATGACTGTTTTTGACAACGTCGCGTTTCCGTTAAGGGAACATACCGACTTACCGGAAGAGTTATTGCATACTCTCGTGCTGTTAAAGCTGGAGGCTGTAGGGTTGCGCGGCGCGGCGCAGTTAATGCCGAACGAGCTGTCGGGCGGAATGGCCCGGCGGGGCAGCGCTAGCAAGGGCGATAGCTCTTGACCCAGACTTAATCATGTTTGACGAGCCGTTTGTCGGCCAGGATCCGATTACCATGGGAGTGCTGGTTACCTTGATACGCAGCATGAACCAGGCGCTGGGGGGGATCACATCGGTGATTGTTTCTCATGATGTTCCTGAAGTGATGAGTATTGCCGATCACGTTTACCTATTAGCGGGTGGTAGAATCATCGGTCAGGGTACCCCTGACGAGCTGAGGGCAAACCCAGATCCACAGATCCGACAGTTTCTTGATGGGAATGCCGATGGTCCGGTGCCATTTAACTTTCCGGCTCGAAGTTTGAGTGATGATATTTTCGGGGTGACGGAAAAATAGTCGGGCATGTCATCATGCTACCGGAGTGGTCGGTATGCGAGATGTCGCCGGCAGATATAAAATTAAAAATAAGGTAATTATCAATAATGATAGCGAATTTTGTTGCACGGCAAGGACGGCTGGGTATCGATAAATGCCAGGCTGTCGGGCGTGCGAGTCTGTTGCTATATGGCGCGTTAGTCAGCAAGCCACAGCCGGGGAAAATGTTTCCGTTGCTAATGAGGCAGCTGTATTCCGTCGGGGTACTGTCAGTCGCCATTATTATGGTATCCGGCTTGTTTATCGGTATGGTTCTTAGCCTTCAGGGCTATATTGTGCTGAGTGATTTCGGTGCTGAAACGAGCCTTGGACAGATGGTGGCCCTGTCACTGCTGCGTGAGCTGGGGGGGCCGGTTGTAACGGCATTATTGTTTGCTGGCCGAGCTGGCTCGGCACTGACGGCTGAAATTGGCTTGATGAAAGCGACCGAGCAGTTATCGAGCATGGAAATGATGGCGGTTGATCCGCTGCGCCGGGGTGATAGCCCCACGTTTCTGGGCTGGTGTGATCTCGATGCCGCTGCTGTCGTTGCTGTTTTGTGCTGTTGGAATCTGGGGGGGCGGCCAGCTGGTTGGGGGGGTTGACTGGAAAGGAATCGACCATGGCAGTTTCTGGTCGGTGATGCAGTCATCGGTCGAGCTAGGCTATGACATTGCTAACAGCATTATCAAAGCTGTGGTTTTTGCAATTACGGTGACTTGGATTGCGGTATTTAATGGTTATGATGCGATACCGACATCGGAAGGGATCAGCCGGGCGACAACAAGAACTGTTGTGAACTCGTCATTGGCGGTATTGGGATTAGATTTTGTGCTGACAGCATTGATGTTTGGGAATTAACGGATGCAACAGATAAAAAAATTAGAACTATGGGTCGGTGGGTTTGTGCTTGCTGGATTTGCTGCTTTGTTGGTATTGGTCTTCAAGGTTGCGGATGTGCAGAGTATTGGCGGGAATGAGTCTTATACTCTAAAAGCCCATTTTGACAATATCGGCGGATTAAAAGTTCGCTCTCCGATTAAAGTCGGTGGCGTGACTGTCGGTAAGATTACCGATATTACGCTTGATACGGAACACTATATCCCGGTAGTTACATTGGCTATCGAGAAAAAGTATGGCTACTTTCCGGAAACCAGTTCGGCTGCCATTCTTACATCAGGGCTGCTGGGCGAGCAGTATCTGGGAATTGAACCGGGCTTTATTGATGAAGATATAGAAATGCTGGCTGACGGAGACTTAATCGAAGACACCAAATCGGCATTGGTTCTGGAAGATATGATTGGCCAGGTGCTGTATAGCATTGGCGGTGATAGTAATAAATAGGGAATATGATGAAATTCTTTCGATATATATTGGTGATACTACTATCGCTCCCTTTGGTTGCCCAGGCTGCTATTGTAGATAAAACCGATCCTTACCTGATGATACAGGTAGTTTCTCAGACAACCTTCGATCGCCTGAAAGCGGAAAAGGACCAGATCCAACGTAACCCAGAGTTGCTGCGCACTATCGTGAGGCAGGAGCTGCTGCCGTATATCAATACCCGTTATGCCGCTTATAAGGTGCTCGGTCCACAGCTGAAGAAAACAACCAAAGAGCAGCGTAACAACTTTGTTAGTGCGTTTAGTGAGTACCTAGTGGCATCTTATGCCCAGGTGCTGACTCAGTATACCGATCAGGATATTAAAATTGAGTCGCCGAAGTCCGTGCCTGCCGGCCGTACGATCGTATCGGTTCGGGTCGATATCCTTGATACCAAGCGCCCGCCTATCCGTCTCGACTTTAAGCTGCGCAAGAACAAGAAGACCAATGAATGGCAGGGTTACGATATGGTGGCTGAAGGGGTCAGTATGATCTCGACCAAACAAAGTGAGTGGAGCGGCCAAATCCGTACCGAAGGGTGTTGATGCAGTAACAATGAGCTTAAGAGAGCTTGCGGCGAAACCAATACGCCGTGAGGACAAAAACAATGAGTAAGCCTAAGATTGAGTGGCGCACCCAGGAAAATGGCCATTATTGCTTGTCAGGGGCACTCGAACGTGACACAGTTCCAGCTTTTTGGCAGCAAAGACATGAATGGATGCCACAGGATGCCAGGGTAAAGCTCGATCTTTCTGCTTTATCTCGGATAGACTCGGCGGGCATGGTGATGTTGCTTCATATATATCAACAGCTCAGCAGTAATGGCAGTGAACTGACGTTACTGAATGTGCCGGAACAGCTGGTTACCTTGCTACGCCTGAGCCATGTCGAATCAATGTTAGCTGCTTGTATTGACTAAGCAGCAGAGAGGATAGCTTGTGGAAATCTCCGATATTAAACATATTCTGGAAAATGCCTTAGAACTTGATGAAATCATCGTTAAAGGCGAGGGGGGGCAGCCACTATGAAGTGATTGCTGTGGGTGCCATTTTTGAAGGCATGAACCGAGTTAAGAAACAACAGACGATTTACGGTCCGTTGATGGGGGGGCAGATTGCGGCGAACGACATTCATGCCTTAAGCATTAAAACATTCACGCCAGAAGAGTGGGCGCGTGATAAAAAGCTTATGTCGCTGTCCTAAGAGGTTAATGATGCAAAAGTTTCGAATCCAGGGCGGTGGCCCATTAAGTGGCGAAGTCTCCATTTCTGGTGCTAAAAATGCAGCATTACCGATTTTATTTGCCTCTTTGTTGGCAGAAGAGCCAGTCGAAGTTGCCAATGTACCCAAGCTCCGTGATATCGATACCACGATGGAGTTGCTAAGCCGTTTGGGTGCGAAGGTAACCCGTAACGGTTCGGTGCATGTTGACGCCAGTGGGGTCAATGAACTTTGCGCCCCCCCGTACGAGCTGGTCAAAACCATGCGAGCTTCTATTTGGGCTCTGGGGGCCACTGGTGGCACGTTTTGGTAAGGGACAGGTTTCTTTACCGGGCGGTTGTGCGATTGGTGCGCGTCCGGTTGATCTGCACATTCATGGCCTAGAGCAACTGGGTGCCCAGATTGTGCTTGAAGAAGGTTATGTCAAAGCGACAGTTGATGGCCGCCTGAAAGGTGCGCATATCGTGATGGACAAAGTCAGTGTCGGAGCGACAGTGACAATTATGTCTGCCGCGACGTTGGCGGACGGGACAACCGTTATTGAAAATGCTGCTCGCGAGCCGGAAATTGTTGATACCGCAGACTTCTTGAATACTCTCGGTGCCAAGATCACGGGTGCCGGAACCGATACCATCACGATTGAAGGTGTCGAGCGTCTTGGTGGCGGTTATCACGAAGTCGTTGCCGATCGTATTGAAACCGGTACGTTCCTGGTTGCTGCGGCAGTGTCTGGCGGCAAGATTATGTGCCGTAATACCAGACCTTCACTGCTTGAGGCCGCGCTTGCCAAGTTAGAAGAGGCCGGTGCAGCTATCGAAACCGGAGATGACTGGATCAGTCTGGATATGACCGATCGTGAGCTAAAGGCTGTGAATATTCGTACGGCGCCACACCCTGGTTTCCCAACGGATATGCAGGCTCAGTTCTCGTTGCTGAATCTGATAGCCAAAGGCACAGGGATTATTACCGAGACGATTTTTGAAAATCGCTTTATGCATATTCCCGAGCTGATCCGTATGGGAGCTCATGCAGAAATCGAAGGTAATACCGTCATTTGTGGTGACACAGATGGCCTAAGCGGTGCGCAGGTAATGGCAACTGACCTTCGCGCCTCTGCCAGTTTGGTGATCGCCGGCAGTATTGCCGAAGGCGAAACGATTGTTGACCGTATCTATCATATCGATCGCGGTTACGAGCACATCGAAGATAAGTTCAGTGCGCTGGGTATGAAAATTGAGCGCTTCAGCGAGTAAATGTTGCTAGCGCCGGAAATTAAAAAGCCTCGCAATGCGAGGCTTTTTTGTATGCTTTTCTAGGTTCTAATACCCATTGGGTTCGTCGGCTATCAGTACTGATAGCGTTGTTACCTGACCGTTACGCAACACTTTCATCTCAACGGAATTGCCAGGCCGAAGCTCGGTAACTATATCCAGTACATTTCGACGGTCAGTCACTTTCTTGCCGTCTATCTCGATCAAGATATCCTGTACCTTAAACCCGGCCTTGGCTGCCGGGCCGTTTGGATCCATCCCTATTACTATGATCCCGCTGACTTGTTCGGCATCATACAGGCGCGCCATTACCGGATTGATATCCCGGGCCTCAATCCCTATGTAACCACGGATCACCCGGCCATCGGCGATCAGCTTGTTCATGATTTTATGGGGTTAGCTCATAGGGAATGGCAAAGGATATGCCATAGGTCTCGATATCTGTTGTCTGTTGGTAAGAGGCTGTGTTGATCCCGACGAGCTCGCCTCGGGTATTGACCAGTGCCCCCACCGGAGTTGCCATCATTAATGGCGGCATCGGTCTGGAGAAAGTCCTGACGGCCATAGAAGCTCATACCAGAGCGACCGGTGGCGGAAATGATCCCGTAGGTTGTGGTTTGCCCTAGGTTGTATGGGTTGCCGATTGCCAGCACGACATCACCGACGGCAGGCTTGTAATCAGAGCTAAGCGGAATAACCGGTAGGTTTTCGGCCTGGATCTTCAGTACGGCAATATCAGTACGCTGATCTTTACCAATCAGTTGGGCGGTAAATATGCGTCCGTCCTGTAATGCTGCTATCACCTGATCGGCTTTCGCAACAACATGGTAGTTGGTGACGATGTAGCTTTATCACTCATGATCACGCCTGAACCGAGGCCTTGGGTGCTCAGTTTGAGCCGGTCCTCGGCGTTGTAGCGACGGTTATAGATATTGACGACGGCTGGAGAGGCACGGCGGACGGCAAAGTTATAGGATAACTGGGGTTGATCCGTCTGGACGGTGGTCAACGATACTTGGGGGTTGGATCATCTTGGTGCGAAGTTCAGGAAAAACAACGAGTAAAACAACAGCTGTGACGATGCCAAGTAAAATGGACCGACGAATAAAAGCCAGCATGCTTGCTCCCCCTGAAACGAAATAGCGGCAGTGCACGAAGAGTGCATTCTATGAATTATTCGGACGAGGATATCATTACAACGACTAGATACCAAACGCTACTAGGTACTTAGACAGCTGCTGTTGGCAGGCTGTGCCCTGATGGTATTGATGTGCAGGATACTGTTGAATAAGGAATATCTGTCACCGGGAGGTGTCGGAGATAGGGGGTAAACAGGAGAGGCGGGCCATTGCTGGCCCGGAAATAGGATTAGCGGATGATCAAATAGAGGATATTGTCGCTGCGTTTCACTTCCAGTGCCAAGACATTGGGGGGGTCTTGCTCAAGTGCTTTGCGTAGTTCACCGAGGTTACGGATTGGCTGGCGGTTAAGCCCAAGAATAATATCGCCTTTTTGTAGGCCATAACGCGCTGCCAGAGATTTTTCGTCAATATTGGTGACTTTTACCCCTTTGACGCTGTCGTCGGCTGTTGTATTGGCAAATTCAGCGCCGGCTAGGCCTGGGTGAAGGTTTTCTGCTTTGACTTTGTTCTGGCTTGCCTCTTGCAATACCACCGAAACAGTTTGTTCCTTGCCATCACGGACGATGCCTAGGGTTGTTTTTTTACCGGCACCTAGAGTGGCTATTTTCGCCCGAAGTTCACCGAAGGTACGGATTTGTTTGCCGTTGACCGACACAATAATGTCCCCCGGCTTTTAGTCCGGCCTTTTCTGCTGCAGAGTCTGGCATTACTTGGTTGATGAAAGCGCCATGATTGGTTTCATAGCCAAAGGCCTCTGCCAGTTCAGAGGTTAGTTCTCCGCCCTGAACACCCAGAACCCCCCCGTTTAACTTCGCCGAACTCGATAATTTGCTCGGTTAGGTTTCTCACCATATTGACCGGGATGGCAAAGCCGATGCCGACATTGCCGCCGTTAGGCCCCCCCAGAATTGCGGTGTTGATACCGATCAGTTCACCGTTAAGGCCAACTAACGCTCCGCCTGAGTTGCCGCTGTTGATAGCCGCATCTGTTTGAATAAAGTTCTCGAAATTTTCGATATTGAGTCCACTGCGGCCAAGGGCCGAAATAATGCCCGAGGTAACCGTCTGGCCCAAGCCGAACGGGTTACCGATAGCAACGGCGAAATCACCCACACGCAGACTGTCGGAGTCCGCTAGTTTAATGGCGGTCAAATTTTTGGTCTTTTCTATTTTAAGCAGCGCAATATCTGACATTTCATCGCTGCCAATTAACTCGGCAGATAGCTCTTTGCCGTCATGCAGCTGGACCATAATCTTATCGGCGCCGTTGATGACATGATGGTTGGTAACAATATAGCCTTTGTCGGCATCGATGATGACTCCGGAACCCAGCCCTCGGAACGGTCGTTCACGAAGCTGCTCTTCGGGAAATTCGGGGGGGCCAAAGAAAAAGCGGAAGTTTTCAGGAAGGCGTTGCCTTGAAACCTGCTTGCCTTCGACTGCAATACTGACGACTGCCGGGGGGGTGACTTGCTCCAGCATCGGGGGGCGAGGCTAGGTAGCTGTTGGCTATTGGTTGAAAGAGGTAATGCAGCAGTTGCCGTGATTGGGGTAATAACAGAACTGATGCAGAGTGCCAGCGCACTGAATACAAGCAAAGGTTTTTTCATTATTACTAAACTCCGGTTTACAAGTAGTAGTACCATTCCATAGTGACTATAAACATCTAAGAATCAATCACCAACGAAGGAAAGCGGTATTAGCTCTGACTTGAAAACCGGGGTTTAGTTCCAGAAAAAAGGAATTAGCTCGCTTTGGGCTCTTCCACTTTTTCAGGCTCGTCTTTCAGTAGCCCGGTTGCACCGTTGGCGTAATCACGGGGTTGATCTTGCACATTACCCGTTTCCGCTACGGGCTCCAGTGTGCTGATACGACGGGCAAACGGGTTGTCCTGATCCGGAAGGTTAGGCATCAACTCGGTTGAGGTTTTTGCCATGTGTTCGTATAGCTTACTGTAATCTTTAGCTATGTTGTCTAACAGCTCCGAACTGCAGGCAAAATGGTCCACCAATTCCTGACGGTATTGTTCCAGTTCGTATTTTGACTTATCCAAGTCTTTCTTTAGTTCTTTTTGTTGTTTGAGGCTTTTATTGCCTAAACGGGCTGCAAAAGCACCTGCAATTGCACCTGCGGCAAAAATGAGTAGCGCATATATCCAAGCCATGAAAAAAACTCCTTGTGACTTTATAAATACCAAGTTGCTTATGTCGGTCAAAGACATTGTGGCAGCATACCAACTAGCTAGAGCATGCTTGTGCCGACGGGTCTTCCCTTTGTATACCAGAGAGTTTAATTGGCGCTGAATGGCCGCCAACTAATTAGTTCGTATAGTTACTATACATGCACAAACGTTGCCATGGTACTATCTGACGCCAAAGATGGGACTAATTTGGTAACGGTAAAGGATGACTCCACAACAACAATATCAACGCGATCTTCAGCAAGAAGATTTCATTGCCGACTCGGCGCAGGCCATGGCGGTCTCTTACCTTGAAGCACTTTATCATCGAATGCAGGCACCCAAGCCGGAAGTCAAAGCGTCGCTGCTGCAGCGGTTGTTCAAGCGGGAACAAGAGACCAGTACCACGCCGGTGAAAGGGGGTCTACTTTTGGGGGTGGTGTCGGACGAGGCAAAACTTACCTGGTCGATACGTTTTTTGAGTGCTTGCCGGCCGAGCGCAAGATGCGGGTGCATTTCCACCGGTTTATGCATCGTGTGCATCAGGAGATGCAGCAGCTGTCTTCACAGTCCGATCCGCTGGAGCAGGTCGCGGATCGATTCAAGTCCGAAACCGATATTATCTGTTTTGATGAGTTTTTTGTCTCTGATATTACTGATGCGATGATCCTAGGGACGCTATTTGAGGCTTTGTTCCGCCGAGGGATCACGCTGGTGGCAACATCGAATATCCCGCCTGACGAGTTGTATCGCAATGGCCTGCAGCGAGCCCGTTTCCTACCGGCTATAGCACTAATTCAGCAGCACTGCGATATCGTCAATGTTGATTCTGGCATCGACTATCGCCTGAGAACGCTTGAACAGGCCGAAATTTACCATTACCCACTTGATATCCAGGCAGAAAATAACATTGAGCAATATTTCGCTCAATTGAGTGTCGAGCCAAGAAGCCAAGGCAAGGCTATTGAAATAAACAACCGAATGTTGCCGACTCGCCACGAGGCCGATGGGGTAGTGCATTTTACGTTTAAGACATTATGTCAAACGGCCAGAAGTCAAACTGACTACATGGAAATAGCCCGTATCTATCACACCGTGCTGGTCTCGGAGGTGATTCAGATGGGAGAGAAAGAAGACGATGCCGCGCGGCGTTTTATTGCCATGGTAGATGAATTCTACGAGCGCAATGTAAAGCTCATTATGTCGGCGCAGGTGGATATGACGCAGCTTTACCAAAATGGCCGCCTTGAGTTTGAATTCAAGCGCTGCTGTTCACGTTTGATTGAAATGCAAAGCCACGATTATCTGGCAAAACCTCATCTTGCATAGTGCCGGGGGGGCAAATGCGACTTTACGGTTAAAAAACGAAGGTTTTTCCTCAACAACGGCCTTAGGAGAAAAAAACACACTTTTTTTTGAAAAAAAGGTGATTTTTCCCCCCACCCTTCCCTATAATCTTGCGACCCACCGTACCTGTGTCGGCGAGAGCCGGGAGCACCAACCGCTCGAAGGGGTGATGACTGGGCTCTGAACAGAGGGGGCGTTTTTGCGCTCCTGTGAAGTGAAACTATTTAATTTTGGGTAAGAATTAGCATGAAAACTTTCGTTGCTAAACCAGAAACTGTAAAACGTGACTGGTATGTTGTTGACGCTGAAGGTAAAACTCTTGGTCGTCTAGCAACTGAAATCGCATCTCGTCTACGTGGTAAGCATAAGCCGGAGTACACTCCGCACGTTGACACTGGTGACTACATCGTAGTTATCAACGCAGAAAAAGTTGCTGTAACTGGCGCTAAGAAGACTGACAAGATGTACCATCGCCACACTGGCTTTATTGGTGGTCTGAAGTCAATCAGCTTCGAGAAGCTTATCGATAAGAAGCCAGAAATGGTTATCGAAACTGCTGTTAAAGGCATGCTTCCTAAAGGTCCTCTAGGCCGTGCTATGTACCGTAAACTTAAAGTTTACGCAGGTACAGAGCACAACCATGCTGCACAGCAGCCTAAAGTACTAGACATCTAATTGGGGAAGATGACAATGGCAGAGAATCAATACTACGGCACTGGTCGCCGCAAAAGCTCAGCTGCTCGTGTTTTCGTTAAACCGGGTACTGGCAACATCGTAATCAACAAGCGTAGCCTTGAAGAATACTTCGGTCGTGAAACTGCTCGCATGGTTGTTCGTCAGCCACTTGAGCTAGTTGAAATGACTGAGAAACTTGACCTATACATCACTGTTAAGGGGTGGTGGTATCACTGGTCAATCAGGTGCTATCCGTCACGGTATCACTCGTGCTCTTATGGAGTATGATGAGACTCTACGTCCATCTCTACGCGCTGCGGGTTATGTTACTCGTGATGCACGTAAAGTTGAGCGTAAGAAAGTTGGTCTACGTAAAGCACGTCGTCGTCCACAGTTCTCTAAGCGTTAATATTACGCTTCAGAATATTTATTCTGGATACTGTGTACGAAAAGCTCAACCTTCGGGTTGGGCTTTTTTTTTGTAAAAAAACACCCTTTCTCCCTCTTGAGCCCCCTGTATTCCGCGCCTTGATGTAAAATTGAAACAAAAAGAACATACCTCTCACATTTGTTGCGAAAAGGTAGCTTTATCTTGTCAAAAAGTGGGGGTTTTCTTTATCATTTGGCGCGATAAGCAACAGTTTTATAATGTTACAAACAATCTGTTGTTTCTTTCCGTTTAAAGTTAGCCGTAAGCTCCAGGGACGCCAAAGGACATAATAATAATCCAGAGCGGGAGCACATGGGAGAATGTTGGATGAGCAATGCGCCAGTAAGTAACGGCCGCCGCCGCTTCCTGACTGCGACAACTTCGGTTGTTGGAGGCTTAGGTGCAGTCGCTGTAGCTGTGCCTTTTATCAAATCTTGGAACCCGAGCGCGAAAGCAAAGGCCGCCGGTGCACCAGTAGAAGTTGATATCAGTAAGTTGGAAGATGGCCAAATGGTACGCGTCGAGTGGCGCGGTAAGCCCGTTTGGGTCGTGCGTCGTAGTGATGCAATTTTAGAAGAGTTGGGTGGCCATGATGGTGATCTTCGTGATCCGTCGTCAGATGAGCCGCAGCAGCCTGAATATGCCCAGAATAAATTTCGTTCAGTTAAACCTGAAATCTTTCTAGCCGTAGGGATTTGTACTCACCTCGGTTGTTCCCCTACCTATTTGCCAGATAGCTTTAACGAGCAGGTGAGTGGCGTCAGTGCAGGCTTCTTCTGCCCGTGTCACGGTTCTAAGTTCGATATGGCCGGCAGGGTATTTGCGGGGGGGGTACCAGCACCGCTCAACTTGGTGGTACCGCCTCATACATTCCTGGATGACAATACCATTCTGGTCGGTGTAGATGAGGAGACAGCCTAATGGAAGCACTACTCGGTTGGATCGAAAAACGTTTACCTATGATGGATGCTTACAAAAAGCATTTGTCCGAATACCCGATGCCGAAGAACTTTAACTTCTGGTATCTGTTTGGATCGTTAGCGATGCTGGTGCTGGTCAATCAGCTATTAACCGGTGTCTGGCTGACGATGAACTATGTTCCCTCTGGTGAGGGAGCGTTTGCCTCCGTTGAGTACATCATGCGTGATGTTGAATATGGCTGGCTGTTGCGTTATATGCACTCGACAGGCGCTTCGGCGTTCTTCGTTGTAATTTACCTGCATATGTTCCGTGGTTTGATTTACGGTTCTTATCAGAAGCCTCGTGAACTGCTATGGCTGTTCGGTATGCTGATCTTCCTGGTGCTGATGGCAGAAGCTTTATGGGCTACCTGTTGCCATGGGGCCAGATGTCATACTGGGGTGCTCAGGTAATCATTTCACTGTTTGGTGCTATCCCTTTTATTGGCGATGATCTGACATTATGGATCCGTGGTGACTATGTTATCTCGGGCGCGACCCTGAACCGTTTCTTCGCTCTGCACGTTATTGCGTTGCCTATCGTGCTGTTGCTTCTGATTGTGCTGCACATCTTGGCACTGCATGAAGTGGGGGTCAAACAACCCGGACGGTATCGAGACCAAACTGCCGAAAGGCAGCAAAGGTGAAGTATAAGACTCAGTTCCCGTTCCATAAGCAGTACAGCGGCAAGTACGATGTCATCGATTCTATCCCGTTCCATCCATATGGTACGGTGAAAGATATGGTCGGTGTGGCCGTCTTCCTGTTCTTCTTCTGCTATGTGTTGTTCTTTAATCCAGAGATGGGCGGTTACTTCCTTGAGCCACCTAACTTTGAAGCAGCTAACCCGCTGAAGACACCAGAGCATATTGCACCAGTTTGGTACTTTACTCCGTTCTACGCGATTCTGCGTGCGGTACCAGACAAGCTAATGGGCGTTATTGCGATGGGTGCATCGATTGTGGTGCTGTTCCTGTTGCCGTGGCTGGATCGCTGTAAGGTGCGCTCTTACCGCTACCGCAGCAAGTTCCATTTGATCAATATTGCTCAGTTTACAGTTAGCTTTATTGCTTTGGGTGTACTGGGGGGGGCGCTGCCTGCGACAGCAACGTATACCTTGATGGCGCAGATTTTCAGCCTGGGTTACTTTATGTTCTTCGTTCTGCTGTATTTCTACAGTAAAAACGAAGCAACCAAGCCGCTACCAGAGAGGGTGACATTCAAATGAAGAAGTTGATTGTAATGCTACTAGCTCTGTTGCCTTCGATGGCTATGGCGGCTGGTGGTAACGTACATTTAGATGCTGCGAACAATGACTTGTCGGACAAAGCCTCGCTACAGCGTGGTGCCAAGACATTCATGAACTACTGCTTTGGCTGTCACGCCACGCAGTATCAGCGCTATGAGCGTGTGGCGACGGATATCGGTATCCCGCTGGATCTGATGAAAGAGAGCATGATCTTGATAGCGA
>LLEM01000076.1_pt1 | contig 22693 bp, 27 predicted proteins | sample 595841 | NCBI WGS metagenome assembly LLEM01 (sample SAMN02919313, study PRJNA255460) | bioreactor metagenome | biome: chemostat; feature: culture 2012_10.2; material: sediment; isolation source: day64 10degC chemostat 2012 inoculated with Wadden Sea sediment taken from... | place: Germany: Bremen ...
TTTGGTGCCATGTTGCAGGCTCTATTGAAGACGGTGAAACAGGTTGGCAAGCAATTGTTCGTGAGTTTTACGAAGAGACTCAGATCGAAGTAAAAGAGTTATACAATGCTCAGTGCTTTGAACAATTCTACGAAGCCAATTTGAATGTTATTGAAATTATTCCTGTGTTTGCTGTGCAGTGTCCACCTAACCAAGAGGTAACATTAAACTCGGAGCACACCGAATATCGTTGGTGTTCGCTAAATGAAGCCAAAGCTTTGGTGTCGTTTCCCGGACAAAGAGACGTCTATGATCATATTTGGGCTAATTTTGTATTGAATGAACCACCATTGCTATTGAAAGTGAATATTGGCTAGCAAGTCTAATTTCAAGCCACTTGAGGTGGCTTGGATTTAAGAGTAATAAAAGGAATCTTATGAAAACGGCAATATTGGTGATAGATGTTCAGAGTGTATTATTTGACCCTATGCCTCAGCCCTTTGAGGCGGAGGAAGTTGTAGACCGAATTAACTTAGTGACAAAGTGGGCGAGGATGAGGGGGGGTTATCCCCGTTATTTTTATTAAGCATGAGCAACCAAATACAAGCATTGAGTTTGAAAGTGATGGCTGGAAATTACAAGTAGGTTTAGTTGTTGAATCTGATGATAAGTTTGTACGTAAGACTACACCAGACTCTTTTTTGAGCACGGAGCTTGAAAGTATCCTCAAACAGGAAGATATCGAACATTTGGTTGTTTGCGGATATGCAACAGAATTTTGCGTCGATACAACGATCAGGCGTGCAGCAGGATTTGGGTATTCGATTGACCTTGTATCTGATGCTCACACGACACATGATAAAGATCATGCATCGGGCCTGAAAATACGGGAACATCACAATTGCACATTACCTAATATTTCAAGCTTTGGTGTGAAAATCTCTGAAGTATCAGCGACAGCCTTAACTAAATAGGCGAGTAAGCGTTTAACCTAGCAATGTGATTATGTAAGTACAGCCTACCACAATAGAACTTATTCGTTTCCATTAACCACTGAACATCTGGTGGCTTGGCGACAAAGTCCAATAAAACACGATATAACCAGACAAAGCCAAACTGAAATTGATAGTGACAGAGGATATGATTCAGTGATTCAAATGTAAGGGAGTAGGTGAACAGGATGAAAAAAGAATTATTTCAAAGATTAGCAAAGACGAGCACTGTGTGTTTACTATGTTCTCTGGCGCTAGCTGGCTGTGATGATGATGTAAAAGATCTTGTTAAAGGTAAGACAAAAGTTTTCACAGTGACTGGAGCACAAGTTTCCAGCAAGCTTGGAACTCTCGACCCTGGTTACTATGATATTAGTGCTGTAACTAATGCAAGCCAGGGTAATTCATCTCCAGCAGGTTTGCCTGTAGCCCCCCCTAGGTCTACGCTTGATAATTTGGGAATTAAAGTATCAGAGGAAACTTGCGGTAAGATTAATATAACGAATCCAGTTTGTTTTGAAAGTGGTAATGCAAGCAGTTGTACTCCTAGTCAAATAAACATGCTTGGCCTGAAGGTTTATACAATTGAACTTGACCATGTTAAAACCGCAGCCTCTCATGGGTTTTACCCTAAGCTAGCCAGTTTGGTTGGTGGTTCTCATGTTGATATTGCTTATGCTGAAGTTAGTTGTTCATCACTTCCGACTGCAAACTAGAACGACTCTTTGATATTGGATTGTTAGAGTATTCTATAAGATACACTTTTCATGAAGAAGAACTTTAAATTAAAGTGCCGCTTTTTTGGATGGTGATTTTGTGCCAGTATCATATTTAGGTACCGTGTTATTACTGATTGATAGTACTGAATTTCCTTAATCTACACTTGTAACATACAATTGCTTAAAAACTAGGAAGTACGGCTGTTTTTCATTAGGAAAGACAGCCTCGTTCTATTGGACCATGAGAATACAAGGAAGGCACTTATCTATAGAGAGTTTGGTTCAGCAGATGAGTTAGAGTGGGCAGACGGCTGGACAGAACCAAAGTTGTTGCCTGATAGTGTATTAGTAAGGGTCATCGCTGGCCTGGGCGTGGCAGGAAGAATTGTCGCCGTTGGTTCTGAAGTATCTGGTTTTTCTGTGGGTGATGCGCATCGTCATGTTCAGTCGAAACACACAATAGGGAAAGTGTGTTTCGTATTTTCACCTTTCTAACACTCTTCACTGTTACGTTCTTACCGATGTGATTTTTTGTTTTGTTCTTGCAAACTAAAGATACGCTGATTTTTACTAAATTTCCGCTCTGCAAAACCTGCCTGATGAAAGTTAAAGTGTTTGCCTAAATCCTTACCGATTAACAATGAGGGCAACATGGACTTTGGACAGGATCCGATTAAACGTTTATTTTTCAATTTATATTGGCCGACTATAACCGGGATGCTCACCATGGCGGCTTACCAAGTAGCCGATGGTATTATCGTGGGTTATGGCGTCGGCACTATGGCGTTAGCTGGTATTAGCATGAGCTTTCCGGTGCTGATGGTCGCCATATCACTTGCCATGTTGGTTGGCATTGGAAGCAGTATGGTTGTGGCAATCAAGCTGGGTGAGAATCAGTCAGTTGGAGCTAACCGTATTTTCCACTATAGCTGCAGTTTGTCCGTGTTGCTATCCGTTGCGTTGGCTTGTGTATTGTTGACATTTATCGACACATGGGTTGGATTGCTTGGGGGGGCCAATGTCGATATTCAACCTTACCTAAAGGAATATTTAACCTATTTTGCGCTGTTTTTACCTAGCTCTTCTTGCGGTTTAGTTTTAGCTTCTTTATTAATAATGACAACTCCCCCCGTACTTCTCGTAATGCCAATATCATCTCCAGCATTTTAAACGTCTTGCTCGATCTTATATTTGTCCTCGTTTTTGAGTGGGGGGGACTAAAAGGAGCAGCAATTGCAACAGGCATATCTCAAACGGTAGCAGTTGTATTCATGGGTTATCATTTTTACCTCGGGGGGGAAAAGCATCTTTCATTTGGCAATTATACGCTTAGGGGTATACGACCCTGAACAAAGACGAATTCTAGGATTAGGTTTTCCAATCTTTATCTCAGAAATATCGGGGTGCATTGGCTTTTGCCTTGCTTAACAAAGCAGCGATCGCCCAAGGAGGAAGTGAAGCCGGAGCCGCTTTGGCAACTATAAACTTCACGCTATTCTTCGTGATGAAATTCATGGTTGGTGTCGCTTTTTCAGCACAGCCGGTATTTGGCTATAACCACGGGGGGGCCAACAATCATCAACGAATCGAAGAGTTACTCCATTTTTCACTGAAATTTGTTGTTGTGATAGGCGTGTTAGCTTACGCCTTTATTTATTTGTTCGCAGGGGGGGAAATTGTAATACTGTTCAATGTTGTGAATCCGGAAGAAGTCGAATTAGCAACTCAAGCGCTGCGATTATTCTATATTGCCACAGCCTTTATGGGGCGCAAACTTGGTCTTTGGGGCTTACTTCCAGTCGGTAGAACGAGTGAAGATTGCAACCAACTTAGCGCTTATTCGGGGCGTTGGGTTAGTAACGGCTTTTTTGACGGTGTTACCAATAATATTTGGTTTGAAGGGAGTATGGCTGGCGATACCGTTGGCTGAATTCGTGGTGTTTTTAATCACGCTTCCTTTCATCTTTTTAAAGAAGAAAGCACAGTATGTGTAGTTTTGATTAAAGTGACGTTGAGTCAATGACCTGCTGATTTAGTTGTTGGAATTCATTGCATGTTTCTTCCGCCATTGGGCTGGTGTATGCCCAGTCACTTTTTTGAATTGCCGGATAAAATGCGTGACGTCTTTCCAACCTAACTTGGTAGCGACTTCCTGAACAGACAGAGTACTGTGAGATAATTGGTAAGAAGCTTTCTTTATTCTTGCCTGGCAGATCCACTCTCCAACCGTGAAACCTGTTTCTTTTTTTACTACGGTTGCCACATGAGGGGGGGAAACGCGGTGTACCGCTGCAGCCACTTCTTTGAGTGAAATGGCATTATGGCAATTTTGATGAATGAACCTCAATGCTTCTGACGCTAATTTGCTGATTGGGTGTTGGTCATTACTTAGAGTCATAGCTCGGTAGAGATCACCGAAGATTATTGAAAGATAAGAGCGCAATAACGGTGTTGACTCAGCGCCTGACTGCTGACTTTCGGTACTCAAGGCTTCAAAAACCTGAATCAACAGAGGAAGCCTATTGGGAGCTACAGACACAGCCGGAAAAGCACCATCTCTCACTTGCCGAGAAGGTTGCATTAAGAGACTGTCTTCATCAATTCCCAAGCAGCTAATACAAAAAGAAACCAAATACATATCAGCGCCCTCGGCTTTTAGGGGGCGATGAGGTATTCCGGGAGGAATCATGATCAGCGCAGGGGGCAGCGATTGTTATATTTGACCCATAGACCATTTCAACAACGCCTTGGGTCAGTAAGGCCAATCGGTGCTCTGGATGGTGGGCGGTGTGGTTCTGCTCGTCAAATGACAAGTTGACAAAGTAATCGACGTTTAACTTGTGGGGCATGTTCCATCATTATTTATCCGAGTGCGGATCAAAAGATCTGCCGATTTTATCTTAAGTTCGGCTCTATTTCACTGGCCATCTGTGAGCTAGGATTAACATGTTGTTAAGCGGTCAAACAATCAATGTATACCGCTAGCCGTCATTATCCATTTCCGTGACAGAGCATTTCTATAAGGCTTGTTAACTATGATTAAAGAAAGATGGTACATCCGCCACGCAAATTTATCTGATGCAGATGCTTTGGCTAAGTGTATGTACGAATCATACAGCCAATATAAGGACAAATTAGGGGGGGCAAGATCTGCTCCCATGCTGGTTGATTATGAAGAAGAGATCCGACTATATCCGGTGTGGGTGGCATACTCTGATGATATTCTGGTTGGCGGTCTTGTTCTTATTTTTAGCGATAATTACACAACGATAGCTAATGTTGCCGTAAATCCAGAATTTCAAGGTCATGGCCTGGGACGAGGCCTGATTGAACTTGCCCAAAAGCAGGCCGAACAGCGTGGACATGATGAAATTCGGTTGGTCACACACGTCAACATGACTGAAAACATCGCTCTTTATTCGTATTTAGGTTGGAAGGAGTATGAGCGTGATGAAAATAAGGTGTTCATGACAAAAATACTGCGGACAGAAAACTAATGACCAATCCGACGTTGTATATTTTTTCTGGGCTGCCAGCCTCGGGGAAGACAACATTAGCCCGTTTGTTATCCCAACAAATAAAAGCGTTCTACATCCGAATAGATACTGTTGAGCAAGGCTTAAGAGATTTATGCAATTATAAGGTCGAAGGTGAAGGGTATCGGTTAAGCTATCGGTTGGCTCGTGATAACTTGCAGCTTCCTACTTGGCATCAAGTACAAAATCGAGAATATGATAAGTGGGATGAAACTGTAATCAGAATTGACACCTTCAATAAAAAGCCATTGGAGTCATTAAAGGAGTTGGTTGAAAAGCTTGCGAAAAATGATGCTTATAGCCAATGAAATGCCAATATAAACAGGTTAATATTATGATTTAAAAGCTTTTTTGTGTGGTTCTTATCAGTCTACATTTAATTCCCAAAGTTTCCCATTCCTTCTACTGGTTGCACTGTGTATATGAATTATGTACATTGCGTATATGTTTCATATATAGGTGGTGTTATGGGTATTGTAAAAATTTCAGATGAGCTACATGAAGAGATTCGAAAAGCGAGTGCTGTTATGTCTCGCTCAATTAACGCACAAGCGGAGTTTTGGATAAAAATTGGTTTGAAGGCTGAACTGAATCCACAAATGACTTTCAATGAGTTAGTTGCTGATATGATGAAGTGTGGTGAAGTATCTCTGAATAATCTGTCAGGGGGGGTCGTCAGCAACCATGAGTAGAGTGAAGATAAAGTCAGTCGAAGAAGCCGAACTCATGCGTCATTCCGGCAAATTATTGGCTCAAGTTTTCAAAATGCTCGACGCGTACGTCAAGCCAAATGTTTCAACGTTGGAAATCAATGATCGTGTAGCGGCGTTTATAGAAAATGAGCTGTACGCTCGCCCTGCGAGTAAAGGGCAGTATGGTTATCAGTATGCGCTTAATACTTCAGTCAATGATGTGGTTTGTCATGGTATACCCAATAGTACGCAACTTTTAAATAGCAAAGATATTATCAATATTGATATTACTTTAGAAAAGAATGGATTTATTGCTGACTCTAGTAAAATGTACGTTATGCCAGATGCATCCCCCCCATTGGCTAGAAAGCTTGTTGACGTCACTTATCAGGCAATGTGGCATGGTATAAGGCAAGTTAAGCCCGGAGCCAAGCTTGGAGACATTGGGCATGCAATTCAAAAGCATGCTGAATTTCATGGATACAGTGTAGTCAGAGAATACTGTGGCCATGGTATTGGAAGAAAAATGCATGAAGATCCGCAAGTTCTACATTATGGAATACCTAATACTGGGTTAATGTTAACAGAAGGGATGACGTTCACTATAGAACCTATGATTAACCAGGGAACTCCGAAAACAAGAACCAAGAATGACGGTTGGACTGTTGTAACCCGTGATAAAAAGTTATCTGCTCAAAGTGAGCATACCATACTTGTTACAAGAACAGGTTTTGAAGTACTCACATTAAGAGATGATGAGGCTTTAGATTAAGATGACGTTGAGCTTTGAAGGGGGCTAAATATAAGAGTAATAAGTATTATGACTTACATATCTATGACAATAATTGTGATACTTAAAGGGTAGAATTATTTAAATTCGGCTAGTTTTCATAGGAAGATAGTGAAATTTAAAAATCATCCCTATATCACAATAGTGATATCACTTTTTACATTAGTCTGTTCGCTATATGTTAATTTTGAGATAAGCGGATCTTTGTTTGGAGCGATTAAAATAGTTCAGCTTGAGCCATATGGTGGCGTTACATTTGATCACCTTTGGAACTTAGAATTGTGGCGCTTATTCGTGGCTCCGTTAATTCATGTGAAGCAGATCCATATGTTGTTTAACGTACTATCCTTTGCATTGCTGGGTTTTATTCTAGAAAAGCATATTGGTTCTGCCCGTTTCTTTGTTCTTTGGTTTATATCTGGAACAATTGGATCCTTGATAAGTACGCTTACTGTTGAGGCACCATGGAACCTTGGGACCGGAGCATCGCAAGCCATATTCGGTGTTGCTGCTTTTGGTTTGTTGGTCTTATGGCGCAAAATTAACACGTCACTTTCACTAAAGCTTGCTGTTGCCTTTGCTGTGATCCCCCCGCTTTGTTGTTGGATCTGATTTATGCCCATCATCCTAAGTTAGGGCATATAACGGGTTTTTTCATGGGCTTGGTGATAAGCCTCTATTACCTGAAGAAACACAGATCGCTCTACGCGTCTGGATGACTTAGTTTTGCTCCTGCTTGTTGGATTCCGCGTGAATCTTCCGGATTATATAAAGCGCAGCTTTCCAGAGATAAACAGCCGCATTGTATACAGCTTCCCAGTTGGGTTTGTAAGGCTCTTAAGCTCTGAATTTTGTCTTCTAGTTTCTGGTGCCAAGTTTGTGCGAGTTGTTCCCATTCCTTTTTCTTCGGTGCTTTGTGCTTGGAGAGGTGTCCGAGTTCGAGAGAAATTTCTTGTAGCGTTAAACCAACATTTTGTGCCGCTTTAATGACGGCAATTCTTCTCAAAATTTGGCGATCATATCTACGTTGATTTGCTTGATTTCTGGAGCTGTAAATGAGCCCTTTTTCTTCGTAAAAATGAAGGGTTGCTACGCTAACACCGGCTCGTTTTGCGACTTCTCCAACACTCATATCCATGTGAAACCTTCCTTAAATAAATCTTGACCTCAAGTTAACTTGAGGTTTTAGAGTAACAGTGAATTAGTTAAATCACACGGAAGAACAATGAAAAATAAAACGATTCCATATTTATCAGGACGGTTTTTTGATGGTATCAGTTCTGGTTTGTTCATGATGGCGTTGCCTTGGATCATGCTGCAAAAGCCTGATATGGGTACATTTGTGGCATTAACAGCGTTCGTTTGTACGGTCTCATCATTTCTTTGCACTCCGTTTTTCTCAACTCTTACAGATAGGCACTCTCGGAAGGCAATTTTGATCCTGGTGCAAGCGGTTCAATCAACGACAGCGATATTGGTTTGCATTGCTTACTGGTTTGACTTGGGTTCGAACTGGGTATTAGCGTTTTCACAATTAGTATTTTGGGTATCAAGTAATGTTGCTTGGAATGCTAACAATGCTTTCACCCAGGAAAATTATGGCCAACAAGAATACGCAAAAATTTCCGGTTATCAGGAAGTTGTTATGCAAGGGACGACATTGGGGGGCCGGTGCTTTAGGCATTTTCTTACTTGAATGGTGGGGCATTGTAGAATTTGCGTTATTTGCCGCGATGGCATCTGGGATTGCAACGTTTAGCTATGTGATAACCCCTTATCATCGACAGGTTAGGCAATCTCATAAAATTCCATTCATGAACCAGGTTAAAGGGATCAAAGTCATTTTTGCCCCAACAGCCAACGTTTTATGGCTTCATACTCATTTCATGCTTGTCTTATCCTGTACTCACATTTTTAGGAAAATTAATTCCTATCTGGTTTGCCGAATTAAACATCTCAGGTGATTGGGGTTGCGTATTACAATATCGCATTTGGCCTTGGCTCATTGATGACAGGGTTACTGGTATCACGGATACTCGCCGCGAAATCACATCGCTATATAATGCAGTACTCCATGGTTGTTCTCGCCATAACGTTACTGGTAATGAGCGGGGTGATGCAGCCTCTGTATATTGTGGTTCTAACGCTTTGTTTTGGTTTTTTTAATGCACTAAACCGAATTGCCAGAACGAACTGGATGCACCACACAATCCCAATGTCACAACGTGGCCGAGTGGATGGTGGCCTGGGAATGTTCGCAACGCTGGTTCAAAGTTTGAGTTACGTTTTGATTGCTTTCCTTGCACATGTTGATGCTATCGAATACGGCTTTATTATCCTTGGCTTAATCGTATTATTCTCTAGTATCTGGATGATGGTATTGGGAAACAAGATAGACCCAGATTATGAGCTTGCCCCTCAGCATTAACTTGAAGAGTTCAGGATTCTTTCATTTTCCGAGTCTATGTTTGATCTGGTAATTTTTGATGAATCAACCCAATGTGATATTGCCAGTGCATTGCCTGCGCTGCATAGGGCAAAACGTGCGGTGGTTGTTGGTGATGCAAAACAGCTGAGGCATGTCTCATTTCTGTCTAAAACCAAACAGGCGGCATTGTGGAAGCAGAGCGGATTTACTGAAAATACGCCAGTCAAATATAGTTACCGCGATCAATCATTGCTTGATGTCGTTTCAGACTCCTTAGGCTCGCAAGCCTGTGTAGCATTTCTGAATGAACAGTACCGTAGTAAGTCGGCTTTGATCGCGTTCAGTAATGCCCAATTCTATAGCGGGCGCTTGAAAGTTATGCAGTCGCGGCCGAGTGTATCGGCCCAGCCTGCGCTTTTTTTCAAACGTGTTGACGGTAAGCGAACAGCAACCGGACGAAATACCGTCGAGAAAAATACAGTTATCGAGCATCTCTCCCTGCATTTTGAACGGTACAGAGATGCGCCGATAAAGCCTACGATTGGGGGGGTGATCTCTCCATATCGTGATCAGGCTGAATTCATTGAGAACGCCGTCAGCAAACAGTTTTCTCTCGATGAATTATATGCCTTTGATGTACGAGTCGCGACGCCATATGGGGTTTCAGGGGTGAAGAGAGGGGACGTCATGATTTTGTCTATGGCTGTTGATGCGCAATCCATGCGTGCAGCGGCTTACCTGAATCAGGAAGCCGCGTTTAACGTCGCCGTCACACGAGCGAAAGAAAAGCAGATCATCATTCATTCACTGGCTCCTGAAGATTTAAGCCCGAACAACTTGTTCCGCCATTATCTGGAATTTGACCACCAGGAAGAGGTTGCGAAATCAATGCATGCGAAAGCATGTACATTTACCGGCGTACTAAAAGCACGGCTTGAGGAACTCGGTATGTCGGTCTGGATCGGGTTTGAAATCGCTGGGCAGGATGTCGATATAGTTTGCGAATATGACGGTAAGATCCTTGGCATCGACCTTATTGGTTATCGTGGTGAGTTTGAAACTTCTTTTGATTTAGATACTTACCAAATGCTCTCCCGAGCAGGGCTTGAAGTGCTGCCGGTATCTTATGCCATGTGGATGAAAGACAGCGAGCAGGTGGTAGAGGCTATTCGTCAACGGGTTGCTTAGTCATTTATCGCCTATGCTCGTCCCATCAAGATTGCGGATGATGTTTAACTGATTTCAGTAGCTTCTGAAATGAAGGGCAATCTAAGTGGTTATCAGCCTGACATGACGCTACATGGCGCATACTATCGCTGATGAGCTCCAGCTTTTTAATGGTTTGGTCAATTTCATCGGCTTTATGGGTAAGCATGTTGCGATCTACCGTTAGCTCCCCTTGGGAAGAAAACATATTGGAGATTTCTTCCAGTGACAATCCAGCCATGCGCCCAAGCGTAATTAGAGTCAATTTATCCAATACGTCATGCTTATACTGTCTTCTGAGCCCTTTTCTACCAATAGAGCTAATCAATCCTAGCTTTTCGTAATAACGAAGTGCGGAGGCCTGTAATCCAGACTGTTTAGCGACCTTGCCGATATCAAGATATTTCATGCTTGACCTAAAGTTGACTTCAAGTTGTATCATTTCGCCACTCTATCAATACGTGAAATAGTTAACAATATAAGGAACTAGAATCTGATGACATTCTCGTTATGGATCGATGCGGTGTGGATTGGTATTGGGGGGGCAACACTATGTATGGATGCCTGGGCAATATTACAGAAGCTGTTGTTTAAACTTCCTTCTTTGGATTATGCCCTTGTTGGGCGCTGGGCTGGATTGATGTTAAAAGGACAGTTCTTTCATGGCTCTATTGCGAGTGCAGATAAGGTTAAGGCTGAGAAGGCAATAGGGTGGGTGTTACATTACAGTATCGGTATTATATTTGCGTTCATGCACATTATCTTCTGGGGGGAAGAGTGGCTACGAATGCCAACAATCGGAGCCGCTCTGTTGACCGGTATTGTGACAATAGTTGTTCCATTTTTTATTATGCAACCGGCATTTGGTATGGGAGTCGCCGCCTCAAAAACAACCGCACAGTTATCGGTGTGCTTACGTAGTATGGCCGCTCATGTTGCTTATGGCGTTGGGATCTATGTGACAGCAGTTGTAAGTTAAACTGGGTCAACCTCTCTCTTGCGACATTCTGGTTATAAGTCTTTCGTGTACCTTTCTGGTTATAATTCCGGCTAGTGCGAACCCGGCAGTTTATTAATGCCGGGTAAACTTGAGTCTTTTTTTACGTTACCGCTCTAGTTTCAATGTCATGGGTGAGCCATTATAAAAGCAAAGATTTAGATTGGTCGTTTGGCTGGTACACAAGCCTTGGTTTGCCCCAATGGGCAGACATTGGCCCTTCATCAAGCCATGCGGTGTATTCATCCGGCAGTTATTATGTATGGCTTTACTTGCGCATGCTGCTCTGGCGATGCTGTTTTTCTTCCGGCTTTCCTCGTTGCATCTCTGTTGGTACTTCGTCGCCTTTCAAGGAGCAGGACACAGGCTCTCGTATAGCGAGTTCGGGCTGTTGAAAAAACCTTGTATCATCACTGCTGACACAGCGTATATAGTTGTCGATTAGACGCTGCCTTTGTTACCGTCGAGCCTGCTTGGATCTTGGCCGTCAAACAGTATCAGTAAATAGAGCTCTTTGATACTCGGTATCCGCCAATCATTGTAGCCGCCGATTCGTGCCTGTCTGGCGTATTAAATGGCTTCGCTGTATGTCACCTTATCGATGTAACCTATCTTTTCGTCTTTATTGATATCGACATTCGGGGGGGTAGGAGATACGAGAGGCTCGTACAATATCAGTATCCGCAGAGGCGAAAGCGGCGGTGGTTATACCGGAAGCAAGGGAGCTGATAGCGAGGGTCAACAGAGTGACTTTCTTCATAACAAGCTCCTAAATAGCAATGAATCGTACCGCGTGGTATCGGCTGAATGTCGATTCTGAGGTAGTTTGGGTTTAGCTGTGAGAATTGAAAAGCGGCCAGTAATAACTGGCCGCTTTGATGAATAGATTAAATTTTTGATACAGAGATTTAGGTTTTAAACTTATTTAGCTCTTTATGAAGATCGGTTGCTTTCTCTGCGAGTTCTTCACTGGTTATGAGTGAAGAACTCATGCTATCCATAACATCCGTGGCGGTATCATTGATAACGACAACATTGCGGTTGATTTCTTCTGCTACTGCACTTTGTTCCTCAGCTGCGGAAGCGATCTGGTTGTTCATGTCATTGATGACTTCGATTGCATCATTGATTTCTGCAAGAGCATGTTGAGCGGCCTGTGTTTCTTCTTTGGTATCCATTGCCTGCTGCTGGCTCTGCTGCATTGATACAACGATTGACTGGGTGTCTTGTTCTAGACGGCCAAGCATAGAACGGATTTCTTCAGTTGAAGTTTGAGTTCGGGTGGCCAGATTACGTACTTCATCAGCAACAACAGCAAAGCCTCGTCCCGCCTCGCCTGCACGTGCCGCCTCGATGGCAGCATTGAGTGCAAGTAAGTTAGTTTGATCAGCAATACCGCCAATTTCTGTCAACAGTCCTTGAATGGCTGCGCTGGACTGGGCGAGGCTTTGGATTTGACCCTGAGCATCATTGATACGAATTGCAAGCTCGCCGGCAGTCGTCGCGGTATTGTCCATTTGGCCCATTCCGCTGATGCTGCTAGATTGTACCTGACTTGCAGCCGCTGCGGCTTGAACAGCAGACCCCCGCTACTTCTTGTGCGGAAGCGCTCATTTGATTGATTGCGGTTGCAAGCGAGTTGACTTCATTGACTTGATCTAACAGCTTCGTTTTGGAATCTTCGGCTTTTGATCTTCCTTCCAGCGCACTATGGTCAACTTGGTCGGCTGTCAGTTTTACGGTGCAGAGTGTTTCTTGCAAGCGAATTAAAAAGGTATTGAACCAATGGGGCTAGTTGAGCAGTTTCATCTTGCCCTTTGACTTCGATCCGGTAGGTTAGGTCACCATCGCCGTGGGCAACATCCTTAAATCGTTCAACGAGATTAGACAGTACCTTACCGAGTGAGTTGGCGATGACGGCAATAGCGGCAATACCAAGAATAGCTGCAATCAGTCCGGCAAAAATACCTTTTTGAATGGCATTGTCATTTTGGTCGCTGATCCAACTTTCAAATGCTGAAATGCTCTGGAGAAGCTTGCTACCCGGTACAGACACCATCACGATCCACGGTGCGCCAGAAGTATCGACGGAAGTGATGGCGTATTCTTCGGTTCCGATGGTTATGCGATCTATACCGTCTCGACGCGCCAATGACTGGATATCGGACCATTGTGATGCGAGTTCGCTGGCAACTTTCTTACCTACTTGAGAGGGAATACCACTGTTTGCCAGTACTGCACCTTTCCAGGAGGTTATGATGATATTGCCTTCGCCGTTAAATAAATCACTGGCGAGATCCTCGCTTTGTCCCTGTAGCTCAGCTAGAGACAGGTCGAAACCCAATGAGCCAACGGTTTGACCATTAATAATGATAGGTTGGCTGATGGTTGTGATGAGCTCCTCTTTGCCACGTACTGGATACATGTAAGGTTCCATCACAAACGTTTGTCCCGTTTCGAATGGCATTAAGTGCCAGTCATCCGTACGTTCGCCATTACTGTTTAGCTTTGTGTTACTAAAGCTTTCCATGGCAACAGGGTCAAAGCTGTCGTTGCTATTTGGAGAGAAAAATGGTGCAAGATAGCCTTTACTGTTGATTGCAGCAACAGCATTAAGTTCAGAGCTCGCTGGCCAAGTCTTCTGCTCCCATACCATGTAGCCAGCAAAAACTGCGCGATCTTGAGCTTCCAATGCGGCAGTAAACTGCTTAACAATCGTGTCTGCACCAGATGCATTTTCACCGCTTAGTTCAATAATAGAACGTATCTGGTTGAGGTTGGCAAGAACGGGAAACAGTTGGTTTGCGATGGTTTTGCCTTGTTCTGAAGCGGTGGCCTTTAAGTTAAGGTTTGTCGCATCACTAAGTTGAATTTTAACCTTGTCACTAACTTGTTGATTAACATTAGTAAACGCACTTGTAGTCATACCCATTGCAATAATTAGTGTAAATGCCATCGCAATACCAGCGCTGATGGCAATACGTGTTCGAATTGTTTTAAACACGAAAAATCCTTTAATATTTATATGGTTATTGTTGTACAGCTGTTTGGGTTGAGCCGTGTTCTGGTTTCATCGTGTTTTAGAAAATGAATAATTATCGATGAAAAGGTATTAAAGAAGCTGAAACAGGATTATATACAAAACACATTAATAGGAAGTTTGAGTATATTAATGCTTTGTAGGTATAAATGAACGCCTGTTAATATTGTTAGATCACTAGCGTTATGTGTTGGATATAAGGTGAGTGGTAGACGTTTTTGGAGGTATGTACTTTCGCTTACTGTTGGCTAGGGTACAATGACTACTCTTAAATTTTGATGAAACGGATTAGTATGACAGCCCCAACAATGATGACTTTCTTTGAACGCTTTGAAGCCGATATTTTAGCCGGAAAAAAGACGATAACGATTCGTGATGAATCTGAGAATAATTATGTGCCGGGTACTGTCGTCAATGTTTCGACATTTGAAGATGGTCGAGAGTTTTGCCGGTTAGAAATCTTGTCGGTAGAGCCAATCTTGTTTGATGAGCTATCAGATTTTCATGCAGAACAAGAGAATATGTCATTACCTGTACTCAAAGAGGTTATCCAAGAAATCTATCCGGGGTATCAAGCAGTTGTTTGTTGTTTCATATAAGTTGGCATTATAGCTTATCTTTTTCTGGAAGCCCTTGTGCCATTAGGCGTATTAAGGGCTTTGTTCATCTGTTTAATTCGGGAAGTAATGGCTGCATTGACGCTATTGGCCGGGTATTGTTTTTTGGTGTTTAATTTCCCCATCGGTATTCCGGTGAGTAGAGTCATTACGTGGTTAACATGATCTGCGACCCAAATATGAAAGCGTCCTTCCAATACGGATAGACGAACGTTCTCATTAACCATTAAGTGGGCAATGTTAGTTCTCGGGATGATGACACCTTGTTCTCCGGTTAATCCATTGAGGTTGCAAATATCAAAGAAGCCTTCGATTTTTTCGTTGACGCCACCGATGGCCTCGATATTTCCATGCTGATCGATAGCTCCAGTGATTGCTATGTTTTGCTTTAGCGGGATTTGTGCAATCGCGGACAATAAGGCGCAGAGCTCAGCGGTAGAAGCACTATCACCATCGACCATTCCGTAGGATTGCTCGAAAGTGAGAGTTGCCGAGAAGGATAGGGGGTTGTCTTTGCTCGTATTGTTCGCGAAGAAAGGCTGTCAGGATCATTACACCTTTGGAGTGGATTGGGCCGCTCATATCCACTTCGCGCTCAATATTGACGACATTGCTTTGTCCCAGATGAACAGCAGCAGTTATACGGCAGGGGGCGGCCGAACATATTCTCATCGACACTAATGACTGAAAGCCCGTTAACCTGGCCTATTTTTTTCTCCCTGGGTATCTATTTGGTTAATGCCGCGATGAATACTGTCCGTAATGCACTCTTTCAGATAGCCGGTTCTGAACTGCTTTGCCTCTATGGCTTGCTGAATCGCACTACTGTTTATTACATCATGGTTATGTTGCTCTGCCCAGAAATTAGCTTCGAGTATGATAGTGCTGATGTTACCCCCCTATGGAGGGTTAGCTTTTCACCGTCTTCCGCTTGCCGCGCAGCAAATTCAATGATCCTTGCCACTGCAGTACGATCAAGCGGGCGTGTTTTTACATCTGCTTGAATTTGTCTGATAAGCTGTGAATAGAGCAAGCAAGACTCCGTCGTTCGATTGATTTCTTCAGAACAGTCTGCCTGAACCTTGAAAAGCAGACCAAATTCAGGATCGTACTGTTTGAGCATGTAGTACATTAGGCGATCACCAACCAGAATGATTTTGACATCAAGAGGGATGCTTTCAGGTTCCAGGCTGGCTATGCTATTAACGCTAAGAAGCTGTTCCAAGGGCTGGATTTTCAGTTTGTTTGAAAGCAATGTCCGTTTAAATACATCCCAGACAAAGGGTTTATTAAGCAGCTGAATAACATCAATAATTAAATATCCACCATTGGCACGATGAAAAGCTCCGGGTTTAATTAAGGTAAAGTTAGTCAAAAAAGTGCCTAATTCCCCTTTGTGTTCAATTCGACCAATTAAATTGGCGTAGGTGGGGTTGTCTTCATAAATAATTGGCGCCGCATCAGTGTTGCAGTTATCGATAATAATATTTACATCATAAGCGGTAAAAGGGCTAAAGCTGAGTTTTTGCCCTGTATATTCGTTGACTTCTGTCTCAAGGCTACCGGTAAAGAGGGGAATGTTGTCGAGTACGTGTCTTTTTAGACTTTCTATGTAGTGATTAACGGAGTCGATAGCCATCAATTTTTCAGGAAGCTGTCCAACAAGATAGTCAACAGTGATGACTACATATTCTCGCTCTAGTTTGTTCTTCTTCTCTTTCATCTCCTGATCCCAGAGAGGAACCTGCTTGAGTAGATTTACTAGCAATAGACGGAGCTCTTCAATGGACTTGTCGATTACCTCTTTCTCATTATCGGGTAGTTTGGCGAATTTCTCTTTACTGAGAACTTTACCATCTTTGACTGGATGAATAAGGTAACCGTTTTGGGATCTTTTTAAGATACAGTTCTGGGCTTTAGCCTTCTCTTCGATTGACTGAAATGCTGCAATTTCCCCTCTCGTTAAGTTCATTTTGAAGCCGATCTGTATTTTGGATGTAGTCTTCATTTTGCAATAATGAGGGGGGGACAGTTTTTCTAAGCGATTCTATGAGTTGATGTACTTCAGACTTCAGCCTAACGCCCATTCCTGCGGGGTAATTGAAGTGCGACAGGTTTGTTTGCATCATCGAAGTTATTGACATAACACCAGTCGAAAAGCGTTTTGTTGAGATCTCGATGCTGAAGAAGCAGTTGCTCTGCGATAGTATGTTTACCGAGTCCGGTTGAACCCATGATGAAGATATTAAAGCCTGTTGATCGGATCCCAATACCCAATTTGATTGCTTCAATAGCGCGGTCCAGCCCGAGAGGGCTGGTAGTTTGTTCGATGTCGTTGGTGGTTTCAAAATCGAATTGGTTTGGGTCACAGGGGGTGGTACAACTCGTCAGCATTCAGTTTTGTTGCTTGGGTTGAGATAACCTCCTTACCACTAAGTGGGCTGTTTTTTGATGAAAAATCTTTCATAGCGCTGGTTCACCTATCATCGTTGTTGTATCGCTAAGTATAATAATCAATGATCTTTTTGACTGACTTTACAGGTGAATTCATCTGAGGTGACATGTCAGGGGAGGGCTTGTTGATACGCCAATATGCTTATCAATATTGGACGGTTTCTTCTATCTTTATTAGGGGGGGGCCGTTATGATTGAATTTGATAAAGTGTCCGATTTTTTTTCGGATTTTTATGAGTTTAAGCCAAGGGATGAATTTATTTATCTCGATTTTCATTTGCACACAACCGCTTCAGATTGCTTTACAACATTTCCTTTTTTGCATGAATTTCTGAAGAGAGAAAAACACCTGATATCTATTACGGATCATAATGAAATTAGGGGTGCCGTTGCTGCTTATGAGGCTGGTATCAATAATGTACCAGGTATTGAACTTGGGTGTGAAGATGGCTTTGATGTTTTAGTTTATTTCAAGGAGATAGCAGATCTTGAGGCGTTTTATCGCAGAGAGGTTGAGGGGGGGTAATAAACACCGCAGCAGAATGAAGAGAACTAACAAAGACATTTATTACTATCTTGATTTGCTTGCAGAAAGGCAATGCTATCTTTCGATTCCGCATATCAACGGTTTTGCACAGAAAAATTACCTGAAAAATATGTCTTATATAAAACATATACTTAATAGGGTTGATGCAATCGAAACTTATAACCACACGTTGCCAAAAAACAGGAATATAAATGCACAGATTATCAGACGGGCGTATCAGTTGGAGGCGACGTTTGGTAGCGATGTTTATCTCAACAATGAGTTACGGTCGTTTTATCGGCTTTTGAACAACGAGGAAAGACGGCATCGAAAGTTGATGGACAATTTGTACAAGCTGCCAATGATCTCAGGAGCTAAGTATATGATAAGTTAAGCTATTAATATGGTTGGAGTGAACTATACTACATCGCACCTCATACCTGTTTCTCGACTAAAATTGTACTGGTTACTTTCACTCTAGGCGGTGGCTTCGAATCACATGCTGTTGCCTTTTGCAGACAGGTAAGGATTCATGATGAATGACAGTGAAAAACAACAAGTAATAGATTTGTTGAATAATATTATGGAAGTAGAGTTGGCCGGTGTGGTTCGCTACACCCACTATTCTTTGATGGTTTTTGGTTATAACCGGATACCGATTGTTTCCTGGCTAAAAGGTAATGCCAATGAGGGGGCTTACCCACGCCCACAAAGCCGGTGAAATGGTAACTTTACTTGGCGGGCATCCATCGTTGAAGGTCGGTCCTTTATTGGAAACACGAAAACACGATATTGGCGATATTCTCAGGGAAAGCCTGGATCATGAGAAATCCGCTTTGGCCCTGTATTATAAGCTTTTGCATTTAGCTGAAGGTGAGTCGGTATTATTGGAAGAGTATGCGAGGGCAATGATAGCCCAGGAAGAACTGCACCTTGATGAGGTCGACAAAATGCTTAGAAAGCCGGGTGATGTTAAACCGTTTCATAGCTAAGCCCCTAGCGAAGTGCCCGCGGCATGGATGCTGTATGGGCGCTTCGTAAATATACTGATTAATCAGCACTTTTCTAATCCATCCATTCCGACGTATTATCCTTATCCTTTACACCCAACATCACGGTAGGTTATGCCCCACGACAAGAGTGACAACACTCAATATACAAAAGCACTGGATCCACTGTTGCCGATACTGAGGTTCGTGAAGCCTTATAAAACAATGGTTATTGCGGCGCTACTGGCCTTGCTGGTGACGGCCGTTATCACTCTGTCGATAGGCAGGGAGTCAAGATGATTATTGATAACGGTTTTATGGCTGGCTCAGAAGAGCAGCTAAGCCACGCAATAGGCGTGATGGTGGTGATGATCAGTATTTTGGCTGTGGGCACCTTTATCCGTTTTTATCTGATGTCCTGGTTGGGAGAGAGAGTCTGCGCCGACATTCGCAAGGCTGTGTTCGACCGTTTGCTCGGCCTTCATCCTAGTTATTTTGAAGAAAACCGTAGCGGCGAGATCATGTCTCGCCTGACGACAGATACCACTTTGCTGCAGTCTATTATTGGTTCGTCATTTTCTATGGCGTTGCGAAGTGTCTTGATGTTTGTCGGTGGTTTGCTGATGTTGGTGCTTACCAACCTGAAGCTGACCCTGCTGGTGGTGGGCTTCGTACCTGTTGTGCTGTTACCGATGCTTTATTACGGTCGTAAGGTTCGTCGATTGGCGAGAAAAAGCCAAGACAGTATTGCCTATGTAGGAACCTATGCAGGTGAGATCATCCAAAATATCAAAGTGGTTCAAAGCTATACCCGAGAGGGGGGGAGGAAAAGGAGGCTTTCGGCGCGGAAGTTGAAACCGCGTTTGCCGTTGCGCGGCAACGGGTAAAGCAACGGGCTGTCCTTATAGCGGCAGTGATTTTCTTGGTATTTGGCGCCATCAGTATCATGCTGTGGGTCGGCGGCATGGATGTGCTGGCAGGCAGGATCAGCGAAGGTGAATTGGCAGCATTTATTTTTTATGCCGTTATGGTTGCCATGTCTCTGGCCACGATTTCTGAAGTGTATGGTGAACTACAGCGGGCGGCGGGTTCGGCAGAACGGTTGTTTGAGCTATTGGCGGTAGAAAGTGCAATTAAAGCGCCACACAAGGTGGCAAAACTTGATGAGTCAGCTGACACTGTCATTGCATTTGAACAGGTACATTTCAGCTACCCGTCACGTCTGAATAGCGCGGCTTTGGCAGACATTAATCTGGATATTAAAAAAGGACAGGTAGTTGCCTTGGTTGGGCCTTCGGGAGCCGGGAAAACGACGCTGTTTGAATTGTTACAACGCTTCTATGATCCGTCTCTGGGTGAAATTAGGTTCAAAGAGACTCCCATTCAACAGCTTGAACCGCAACATCTTCGCCAGCAGATGGGGATGGTGCAACAACAGCCGACCATGTTCAGCTCGGATGTCTGGCACAATATTCGTTATGGTCGTCCTGATGCCACGGATGAAGAGGTTATCTTGGCAGCCAAACGTGCGCATGCTCATGAATTCATTCTTGATCTGCCTGAAGGATACAAGAGTTATCTCGGTGAGCAAGGCGTTCGTTTATCCGGCGGCCAAAAACAGCGCATTGCGCTTGCCAGAGCGATCCTGAAAGATCCGGAAGTCTTGCTCCTGGACGAGGCCACGAGTGCCTTGGATGCAGAAAGCGAGTTTCATGTACAGGCTGCTCTCAACGAGTTAATGGAAAACCGGACGACGCTAATTATTGCTCATCGGCTTTCTACCGTTATTCATGCCGATATGATCGTGCTGCTGTATCAAGGCAGAATATTGGCCCAAGGGACCCATGCGCAGTTACTGGAACAATCTGAGTTGTATCAGCGTTTATGTGAATTGCAGTTTGATACCTCTGACACCGAAAGAAACCGGTAAATCAGTACAACGTGGCAATTCATGCAGTTATGCGCATGAATTGCGTCCACCTTCAGCCATGCCTTACGGCTTTGGCCGTAAACAAACTTGGAGGTTTTTCGGCCGCATAGTGATAGCAAATTCCTCTTCCACAACGGTGGAGACATTTGGTTGAGAGATCTCGAAGTGCTGGCAAAGCATAGCAACAACCATTTTTGCCTCCATGAAGGCCAGTGTTTCTCCCGGACAATGACGAGCCCCCACCACCGAAGGGAAAATGGCTGGTGGCTCTATGCGGGCAGGCTTCTTGGGTTAACGTACCTTCTAGCCAGCGCTCAGGTTGGAACTGCTCGGCGTCAGGAAAATGTGCAGCATTCAGCCCGCCGAGTCGAGTCAGTAGAAAAAGACAGGTGCCGGCAGGTAACTCAGTCCCGTCAAGCAGTGTTTGTTGGCTGGCTGTTTCAGCCGATATCATTGGTGCTGTGGATTTTAGCCGCAGTGTTTCTCGGGCAACAGCCTCTAAATAGTTAAGCTCTTCTAGCCCTTGAACACAAAGTGAACCATCATGCATTGAGCTGATTCTGTGTGCTTCTTCGGCTATTTTTTGCTGAACATCTGGCATCTGGCGGATGAAATACAGCATCCAGGCGATCAAGTTGGAGGTTGTATCCTCGCCTGCCAGCAGCAGAGTCAGGATATTGGCAAACAGTTCCTTATCGCTTAGGCGGTTATCTTCATCATCAGATGCGGCAACCATAGCTTGCAGTATAGTAACGGGGGGGCATTTGCCAGTTCTGGCTTTAAGAGCAACTCACGTCGAGTTTGCTCGACTATCTCCATTGCGTATTTTTCAACTTCGACCAATGCCTGATCTAATTTCCGATCTTTTTTTAGCTTGATGTACTGCCAATAGGGGAAAGGCATTTTTGTACGGCTATTAAGTTGTGGAAAAATCACTTCGAGGTACATCTGAAGCCCGTCTTCATCTTTTTCCAACAGCCGAGTATCATGACCGAATACCAGAGCTGTTGTGATATCGACGGTAAAACGCCGGAGATCATCATGAATATCGAGAGCGGTGTTTTGATTGCAGCTTTGTAGTAGCCGGAGCCTGAGCCTGAGCCGCTCGGTAGTTTGCTCCAGTAACGGGAAGAATGAAGCTAGGCTCTTTTTGCTGAATGCGGGCATGATGAGTCTGCGTTGCCGCTTCCAGCTTTCGCCATTGGCGGAAAGTACTCCGTGGATGCCAAGCTCTTTGAATACTCGTTCTAGGCTGGCAGTACGGTTAAAGGACTTTGGGCGACGTCGCAAGATGTCTTTGACGACAACTGGATCTGATATCACTACAAACACCATACCGGCAATATCAATTTTATAAGTATCACCATACTCTGTTGCCCATTGTTCTAACTGCTGGTGTAGCTTAGTCGTTTGTATTTGGAGGAAGTTACCGAGTACTGGCCACCCTTTGGGTTGGGGGAGGTCTTTCAGGGTTCGTTTCTCGAGCTGATTGTCCTGTACCACTGATTCCGTCATGCCTGTTATCTCCATTGTAATTACCAATTTTGTCAGAAACAAAACGGGCAACAATTAATTGCATACAGATCGTACCAGTTGGTAAGTATAGTTATGTTGCTGACATTTTCTTCAATTGGGTAGGAATTCTTTTGGGGGATAGCGCTTGACTACAAATGAGAATACTTATTTTTTAGTTTTATCGTTACTTCACAGGGATCTGGTTTCGTGAATGAAGTAATATGCTGTCATCGAAGTTAACATTGTCAGTGTTATGGAAAAGAAATTAGCTCAAGAGATGCCG
>LLEM01000077.1_pt1 | contig 22645 bp, 32 predicted proteins | sample 595841 | NCBI WGS metagenome assembly LLEM01 (sample SAMN02919313, study PRJNA255460) | bioreactor metagenome | biome: chemostat; feature: culture 2012_10.2; material: sediment; isolation source: day64 10degC chemostat 2012 inoculated with Wadden Sea sediment taken from... | place: Germany: Bremen ...
GGGGGGTGCGGCCGATCCGATCAAGGGAGCGCTCACTTGCCGTGAGCACTCCGGAGCTATACCCACACAAATTGGCAATATTTCATCCCGCCGCTATCAGTTACACTATCCCTATTATTCAATGGAACTTAGTTATTTATTCATATGGGATATTTGTCTGCTATTACCCTGCTATGGGCGTTCTCCTTCAGCCTAATTGGTGTTTACCTGGCTGGTCAGGTGGATGCCTGGTTTTCGGTCCTGACCCGAGTGGCGCTCGCAGCGCTGGTTTTCCTGCCATTTTTGCGTAAACAGCACCTCCACCCAAAACTTGCCGTCAAATTGATGGTGGTCGGCGCTTTCCAGCTCGGGCTGATGTACTGCTTTTACTATCAGTCATTCCTCTACTTAAGTGTGCCGGAAGTTCTGCTATTTACTATTTTCACGCCGATTTATGTCACGCTGATCTACGATCTGCTGCACAAACAATTTTCTGCCTGGTACCTGATCACCGCGGCCATTGCCGTATTGGGCGCGGCCGTTATCAAGTTTGAAGGGATCAACGAGAATTTCATTATCGGCTTTTTCATCGTCCAGGGGGCCAATCTGTGTTTTGCCATCGGCCAGGTCGGCTACAAGCGGATCATGGAGCAGGAAAACGCCGAGTTACCGCAACACACGGTGTTTGGTCTGTTCTATCTAGGGGCTATTTGCGTTGCCCTGCCAATGTTCCTGCTGTTCGGTAACCTAGACAAATTACCAAGCACCAACAGCCAGTGGGGCATCCTGATCTACCTTGGCACGATCGCTTCCGGCCTGGGTTATTTCATCTGGAACAAGGGCGCTACGATGGTTAACACCGGGGCTTTGGCGATCATGAACAATGCACTGGTTCCGGCAGGGCTGATCGTCAACATCGTCATTTGGAACCGCGACGTCGACTACCCGCGCCTGATCATTGGCGGTGTGATCATCATGGCCTCGCTGTGGCTCAATGAAACGTGGGTGAAGCGGAAAGTTGAGCTGGCGAGAGCATAACGCCAGAATTGAGAATCTAGATTCGAGTAACAAGAATAAAAAAGGCGAGACTGATGTCTCGCCTTTCGTCTTTTTAGTCTAGCCGCTAGATAAACGCAAAGGCATCGGCGAACATGCGATCGCGTTCGGCACCTTTCTCTGCCGTAAACTGCTCGCGTGCCGCGCCGGCCATTTCAAAACGACCACACAGGTAGATATCATAAGCCGACAGGCTGATGAAATCGTTGTTTACCGCTTCCAGTACATTGCCTACCTTACCCTGCCAGTCGACTGATGCAGTTTCCACTACCGGTACATAGGTCAGGTTGCTGTACTGCTCTGCCAGTGCCTGCAGCTCATCATGGGCATACAGCTGGCAAGCATCTCGGCCGCCCCAGTAAACGAAAATCGGCTGGCTCACACCACGGCTCAGGCAGTTATCTAGAATACTGCGTACGTAAGAGAACCCTGTTCCCCCCCCGCAATCATCAGTAACGGCTTGTCGCTATCTTCGCGTACCCAGGCATCACCATGAGGTGCTTCAATCTCAAACGGCTGGCCACTTTCAAGCGCCGATTTCATCGCATTAACCACTTCGATGGCATACGGGTTATGCTCGGCGGCACCGATATGCAGCTCCAGTTCACCTTCACGGCACGGACTGCTGGCAATCGAAAACGGACGCTTGTCTTTTTCGCCCATCACAGCCAGTAGGTACTGACCGGCTTTAAATTCTAATTGTTGCTCTGGCTGAAGCAGAATACGGTAGGTATTGCACGCGAGCGATTCAACTGACTTTACTTCACATTTAATAGACATTGTTTTCCTCTAGTCTAACTCTAATACCAAGTCACTTTTGGCTGTGGCCTGACAGGTAAAGATCCAACCTTCGGCTTGCTCTTTCTCAGTAAGCATAGGCTCAAGCTGGTAACTTATCTCGCCAGATAGCTTGCGACACAGACACATGGCGCATGCCCCCCCGACCTGACACCGGTTAGGAAAAGCGACACCTGCGTTGAGCGCGGCCTGCAATACGGTTTCCTGTTCATCGGCAGCAAACGTAATATTATGAGGCAACAGGCGTACTTGGTGCATATGGTTGGTTACTCTCAGGGTGGCGAACATTGGCTAGCCCCCCCTGCTACATTTAATTAATCAAAAATACCCAGCGCATCCCAGATGGCGTCGACTCTGGCAACGATATCCGGATCTTTGCTAATAGGGGGGGTGCCCCCCCATTCACGCTCTGACTCACCCGGCCATTTGTTGGTCGCATCCAGGCCCATTTTCGAGCCGGAACCAACAATCGGAGAAACAAGGTCCGTCGAGTCAATTGGAGGATTGTCGATCAACAGGGTATCCCGGCTTGGATCCATCCGGGTGGTGATAGCCAGATCACATCATTCCAGTCACGGGCATTGACGTCATCGTCACAGACGATGATGAATTTGGTATTCACATGCTGGTCCAACACCGACCAGATACCGTTCATGACACGCTGAGCATGACCTGCGGCCGTTTTGTTGATAGACACAATAGCCATCCCCGCAAGCATCCGCTTCCGACGGCAAGTAGCAATCAACCACCTCCGGAAACTGTTGCAAGATGGTACGGGTAAGCGCGTCACTATCAAGCGGTTCCGCTGGCGGACGGGGGGGTGATACCGGCGAATTCGCGGTTTCGGCCTCCCATTTAACGGTTGCGTCCAGCCCCCCATCTTTGAACCAAGACCCACCACCGGCGAGGCAAAGTCCAGCGAGTCAATCGGGGTATTGTCGATCATCACCGTATCACGCGAAGGCTCCATGCGGGTCGTCATCGCATGTACGACACTGTTCCAGTCTCGCGCGTTGACGTCATCGTCACAGACAATCACAAACTTGGTATACATAAACTGGCGCAGGAATGACCACACCCCCCATCATCACCCGTTTGGCATGGCCCGGATACTGCTTCTTCATGGTGACGACCGCCATCCGGTACGAGCACCCTTCCGGTGGCAGATAGAAATCGACAATTTCCGGGAACTGCTTCTGCAAAATAGGCACAAACACTTCGTTCAGTGCGACACCCAGTACCGCAGGCTCATCGGGCGGACGGCCAGTGTAGGTGCTGTGGTAGATAGGATCTTTACGCATCGTAACATGCGTAATAGTGAATACATGGTGGCGCTCGACCTCATTGTAGTAACCGGTGTGGTCGCCATAAGGACCTTCATCGGCAAACTCTTCGGGATCAATATACTTCGAGAACAATTTCGGCACTGGCCGGAACTTCCAGCTCATTGCTGATACTTTTCATGACTTCCGTTTTGCTGCCACGCAACAAACCGGCAAAAGCATATTCAGACAAAGTATCAGGAACCGGCGTCACCGCTCCCAGAATGGTGGCAGGATCGGCACCGAACGCCACGGAAACCGGAAATGGTTTACCAGGGTGGGCTTCCATCCAATCCCGCAGATCCAATGCCCCCCCGCCACGATGGGCAAGCCAGCGCATGATGATTTTGTTCTTGCCCAGCTTTTGCTGACGATAAATCCCCAAGTTCTGGCGTTTTTTATTTGGCCCCTTGGTAACGGTCAGTCCCCCAGGTAAGCAGCGGCGCGACATCACCCGGCCAACAGCTCATTACCGGAATTTTATCCAGGTCGACCTCGTCCCCCCCTTGCCACACAATGTGCTGGCAAGGCGCTTTGCGCAGCCGCTTGGCCGGCATATTCAAAACTTGCTTGAACACGGGTAATTTATCGATAGCATCACGAAATCCGCGCGGCGGCTCGGGCTCTTTCAGGTAGGCCAACAACTCGCCGACTTCACGCAGCTCTTTGACATCCTGGCGGCCCATGCCCATCGCCACCCGTTCAGGGGTACCGTACAGGTTTGCCAGTATCGGCATATCATAGCCAACCGGGTTTTCAAACAGCAAAGCCGGTCCGCCGGCACGTAGCGTACGGTCACAAATTTCTGTGATTTCCTGATCCGGATCAACCGGCTGCTTAATTCGCTTTAGCTGGCCTTTTTGTTCCAGATACTCAATAAAGTCTCGCAGATCCTTGAATTTCATAGGCTCGCTGTTATCCACTATCCTAAACGCGCCAAATCCCGACTAGGTAACGTTACTTGTCGGGATCTGCAATTAAAGTGGCAACATTATAACGAGTTGTTAACTTGAACACACTGGAAAATCAGCCAAGCCGGAATATCAGGGTAATTTAGCCATCGCCGCTTTGAAGTTGTTCCGGACCACTTGGTTGCGGCTATCGGAAGCCAGCTGTTCCAGCCATTGGACATAGCCGTGCTGTGCCAGCTCATAGGCCACCATCTGGCCATCATCCACTTCATCAAGCTTTTCTCTCAAAAACTCTCTTGCGGTCAGCGGCAAAGGCTTGAGGGTAATTAAGGCCTTGTAAGCCAGGGGGGTTTCAGGGAAGGGTTAATTGTTGCAGCCATTAACTGCTCAACGCTATTCGGCGCCGGAGCCTGGGCCGCCAAGCGGTTCAATTCTGCCAGGCTGTATTGATCAGTACGACGACGCCATAACAGGTGATACATCTGCTCATCACCGGATGTTGCCGCCAACCGAGCGATAACACCATTATCCGGCAACCACATCAATTTGGTGTCAGAGGAAAACTGCAGTACCAGCAGCTCGACAGCCTGCTCTGAGAGCTGGGATAGGTGTTTGAGAAAAATATCCCGACGGTTTTTTTGGGTACGCAGATCGCCTGCCAGCCAGGTAGACAACACTAAGTCACCCTCTTCGGCATCGCGTACCATGTCCTGCGCCAGTAATACCTGCTGCCACTGCATCACTAGACTACGAGCCTGGGCACCGTAATGAAATGCCGACTGGGTAACGAGATAACCATCACCCTGTTCAACGACGGTAAAAGCAGGCTTTCTCTCGGCCTGCGTCTGGAGCCAAGTTGCTTTGGCCTGATCCAGCTCGCCGCTATCTACACCATGCCGAACCAACTGGGCACGCACAGCCTCCTGCTGCAATAAAGCCAACTGGGAAAGGTTAAACTCCAGGGCACGGAAATCACTTCGATCATAAAGAGTTGTCAGCGCCGCTACCCGGTTTTGCACCTGGGGTGAAGTCGCAGCCTGTTTCACTTCTTGCTCGGATACTTCAACGGCCATAGCAGGCTCTAGGCTGCCAGCCAGAAGTAACAACAGCATGCACCATCCTTGTCGCATGTCACCTCCTTACGGTGAAGAACGCTTTCAATTGAGCGCTGCAGCTGGCTCACCCTCCTGGTGCACAATCAACTGCAAATCCTGCGCCTACAGTACCTCAATACAGTGATCAGCATCTACAATGAAATGTAATCGAATACTGTTTGATAAGATTATGCAGGATCTCTGCCCAATAAAAAACGCCACACAAGGTGGCGTTTCAGAAAACTGTGAGTTAGGCAGCTAAATTATTACTTCTGGCGGCGCATTGCGTCAAAGAACTCGTTGTTGGTCTTGGTCATCGACAATTTGTCGATCAAGAACTCCATGCTGTCTGTTTCACTCATTGGGTGAACAATCTTGCGCAGGATCCACATCTTCTGTAGCTCGTCAGCTTTCGCCAACAGCTCTTCACGACGGGTACCAGAACGGTTGAAGTCAATCGCAGGGGAAGACACGTTTCTCGGCAATCTTACGCGATAGGTGCAGTTCCATGTTACCTGTACCCTTGAACTCTTCGTAGATAACTTCATCCATCTTCGAACCAGTATCAACCAGTGCCGTGGCAATGATTGTCAGGCTACCGCCTTCCTCAACATTACGTGCCGCACCGAAGAAACGCTTTGGACGGTGCAGGGCATTGGCATCCACACCACCAGTCAGTACCTTGCCAGATGAAGGAACAACGGTGTTGTAGGCACGCGCCAGACGGGTAATAGAGTCAAGCAGGATAACCACGTCTTTCTTGTGTTCAACAAGACGCTTCGCTTTCTCGATAACCATCTCTGCAACCTGTACGTGACGAGAAGCTGGCTCATCGAACGTTGATGCAATTACTTCACCTTTAACCAAACGCTGCATCTCAGTTACTTCTTCCGGACGCTCGTCGATCAGCAATACCATCAGCTCACATTCAGGGTGATTGTAGGCAATGCTCTGGGCAATGTTCTGCAACAGCATAGTTTTACCGGCTTTCGGCGGGGCCACGATAAGACCACGCTGGCCTTTACCGATTGGCGATGCCAAATCAAGTACACGTGCCGTAATATCTTCAGTTGAGCCATTACCACGTTCCATACGCATGCGATCGTTCGCGTGCAGCGGCGTCAGGTTTTCAAACAGAATCTTATTACGCGCATTGTCCGGCTTGTCATAGTTGACTTCGTTAACTTTAAGCAGAGCAAAATAACGCTCACCATCTTTAGGAGGACGGATCTTCCCGGCGATAGTATCACCAGTACGAAGATTGAAACGGCGGATTTGGCTAGGAGAAACGTAGATGTCGTCGGGGCCGGCAAGGTAAGAACTGTCTGCAGAGCGAAGGAAGCCGAAGCCATCTTGAAGTATCTCTAGAACACCATCGCCAAAAATGTCCTCACCACTTTTTGCGTGCTGTTTGAGAATCGAGAAGATGATGTCTTGTTTTCTCAAACGCGCTAGGTTTTCTAACCCTAAGCTTTCGCTCAGCGCAACCAACTTTGGAATAGGTTGGCTTTTCAGTTCAGTAAGATTCATAGTGGTGGGTTTCTTGTCAGTCAAAATCGGGGGGGTTCTATGTTAGTTGAGATAGAGTTGACCAAAGGGGGGGCAGGTCAAGGAATGAGCAAATGTATATTTAACGTGCAATAAGTTAGCACTAAACACGCCATCCGTCTAGCATAGTCGGAAGTCAAACCATACACAACTGAGAAATTGCGTATGGTTTGGATAAGAGGTGGCTTATAGGTTCGCGTCCAGGAACTCTTTAAGCTGACTCTTAGACAGTGCACCTACTTTAGTAGCTGCCACACCGCCGTCTTTAAACAGCAGCAGTGTTGGAATACCACGGATACCGAATTTAGGCGGTGTTGCTGAATTCTGATCGATATTCAGTTTGCCGATCGTCAGCTTACCTTCGTATTCATCCGCGATTTCGTCAAGAATTGGGGCAATCATTTTACATGGGCCACACCATTCTGCCCCAAAAATCGACTAATACAGGGCCCCGCAGCGCTAATCACGTCGTTATCAAAACTTGCGTCTGTCAGCTGCACAATCTTGTCGCTCATCTTCCACTCCAATGGTTGATTTTCTTGGCTGATTTTATTTTAACCAGCAAATCGTTGCCCTATTTGAATGGAATCCGTTTCGTATTGCAACCCTAAGCTGATATTCTATACGAATGAAGACGACTCACATCACAGAGCAGAAATTTGCCGACCTGGGTTTAGACCCTAAGGTTTTACAAGGATTGGAAGCAAAAGGTTTCCATAATTGTACACCTATCCAGGCGCAGGCATTGCCGGTAGTGCTCACCGGCCGAGACATTGCAGGTCAGGCTCAAACAGGTACAGGGAAAACCCTGGCCTTCCTGACGGCGACTTTTAACTATTTGCTACTTAATCCGGCTTCGGAGGAACGTAAAACTAACCATCCTCGTGCCATCATTATGGCACCTACACGCGAACTGGCAATCCAGATTTACAATGATGCCAAACCGCTGATCGAAAGCACAGGGCTTAAAGCTGGCCTAGCGTACGGCGGCGAAGCATATGAGAAACAACAAAAAACACTGGAAGCTGGTGTTGATATCCTGATCGGCACCTGCGGCCGCATTATCGATTTCTACAAGCAACGTGTTATCGATCTGGCTTCAATTCAGGTTGTTGTACTCGACGAAGCCGATCGAATGTTCGATTTGGGCTTCATTAAAGATATTCGCTTCTTGTTCCGCCGTATGCCGATGCCTAAAGCACGCCTGAACATGCTGTTCTCGGCAACATTGTCATACAGGGTAAAAGAGCTGGCTTTCGAGCATATGAATAACCCTGAAAGTGTCGTTGTCGAGCCAGAGCAGAAAACTGGCCACCGTATCCAGGAAGAGCTGTTCTACCCATCTAATCTGGACAAAATGCGTCTGCTGCAGACCCTGATTGAAGAAGAATGGCCTGATCGCGCCATTATTTTTGCCAATACCAAACACCGTTGTGAAGATCTCTGGGCCCATTTGGCGGCCGACAAGCACCGCGTAGGCCTACTAACCGGCGATGTTCCGCAGAAAAAACGTGTTCGTATTCTGGAGCAGTTTACCCAGGGCGAAATTGATATCCTGGTTGCAACCGATGTTGCCGCCCGAGGCCTTCATATCCCTCAGGTTACCCATGTATTCAACTACGATCTCCCTGACGATGCAGAAGACTATGTCCACCGTATTGGCCGTACTGGCCGTGCCGGTGAAAGTGGTCACTCGATCAGCTTTGCCTGTGAGCAATATGCAATCAATCTAACGGCTATCGAGACCTATATCGAGCATGCTATTCCACTATCCAAGTACGATGGTGAAGCACTGCTGGACGATCTGCCTGCTCCGGTAAGTGTCCCTCGCTCACCACGCCAGGGCGGAAACCGTCGCAATAGTTCATCACGCCAGGGGGGGCAGTCGCGTCAGCGCAACAACCGCCGCCGCCCGCAGCACCAAAAACAACAGTAAGATATGCCGATGGAAAGAACAGTATCACCTCTGTACGCCGCGATTGATTTAGGTTCAAACAGCTTTCATATGTGGATTGTGCGAGAAGTCGCCGGCAGTGTGCAGACACTGGCTAAAATTAAGCGCAAAGTCCGCCTTGCCGCAGGTCTCAACAGTCAGAACGAGCTGAGTGAAGAAGCCATGCAACGTGGGTGGGACTGCCTGAGCCTGTTTGCAGAAAGGCTACAGGATATCCCCCCCGCCGACAAAATCCGCATTGTCGGAACCGCGGCGCTGCGTACAGCTGTAAATGCAGATACTTTTCTTTCTAAAGCCAAAGATATTCTTGGCCATAGCATCGAGATCATTCCCGGCGAAGAAGAAGCAGGATCATCTACCAAGGTGTTGCCCACACCTCCGGAGGGTGCGGCAAACGCTTGGTCGTCGATATCGGCGGTGCCAGTACCGAAGTGATTATCGGCGAAGGCTTTGATGCCAGCGCCCTGACAAGCCTGAAGATCGGCTGTGTCACCTGGCTGGAGCGTTACTTCAAAGATCGTTACCTGACGGCAGAAAACTTTGACGCGGCAATCAATGCAGCAAAAAGTGCGATTGAGCCAATTGTCGAGCCCTACCACAAACTTGGCTGGGAAACCTGCGTAGGTGCCAGTGGTACGGTTCAGGCACTACAGGAAATTATGCTGGCCCCAGGGGGGGATGGATGAAATCATCACCTTGCAAAAGCTCAAGCGCATGCAGCGACAGGCAATGCAATATGAGCGCCTGGAAGATCTTGATATCGAAGGGGCTGACTCTGGAGAGAGCCTTGGTTTTCCCGAGCGGCCTGTCGATCCTGATTGCTATTTTCGAATCGCTGAACATCCAATCGATGACTCTGGCCGGCGGTGCCCTCCGCGAGGGTATGGTTTACGAGATGATGAGCCAAATGCGCCATCACGATGTACGTGAACGTACCCTAATAAGCCTGCAGGCCCGCTTCCAGCTGGATACCAAGCATGCCGATGCCGTTACTCAAACTGCAATGTCACTCTTAAATAGCTGTGAGCAGGTGTGGCAATTAGAGCCACAGGCAAAATACCTGCTCAATGCGAGTGCTACCTTGCATGAAATCGGCACCAGTATCGAGTTCAAGAAAAGTGGTGAGCACGCCGCCTACCTAATCAATAACATTGATCTACCAGGCTTTACCCGTGCCCAAAAGCACCTGATTGCCGAGTTGCTTCGTCGCTTCCGCGAACAGCTGACCAGCTTGCCGGAACAGCATGCTCTCTCGGCCCAAAGTGCAGCACGCATTCTACGCCTGCTGCGCCTGGCCGTGATCCTGTGCCACCGTCGTGACCACAACCACCAGCCGCCGTTCACGCTGACAATAGATGACAGCAAGCTGACCCTAGCCCCTGCCCGCGCTTTGGCTCAATGCCAATCCGCTCACCAAGCGGAGTTGCAGCAAGAAGCTGTCCGCCAGACGGATATGGGCTGGCCTTTGGTCATTGACCAAAACGAATAACACCGCTTTTTGCAACACTACTCGATCAAAAAAGGCTCCCCCCCAGGGAGCCTTTTTTATTATCTATGATAATCACGTGACTGATTCAGCAACACAACAACTCTAATTGCCTTCTATGGCGCAGGAATTTCGTTCCAGAGCTAGAAGCGCGCGGAGTTGATACCTATCAATGAGCACGCCCGATAACGCTATGGAACGAAATAACCAGCCAGAGATCGCAATTTACCCCTGTGATGCCGGAATGACGGAGAAGAGCATCGATCTTCGGCTCACGGCCACGGAAGCGTTTGAACAGTGCCATCGGCTCCTCGCTACCACCACGCTCAAGAATACAGTCTAGGAAGTCAGCACCGGTCTTGGCGTTGAAAATCCCCCCCTCTTCCTCAAACCGCGAATAGGCATCTGACGATAGCACCTCTGCCCATAGGTAGCTGTAGTAGCCCGCACTGTAGCCACCGGCAAAAATGTGGCTGAAACTGTGAGGGAAACGGCCCCCATTCAGGACTTGGTACGACCGATACCCGGGACTTGATATCGAATAACGTGTCAAGCACCTGAGCGCCGATTTCCGGATCGTAATTGCTATATAGGGTAAAATCGAACAGACCGAACTCCAACTGGCGCAGGATACCCATCGCCGAATGAAAGTTCTTCGCGTCCAGCATTTTATCCAGCATCTCTTTCGGCAAGGCTTCACCGCTCTCATGGTGGCCGGAGATAAATGCCAGGGCTTCTTCTTCCCCAGCACCAGTTTTCGAGAAACTGACTCGGCAGCTCGACCGCATCCCCATGGAACACCGTTGATCCCCGGAGACGGCCGGCGCATCAATCTGTGTCAGCATATGGTGGATACCGTGACCCCGTTTCATGGAATAAAGTGACTACTTCATCATGGGTAAACAGGGCTGGCTTGTCACCGATTGGCTTGTTGAAATTACAGGTCAGGTAGGCTACTGGCTTTTGCAGGCTGCCGTCGGTGCAGGTACGGCGCACCATACACTCATCCATCCAGGCACCGCCACGCTTGTGCTCACGGGGCGTAGAGATCAAGATAAAAGCTGCCACGTAGCTCACCCGATGTATCAAATATATCGTAGAAGCTCACGCTGTCATCCCAGACATCAACCCCGTCACGTGGCTTCACGTCCATTCCGAAGACGCGCTTGATAACCTCAAACAGACCAGCAACCACTTTGTGTTCTGGAAAATACGGACGCAGTTGCTCGTCAGAAATACTGTAGCGGTGCTGCTTGAGCTTTTCGGCATAGAAAGCAAAGTCCCAAGGCTCCAGATCCGCAGCGCCGAATTCAGAGGTAGCATAATCACGTAGCTCGGCAACTTCACGCTCTCCCTGTGGCTTGGCACGGGAGGCCAAATCATTCAAAAAGCCCAGTACCTGATCCGGCGTTTCTGCCATTTTTGTCGCCAGGGATTTTTCGCTGTAGGAACCAAAGCCCAAAAGGCGGGCCAGCTCATGACTCAGCTTCAGCTTCTCTGAAATAATATCTGTGTTATCCCACTTACCGGCATTGGGGCCGCGATCAGAAGCTCGGGTAACAAAAGCCTCATACATTTCTTTGCGTAGCTCGCGATTCTCACAGTAGGTCATTACCGGCAGGTAAGACGGAATCTCCAGGGTAAACAAATACCCCCCCTGCAGTGCTTTCGCCTCGGCTGCCGCCTGCGCCGCCAGCAGGGCAGACTCTGGCAAACCACCTAGCTCAGACTCATCACCAACCAGCTTGCTCCAGCCCATTGTGGCATCAAGCACATTATTGCTGAAAGTCGAAGCCAGCTCCGACAGGCGCTTGCTGATCTCGCCATAACGGTGCTGATCAGTTGCCGGCAGGCCGATGCCTGACAATTCAAACTCTTTGAGTGCATCGGTAATAGATTTTTGCTGAGCCTGAGTCATCAGGCCAAAACGTTCATCGGCTTTAATGGCTTTATACGCCTCGTAAAGGCCTTTGTGCTGACCAACCCATGTACCGTAATCAGATAAAATTGGCAGGCAGCTTTCATACGCCTCGCGCAACTCGTTACTGTTCTTCACCGCATTCAAATGACCAACCGGCGACCAGATCCGGCTCAAGCGATCATCTGTCTCGGCCAGCGGAGCACAAATTGTCTCCCAGCTTGGCGCAGCTTCGTTGGCCATTACAGCCTCGACATTGGCACGGCAGTCAGCGATTGCCTCCTCAACAGCAGGTTTTATATGTTCAGGCTTGATCTGGGAGAACGGAGGCAGATCCGTCATGGTTAATAGTGGGTTCGTCATGCGCTAATCCTTAATTCTTCTGTTCCTTATTAGATGTGTCTTCGGGCGTATAAATTCAATCCCTTAGTCGCAGTTTCTGATCACCTTACCCTTTCATTTTAACGTGTAATTAACAGCCTGTATGGCTAAAGTTCTGACTGCTTTCTGGATATTCGCCGACAATTCGCCATAATATGCCTCCTATCCCAAGACTGACTACCTGTAGAGATCTCATTCATGCTGAGTTATCGCCACAGTTTCCATGCCGGCAACCATGCCGATGTGGTCAAACACATCGTACAAAGCCTGATCCTTGATGCCCTGAAGCAAAAGGATAAGCCATTTGTCTATCACGATACCCCACTCGGGCGTCGGCCGCTACGATCTGCAGGATGAACGTAGCGAGAAAACCGGCGAATTCAAACAGGGCATTGCCCCGCCTGTGGTCTCGTGAGGATATCCCCCGCTGAAATCAAATCGTATATTGATGCGATCAAAGTGCTCAATGACAATGATGAACTGCGCTACTATCCGGGCTCACCGCGTGTCGCCCGCGCCCAGCTCCGCGAACAGGACCGCATGGTACTGACCGAGCTGCATCCGGCTGATTTTCCGTTGCTGCTGCAGGAGTTTCGTAGCGACCGCCAGGTAAAAATCTACAAGGAAGATGCCTTTCTACGATTAAAGGGCAGCCTGCCGCCGAAAGAGCGCCGCGGCGTGGTGCTGATCGACCCTCCCTATGAGCTCAAGCATGAGTACATGGATGTCGTCAATGCAATCGCAGAAAGCCACAAGCGATGGGCAACCGGAACTTATGCTATCTGGTACCCGGTAGTGTATCGCGAGAATATCGACAAAATGCTGAAAGAGCTTGAAAAGCTGGGAATCCGTAAGATTCTGCAAATCGAGCTCGGCGTCGAGCCCGATACGACAGAGCGAGGCATGACTGCCTCTGGAATGATTGTCATCAATCCGCCATGGAAGCTAGAGAGCCAGATGCAAGCCATCCTGCCGTGGCTGCAACAGGCGATTGCCCCCGAACCACGGCCACCATAAAGTGGAGTGGGTGGTACCGGAGTAACCCACACAAGAAGTACTTTCAAAGGCGGGAACCTTCTCGCCTTATGCTTTCCTGCCATCAGTTATTACTATCCTGCTCGATTTTCTCGATCCTCGCCCCTCGTAACTCCCAACGTTCTTGATTACACTAGGTTCAGCTAATAAATAATAGAATTAAGCGGAGAAAGTCATGGCAAAGCATTTTGATTACATTTGTATCGGCGGCGGCAGCGGCGGTATTGCATCAGCAAACCGTGCAGCAATGTATGGTGCCAAGGTCGCTCTGATCGAAGCCAAAGCATTGGGCGGTACCTGTGTAAACGTCGGCTGTGTGCCGAAGAAAGTCATGTGGCATGGCGCACAAATTGCCGAAGCCATGCACCTTTATGCCAAAGATTACGGCTTCGATGTCGATGTCAAAAAATTCGACTGGAGCAAACTGGTAGAAAACCGCGAGGCGTATATCAGCCGCATTCATGCCGCGTATGACAATGTACTGGGCAACAACAAGATTGAAGTGATCAATGGCTTTGCCCGTTTTGTTGATACACAAGATGGCGCTGACAAAAAAACAATTGAGGTAAACGGCGAACACTATACGGCCGATCATATTCTTATTGCCGTCGGCGGCGAGCCAACGATTCCAAACATACCGGGGTGCCGAACACGGCATCGACTCTAACGGCTTCTTCGAACTCAACGAACAGCCAAAGCGCAGTGCGGTAATTGGTGCTGGCTACATAGCTGTCGAGATCGCCGGAGTGCTGAGTGCCCTGGGTACAGATACTCATCTGTTCGTCCGCAAGGAATCCCCCCCGCTACGTAGCTTTGACCCTGTCATCATCAACACGCTGGTCGAAGTAATGGATGCAGAAGGCCCGACTCTGCACACCCACTCGATTCCCAAGGACGTGGTAAAAGAAGCTGACGGCTCGGTCACCCTTCACTTCGAAAACGGTGAATCCCACAATACCGATGTCCTGATCTGGCTATCGGCCGTAACCCGACGACTGACAAAATCAACCTGGCGGCAACGGGTGTCGAAACCAACAATCGCGGTTACATCAAAGTAGATGAATACCAGCAGACCAATGTCGACGGCATCTACTGTGTCGGTGATATCATGGAAGGCGGTATCGAGCTGACGCCAGTGGCCGTTAAAGCGGGTCGCCAGCTCTCTGAGCGTCTGTTCAACGGTAAGACCGAAGCCAAAATGGACTACAAGCTAGTACCGACCGTGGTCTTCAGCCACCCGCCAATCGGTACTATCGGCCTAACTGAGCCGGAAGCCATTGCCGAGTACGGCGAAGAAAATGTGAAAGTCTATCAATCAGGCTTCACCGCCATGTACACCGCTGTAACATCACACCGCCAGCCATGCAAAATGAAGCTGGTTTGCGCGGGACCTGACGAGAAAGTGATCGGCCTGCACGGTATCGGCTATACCGTCGACGAAATGATCCAGGGTTTTGGTGTTGCGATGAAGATGGGCGCCACCAAGGCAGATTTCGACAGCGTGGTTGCCATCCACCCGACGGGCTCAGAAGAGTTCGTTACTATGCGTTAATGCATAACGAAAATATCGTATAAGGAGGCAATCGCCTCCTTTTTTTTGCGCTAACAGCCCTCATATAGATACCCCCAAGCAGCCCTGCACACTGTTGTCTCCCCCCTACTTTTTATTATTTAACCACATGCATATTTGATCATCACACCATCAATGCAAGTAACTGCAAATAGGCAAAATAACAGAACAAAAGTGAATAAATACACATAGATCCCCCGCAAACTATTCCATTCCAAAGATAAAAACGGTAATCTTTCACCCCCCCTGATTATGGATGATCAGTGAATATTTATTCCTACAGAATAAGAGCAGTTTGTTACTCACAGTCAAAACAGTTAGTTAAAGGTCGAGTATGCAGGATCAGGCAATAGCAACATCTTCGAGCAGCAAAGCCAACTGGCTTATGTTTCTTCTCCCTTCACTGTTAGGTGTATTTCTGTTCATGGCACCTATCGAGTACCAGGACACAATTACCATTCCTATCGCGGTTCTGGCCAAGTCCGTTCAAGGCCTATTTGAAGGCATGCTGACAGCTATTGTCACATTCGTGATCGCTCTAACCGCCGTAGCTACCATTATTACCAAGCTCCTAAAACCCCGAGCGATCACTGATAACAGCTTTTTGAGTGGCTTGTTAAACCCAACACTGGCATGGTTCATTGTGCAGCAGCTGGGTGCCGTCTTTGTCGTTATGACATTCTTTGGTGTCGGCCCCCCCGAAATGATCCATGACGGCGCAACAGGCGGCTGGTGCTCAATGATTTGCTGCCTGTTCTCTTTTCTGTATTTCTGTTTGCCGGGCTGCTACTGCCGCTCCTGCTGAACTTCGGCCTGCTTGAGTTTGTTGGCGCCCTATTTACCCGGATCATGCGTCCGCTGTTCAACCTACCTGGCCGCTCAGCCGTTAACTGTATTGCCTCATGGCTGGGTGACGGTAGTGTCGGCGTTCTGATGACCAGCAAGCAATACGAAGGCAAGATCTATACCGAGCGTGAAGCTGCCGTTATCGGTACAACATTTACCGCAGTATCAATTACTTTTAGCCTAGTGGTTATCGCTCAGGTAAACCTAGAACATATGTTTGCCCCCCCGTTCTACCTGACAGTGTGCCTGGCTGGTTTGGCTGCCGCGGTAATTGTTCCACGTCTACCACCTCTGTCCTGGAAAAAAGACAACTACATTGATGGCACGACAGTAACCGAAGACTACGAAGCCGTTCCTGCTGGTAAAACAGTGATCAGCTTTGGTCTGGAACAAGCACTAAACAAAGCAAGTGAAGTAAAAAGCCTTCGCCACGTGGTTATAGAAGGCATTAAGAACGCCGTCGATATGATTTTCGGTGTTCTACCTGTTGTGATGGCTATCGGTACTGTGGCGCTGGTTATCGCTGAAAATACACCGGTCTTCAGTATTCTCGGTCTACCATTTATCCCATTCCTTGAACTGTTACAAATTCCAGAAGCGACAGCGGCATCAGAAACCATTGTGGTGGGTTTTGCTGATATGTTCCTGCCATCAATTCTGGCCTCGGGAATTGAAAGTGACCTGACTCGCTTCGTAATTGCAGCCATGTCTGTCACCCAGCTGATTTACATGTCGGAAATCGGTGCCCTGCTGATCGGCAGCAAAATCCCGGTCAAGCCTTGGGAACTGTTTATGATCTTTATCCTGCGTACCGTCGTTACACTGCCGGTAATTGCGTTGATGGGACACCTGTTCTTTTAACCGATAAATTCATAGCATCCAATAAAAAACCAGCTGTCTGCCAGCTGGTTTTTTTTGCCTTTGCATCATCCAACGACAAGCCTCCAATCAGAGATCTGGCTTTAGGAGCCGTTAGTAACTTTATGGTCTTCCTCGCCTTAGGTGATTTATTCCTGGGCAATTACCCGGACGAATACCAATTGATATAAGGACTTCTCTTCTTTAACCAACAACTCATAGAAACGAAGTAATAAATGGTGAAGGCCTATTCACTCAAACACATTAAAAAAGCGGCCAGTTGGCCGCTTTCTCGGTAATGCTGTCTATTACCCTTTATAAATCTTCGGATTGAAGACATCCCGCAGCCAGTCACCCAGCAGGTTAATCACCAGCACTAAAGTAATCAGCACTAAGCCAGGGAAAGCAGTGATCCACCACGAACCCGAGAAGATATAGTTAAAGCCAATACTGATCAGAGAGCCCAGCGAAGGCTGATCTACCGGTAATCCGAGTCCGAGGAAAGAAAGTGCGGCCTCAGACATGATGGCATTCGCGACCTGTACCGTCGAGATAACCAAGATAGGTGACAGGCAGTTCGGTAGAATATGGCGGAACATGATACGGGGGTGCCTTAAAGCCCATCACCCGCGCGGCTTCGACATACTCTTTCTTCTTCTCGGCCAGTACCGACGCACGAACGGTACGCGCATACTGCGGCCATTCGGCGACACCGATAATGACCACCAGCATCACCACCGCATACTGGGCAAATAACTCTGCCCCCAATGCTGTACGGAATATCGCCGAGACAATAATGGCAACCATCATCGTCGAGAAAGATAGCTGTACATCGGCAAAACGCATCAAGAAACTGTCGATACGGCCGCCGAAGTAACCAGCACTCAAACCGATGGTTACCCCCGAGAACCAGCTGCAGAGCCACAGCTAACAAGCCGATCGTCAGTGACAAACGCGAGCCATAAAGAATGGTCGAGAATATATCCCGGCCCTGATCATCGGTACCCAATAAAAAAACGGCTATCACCTTCTTCCATCCATGATGGCGGTAGCTCTGAATCCATAATATCGATCAAAGACAAATCATATGGGTCGGTGGGTGCAATAAACGGTGCCAACACCGATGCAGTCACAAAAGTAAGGAAAAGAGCAAAACTGAACATCGCTACTTTATCTTTCAGGAAGTAGTACACAATGTCAGAATTTTTAAAACGCGCCCAACGGCTTGGGGGTGGCTGCTGTCGTAGTATTCATGACTTACTCTCCCTTGCCAGTCAGATTAACAGTTGGGTTAACCAAACCATACAGTAGGTCAACGATAGTATTTGTTACCACAAAGATTAAGCCAACAAAAATCACGTAAGCCGTAATCAACGGCGTATCAACACGGTTAATAGCATCAAGAAACAATAATCCGGTTCCTGGCCACTGAAATACAGTTTCAGTCAGAATGGTATAGGCCACCATGGTACCAATTTGCACCCCCCCACCCACAGTTAGTACAGGCAACATGGTATTTTTAAGGGCGTGTTGATAGTAAATTTTATTCATTGCCAAGCCCTTGGCTTTAGCAAATTTAATGTATTCAGAACTCAGCGCCTCAAGCATTTCAGAGCGAACGAGGCGAATGAAAAGCGGCATCATAATAGAGGACAATGCAATACAAGGCAGCACGAGGTGTCTAAGCCCGTCTAGCGAAAAGAAACCCGATTCCCAACCGAGAAGGTTGTAGGTCTCCCCCCCGCCCGTAAGAAGGCAACCAACCGAGTTCAATTGAAAAAACATACATCAACATGATTGCGGTCAGGAATACCGGAATTGAGATCCCAATACTACTTAAGGCCATCACTGTTTTAGTAAACGTACTATTAGGGTGAATCGCGGTATAAACGCCCAAAGGAATGGCAACCGCAATAATAATAAGCGTTGCCCCCCCGAAAACCAACTCAAGGGTCGCAGGTAGCTTATCGAGGATCACATCTGCTGCCGGACGCTTAAAGGAATATGATGTTCCTAAGTCTCCCTGCACGGCATTGCCGAGGAAACGGCTGTATTTGGTAATAAACGGGTCATTAAGACCTAAATCATCGCGTAATTGTTGACGTTCAGCTTCTGATACCGACTGGCCAACCAACTCGCGCAATGGGTCGCCAAGGTTATCCTGAATGGCAAATGCCACCAGACTGATCACAAACATCACTATCAGTGCCTGAAACAGGCGCTTGACCAGAAACGTAAACATTCCTTGCCCCCTTCTCTCATCCTTAAAAATAGTGCCGGAAAACCCTTTCCGGCACTCAGCTTACTTTCTATGGCTAGATTTCTTGGTGACTTTACGCTTTATCTCAAGCTGTTAGTCGACAACAAGATCACCAAAGTATGGCATAACCATTGGGTTAACAATGTCTTCGGCATGGACATTGGATTTAGCACCCCATGCTTCACTCTGCCAATGTAGCGGTACAAACGCAGCCTCGTTATATAGCGTCGCTTCTATTTTCTGTAGCATCTGGGCACGCTTTGCCGGATCAGTTTCAACGTTCGATGCACCGACCAGTTTATCTACGTCTGCGTTTGAGTAATGACCACAGTTGTACTGGCCTTTACCGGTCTCTTCGTTACGTGTCATCGTCAGGAATTCAGAGAAGTTTGCTGAATCTTCGGTATCAGAGTGCCAGCCAATCATCATCATATCGGCAGAACAGAGGTCAAACTCAGGCCAGTACTGCGCTTTTGGCAGGGTTTTCAAATCGACCTTGATACCAATCTTTGACAACATTGCCGCAGCCGCCTGAGCCACTTTGGCATCATTCACGTAGCGGTTGTTCGGTGCATCATGGTGAGCTTGAAGCCCTTCTCATAACCCGCATCCTTCATCAGCTGCTTGGCTTTTTTCACGTCGTAACGTGGAGTTAGCTCTGCATCATAGCCCGCATAGCCCGAAGGACCCTGCTGACCAGCAGCTGTCGCGAAGCCTTTCATGATTTTCTTCACGATGCCTTCGTTATTAATCGCATGCACTATTGCCTGACGAACTCGCACATCTTTCAGTGCTTCGTTGCTGTTCTGGTTCATCTGGAAAGTAATAATACGAGTACCAGGCAGGGTCACCAAGTCGATACCATCGGCGCTCTTAACACGCTTGTGGTCGTTGGGAGCAACTGGGTGAATCATATCAACACCACCGGAAAGTAGTGCCGCTACTCGGGTGGCATCTTCTTTGATTGGTACCAGCGTCAGCTTATCAACATTACCTTTTGACGCCTTGTCCCAGTAATCAGCAAAACGCTCAAACTCAACCTTCACGCCCTGCTCGCGCGCAGTGACGATGAAAGGGCCGGTACCTGAAAGATGGGTCGAGGCATAAGAGTTACCGTGCTTAACCAACTCTCCTTTCTCTTTTCCGTCTTCGGTTTTACCGGTATAAAACTTGCTGTCCATCGGGAAAATGTACGTTGCGGTCTGAAGTACCAACGGATAAGGTCCAGAAGAGATCAAATCAATTGTGTAATCGTCAACTTTATTCAGCTCGGTATACGGTTCAAAGATCGCTTTAAAATCAGGTGAACTCTTCAGACGATTAAACGTCCATACGACGTCATCCGCAGTCATGGCGTTACCAGAGTGAAATTTCACACCTTTGCGAAGCTTGAACCGGAAAGTAGTGTCGTCAATACGCTCCCAGCTTTCAGCCAAGCGTGGCTCGAAATCCATTTCCTGAGTAAAACGAACCAATGGGTCAAAGACCATGTGGGATAATTGCAGCGTACCACCAGAAAGTTGCTCATGCGGATCCAGAGAGACAGGGTCAGCATTGTAGGCAACTTTGATGTCGGCTGCTGCTGCACTAAAACTCAGCCTGCGGCCATTAAAGCGACTGCCAGCTTGGTCTTGATGGTTTTCATTGCATAGCTCCTTTATGCGGGGGGGAGATAACTCCCTTGCTGTTGTGTTTGCTTGTTATTAGTTTTACTGAGTCCAACTGAGGAAGTCCTCCTCCGTCAGATACAAACGGTTAAGCTAACTTCAACCCTTCTTGGCTCATACCCTTGAACTCAGGCATGAGTGAAATCAGGTGTTTGCTGTACTCGTGCTGTGGCGAAGTAAACAGTTGCTCGGTGGGCGAGACTTCCAACAATGTTCCCATTTGCATTACGCCAATACGGGTCACACATCTGGCGGATCACTGGCAAATCGTGACTGATAAATAACATCGTGAGATTCAGTTCATCCTGTAAATCTTTCAGCAAGTTCAGAATTTGTGCCTGTACGGATACATCCAGTGCCGATGTTGGCTCATCACAAATCAGCAAACGAGGGCGGGTTGCCAGTGCGCGAGCGATCGAAATACGCTGACGCTGACCACCTGAGAATTCATGGGGGGGATACTTCACACTGGCAGCGCGGCCTAAACCAACGTGATCCAGCAAATCATGCACAATCTGGCGGGTTTGTGCTTCATTGTCGGTTAATTTATGGAAACGAATTGGCTCGGCAATAATGTCACCGATCTTCATTCTCGGATTCATAGAAGAATATGGGTTCTGAAATACCATCTGCATTTGGCGGCGCAGCGGACGACGTTCTTTTTCACTCTTCAATGCAGTAAGATCAATACCTTCAAAAGTAACCTTACCGGAGTTGGGCGGATACAAACCAGCAATGACTCGGGCAATGGTCGACTTTCCGGAACCGGACTCGCCGACCAGGCCAAAGGTTTCACCTTCAAAAATGTCAAAACTAACATCATTGGATGCCTGTACGTACTCACGGCGGCTTTCAAAAAAAGAATTTTTAGTAATAAAGCGCAAATTGACATTTTCAACCTGCAACAAAGCACCGCTATAACTGCGCTGATCTTCACTCTGACCCAGCCAGTGGTTCTTAACATCCAGCTGCGTCATTTCCTGCGCTTCTTCAATATAGCTCACCAGCGGGAATCGCTTCAGCTTCACATCAGAACGAGGAACAGCAGAGATCAGACTCTGGGTATACGGGTGGTTCGGACGGCCCAGCACCTGCTCTGTGGTGCCAATTTCGACCAAATCACCGCGATACATCACCGCAACACGATCCGTGACGTTAGAGACGACTCCCATATCATGGGTAACCAACATACAACCCACGTTCTTCTTAACGCAGAGCTCACGGATAAGATTGAGGATTTGATCCTGAATAGAGACATCCAGTGCCGTCGTCGGCTCATCGGCAATGATCAAATCAGGCTCACCAGCCAACGCGATCGCTATAACCACACGCTGGCGCATACCGCCAGAAAACTGATGAGGATACTGCTTGATCCGTAATTCAGGCTGAGGTATTCCCACCTGCTCCATTAAGCCCAGAGCACGGGAGTACGCTTCTGCCTGACTCACCTTCAGGTTTGTCACAATAGTTTCTGTCAGCTGCTGCTCAACAGTAAACAGAGGGTTCAGCGAAGTCATCGGATCCTGAAAAATAAAACCGATTTTTGATCCACGAACCTGTCGCATCTGATCAGGGGGAAAGCCCTGAAATTTTTTTACCGTCGAGATACACATCACCACTGGCGATTTGTCCCGGCGGGCTCAGCAGATCAATCACAGCATTACCCACTGTCGATTTACCTGCTCCTGATTCTCCGACCACACCGACAATTTCACCACGTTCAATCGAAAACGACAGTGATTTCACCGCGGCATGAACTCCATGACGAGATGGATATTCAATTCGGAGGTTTTTAACTTCTAATAATGCCATTACCAGACCCCAACTGCTCGGCAGCGTTCTGCCCTGTCTGAAAAATTGAATCCCTTCACTTCCAGCACAAATTGCTGAATATATGCTCAGCAGTCAATTTGGCAAAAATTTCACAGAAAATCAACAAAGCAAGCTGAAAGCTAAGCTCTC
>LLEM01000078.1_pt1 | contig 22569 bp, 27 predicted proteins | sample 595841 | NCBI WGS metagenome assembly LLEM01 (sample SAMN02919313, study PRJNA255460) | bioreactor metagenome | biome: chemostat; feature: culture 2012_10.2; material: sediment; isolation source: day64 10degC chemostat 2012 inoculated with Wadden Sea sediment taken from... | place: Germany: Bremen ...
TACATATTATTGGTTTTTGAGATTTAATCATGCAATTCAGGATGGGGGGGCAGGCATATTGCCATTAGTAAAAAGGTGTTCTGAAATATACAACAAAATCAACAATAAAGAGTCTGTTGATCAGCTGCCTGTAACCCGTTATTTAAGTGAGGTTAAGAATAGTCAAGAGTATATAGAATCAGAGAAGTATAATAAAGATAAGGAATACTGGTTATCAAGGTTTAAGTGCAGTGAAGAAGGTTTGTTTTCATATTCAGAGAATGAGCCACTGCCAATTAGTAGTCGGGTAAGTTTTTATATAGATAAAGACATGAGATTATCTTTATATGAAGCATGTGGCGCTAATAATGTTAGCATACAAAACATATATATGGCAGCCATTGGGTTGTATGTTAGTCAGCGATACAATAAGAATATCGTTCAAGTCGGCACTGTAGTACATAATCGGAAAAACAAAACGAAGAGAAACCTGGCTGGAATGCTGAGTGGTAACTTGGCGACTAGTCTCGATATACAGCCTGGTCAAACAACCAAGGGATTAATTACAACGTAACTTATACGGGCCTACAGAAGCCGCCATTGATGTTACCCATTGGCAATGCAGCTCTGAGCATCAAGGTAAATCTGTTCCTATCGGGTACCCTGTTGATAATGTCAATTTGTATATATTGAATGACAACCTGGAGCCGGTTCCAGCGGGTGTGCCCGGTGAGCTTGTTATTGGCGGTATCGCCGTTGCCAAGGGATACCACAAACAAGAGACGCTCACAGCTGAAAAATTCATTGATTGCGGTAGTGACAGGGTTTATCGAACAGGGGACTTGGTTCGGTTAATGCCATGTGGTGCCATTGAATATATGGGCCGAATAGACGAACAAGTGAAAATAAACGGTTTGAGGGTCGAGCTGGGTGAGATTGAATCCGCGATGAGAATGTCCGACGTTGTGAAAAGTGCATCGGTAATAATGTGCAACAGCAATGACGGCAGACAGTATATCGCAGCTTACTATGTTGCCAAACAAGGTGATGACTTGAGTCAGGAAGGTACGAATGAGCAAATACTGCAATTGCTTTCACGAAAATTGCCTGCGTACATGCTTCCAAGTTATCTGAAACAGGTCGACGAGATACCGCTATCGCCCAGCGGCAAGTTAAACCGAAAGGCACTGCCTGCTCCGTCCTTTGACGGTAATGCTATCGAGAAGGCTGAAAACCAGACTCAGGCTATTTTGCTTGAGCTATTCAAAACATTAACGCTTACAGCGAGTGTCGGGATAAATGATGACTTCTTTGTCTTGGGTGGAGATTCATTAGCGGCTCTTCGGTTAGTATCCGAAGCGGCTAAGGGCGGTTTATCGCTATCTATCAATGATGTGTACGAGTTAAAAACGGTTAAGCGCCTCAGTATGCTCCCGGCAATTAATCAAGTCACTATGATTGAAGAGGAGATGCTGAATTATCCTTGGTTACCAAACAGATCGGCCGTATTCAGGCAAATGGCCAACGGCGCAACGCTTGATGATATGAATCACTGGACCTGGTCTTCATATCTGACCTTTGATAATCAGCCCAAACAATCAGAGATAGAACAAACCATTCGGTTGCTCCTTGAGGACTGTACAGCCCTTAGAGCAAGTACGGATCTTACTCATCCCAATAAGATACATACGACGCTGGATACTAATCAGATAGCCATTGAGCAGAAAGTAAAAAATGTCGTAGAACAGTCAGATTTGAAGAAAATCGCCATAGACAAAATCAAGGCGATTGATTTAAGAACAACACCGATAAGTTTTACCATTGTAACAACGGGGGAGGGTATTCAGGGGCTGTTAGTCGTTTTCCATCATTTAATGATGGACAGTTATGGAATGGCTATATTAAGCAACGCGTTTGATCATTATTACGACAGAGTGATCCACGGAAAGCTACCACAGCAATTAATCCGCTCTCGATTGTCTGAATATTCCCATAGCCTATATAGTGCGGCGCAAAAAGAAACGGCTGAAGAATGCCGCGAAAGATACGTGAATCTTTTTGCTGATGCTGATAGTTTATTAGAGTTAAATAGCGGTCTGGTGGAACCAGAGAGTAATTTAGTACTCCAAGAAGGTACCGTTTACAGGAAGATTGCGATCTCTAAAGAGAAGCTGAAGTCAACGTATGGAATGAGCTCTATTGAGCGTTTAGTTTCAGCTACCGTGATTAAAGCGATTGGTGAATCTTGTGACCTCAACACGATAAAGCTTGAGTTTCGGCATCACGGAAGGAAGAGTCGCTTAACCGATGTCGATGTTTCGTCGACGATTGGTTACTTTTCCGAGTCGGTGCCAATAATGCTGGCCCCCAATCGTCATCTACCTTTGGTAGATTCTTTACGAGAAATTTCCGTTGAGGCGGATGCATTACTTAGTCGCCATGATAGTTTTGGTGCACATCGGTATATGTCACAACGAGATGATGTGAAGACACTGTTTAGCCACTATGTTGATGCCGAAATTACAATTAATGTTCTTCCATCGACATCAATGGATTCGTTAGTACATATTAATCAAGATAAGTGGTATCAGGATAATATTCAGGATAAATACCGTCGCAGTGAGAATCTGGACCGGGGGGGTGTTCTTGTTGGATATAAAAGCGGAATGTTCTGATGAACTTGTTTCTATCTCGATTGGGTATAGTAAGAAGTTAATACCAAAAGCGATTGCTGAGAAAGTAATGGATATTACGTATTCGGTATTGGCATAAATATCTTCCCCCCCTGTAATCAAAGTTGCAGGGGCGGTTTCACAGTTTTAATTATTCTGGATGAGTAATACATACTATGTATCGGAATCTCCTGAGAGATAACCCCCTCTTTTTTTAAAACACTTAACATCGAGTTGCTTCACGTCTTTTTCTGATTTTTTCATGCTGATCTTGATGCCGTGGATGGCTCTTGGTATAGATGGCGGTGGGAAGGGAGCATTAGCGATTGTGATGGCAATCGAAAGCCTTCCTCGAGGTTTTGCTATTTTATATGGTGGGCGATTATCAGATAAAATTGGACCTAAACGGCTGTTGATAATATCAAGGCTGCTATTGATGGCTCTGTATATTAGTTTTGCACTACTGTTGATGTTTGCTGATATCAATATTTATTTTGTGTGTGCCTTTGCACTTGCGTTCAGCATGGTAAATGCATCCATTGCCCCCCCTGCTACTGAAAGTATTATTCCCTCGATTGTGAATGAAACTGAGCTCCGCCCAGCGAACAGCATGATCATGGGAATGATCCAGGCTTGTCAGATCGTGGCACCTATTGCTGCTGCAAGCACAATAGCATGGATGGATGGCTCAAGTGTTGATAGCAATATGCAATATGCTGTGCCCATTTTTGCTGCGGCATGTTTGCAACTAATGTCAATTATACTGATTAGACGAATCACTATTTCTTCGTCTCCCAAAACGGCAAGCCCGACGCTGGTGGAAGGGTTAAAGCTGTGCTGGCGCAATCAGCAAATACGTACAATTATCATGCTACTATTTTTTGTCTGTCTTTTTGCTGTCGGGCCGGCGAGTGTCGCTTATCCGCTCATTGTGGTCGAAAAACTTAACGGGCAAGTCTCCAATTATGGTCAGATGTTCTCAATACAGGCGATAGGGGGGGCCATATTGGGGGGTATGCACTGGTATCCCGCTACAGTGTTAAGCTCAACATTATCCAGTCGACGTGTTTGCTCCAGTCAATGATTGCCGCATCGCTTGTCTGTATGTCTCTTTTTGATGAAAAGTCGTTGATTTTACCGTTTGTCGCAGCGATTGGTTTTGCTGATGCCTGTATCCGGGTGCTTGTTATTACTCATATTCAAAGTACCGCGGATAAGAATACGCTAGGCGTGGTTATTTCAATGGTTATGTTGGCCGTTGTCGGCGCTATTCCGATTTCGAGAGCAATTTCTGCCTTTGTTGTTAAAAATAACTCTGTGGACGTATTGTTGCTCTTTAGTGGGTTATTAACGTTTATGACAATTCTATTGGTCTATTGCATCAATTTTTACTCCAAATCAAGTTCTAATCCAAATACCAAGCCAAGAAACGCCAATGCACTTGAAAACAATGCCGATTAGCCTTGATTGACGGCTCACAATGCTCTTGTATAGAGCGGTGTGAGCCGTTAGTTTTCCAGTAATCTATGACTGCTTCATTACATTGGGCAAGTTAGCCGCACTTGGAATCACCACAGTTAAGGCAAGTCTGGCAGCCATCTTTGACGATAACTGCTTGGTGTGGCACTTGTAACAAAGGGTCGCACTTAGCGGGAAGTTGCCGGTATTTTCTTCCTTTTCTTTAGATGCTGCTGCAAGCTCTGCCTTCTTGGCATCAAGAAAGGCCTGCTGGTGCTCATCCACTTCAGGTTTTCCCAACATGCCGATCTCAGTCAGGTGCTGCTCGATGACATTGCCAATTTCAGCAATCAGAGAAGGTACATATTTGCCTTTGTTCCAGTAACCACCACGAGGGTCAAAAACTGAACGCAGTTCTTCTACCAAGAAGATGCAGTCACCGCCTTTGCGGAAAACGGCAGACATTATACGGGTCAGGGCAACAATCCACTGGTAGTGCTCAAGGCTTTTTGAGTTGATGAATACCTCAAATGGACGGCGAACTTCATGTTCAGTGCCTTCGTTCAACACTACATCATTGAGGGTAATGAACAGCGAGTGTTCAGAAATATGTTCTGGGGGGTTTTTAGTTTATAAGTTGTACCCAGCAGCTTCTCAGGTCGAGGCATATCTTCATGCATGTACACAACTTCAACTTCAGGTTTTGCTGGTGCTGCCGGCTGAGCATCTTGCTCTTGGCTTTTCACTTTGAATCCAACAATTTTGCTGTCAATTTTTTTGACCATGATTTTCTAACCTGTTTTATACCTTAAAATTTACCGTAGTAACCTTCTTTCAGCGCATCATAGAGGTTCGCTGCAGTATGGGTTTCGCCGTCATATTCAATCTCTTCGTTGCCCTTGGCTTCGAAAGTTGTGCCGTCTTCCAGGTTGAACACGTAAGTGGTGTTCTCAAGATCTTGCTCTTTAACCAGCACGCCCTGGAAAACTTCAGGATTGAAGCGGAAAGTAGTACAGCCTTTCAGGCCTTTGTTATAGGCATCCATGTAGATGTCTTTGAAGTCTTCAAACGGGAAGTCCGTTGGTACGTTCGCCGTTTTAGAAATAGACGAGTCGATCCAACGCTGTGCAGCAGCCTGAACGTCGACATGCTGGCTTGGGGGTAATATCATCGGCGGTGATGAAATACTCCGGTAGTTTTGATTCTTCCTCGGTGCTGTACGGCATGGCTTTATCGTTGATTAGCTCACGATAGGCAAGTAGTTCAAAGCTATACACATTAACACTTTCTTTTGACTTTTTACCCGTCACAATCACATTTCGGGTGTAGTGGTGGGCAAAGCTTGGTTCGATACCGTTGCTGGCATTATTAGCCAGAGACAGTGAAATTGTGCCTGTCGGGGGCAATTGAACTGTGGTGAGTATAACGAGCGCCGTGTTTGGCCAGCGCCTCTACGAGTTCTGGTTCAACTTCAGCGACTTGCTGCATGTAACGGCTGTACTTTGCGTGCAGTATCTTGCCTTTTACCTTGTCACCAACCTTGATACCGTCTGTTGCCATTTCCGGGCGTAGACGCATCATCTTAGCGGTGATCTCAAACACTTCGTCCATCACTGGTGCCACGCCTTTCTCTTTGGCAAGGCTAAGTGCTTCTTTCCAGCCGGTGATTGCCATTTCCTGGGCAATCTGCTCAGTGAAAGCGACAGAAGCAGCACTGCCGTATTTGTGCCTCAGCATGGTTGTTGCAGAGCCCAACCCCAGGAAGCCCATTCCATGACGGCGTTTGTGTTCGATTTCATGGCGCTGCTTTTCGAGCGGAAGCTTGTTGATCTCGACCACGTTATCAAGCATACGGGTGAAAATAGCCACAACCCCGGCGGTAGGCATCCCAGTCAAAGCGAGCATTATCCGTAAATGGTTCACGAACAAACTTAGTCAGGTTTACAGAGCCTAACAGGCAGGCACCATAAGGCGGTAACGGCTGCTCACCGCATGGGTTAGTTGCCCGGATCTCTTCGCAAAACCAGTTGTTGTTCATTTGGTTGACTTTATCGATCAGGATAAAGCCAGGTTCAGCGTAGTCATAGGTTGACGTCATGATGACGTTCCACAAGTTACGAGCTGGCATGGTGCGGAATACCTTGCATGCAACTCGCCCCTCGCTGTCTTCGACGAGATCTTCTTTTGTCGGCCAGTCAGCCCACACAATAGACTCATCATTGTAGAGATCAAGACCATCCTGCTTAGCTTCAATTGCCGTGACAGGGAACATCAGCTGCCACTCACGATCGTGCTTAACGGCTTCGATAAATTCTTCGGTAACGAGCAGTGATAAGTTGAACTGGCGCAGGCGGCCATCTTCACGTTTGGCGCGGATAAAGTCGATTATGTCTGGATGGCGAATATCCATCGTACCCATCTGTGCGCCGCGGCGGCCACCAGCAGACGAGATGGTGAAGCACATCTTGTCATAGATATCCATGAATGACAGCGGACCGGAGGTATATGCACCGGCACCTGATACGAATGCACCGCGTGGACGCAGGGTAGAGAAGTCGTAGCCGATACCACATCCAGCTTTCAGCGTAAGCCCTGCCTCGTGAACCTTGCCGAGAATATCATCCATCGAGTCCTGGATAGTGCCGGAAACGGTGCAGTTAATCGTCGACGTAGCGGGCTTGTGTTCGAATGCGCCGGCATTGGAGGTAATACGACCAGCAGGGATAGCGCCGTTACGAAGAGCCCATAGGAATTCGTTGTACCAGTATTCTTTGACTTTATCTTTTTCTAAATCAGCTAACGCGCGAGCAACACGTTTGAAGGTATCGTCAAGCGTTACATCAATAGCTTTTCCATGCTTTGATTTAAGGCGATATTTGCTGTCCCAGATCTCCATCGAGGTAGACTGGTATGCAATATCTATTGCCTGAGAGACTTCAGAAGCTGTTGGGGTTTTCGCCATTATGAATGCACCTTAATGTTTGTCATTTATTCCAGCACGATTGATATAACTCAGATTCATAAAAAACTGCCTTATATCCATATCACGAAAAGTGAGCGTTTACGTAACATGTTGTGGCAGGTGACAGATCAAACCACTATATATGATGATCTTCAAGTCTTGACAGCCACATTATCTACCTATGTAAGTTTAGTGTTAAGTATAAAGATCGAGATGTGTGAAAGTTGTTTTGCAATGACTTGAAAACCGGTTTTATGGGGCAGTAAAAGCGGGATATGGCAACAGTTAGCTTATTGATTGCTCGGTTAGAGCTAGATGCAAGAAGTGTGTTAGTTTTAACAGCATAAATAGGTATGACAGATTGGTATTAGTCAGCAACAGAAACAGCCCCCCGTATGAGGCTGTTTTAAAGGTTATCAGGCTTTACTGCGGTAGGATTATTTGCTTTCTAGCTTTGAAAGGTAGCTGATGGTATTCGCCATATCTTCTAGGCTTTCATGGGCATTGCTTTCAACCAGATACTTCCCTTGAACCAAGAATGCGGGAACCGATGCAATCTCGGCGCTGGAGACTAACTGCTCAGCTTCGCTAAGCTTTTGGTAAACTTGCTTATGCTGCTCTTCAGTCAGCTCATAAGGGCTCGCCAAATTGTACGTTTTGAATATATTGGTCAGCTGAGATTTACGCTCTTCCTCAGTGACAGTGTCATCTGTGTCTTGTACGTAGGCAAATAGTGCTTCCATCAATGCAGCTTCAGGCGCCCCGTTTGTCTGAATTGCCGCGGTATAGAAAATATAGGCAGCAACCTGAGCGCTTTGGTTGAAGGTTACGTGGACCTTGTCGATTTCAACGCCAGCGATCTTTTTGATTTCAGGTATCATTGTTTCCATGCTACGGCAGTGGCCACAAGCCAATGAAAATACTTCAACGACAGGTGCAGCATCGGTAGCCTCAGCGACAACTTTGTATTTGTTGCCTTCTTTCGGAATGGAGGCATCGTTGCAACCGACAAGAGTAAGTAGAGCAATAAATAGAGGGACTATGGATTTAAACATGCTTGAGACACTATCTAGTAATAATTGTCCTTAATTATGGCTGAGTGCTTGGAAAAATTCGTGGTATTTAGTCAAAACTTACATAGTTTTACCTCTGCAGAGTGATTAATGAGCAATTGCTAGATTCATCCTTAAGTGTTTGAAGAATTATTTAATTTCTGTATGATGACCAGCTTTTTTCTGGGTGGAGGAACAGTATGTACATAGGCTTTGATTACGGAACCGCGAATTGCTCTGTAGCCATGATGGATCATGGAAAACCGCAGTTGCTATCGTTAGAAAATAGCAATCAGTACATACCTTCCACACTTTGCGCACCAACGCGGGAAGCTGTTAGCGAATACCTATATCGCCATATGGGAGTAACACCGGGAGACAAGGTTGGGGAGCAAGTCCTACGTCGAGCCATTTCTCTTAACCGTGAAGAAGATATTCCTGTCGAGAAAGGCGATCTACTGTTTGGCCAGGCTGCACTTGATCTGTACCTTGAGGATCCGGAAGAGGTGTATTACGTTAAGTCGCCGAAATCCTTTCTGGGTGCAAATGGCCTACGAGATGTTCAAATTAGTTTTTTTGAAGACCTAGTTTGCGCCATGATGAGTAACATTAAAACCCAGTCAGAACGCTCATTGGACAAGGCGATTAGTAGTACTGTGATAGGTCGTCCGGTCAACTTTCAGGGGACTGGTGGAGAAAAGGCCAACCAACAGGCTGAAATGATTCTGACTCAGGCAGCAAAGCGGGCTGGATTTAAGAATATTGAATTTCAGTATGAGCCGGTAGCAGCTGGTCTGGAATATGAGAGTACGCTGACGGAGAACAAAACCGTGCTGGTTGTTGATATCGGTGGCGGTACGACAGACTGCTCTGTTATTGAGATGGGGGGCCGGATTGGCAGGGGGAAAGCGGATCGTCAGGCAAGTTTGCTGGCTCACAGTGGTCTTCGGGTCGGCGGTAATGATTTGGACATCCATCTTGCATTCCGTCAACTGATGCCAATGCTTGGCCTTGGCAGCAAAACCCGCAAAGGCATTGATATGCCAATCAGCCAGTTTTGGAACCCGATAGCGATCAATAATATCGTTGCACAAACCGAATTCTACAGTGCTTCCAACTTTTCGGCGCTTGATCAGCTTCGACGTGATGCAGCAGAGCCGGAGAAGTTACTTCATTTGCTGCGGGTTTATCATGAAACGCTGGGTTACCAATTGGTCAGGAAAGCGGAAGAGTGCAAGATTGCCTTGTCGGATGCAGCTTCTTACCATGTTGAGCTTGACGGTTTGTCTGAGTTACTTGACGTTTCTGTGACACAACAAGATATGGCCGCTGCTATTGAGTCGCCGAGAGTCAAGATGAGCCAGCTTGTGACAGAAGCCATACAGCAAAGCGGTATCAAGCCGGATGTTGTGTACATGACTGGTGGAACTGCACGTTCTCCGATCCTTAGAGCTTGTATCGAACAACAACTACCCGATGTGCCTGTGGTCAGTGGCAGCTATTTTGGCTCGGTAACTGCAGGTTTAGCTCGATGGGCAGAGCACTGCTTTGCTTAGGGTTTAGTAAAGATTGAGATTAATAAGCCCGTTAAAAACGGGCTTATTAATAAACGCGAATATCTTTATTCTCAAGCGGCAATTAGCCGGCCCATGCTGAACACCAGCCTTCAGCGGAAACTAATTTACCCGGGAATAGCTGACAAGGGCGCCAACTGTCTCCCTTTTCACCTTGCAGCAAGACACAGTTAGAGCAACTTCTGTCTTCATAAGGTGACTTATGGATATATTTGAGCGCTGATGCTTGCGCATCATCCTCTTCAAGGTGAGGGAGATCTGAAGCTTGAACTGGCTTGATCAGTGCCTTTCCACCCAATGTTACTCCGATGACACCAGCAAGGCTAAATTTTAAAAAACTTCTACGACTCGATTGATCTTTCATTGCTACTTCCTCTTGTACTAATCGACATTGCTTTTTTGTTGTTTTCACGCTGCTTACTAAAGATGAGTGGCCGCACATCAGTGTTCAGCGAAGCCAAGCAAAAGTTGGCTCCATAAGTTTGGAAGGCAAATAGTCTTCCGTCATTTTTCTTTTTGCGAATAGTGCCAAAAAGTACGTGAAACGAAAATTTTAGCGCTCAAATCAGTCCTTTAGAGTGTAACGGATTACATTTGTTAACAATTGATTAATAAGGTTGTCATGGCAATGACAAGTTTAAGTGTTTGACTGTCAAGGGTTTGAGTCTGAGCAAAAAAATTACATATTATGGCGTTCTTACTATTGCAACATCCTATTTACAAGCGCATGCTATGACCGCCTTACCAACGATGAAAATAACAAAGGTAGAGAAAATGAACTTATTCCTTATCGATATTGATGGCGCTCTGGTTGATTCGAAAACTGTAGATCTAGAATGCTACACCCCAGGCTGTACAAGATGTTCTGGGGTATCCATATTGAAGCTGACTGGAGCCGATATCAGAATGTCACAGATTCCGGCGTGCTTGATGAAATCATTACCAAGCATCAGATCACAGCTAGTCGTTCGTTGATCCATCGTCAGGTTGAAAGCCGCTATCTGCAGTTGATTCGGGGGGGACTATTTGGCAAAACACCCGACGGATGTCAGTCAAATTCAGGGAGCCAAAGATTTTATTGAACAAATGCGAGGTCGTGAAGATACGCATGTTGCGATTGCTACTGGCGGATGGGAGTCTGCCGCGAAGCTGAAGTTGCGCGCAGCGGGTATTGATATCGCTAATATGACATTTGCCTCGTCTTCTGACGCCATGAGCCGAACTGAAATCATGGCGCTGGCGGCGTTTCGTGCCAAGCAAGATTCTGGTGTTACTTTCGATCGCCGTGTTCTGTTTGGTCATGGCTTGTGGAACAAGCATGCTTCCCAAGAGCTGGGCTACGATTTTGTTGAAGTGGGTAATAATGGCCAGCACCACCATCACATTCCCAATTTAGTCCACTATCAGGCAGCTTTTTCTCAGCTGGCATTGCAGTAACCGCTCTTAATATTCAATTCCATTCTAAATTGATAGCCTTTGCCGCCGGGGGGGCAGGGGGGGTTATCTACTCCCTTGTTTAAGGTACGTGATAGCCCTTCAAAATTTGACAGATTAAATAGGCGCAAGTGCCGGATTTATATATGTTGAAACCAGTGAATAGCACGAGTTTGTGTAATGCTCTGAGCGAGTAAGTTATTTTCCTTGGTAGAACTTTGGTGATCATCATGTTAGCAGGCAGAGCTCTAATATTATCAGTAGTTGCCCTAGGACTATCGGTTCCGGATAGCCAAGTGATTGCAGCCCAAGAAGGCGTACCGTACTGTCATAGCCATGCTGGAATAAATTTTCCTGACTTTATGGCGATGTGGGATTATGGTAATCCCGCGGTGACAGAGAAAAAATTCCAAGCATTACTTAACCTTGCTGCAAATAGCCAAGATAAAACCTACATGAGCGAGTTGCTGAGCCAGATTGCCAGAACGTACGTCATGCGTGGAGAGCATAAAGAGGCCGAGTTTTTTCTCGAGCAGTCTCAGCTGTATCTATCAGATTCTGAGCCTAGGCTGAAGCTAACTACTTGCGAGAAAAAGCCCGCTTATTGCTTGATAAAGGCAGGCAGCAGGAAGCGATAGCCCTCTTAACTGCTTCATGGGAGATCGCTAACGAAAGCAAATATGATCTCCTCGCGATCGAAACAGCGTTGGATTTGCGTGATTTACAACGAGGCGAGGATCATAGCTGGCATAATCGGGCGCAGTTGCTGGCTGAGGAAACTACTGATCTTAAAGTGCAGCAATGGGTCAGAAATAACCATGCTAGGTTTCTTTAACTTCAGCCATTCCAACGGTGATACCGTTTTTTCTTGCACTGAGTCCGCTGGTCATATTCTGAATCTTGTATTTTGAGGGTGCTTGGGTAGAGAGGCAATTTTTGACAAGATGGAAGCAAAGTGTCATTTTTTTGTCTAATCTTGCTTATGAAAGCGCAAGAAAGTGCAGTTGGAGTGATATCGTGCATGAAGAATGATAATGAATGGGTTGTTCGCTGGTTTACCGATGTTTGGAGTAGGGCGGATGGCTGTTTGCTCGCAGAATATGCGACTGATCCTTTTAATTTTCACCTGCCCGGAGGCCGGGTTTTAAGCCTTAGCCATGTAGAGTACCTGAATTTTATTACTATCTGGTGCCAGCGATTTAAGAACGTCAATTTTATTATCAAAGATGTGATAAATGACGGCGAGAAGACGGTTGCTCTCTATCAATGCAGCGCCACCTATAACGGTGGTTGGGCAAGAATTCCGGCAAAAAAGCAGCATGTAGCGATGACTGGCATGGTGTTTTTTAAGCGAGAAAATGGAAAGATTACCGATTGTTGGCTGGAAGATAGCAGCTTTGATTTATACCAGCAGCTAACTCGTTATCTCGAGTAGTGTTGCATCTGAGGTTTACATGCCGATAAAAAAAGCGGCATCCGAAGATGCCGCTTTGATGTGATTTCAGCAATATGCCTTTTTGTATAACTACACGTTTAGGCAGTTTGAGCGCTTCGAGCGTGAGAAAGCTTTAGTTGCTCAAAGAACTGCTTAGTCTCTGTAACTATTACTTCCCGCAGTAGGATCAAGCCTATCAGGTTAGGAACAGCCATTAACCCATTGACGATGTCTGCAATCAGCCAGATCATATCCAGCTTTAGGAAAGCTCCGCCTGCCACAAGAACCAGGAAGAACAGCTTATATGGAAGGATCGCCTTTACACCAAATAGGTAGGTAACACAGCGTTCGCCATAATAGTTCCAGCCAAGAATCGTCGTGAAAGCGAAGAACATAAGCCCCACAGACACCATTAACGGTCCCCCCCAGTAAGCTGAGTCCAGACCACTTGCAAATGCAAATGTCGTCATTTCAGCGCCGGCATATTCACTTTGCCATGCTCCGGTAACAACCAGTGTCAGTCCCGTCATGGTACAAATGATAATGGTATCGAAGAATGTCCCTGTCATTGAAGTCAGGCCCTGTTTTACACAAGAGTCTGTCTTGGCTGCAGCGGCCGCCATAGGCGCGCTACCCAGGCCCGATTCATTCGAGAACACGCCGCGGGCAATACCTGACTGGATAGCCAGCATAATACCAGCACCGAAAAAACCACCAGCTGCAGCATGGCCGGTAAAGGCTGAGGTGATCACTAGCTCGACAGCAGCAGGCAGTGCTTCGGCCTGTGAGGTCAGCACGGTGAGACAGGCCAAAATATAGAAGCCAGCCATGATAGGCACCACTTTACTGGCCACGCTTGCGATAGACTTAATGCCCCCGAGGGTCACTGTTGCCACTAACACGGTAAGAATAATGACGGTTAGTTCTCGTGGTGCTTCAAACGACAGGTAGGCAGCATCGACAATCGCGTTGGCCTGCGGGAAAGTACCAATACCGAAGCAGGCAACACCAAGAGCAAAGATAGCAAAGAGTTTTGCCAACAACTTGCTTCCGACACCTTTTTCCAGGTAGTACATTGGGCCGCCAATCATCTGACCGTTTGAGTCAGTTTCACGGTATTTGACCGCTAACAGGCATTCGCCGTACTTGGTTGCCATGCCAAACAGAGCTGCCAGCCACATCCAGAATAGAGCTCCCGGACCGCCGAGCTTAATAGCAGTAGCGACACCGACAATGTTACCGGTACCGATAGTGGCCGAAAGGGCGGTACAAAGCGCGGCAAAACTGGAAACATCTCCGTTGCCGTTGCTATTTTTCTTGTTTGAGAACACATAGCTCAGCGCTAGCGGTAAGTGACGAATTTGGATAAACCCAAGGCGAATGGTCAGGTAAAGACCAGTACCAACCAGCAGGATCAGTAAGGGTGGGCCCCAAACAAAGTTATCAATAGTTTGTAGTAAATTGTGTAGTGGATTCATTATTCTCCCCCCCTTAAACATCAAAGGAAGAGATAAAAAACAACAGAAAGGTGGTGTTACAGAAAAGCTGGTTACAGATTTTTTCTGAGCTGTTGATCTTATCTCCTCTGTCCTTTTGCCTGAGAGTTTCACTCACCCGTTTCTGCCTGAGGCAGAGAGGGGGAAGTTTGCTCCTTCGGCGTCCGATTTAACGGATCTCTCCAGAGGCTCCTCCAACAACAGTCCATACCATAATGCCAATTCAAGGAACTGACATTGCGGTGCCTGAAAGATTTACAACTCAATAACTGAAAGATTCTGGTTAGTTGAACTGCTTACTTCTTCGGCGGGCGGATACAATCACGTATCTTGCCACTCTCCTGCTGTCTTCATCGGAACTCATTTTCGAACGACATACTAAATGATAAAAATGTGATTGTCTGCAAAAAAATCACACAAAAAAGATAAAATTTTACATAGAAATTAGGGAGTGACAGTTAGTTGACTAATGAGTGACGCCATAATCGCATTACTTCCCGCTCTCATTTTGGCCCAAGAGAAGGCTAAAATGTTGCAGTGTTATTTTTTTATGCTCATCTACACTATTTTGTAGGCAGCTGAAGACGAAGGAAATATAGAATAAATTGAAATTAAAAAATTATTTTAATTCCTAGAGGTAATATTAGAAAACTGTTTTCACCCATATTTCTCTACTAACCCATTGATGTAACTAAGCTAGCATAGAATTTGAAAGTTATTGCTTAAATTTGAAACAAAAGCGGTGTGCTGGATTTATTTAGGTTTCTGAACGTTAATTATTCATAGCAAGTCAAATTTTTGACGTCGCTTTCATAACAATTCTTATAAAGGCTTATGCATTCATCGACAAGGAGTGTTTCACCACATCATACAGAGTTTTTGTATGTACTTATGACACTATTAGTAAGGTGAATTTGTGATTTGGGTTAGTTGTAGTCATTATGACAAAATGGCAGAAGCCAGAGAAAATCTTAAGTTATCACATAGCGTCGTTGATGTTTCGCCTTTTGAGTTACTTTCGACAATGACTGGACAGGAATTAATTTTCCTCGAAGTTGTTGATTCATCATCGGAAGGTTTTGAGTTATTGCGATCTATCAAAAGTCGTTTTCCGCTAGCAAAGGTTGTTGTTGTGTATCACAGCCTAGATGCTAATTTGGCGCTGAATGTACTTCGGGGCCGGTGGGGAAGATGTGATTGAAGCCAGTGCAACGAGGCAAGAGCTCGATGAGTGCTTTAGTCGTTTGCATACCCACCATGTGGAGAGTGATGTAGATACAGGGTTTGAGCATCGTGAGCTTTCGATCAGACCGGCATTGAAGATTATTGATGAAAATATTAGTGCGCCACTCCGCGAAGAAGATCTTGCGAATGCCTGTCATTACTCGCCGACGTATTTTTCTCGATTGTTCCATAGCATAATGGGAGTCACACTAAAGCAGTATATCATTAAGAAACGGCTTGATTTAGCCTGCGGGTTACTGAGCTCAGATAGGGAAAAAATATCTCAGGTTGCTAATTCGGCTGGTTTTAAAGACGTGTCTTATTTCTCTCGTGTATTTAAGAAGCATATGGGGGGGTGCTCGCCGGGAGAATTTAGAATGAGAAAGCATAATCTAAACACCTGAAGAGTTTGAGTAGAGAATTATATTTCTGTTTTTAATCAAATTTGTGTACTAGAGGCATCAAGTTAACAGAAATCTGCCGATAACAATTACATACGGTTCGCATGCCTGTATATTATTCGTTCACATTAATGCAGTTAGGCTATATTGATTGCATATGGTTCAAGATAAGCGGCACACTGGTCATGACGTGCGCGGTATAGCGCAGACAATAAGTAGTTAACGGCATCTGCAGATAGAATGACATCTTTTCACGATATTTTAGGTACAGATAAAAACACTTCAGGCGCAGATATAAAGCGTCGCTATAAGTTACTATCTAGTCGGCTTCATCCCGACAAAGGCGGCTCAAAAGCGGTAATGCAATTGCTTGTTCAAGCTTATGACAAGATAGGTCAGGGCAAGGGGGCATGAAGAAGCAGTTCGTACGGTCTATTCCAAAAATGCTACATCAGAAAGCGACAAGCTGAAATTACAACAGCTTGAGCGTGATTGTCAGGCCCTCAAGCGTGCTAACGAAGAACTTGATCGACAGTTTAAGCTTGAACAACAGAAAAACAGGTTATTAGCCGAGGAAAGCGAGCGTTACATGGGCGCCTCGGAGGATGAGCTGAAATGGTTACGTCGCGAGAATCGACGATTGACTAAACAGCTTGATGAAGCACGTTGGAAACTGAGCGATACCAATCGAACCGTAACCGCTGTACCTGATAGGGAAGATGTATCTTCACCATTGGGGTGAGATATCTCCCAAGGTCATCAGCCAAATAAAAGCGATCGGTGGAATTAATCTACGTCGTATTGGTTTGATGCTAATGGTGCCGCTGCTTATTGCTGGTTTGCTATTTACTTTAGGCCGAGGGCCTTGGCTTGCTATCTTGGCGTTGTTTGACGAGCCACTGCCGGAACCAGAGGTTAGGGTCACTATTTTAAATAGCCACCCGGACGATAGCCTCCAATCGCTAGACCAACCTGCCGTGCTGACGGTGAGTGCTGCTCCCCGATAAGCCTGAGCCCGTCCAGCGTATCCTGCTAGAGCGAACAGTCGGTGTATGGCAGCTACGATATTTTGAAGACAAGAACCATCCTTACATTGCTGTACGCAGTGAGAAGGGGTCCTATATTGTTAAAGGTTGCGATACAAAATTTCAGTACTACCGTAATTCAAATCTTCGCTCGGGGGGCGACTGGCAGCAAATCTGATTTTCGATCGCAAGGAGCGCCATTTTCTCGTTTACAATATTCCCTACGGCAATGGTTCATTTGCCGGTAACTGGGCAGAGAGCAAGAGCTTACTGATTAACAGGGAGTATTTCCCGAACGAAGGGTTTGCTGATGCATACCAACGCTTAGAGCAGATTTGTACGTTTTAATAAAAAAGGCACAATATTGTGCCTTTTTTATTTGCTTGATTTGGTTATAGGGCGCCTAGGAAGCCTTCAATTTTCGCTTTGTGTTCGGCAACCGTTGCTTCGCTTGGTTGCTGGTTGTGTTTGTGAGTGAAGTAAACCAGTAACGCCATCTGAGCCGTCAGGCGGTTCTCTGCTTCGTCAAAGATAACTGAATTTGAAGACTCCATGACTTCTCGGGTGCATTCGCGCTGATCATTGGCTGGCAGGCAGTGCATGAAGACTGCGTTTGGGCCGGCTTTATCCATCATTTCTTGCGTAACGACGTACTCAGGAATAAAGGTTGATAGACGGATTTCCTTCTCGTCTTCCTGGCCGAACCAATAGAAGCTGTCGGCAACGATGATGTCACAACCCCGCAACGTCATCGGTATTGTCGGTGATCACTAGTTTGCCACCCGATGTTTCGCAGTTATCAAGGGCGATGTCGACCCATTTTTGAGGTGCTTTGAAACGCTCAGGGCAGATGTGCTTGAAAGTCATCCCAAATTTAGTGCAGGCAAACATTAGCGAAGAAGCTACGTTGGTTGCATCACCGACAAAGGCAACAGTAAGATCACTCAATGATTTTCCTTCTGGTAGGTGCTCAATCATTGTGAATAAATCGGCCATGATTTGTGTCGGGTGCAGCCAGTCACAAAGGCCATTGATCACCGGGATACTGGCTTGTTCGGCAAGACCCGCAACTGTGCTGTGGTCATCAACGCGTGCCATGATCACATCAACCATTCGCGACATAACCCGCGCAGTATCTTCAAGAGATTCTTTGCTACCGAGATGAATATCTTTCGGAGACAGAAACAGAGCATGTCCGCCGAGCAGGGTCGCAGCAGTTTCAAACGATACACGGGTACGTGTAGATGGTTGTTCGAAAATCATGGCGACTGATTTGCCTTTGAATAGCTGCGGTAATGCATTGTCACGACGAGCTTGCTTGAGCATCGCCATTAACTCAAGAATGTCGCTTAATTCTTTCTTTGTGAAATCTTGAGTTTTTAGGAAATGGCGTAGACCCTCTTTATTGAGGTTAGTCGCACTTGATGATGGTAGTTTCATAATAAATCCCTTCTCAGCTATTTATTGAAAGTAGAATTACAAAATAATGAATTGAGATGTTGTCTGTTGTGTTGATAGGCTAATTATTACGAAAGTCTGTGGATTAATCTGAAACTAGAATCACTAATCGATAAGTGATGGCGATAGGGTAGAAAAGAAGGGATGTAATTCACAAATAAACTAATGAGTGAGTTTACTATTTCGATATTTGATTTTAATAATAGAAGAGAGTGTTTTAGGCACATTTCTTAAGGTGTATTTATTTGTAGAAAAGGCAAAAGCCTCATCAAAATATTGATGAGGCATAAGTTAACAGCATGTTTATTCTAAACAATTTCGTGGTAATGTTGTCTCGGTAATATTTTAGGGAGGTAAACGCCAAGATATGCTTCTGTTACAATAATCGCTTCTCTTGCCATTTCTGTCGGGATTTTACCGTTTTCTCGATAATTCATGGAATAGACTTTATCGGCGACTTGTAGGGCAATTGCAAAAATATTTACGTCTTTGGGCAATTCGGGCAGGATGAAATACTGCCGGTAGATGTGCTCTACATATTCTGCCAGCAACAGGTCGTTCTGGGCATCGGCATGGCGAATAGAAGCATAAGTATGTTGTCCCAGCAAAATGCGCTGTACCAAGGGATTATTACTGTAATAATTGACAAATCCTTGCTCGATCATTCGGTTGATATCCGTCCAATGGTGAATATCCTCTGGCACGATAGCGTCTTGAAGAACAGATTTAAAATCGTCGAAGATGTCTTCCATCAGCCGGTACATAAGAGCTTCGATGTTTGGATAGTGATGATAGACAGTGGAAGCTGCAATGGCAGCCTCCTTGGCAACATCGTAAATGGAGATACTGTTGAGATCTCGTTGTGACACAAGGCTCGTTGCTGCGTTGTGGATCCGTTCGAGACGCTGTTCCGTCGATTCTTTCTTCATCTTATCTCCCTGGCTGATCTCGACAACACTGACATCATACAATGGTTTTTCACTCGGCGTCCCTCGGTCAACACAAACAAATGCTTTCTGTTACGTGAATAGATTAGCTCGGCCCGTCTGCATAAATCTATCGTTTTAACGTATAAGCAATGTTTGATCAGAATCAATTTTATTAATCATCGAATCATTCACGTTCTTTTTTATCATCGCTGTCACGGCTTAGGCCGGATTTCTTCCTTCCTTTTCGATAAGTGATTCTCATAACGAAATAGTTGATCAGGGTTTGATTAGATAATAACCAGCAAGACATCAATAAATGAACCCGAAATATATTCATATGGAGAGATGTTATGGAAAGTCAAACGTCTACGGGAAAAATGGGAGTCGGTAGTCTAGCCCTATTTAGCCTTTGCGCCGTTATTGTCGTTGACACGTTAACGGCCTCTGCGTCAATTGGCGTAAGTGCGATTGGTTGGTGGCTGGTAACACTAATAGTTTTTGTTATTCCTTACGGGTTAATTACCTCGGAATTAAGTACGGCCTACCCTGGGGAAGGCGGTATTTATGATTGGGTGAAACAAGCGTTTGGATATAAGTGGGCAGTGAGGACAACATGGTTTTATTGGATAAATGTTGGGCTGTGGATGCCTGCCGTTTATATAATGTTTGCCGGAATGTTTGCCGAACTATTTTTCCCAGACCTATCTTTGTTTTGGCAAATAGTCATTTGTATCGTACTAACATGGCTAACAGTTTGGATATGCAATGTCTCTGTCGATGTAGGCGTATGGATCATTAATGCCGGGGCAATATTAAAAATCACCGTCATTAGTGTGCTCGGTTTTGGTGGTTTTATTTATGCGGCAAAACATGGTGTTGCCAACGAATTCAGTTTATCGGCCATGATGCCAAGTCTTGATACTGGGGGGTAGCCTTCCTGCCTGCGTTGGTTTTTAACCTGATGGGTTTTGAGTTGGTCGGAACCATGACCAAAGAGATGAAAGATGTTCGTGATATGCCCAAGTCCGTTTTCCTCGCGGCCGGGATCACTGCATTCCTTTATATCTTCGGTACGGTAGGGATTTTGATGGCACTGCCTGTTGAGGATATCGGGTTGGTTGCTGGCATCATAGATACACTGCGTAAGTTGTTTGGTGAAGGGGGCCTTCGGGCAGTTCATGGTTAATGCCATCGGGGGTTATGGCTTTGCTAACCTTTATCGGCAATATGGTGACCTGGACGATGGGGGGCAAGCCGAGCAGCTGCAGAGGCGGCAGGCGAAGGTGAGTTGCCTGAAATGGTCGCGAAGCTGTCGGATAAACACCAGACCCCAGTAGGTGCCAACAATATTACCGGTGCCCTTTCTACCGTGGTGATTTTGGCCTACGCCGCATTTGCCCAAAACAGCGATGAGCTTTTCTGGTCCGTATTCGCTTTCTCAAGCTGTATTTTCTTGTTGCCGTATCTGTTTATGTTCCCGTCTTACATGAAGCTACGTCTTAGCGACGGTAATCGTGAGCGACCTTTTAAAGTGCCGGGCAACATGGGGTGTGCAGTGGGGGGGCTGAGCATTGTTTGCTTCTTGGTGATTGCCCAGGCGGTGGTTCTGTTTATCTTCCCTGATTTGCTCACTCTCAGTGTTGACTGGGCTTACAGCGCGCCGGTCTTTATCGGGGTGATCCTTACTATTGCAATCGGTGAGTACCTTCTCAAGCAAGCGGTGAAGAAAAAAGCACAACAATCCGAAGAGCAATTACAGCAGCAAAACGCTTAGCAGTTAAACATGATGGAAATGAGGTGGCTAAAATGAGTAAACAACTAACGACCACACCGAAGCAAGATGGATTCCGTATGCCCGGCGAGCATGAGCCGCAGGCCGGAGTTTGGATGGCATGGCCTGAGCGTACTGATAACTGGCGTTTTGGTGGCAAACCGGCGCAGGCAACGTTTGTGAGTGTAGCCAAAGCAGTGGCAGAAACAACTCCTGTGACTATGGTAGTAAGCGCCGCGCAATTCGAGAATGCCCGTACGATGCTGCCAAGCTACATCCAGCTGCTTGAAATGAGCACTGATGACTCTTGGATGCGTGATATCGGGCCTTCGTATGTTGTGAATGACCAAGGTGAACGTCGAGGAGTAGATTGGCATTTCAATGCGTGGGGGGGAGGGCTTGTTGATGGCCTTTACTTCCCATGGGACAAAGATGATGCAGTGGCACGTAAAGTCTGTGAAGCGCTCGGGGGGGATGCGAGCTATCGGGCACCGATTGTTCTTGAGGGTGGCTCAATCCACGTGGATGGAGAGGGCACACTCTATACCACCGAGGAATGCTTGCTACATCCGAGTAGGAATCCGGACTTATCACGTGAACAGATAGAGCAGGTGCTAAAAGATTATTTGGCTGTGGAAAAGGTCATCTGGATCCCACAAGGCCTCTACAATGATGAAACCAATGGTCATGTCGACAATCTTATCCATGTCGTTTGTCCGGGTGAAATAGCGCTAACTTGGTGCGATGACGAAGATGACCCTCAATACGCTATATCGCGTATGGCACTAGATGTGTTGCAGACAGAGACCGATGCCAAGGGGCGCCAGCTTAAGGTACATAAACTCCCCAATGCCGGGTCCTTTATATATTTCCGGTGACGAGGCTTCTGGTGTCGATGCTTCCGAGGGAATGGAGAGGGTGCCCCCGGTGAACGGCTTGCGGGCTCTTATGCCAATTATTTAATCTCAAACTGCCATATCATCTATCCATTGCTGGATCCAAAATATGATGATGATGTGGCGGCTTTGCTGTCTGAATGGTATCCGGGCTATAAAGTCTCTGGGGTTGATGCCAGAGAAATTCTTCTCGGAGGCGGTAACATCCACTGTATAACCCAGCAGATCCCGCGGGTGTAATCACGACAGATATGGCAAAGCCTCTCAGTTTAGTGTTCGTTGAGAACACGTTGAGAGGCTTTGTTTATCTGGATTAAAATCGGTTCTTAGGCTTCCGCTAGCCTCCCGTCAGCGAGAGGCTTTTTAAGTACTGCAATCCGGTATGCTGCCGGAACAAAATAGAAAGAGACGATTGTTGTCAGTAACGTACCGCCTGCAATGGCTACCGCAAATGGTGGCCAGAATCCACCGCCAGCCAAGATCAACGGCATAAAGCCACCGATAGTGGTTATGGTGGTAGAGGTGATATGTCTGGTACAACTCATTACTGCTACAAGAATGGCATCGGTGTCGCCATGTAGTGCTTTCGGACTGGCTTTGAGTTCAGCAAGTATCACAATTGCCGCATTGATAGCCAATCCGACTAAACCGAGCAGACCAATAATCACGGTAAAGCCAAACGGATAACCAAATACCCATACCGATAGTATACCCAATCCGGCAGCTAACAGGCCGACGGAGAAAATGATCAGGCTAAGACGGAACGAGTTAAATGAGATCACTACGACCATTACTAGCAAAGC
>LLEM01000079.1_pt1 | contig 22188 bp, 25 predicted proteins | sample 595841 | NCBI WGS metagenome assembly LLEM01 (sample SAMN02919313, study PRJNA255460) | bioreactor metagenome | biome: chemostat; feature: culture 2012_10.2; material: sediment; isolation source: day64 10degC chemostat 2012 inoculated with Wadden Sea sediment taken from... | place: Germany: Bremen ...
TTTTCCATTTCGGCTGATGTAGTGTCTGTCATCAAACAGCATATCTTCAATTTGGTGTGGGGGGGGTTGTCTAGACGCTTGTAGGCGAGGAATAACAGAGGCCGCTGCTCTATCAGGATCCTGCTGGCGATACGGGGGCAAATCGAGTCGAGAAACTCCTCGTAGTCTTTTAGTCTGATCCCTACCCAGGGTATAGGTTGATGCCAGCCCTGATAAGAAACTGTGCCCGGACCAATCTCTGAAATATTTTTCCAGCGGGCCAGCCAACCGCCACTCGGGCTATGAAACTGAATATGCATAAAGGTAAGGGTAAAAGATAGCGCAGGCTCCTGCGCCTGTTTAATCGCAATGATCAGCAAGGTGAATGCGGCCAGCAATAATATTGCTACCGCCGCAGATTTAACTGCCGGGAAGAGGAAAACTGCCAGTCCAAGTGCAATAAATGCAACCAGGCTGAATATCAGCAGGAAGCTTCCCGGTTTTGATGCCAGTGGCTTAATATAGCGTGTTTCCAAGCTGTTCTCCTTCGTGAGCGCTTCTGTTAATTATGGCTGATCCTGAAGCGGTATATCATTGTGCCTGTTAATGCATATTGCTTTATGTCTTTTAGCTGAAGTCGCCATAATTGGACCTATTTGTTGAAAATACCCTCTTAGTTATTGGTTATTGCTTGATATTAGATACATTTTTAAGCAGTGAACAATTGTTAGAAATGAGAACCTTGCGCCCATTTTGGAGTAAAATCATGTTTTGTTGCGGGGTTAAATGACCGTTTGCTGGCATTTCTCTAACATACTTGGTATAACACGCGCTTACTTTTTCCCGCTGGAAATACCAAGCTCAGTAATTGTCTGACTGGTATATGGTGGTGACTGAAAGTAGTGCAACGGAGTAGGAAATTTAATGAGAATCTCTCACAAACGTAAAGTTCAGCTTAAGCTGCAAAAGCGCGTAATAGCAACTGTAGCAGTAGCAAAACCAGCAGCGAAAGATGCTGTGAAAAAAGCACCAACTGCAGAAACAGTAAAAGCTGCCCCAGCGGCAAAACCTGTTGAAGAGCAAAAGCCAGTTGAAGCCGTAGCACCAGTTGCGGCTCAAGTGTCTTTGACTCCAAAACAGCAGGCAGTGCTAGATATTGTTGTTAAGAACATTGAAGGTCTCAACCCTAAGGGTATTGGCCTTCAAGCTGGCCAGGAAGATGCGAAAGCAGCTTCATGGGCAACAGGTGCGCTGAAAAAACTGGCTGAAGAAGGCCTGGTTGAGCGCATCCAATTGGCAGGTAACAAAGTACTTTATAAAGCGCTTTAACCCTTGCTGAGCCCGCTCCTGTCATAGCAGGAGCGGGTGTCCTTTCGATTTCTCCCACTAAACTGTCTTTTTTCTAAGACCTAAGACCTGTTCTTTTTCTAATACATTGTTAGTTCCGATCTTTCTTGATATTTATATCGCTTGTTGTCTCTTCCATAATGGCTTACCACGCGAGTTCTACTTGCACTTGATTTTATTGGTAAATTTACTTTGCCGCTGTCGATATTCCGGAGCTCTGCTATAACTTAGATATAACGGAGTAAACTTTTCAGGGAAATAGATACTCGGAGGCGATTTTTTATGACAATGATAAGTGCTAGAGAGTTTTCTGACTGGCTCCGCAATCGCTTTGCTGATGAAGATCAAGGCGTATGTTTAACACGAGAAGATATTAATCAGCTAACTGGCAGACAGAGTTTCTCTCTGGGATTTGTTCATGATATTCATTACGAGCTGATGCAGCATGGAATGGCTTTTGTTACTGATACTTCAAGAGAAACCTTCTATTTGGTACCTGTTTCTAACAAGCCTTGGCGAGAGCAGTTAGAACACCAATATGAGAGGGAGCTTTTTTGCAATGTCTTACCCCCCCTCGATAAATCTGGCTGAAGAAATAATGCGACTTAGGGAGAAAACGAAAGATAAAGGCGAGTAGGCCTCAAATTCATGGGTTACCAGTGATTAATTAAATTTAAGACAAGTGTGTTTGAAAGGTTATACAGCTACAGAAAAGGGCGCTGAGAGCGCCCTTTTTGTGTTTATAATACGGTTCTGTTTATAGAACCTCAGCAATGCCCTTGCATAGCGGAGGCATATTGGATTTTGTCATACCTGCAACGCTAATACGTCCTGAACCAACGATATAGATACCGAACTCTTCTTTCAGGCGGTTAACTTGCTCTTTGTTAAGACCAGAGAAAGAGAACATACCGTTCTGGCGCTCAATGAAGCTGAAGTCAGCATCAACGCCCAGATCTTTGAGGGTTTGCACAAACAGCGTGCGCATTTCCTGAATGCGGTCACGCATGTCAGCGACTTCTTGTTCCCACTCAGCGCGAAGGCTGGCATCGTTTAGGATCTCTGTAACGATTGCTGCGCCGTGCGCAGGTGGGTTTGAGTAAATGACGCGGGCAATGCTCTTCACTTGGCTGAAGGCCGTTACTGCCAGCTCAGCGTTTTCCGCAACGAGTGTAAAGGCACCTACGCGCTCGTTATACAGGCCGAAGTTTTTGGAGAATGAACTAGCAATTAGCAGTTCTTTGCACTGAGCTGCAAAAATGCGCAGACCTTGTGCATCTTCCTCAACGCCTTTGGCAAAACCTTGGTAGGCAAAGTCGAACATTGGTAGCAGTTGTTTCTCAACACACAGCTCAGCCAGTTTTTGCCACTGCGCTGCATCTGGGTCGATACCTGTTGGGTTATGACAGCAACCATGAAGTAAGACGATATCACCAGGAGCTGCCTTAGCTAGGTCAACCAGCGCCGCATCAAAGTCCATATTTTTGGTTTCTGCGTTGTAGTAAGCGTATTGTGCGGTTTCCAAACCAGCGGCCTTAAATACACCCATGTGGTTTGCCCATGTAGGGTTGCTGATCCACACTTTCACATCGCCAAGCTGGCGCTTGATAAATTCGGCAGCAACACGCAGAGCACCCGTTCCACCAGGAGCCTGAGCGGTTTGCGCGCGTTTGTCTGAAATAATTGATGCATCGGCACCAAAAAGTAACTGCTGAACAGCTAAACCATACTCTGCTGTACCTGGAATACTCAGGTAAGATTTAGTTGTCTCTTTTTCCAGTAAAATGGCTTCTGCTTTTTTTACCGTTGCCAGAACAGGGGTATTGCCAGACTCGTCTTTATAGATACCAACGCCTAGGTTAATTTTTTCCGGGCGGGTGTCTTTTTTGAACTCTTCAGTCAGGCCTAAAATTGGGTCGGCAGGTGCAGCAGTAATTTTCTCAAACATTGTGGTCATCCATGCTGATAAAAACAAACGGTCATAACCCCTAGTTATACCCTTTGTAAGCAGCTATTGACAACAAAATGCAACAATTTCATGAAAGATTTTTTCAAAGTCACTCATATTTACAGTTTTTGCTTACCTTTCAGCAGATTTCAATATTTGTCAGCAATTTCATTTGCAATAAAATTACGACAATAAGCCACGAACTAAGGCGTAATATTGCACAATTTGGCTGTTTTTTCGTTTTTCAAACATAAAAAAATGTAATTTTACAAGATTGTGCGATTTTTGAATTTGTTGATGTGAAACCGATCACAGATGGTAGGGGTGAGCTTCAAATAGGATTGTTCCCCCGATAGAAACGGTCAAATATGATGAATCTGGTCTGTTTATGATCCAAAAGGTTATAAAAAGCCTGCTTTAATTACACTTCGGCGGTAAACATGCCAAATCATAGTTATTACATTGTTCATCATATTCGGTTGAGAGTTGGGAAGTTGCCACTGTAGCTGCAAAATTTCAGGCTGCTGCGGTATATATTGGGGGATAGATTATGGAAAAGCCACGCCTTTCGTTTTGGCAAATATGGAATATGAGTTTCGGTTTCATGGGAATTCAATTTGGCTTTGGTCTACAGAATGCCAATGTCAGTCGAATTTTTGAAACCTTGGGAGCAAGTATTGATCAAATCCCTATTTTATGGATTGCAGCGCCTCTTACGGGTTTACTGGTACAACCGATTATCGGTTATTTCAGTGATCGCACCTGGACAGGATTAGGCGCCGCCGTCCTTACTTTTTGTTTGGTGCGATTTCATCATCGCTCGCTTTGGTTGTTATGCCTTATTCTCCGTATTTATGGGTGGCTGCGGGGATGTTGTGGATCCTGGATGCATCGATAAACATTTCGATGGAGCCTTTTCGCGCGCTTGTGGCCGATAACTTGCCTTCTGAACAGCGCACCCAGGGCTTTGCGGTACAAACCTTTTTTATCGGCGTAGGGTCGGTTGTGGCCTCCGCAATGCCTTACCTGCTTAGCAACGTGTTTGGCGTGGTTAATACAGCGCCTGCCGGAGAGGTTCCGCCGTCGGTAAAAATATCCTTTATCTGCGGCGCCGTTGTTTTCATCGCCTCTATCCTATGGACAGTGAGCCGTACTAAGGAGTACTCCCCCCCCAAGAGCTGGCTAAGTTTAATAATGAGCAGTTTGAACCAGAAGAAAAAGCCAGCTTGAAAGAGATTATTACCGACATTAAAGCGATGCCAAAGACAATGGTTCAGCTTGCCGTCGTCCAGTTCTTCTCTTGGTTTGCGTTATTTGCAATGTGGATTTATACCACCTCTGCTGTTACATCGCATATATTTGGTGCCACTGACACCAGCTCTGCAGTATATAACGAGGGGGGGCTGACTGGGTTGGGTTGTGCTTTGCTGCCTATAACGGCATTTCGGCACTGGCGGCATTTGCATTGCCTTGGCTTGCCCAGCGCACCAGTCGTAAGTTTGTTCATAGTCTGAGCCTGATCATCGGTGGCCTGAGTCTAGCCTCAATCTCGCTGATTGAAACACCGTCGATGCTGATGTTCAATATGGTGGGGGGGATCGGTTTGGCCTGGGCCAGTATATTGTGTATGCCTTATGCTATTTTGGCCGGTGCTCTGCCCGCCAAGAAAATGGGGTTCTATATGGGCGTCTTCAACTTCTTTATCGTGTTGCCGCAAATTCTTGCAGCCGGTGTGCTTGGCTTTTTCACCCGCTGGGCTTTCGGTGGCAATACCATGATGGCGATAGTGCTTGGCGGTCTATCAATGGTGTTTGCCGGGCTGATGGTGTTTGTGGTCAAAGATGAAGATGAGCCGAATATAGCTAAACCTGAACGCAGTGAAGGTAGAGCAAAGCCTGTATCAGCATAAGTGATTCGTTATGTAACCCTGTCATGAAGCCGTCCACTGGGCGGCTTTTTGCTGGCAGTAATAACTGTATGTTTAGCTGATCTCGGCTTGGAGCCAATTCTACCTGGGGGGGCATTATCGAGAATAAGTCTATGGCATAAAATAAAATCTGTTAGAGTAGCTGCGAATTGAACAGCCGTTACACTAACGTCTGCCGTTTTTATTAGGACATATTTGTGGTCAATAACGATATCTTACGCCGCCTTCGCTATACCTTTGATTTCAGTGATTCGGCAATGATCGACATCTTTCAGGCAGCCGAGCATGAGGTCACGCGAGAGCAGGTGAGCGATTGGTTGAAGAAAGAAGATGATACGGCATTTAAGAAATGCAGTGATACTGAATTGGCCATTTTTCTTAACGGTCTGATCAATGTCAAACGTGGTAAAAAGGAAGGACCGCAACCTGAACCAGAACAGCGTCTGACCAATAATATGATTTTCATGAAGTTGAGAATTGCATTGAACTTAAAAGCTGAAGATGTTCTGGATATTATGGAGTCAGTCAATTTCGGTATGAGTAAGCATGAGCTAAGTGCTTTCTTCCGTAAGCCAGAAAACAAACACTACCGTGAGTGCAAGGATCAGATCCTGCGTAATTTCTTGTTGGGTGTGCAGCAGCAACATCGACCGGATGCTCAGGAAAGCGTTGAGTAATATCAGTTAATATTGCAGTAATGATGATATTTAAAAGCGCCTTAAGGCGCTTTTTTCATGGGTGAGGATTGGCATTAGCCACGTTTCTTCATTTGAATGTAGAGGTTTTCTACTTTGGTCCGAGCCCACTCTGTTTTACGCAGAAACTTCAGGCTGGATTTGATACTCGGGTTATCGGTAAAGCAGCGAATGTTAATTCGACTACCGAGCTCTTCCCAGCCATAGTAGTCAACAAGTTCTGTGAGCAGTTTTTCCAGGGTAATACCGTGTAGCGGGTTGTTAGCTTGGGTCATAGGGTTACCAGTAGGGTAGGCAAACAAAAAGGCTACCCGAGGGCAGCCTTTTCTATTCAGGATAACTTCTAATTAGAAGTTAGCAGAACGTGGAGCACGAGGGAACGGAATTACGTCACGGATGTTTGCCATACCAGTTACGTAAGTTACCAGACGCTCGAAGCCTAGACCGAAACCTGAATGTGGAACCGTACCGTAGCGACGTAGATCGCGGTACCAGTCTAGATGAGTTGGGTCGATGCCCATTTCGTCAATGCGCTTGTCCAGAAGCTCTAGACGCTCTTCACGCTGAGAACCGCCAATGATTTCACCGATACCCGGTGCAAGAACGTCCATTGCAGCAACTGTCTTGCCATCGTCGTTCATACGCATGTAGAACGCTTTGATGTCTTTCGGGTAATTCTTAACAACAACCGGTGCCTTGAAGTGTTCTTCAGCAAGGTAGCGTTCGTGCTCAGAAGACATGTCGATGCCCCACTCAACATCGAATTCAAAGTCGCGACCAGAATCTTTCAGGATCTGGATTGCGTCTGTGTAGTCAACCTGTGCGAAGTCAGAATCAACAAACTGCTCTAGACGTGTAATTGCTTCTTTGTTGATACGCTGTGCAAAGAACTCAAGATCGTCACGACGCTCTTCAAGAACCGCTTTGAACACGTACTTCAACATGTCTTCGGCCAGTTTTGCTACATCGTCAAGCTCTGCGAAAGCAACTTCCGGCTCAACCATCCAGAACTCCGCAAGGTGGCGGCTGGTGTTTGAGTTTTCAGCACGGAATGTCGGGCCGAATGTGTACACTTTGCTCAGAGCACAAGCATACGTTTCAGCATTCAGCTGACCAGATACTGTCAGGAATGTCTCTTTACCGAAGAAGTCTTTATCAAAGTCAACTTCGCCAGCATCAGTCATCGGTGTGTTCACCAAATCAAGAGTCGATACGCGGAACATCTCACCGGCACCTTCACAGTCCGAAGCTGTGATCAGTGGCGCTGACATCCAGAAGTAGCCTTGCTCGTGATAGAAGCGGTGAATTGCCTGAGACAGGCAGTTACGAACACGTGCTACCGCACCAATAACATTGGTACGTGGCGCAGGTGAGCAACTTCACGAAGATACTCGATAGAATGGCGAGTTTTTGCCATTGGATATGTGTCAGCATCCTCAACCCAACCAACAACTTTAACGTTTGTTGCCGCTAGCTCGAAATCCTGACCTTTCGCTGGTGATTCAACAATCTTACCTGTGACCTCAACAGAGCAACCAGTTGTCAGTTTAAGTACTTCTTCCTGGTAATTATTTAACTCATTAGGGACCACGGCCTGAATCGGGTCGAAACAAGAGCCGTCATAAATGGCAAGAAAAGAGATCCCAGCTTTGGAATCACGACGTGAACGGATCCAGCCACGAACAGTGACTTCAGAGTCTACTGCCAGCTTTCCGCTTAGTACGTCTGTTACAGGCGCGTAAGTCATGTTTAAATTATTCTCCGTTAAGGCACTTTATTAATCTGTGCTTAAAGATACAGTCCGAAAGAGCAATATTACCTGTCTTACGTCAAGCATCAAGCATTGTTATCACTTGAAAGGGTAAATTGATGAAGTAATTGCTCTAGTTGTTCGGCTAACTGCTCAAGATTTACACTAATCTCACGAGATTGTAGTGCATGGGTGGAGGTATCGTCTGCATGACTGGTGATGGTTTCGACTTTTGTTCTAATAGAATCGGCCACATGGGCCTGAGTAGAGCTTTGTTGCTGAATATCATTCGCGTGGTTGTTAACCACCTGAATTCCACTGCCTATTTCTGATAATGCCTGAGAAAGCTGCTCGATGGTTGCCATTTTACTGTGGGCCGTCTGGCAGGTTGTTTCAACCGCACTGGCTGATGCTTCACAGTCATTGTGTAGCGCTCGATAATCGATTGAATATCGCCGGTTGCCTGATGGGTGCGGTTGGCCAGATTACGTACTTCCTCGGCAACGACGGCAAAGCCTCGACCTTGCTCGCCTGCTCTGGCTGCTTCAATCGCCGCATTCAAAGCCAGAAGGTTAGTTTGTTCTGCAATCGCCCGGATCACATCCAAAATACTGGCAACTTGTTGGCTTTGTTCATTGAGATTATCGATACGGTGTTTGACATTCTCTATATCGGTGACAAGGATTTTGATGTCGTTGCCGGCATCATTGGCAAGCTGGGTACCGAGAATTGCGGACTGAGAGGCGTTTTGGCTTAAAGTCGCGGCTTCCGTTGTTCGCTGTTCGATGTCATGTTGCTGATGCTGCATATCATCGATTGCAATAAACATTTCAGAGGTTTCATTGCGCTGGCTGTCGGCGGCATTGGTTGTATCTGCCGATACACTTATTAGGTGGTTTGCCTGTTGGGTCAGTGATTCAGACGTATTTTGCACCTGCTGCAGGCTGGACGAGAAATTATCCAGCATCTGATCATAGCTATGGCAAAGCTCACCGATTTCATCAGTTCGAGTTTCATTTAGACGACCACTTAGATCCTTGTTAATACTCGTTTGCTTCATATAATCCGATACACGGCGCAGCGGTCGAACGATCATTCTACGAATCATGGTAAGCGAGAACAGAAAACCGGTAGCGGCAATAACGGCCATGATACCACCGGCAACCAGCAGTTGTTCATTGACGCGTTGGTAGAGCGGGCCTAGGTTATATTCCAGCCTGACCACACCAAGTACTTCACCCTCGGGTACGATATGGCACTGAAGACAGTTTGTGCCACGATAGTTGGCGCTGGCCTTCATGGGCAGGGCGACCAGCAGTGTCTGGCTGTTGTTGGTGGTGATGGTTTCGGTAATTAGTTCGCCTTGAAGTGCTCGCTGGTCAAATTCATCGACCGGTGCCTGATCGTTCAGTCCCGGACCGAATATATTGGTTACTGCCGGGCTACGAATAACGCGGACGTTTTCAATCCCGCTGTGGGAGAGTACCTTATCGCGCAGGGTTTCCCGCTGGGCCATGGTACCTGTTAGCATCATCATGTTAAGGCTGTCGAAATAGTTGCCTGCTTTGTCCAATGTCTGTTCACTAATAACGGACTCAAGCAGCACCTTTTGCTGACGCGACTCATAGGCCAATGATGTGATCAACACAACGGTAAACACTATAAAAAGTGTTAAGAGGAGTTTGTGAGCAATTGTTAAGCGCATCTTCCATGATCTCTTTTGTAGGGCGTTTCATTGCAAACTGAATAGATACCACCCCTAAGCTTTCTTTTTGCCACGACAGTAGCGAAGCAATGACTAGATCAATTGCCCTGATTCTGACGCTTTGAAGAACGACTTTGGCTGGTACAGATAACAGTTCAGACTGTTATTCTTATATTTTTTATATGGGTATAGTGTAATGGTTGCAATTGTTAAAAAAAATAGTTCCGCTCTGGTTATTGTGAAGTTGAACGTGACGCCTTGATCACAAAAAAAACAGATTTTGAAAAGTAGCGACTTTTTCGCTTTAACAAAGAAAAGCTCGATAACACGAGCTTTTTTATGCTTATATTACTGGATGTTTAACCAGTTTTAGGGGGTGTTATGGTGCAGGCTCCGGTGGTGGAGCCGGAGGGGCACACTCCAACCCATCGTTAAGTACGGTACCTGCAATCGGTCCTTCTGCGGGGGATTTCAGGGTTGTCTAGCAGTTCCTGATGGATAACATTCGGTACGCTTGAAGCGCTTACAAGCGAGACGATATCGCTCCATACCTCTCCGTCATCCGCCGCAAACTGCAAGGTCTCATCTGCCTGCCAGCGAGTTTGGTGGTTGAATGCCTTGATGGCAAAACGGAAGCCATCAGTATCGGTTATCGTTATCCGCTCGTTTAACGAACCGTCAACAGCCTCGTAATATAGCGTGCCATCGTCTTCGAGTTTCCATCTCACGGGAATGTTAAATATACAGCCATCTTCATCAATGTAATTACCATTGAAAAAGTCACCCTCAAAACTGTCGCTGAGTTTAAGGAAACGTGAACTATCCCCCGGCAAACCGAAGGCTTTATCGTCACTGGTATTGCCTGTCTGCCCAATGAGCAGCGCCTCGGTAAAGCGAGGATTACGCTGTTCCCAGATGACTTTACACAGTTGAGTTTGCTCTTGGTATTGAGCCAGCGTTTTCTTGGTAATTGGGCTGGTGGTTGCTTGATCCCAGCCTGAGTCTTGACTAGTACATGCTGCAAGCTGATCGGGGGCGTACTCTTTGGTCATCAAGGTGGAAATCTGATCGCTGCTATCGGCCTGTGCCGAGTAGACTTTGATTGCTAATATTCCTCTGGCACTATCTAAGCTCGTTAACGACCAATAATCGAAAATGTCAGGGCTGGATGTATTCGGCGTTAGCTGCAAGTATCCTTCGTCGGTCAGCGTCCACTGACGGTTAGCTGCTTCTAGGAGAGTGTTCTTGTACTGCTCCCAGTTGTTGTCGCTGCGCAGAATAATCGTGGAGATATCTCCCTGTTCGGAAATTTGAACCAAGTGCTGATCGGCAAGTGCACTGGCCGCCTGGGAAGTGAAACGTTCGTCACCGCCACATTCAGTCACAGCATTTAGGTATTGGCTCATATTGGCACCGAAGCCATTGCCAAAGTTACACACACCAAACGGAGGCAGGTTGTCGCGGCTTGCAGCCTCAAAAATCTGCTGTTTGGCAACGTTATCGAAACCGGAGAAATGGAAGGTTTCATTGTCTAGCAAACTCTCGCCGATATGAACAAACCCGCGGTCCTCGACAAGGAACAGGCTGCGCTGATCAAACGGATAGTTGTCTGATAGTTGCTTAATGATCGCCGGCACTTCAAACCGGAACATTGCTTTGCCAGCCACATTAATAGGCGCCCAGGTACCAATGTCTTGTACATTCCAGTTATCAGCGGCAATGTTGACCCAGTATCTGGCGGTGAAGAAATTATCGGAAATCAGCTCGACAATAATGTTGTCGGACAGCTTGAAGCCATTAACTTCATCTATAGTGTTTGCAACGGAACTTGGGTCTGTCAGAACACTGGCGAGTTCGGTATAGCCTGTATCCGGCAAAGAGACGGGAGATACTCGACAAGCCGTATTATTGTTTCGGTTATCACATAGGAGATAGCGTTCGTTCTCGGGGCGCCAGGTGAAATAAAATCCAAATGCCCCGGCTTGGAATGTCGCATCATCCGGAATGTAGCGGGTTACATAGTGATTATCTTTTCCTGACAGGAAGTCGTGGATTTTTTTATCAGCGAGAGGGTATACCTTGGCATCCATTGTGATGCCTGTTTCGTCATCCTTGTCCAGTGCCGCATCGGTCAGGAGTACTGTCTTTGCTGTAGCCACTTCGACTTTAAGATAGTCAAACAAGCCAACCCAGCCATTTGAGGTAAGCACTTGATGGGTTATGTCGTCTGAGCCAAAGCTGGTCGTGCCGCTGAGGTAGGTAAAGACTTCTGTCAGTGAGATATCTTCGACGCCATTTTTATCCCAGCGGTATTCACTAATTGTGGTTTCACCTGTTTCGGCTTCTTGTCCGCTGTAAACCATTTTATCGGTGAGAATGCCACTACCGCTATTGGAGCTAAAGCTACCGATCTTCCAATAACCGTCATTCAGAATTGCTTGAACATTGGCTTCGGCGCTGTTTGCTCTGTCACAAAACGTTCCATTCTGCCTTTTGTCATATCTTGAACGATAGAGAGTGAGAGTAGATTACTGAGTCTCATGTTCTGTAAGCCGACTTTTGGCAGTAGGGGTGGCTTCGAAATCATCGGCAATAGCATTGAGGTCTTGCTGGAATAGAAAGACTTTGCTTCGCGCCGGGCTGGAAAATATTTCCTCGAAAACCCCCCCAGCTTTCGTCAAGTATCACGCGTTGAACCAAGGAGTAATAGGCAAGACTTGACTTGAGGCTGACGGCAATTCTCTCTTCCGTTAATGGCACCATATAGAGGTGAGAAGGAATAGTTTCGCCGATGGTAACAGTGATGTCAGGGACCGGGGATTGGTCGACTAACAATACCGCATTGATTCGGATGCGGGTGCCGGCCTCAAGGACGTAGGTGCCGTTGCCGCGGTTTTGCCAGCTGGTGATGTCAATTCGCTCGAGAATTCTTCCCTTGCTGTCTAGCCAGACGGCGGCGAAACTCCCTTCGGTAAGGTTGGCCTGTGCTTCGGCGTAAGCGTGCTGATCAAGCTGAAGTCAGTTGTTTTGGCCGTGAGTAAATCTATGGGTGTATCGACGGTAATAGTAAATTTGGTCGAAACCGGTGCGGCTTCACCTTCCGCTACGGGTTCGTCTTTTCCTCCGCCACCGCATGCCGATAGGAGCAGGCAGCAGATAGCGGCAAGGCAACATCCTAGATAAGCGCGCATATCAAAATCCCCCCCAAACATTTATTATGTTTTGCGCTCAGTATAGATTTGGGTAAATTTGGGCGTGTTAAAGGAGTGGCATTGTCTTGTAGATTGGGCGGGGGGGATCTAAAATGTAAGAATAAAGGCGCAAGCGAGATTAAATCAGTTACGATGAAGTCAGCCGCGATGAAGTCAGCGGCTGATGTTGGGCTTAGGCAATGGCGAGATATTTGTGAGTCTGAATCGACAGCCGCCAGTTACGTTTTACACAGGTATCGATACAAAGCTCTGTTGCTCTCGGCTTCTGGCTGATCGGCTGCAAAGCAATACTGACATTGGGTTTTAGTGTGATACCGTCTATTAGGCTATCAAGTTGCTCAATATCTTTGGATGTCCCGACTGGATGTTTGATTTCATCCGCTCGTTGCAGAGCCGATGGTAATACGTCCAGTTTTGCCTTCATGTTGATTTTAGGCGAGACCGTGACCCAGGTATCAGTTGTTGCTTTGACTTCTGATGTGCCGCTGGTTTCAATTTGGCAGCGAAAGCCAGCCTTTTCCAAAGATTGAGTCAGGGGAACCAAATCGTAGATACAAGGTTCGCCACCGGTAATCACCACGTGTCTAGCGGTGTAGCCCTGATCTGTTAATAGGCTAACAACGCCGTCAGCATCAAGATTAGTCCAAAGCGGTGAGTCGGCTGTTTTGCATGATGTCTTCCAGTGAAGAAAAATCTTGTGGCTCGGCAGTCCAGGTTTGTTTGGTATCACACCAAGCGCAGCCGACAGGGCATACCTGCAAGCGAACAAAGATGGCTGGGACGCCGGTAAATACACCTTCACCTTGAATGGTTTCAAAGACTTCGTTAATTTTGTACACCGCTAACCTCGTGGCGAGTTGAACATTTCTTGTTGCAATAAATCAATCTGCAAAATAGCAGCAGAGCATTATGTCAAAACTCATTGCTGATGTCTTTAGTCAATAGTGGTATATGAAAGTGGAATAACTGAGTTTCGGTACTGTTCGACGATCGTTGGCATCAATATGTAAATGTGGTATCAGAGAATTTCTGGTGGGTATAACTTAATTTTTTTTTGTAAAAAAACTACCCCAAAAAGATGCCTAATACTGATTTGATAGCACAAAAAACGGGTACACTTAGGTATTAGTCGTGATGAACATCACGTCCTCGAAAGATTCGGCTTCACAATTAGTTCGCAAAGTAAAAAAATTAAACCATTAACGTTTATTTTCACTTTTAATGTCGGGAGTATTGGCATGTATGTCGCTCAGCCTGGTCACATCGACCATATTAAAAGAAATAATGCCGGCAGCGTCTACAAGCTTATTGATCAGTACGGCCCTATTTCACGAATTGAATTGTCTAAACGCAGTCTGCTTGCGCCTGCCAGTATTACCAAGATCACCCGAGAGTTGATTGAAGCTCACCTGATCAAGGAAACACAATACCAGGAATCGACCAGTCGAGGTCGCCCAGCGATAGGATTGCTTCCTGCCAACGAGGGATGGCAGTTTTTGTCGATCCGCCTAGGGCGCGGGTATCTTACGATTGCCTTGCATGAGCTTGGGGGTGATATATTGGTGGAAGAACGCCAGGAAATCGCAGCCTTACAGCAAGATGCTGTACTTAAAACGCTCCTAGATGAAATTAATACCTTCTTTGCCAATCATGTCGGCGAGCTAGACCGCATCACCGCAATTGCCGTTTCGCTGCCGGGGCTGATAAACACCGAGAAGGGAATGGTTCTGCAAATGCCTCACTACGATGTGCACAACCTCGAACTTGGTCCTGCTATCCATGAAGCCACCGGGTTGCCCGTTTTCATCGGTAATGATACTCGCTCGTGGGCGCTGGCCGAAAAGTTGTTCGGAAACTCGAGGGAAGTGGCCAATTCCATCTTGATTTCAATTCACCACGCGTTGGTGCCGGTATCGTGCTGGATAATGTGGTGCTTCAAGGGCGTGTCGGTAATATCGGTGAGCTAGGCCATATCCAGATTAAGCCTTATGGCAAGCGCTGCTTCTGTGGCAACCATGGCTGCCTGGAAACGGTTGCAAGCTTAAAAGCGATCATCGAGCAGGTTGAACAAGGTTTGCGTGAAGGGCATCCTTCCTCTCTTCATGGCAAGGTGCTGACAATTGAAAAAATTTGTGATGCCGCTGTTGAAGGCGATACGCTGGCAAGGCTGGTGATTGTCGAACTGGGTCATAATTTGGGGGCAGGCGATCGCCATTATGGTGAATCTGTTCAATCCCCGATAAAATTTTGATTGGTGGTGAGTTTAACCGTGCAAAAAGCGTCCTTTACCCCAGCGATTATGGAGTGCATTCGCACCCAGTCATTGCCAGTCTATAACAAGGACTTGGTGATAGATCAAAGCTGTTTCTATACGCAGGCAACGATGCCGGGAGCAGCGTTGGTGAAACAGGCCATGTATGACGGCCATTTGTTGATGAAGTTGATTGAGGGTTAGGCGTGACACTTTGTCTATTTAGCAGCCGGTAAAGGCTGCTAGATAGTGTGAGTAGCTATACGAATTCAGGATCAGCCAAATACCGGTTGCTGTTAATCTATCTTTATTTGCTTACTGACCTTAATGCTGTGAGTTTGAAGACAGATTCTACATATTCAGCCGTAGCTGCTCCGTCATATAACAAATTGGCTATCAACTTTAGGTGCAAGGGATTTGTTCCTAAAGGATAGCCTGTCAATAATTCGGTATTATTAGATTTTATACTCAAGCAGTTTTTCCAGGATATGGTATAGACGCTCTGTATGCTGGATGAGTAGCTGATGGGCTAAATCAACATCTCGGGCAAGTACGGCCTGCATGATGGCTTGATGCTCCCCCTCGTCGTGGTATTGCTGTTCGGAGGTAAAGGCTTCATTGAGCAAAAACTGACGGTAGCGTTCTTGCTGATCATAAATGTAATACATGAGATCTGAGGTGAACTCGGTGCCTGGTAAGCTAATGAGTGCAAGGTGGAACTCTTTGTGCCGGAGTTCCCATTCATCATAGTCAAAAGCTGGTGAAGCCGGGGTTTAGACGGCTTAGCTTATGGTAGGCGGTAATAATCGATAATTCCCACTCTTCACCGCCATGTTCTATGGCATTTTTTTAGGGCGACACCACTGACCGCCTGGCGAATTTTCAATATTTCTCGCAGTTCAGTAAGAGAGACATCTGCGACCCAAAACCCTTTCTGCGGCTGCATAACGACATATTTCTGCCAGCTCAGCTGCACCATTGCTTCTCTGAGCGGCGATCCGCCAACCTGATATTTTTCTTTAAGTTCACTGAGTATCAGTTTTTGTCCGGCTTTAAATTCACCACATAAAATGTCATGGCGGATTTGATGCATTACCCGATCGCTTAACGTTGCGAATCTATCTCTGCCTATATCATTCATCCGTTGTACCTTTGTTACACCGCTTCTGCTGTCGGGTTGATATTATCCGTTTCTGCTACCGCCACATGAAGGCAGTGAGAGAATAGGCTGAATATTTCACCATATATTCAATTAGATAACTATTATATTGCTCAGTGTCGATGTCAATAAGCGCAGCTGCAATATCATCACAGTCTGAGTTATATTTTTCTTAAGCTGGATTTTATCTGTAAGCCTACGGTTGCATTTAGTGATCAAGTACACAACTTGGTCATTCTTAGATGCCAAAATAACCAATATAATTCACGTTGCATATATAAATATCGATTATTGAGATAAAATCGATTTTCAATCGATACTCATGAAATTATCGATTTATAACGTCTTGTGCCGAAAAGACGTTAGGCCATGATCGTAGTTATGCATTTTTGCTGATTTTCGATGACATAATTTATTCAAAACCGATCAGACCTTGTGAATATGCAGAGGGATTTCTCTCTGCTTGAAATTGGATTGAAGTGTGGAATTGAGGGGGGGCTTCAAGTAATGGTTTATTAGCCATTTCATTGGTTTTTCAAACGATCACAGTATGGGTTTTATTATGAACAAAGAAGTGAATGTTGATGCCCTTTTCTTGGGCCCAAAATCTGAAAACCGGGTTTTTTATAAAGAGATGATGGAATATGCTATTACCGAGCATATGCATTGGCGCTCTGGTTTCCACCCGGAAGATTCGGCACTTGTTACGCCGCACACCCAGCATCAACCTGATTTTCGCGACACGCTTTATCGTACAGAAGGTATCCTTCGTGATTTGTCTTCTCGTCTTAAGACCAAATCGGTCCCTTGGTTTTCACCTCGCTACCTTGGCCACATGAACGCAGATACCCCTCATGGTATCGCATCTGGCCTACGTTATGACGATGATGTATAACCAGAATAACTGTGCAGTAGAAGCTTCACCTGTGACGACGGATTTGGAGCTTGAAGTCGGGCGCGACCTGTGCCAGATGTTCGGCTTTGACGTGAACAAATCCTGGGGGGGACACATTACCTCGGGCGGCACGGTTGCTAACTACGAAGGGGGGGTTTGGGTCGCCCGTAACCTGAAATCGATGCCGCTAGCGATAGCACAGCACGATGGTGCGAAAGATTTGGTTGCTGGCCTGACAGAGCATCAGTTACTGAATATGAAGAGCTCAGATATTTTAGACTTGGCCGATGAGCTTAAAAAACGCGGTGTTTTTGAAGACGTTCGCGAGCTGTCGGTGCGAGGAGCTGGTGTTGAGCCGGGCAAGCTGGGTAAACTCCTGGTACCACGCTCGAAGCACTACTCGTGGATGAAGGCAATGGATGTGCTGGGTTTGGGTCAGGAGCATATTGTCCAGCTTGATGTTGACAACAACTACCGTACTGACGTGGAGGCTATGCGCGAAACGACCTTCCGGCTGATGGAAGAAGGTATTCCTATTTTAGGCATGGTATCGGTGGTCGGGACAACGGAAGAAGGTTCTGTTGATGCTGTCCATGAAGTCGTGAAACTGCGTCAGGAATGTGAGAAGAAATATGGCTCTTCTTTCTATATCCATGTTGATGCCGCTTATGGTGGTTATGTCCGTTCTATGTTCCTCGATGAAGACAGTCAATTTATGGATTACGATGCCCTGGTTGACAGTTACCGTGCCAACGAGATCATTCCAGAAGGGGTTGTCTGGCCCCAAGCATGACGTCTATGACGCGTTCAAGGCAATGTCGGAGGTGGATTCTATTACCGTCGATCCGCATAAGGTGGGATATATCCAATACTCGGCTGGCGCAATCACGATGAAAGATAGTCGTATTGTTGATCTTATTTCCTATCATGCTGCTTATGTGTTTGAAGAGTCAGGAGAGCAGGATGAACTTGATAAGCCGGTTATGTTGGGCTCATCGATTATGGAAGGGGTCTAAAGCCGGTTCAACGGCTGCGGCCGTATGGGGCTGCGCATCGACTGGTGCCGTTGAATATCAGCGGCTATGGTCATGTGATTGGCCGCGGTATCGTGACGGCAGACTGGTTTGCCAGCAAGCTTGCCAACGCCGAGCCGTTTGTTGTTCATGGCCGTAGTTTCGAAGTACGGCCGTTGATGCACCCGGATTTCCATATGGTTAACTTTACCTTCAAGGAATTGGGTAACGACAGTTTGGCTGATCATAATAGTCTGAATCAGCGGATCTATGAGCTGTGCTCCTACGCTTCAGGGCGAGCCTACAGTAAAGACTTCCTGACATCATCAACGTCGTTGAGCGTTGAAGAATATGGTGATACTCCGAGCAATTATGTCCGTCAGCGTGGATTTAAGGAGCAGGAGTGGGAAACGGAAGGATCGGTTTACATTCTACGTTCCGCGATAATGACGACGTTCCTGCGTGACGAGGTTCGCTTCAGCCAGTACTGGAGTCAACTGCGAGAGATCTTCACTCAGATCCTGACGGAAATCGTCGATGAGGAAAACAAGAAGAACCTTTCACACACGGCAGCATAAACGGGTTTTATCCAAACAATGGCGAGCCTCAAAAGGGCTCGTCATTTTGTTTGGAGTCTTGTTTAAAAGCGGTCCTTGATTTCCAGATAACGCTCGCGGATATGTTCGATTAGCGCCTGGATGCGTTTGGCAGGTTTGCGGGTATAAGGATAGACCGCATAGATCCCCGACAACTTTCCCCGGTATGCTCGGGTAGTATCTCGACCAAATCACCGTTTTGCAGGTCATCATAGATCAGGCAAGTAGGCAGATAGGATAGGCCGTTGCCAGCAAGAGATGACTTACGCAATGCTGCGGCATTATCGGAAGAAAAGTTACCCGTGACTTTCAGTATATAACTCGCCGTTACGCACGAACTGCCAGTCGAACGGACCGGTACTCTGTTGGTTATAGCCAAGGCAGTTATGGTGCTGGAGTGCCTTGGGTGTCATCGGCATACCATTTTGCTCTATATATTTCGGCGAAGCACAGATGACCCAGCGCGAATTAAAGATATGGCGGGCGATCAGGCTGGAGTCTTCAAGATAGCTGTGCGGATCACCAAGTCGACATTCTCTGACAAGAGATCGACAAAGTGGTTGTCCAGCGACATATCGACGGTCATACCGGGATGTTTTTGGCAAAATCGGAAACGGCCTCTGCCAATAATAATTCACCTGAAATCGTCGGTACTGACATCCGGATATGGCCGGATAATGTCTCGCTGAAACCGGTAACGGCATCAAAGGCCGAATGGGCGATTTGGCGGATATCTTTGGATCTATGGTATAACACTTCACCGGGTTCGGTCAGGGTCAGCTTACGGGTTGTCCGGTAGATGAGCTGGACACCGAGTTCGAATTCGAGTTTGCTGATGCGTTTGCTGACAACTGATTTCGTGATTTTATTTAGCTCAGCCACTTTGCTGAATGAGCCATGTTCAATCACCTGGGTAAATAAGACGAGATCATCAATTTGCGGCATGGAAACAGTCACTCCTCGAAACTGACAGCATTATATGTGAATGTGACGGCGGCAGAAACACAAAAAATGCGACCTTGCGGACGCATCTTTTGTTGGGGGGGGAAGTCGGTATCAGGATGTTGAAACCAGACTACTAAAGCCAGACTACATGTCATTGATAACGATGTAAGTGGCATAGACCGGGCCATGTACCCCGACAACCTTGATGAGTTCAATATCAGCCGTTGAGCTCGGACCCGAAATGAAGTTGACGCAAGATGGAATCCGCTCTCCGTTCTTGGCTTTCTCATGCAGGGCGGCCGTTGCTTGAGTCAGTCGTGGAATCAAAGCGCTCTGCGGTACGATAAATACCGATGCCTCTGGCAATAGGCTAACTGCACGGCCCTGTGCCGGATTACTATAGAGTACCATAGTGCCAGACTCGGCCAGTGCCTGTTCGGCAAAGACAACACCGACTTGGGCACGTTCCGCAATGGTAATGTTCGGCTCGTAGCCTACTGATTGATCCCAAACATGAACAGAGTGCTGTTCATCTGCCAGCTCTACCGGATTAACCAGTGTCAGTAGCCTTTCATCAGCAGACAGAATAGTTTCGCTGTCTTGGCGTGCAGCGTCTTCTTCCTCATTGTTGCAGTAATACAGACAGACTGATTTAAGTGTTTTCGCCAGTTCGGCCTTTGTGGTTTCTAAGGCGCGGGCACCGAGCGCTGTCTCAGTATATTTGATGAGTTCTGCTTTAAGCTCGTCTTGGCTCTTGTCTGCCATGACGTCATGATGACAGCGGTATTTCAGGGCCGGGCGTTCGACAGGTGCCGTTTTACGCTCGCGGCCTAGCTTCTGGGCAATATTGTCCAAGAAGCTATCGCGGTTATAAATTCGCTGTTCGGTTTGGTGATTCATTGTTTTTTCTGAGTCATTGTTAGCCATAATTTCACCTTTACCCCTGATTACGTTTTTTGAACCAACTGCGGAAAGACTCGCCATCTGGTTCTGGTAAGTCACGTGTTTCGGTCCACGCACTGACACCGATGTTGACGGGGAGCTTACCGTTTCGGATCAGGCCGCTGGCCATTGTTGCACCGACTTTTACGGTATTGCCCCATAGCAGTGGGCGGGCGTTGATGAAGTTGAAAGCACTGACAGAGGCACGTTCAAGCAACGGTGTCTGTTTGCTTTCAGCCATTTTCTGGCGGTGTTTGAGTAACAGATCTGATAGCGGAATTTTTACTGGGCATACGTCGTGACAGGCACGGCACAAGCTACAGGCATAAGGCAGATCTTTAAAGTCATCGTAGCCGCCGAGCAGGGGCGACAGAACGGCACCGATAGGACCGGAGTAGATAGAGCCATAAGACTGGCCGCCGATATGGCGGTATGCCGGACAAGTGTTGACACAAGCGGCACAGCGTACGCAACGCAGGATATCTTTGAACTCCGAGCCGAGAATATCAGAGCGGCCATTATCGATAATCACTAGGTGGAATTCTTCCGGACCATCGCAGTGTTCGTCCTCGCGAGGGCCGGTTAGGGCCGTGACATAACCGGTTAGCGGCAGGCCAACTGCGCTGCGGCATAGTAGGCTGACGACGATATCCAGCTCTTCGAAGGTCGGAACAATACGCTCCATACCCATCACGGCGATGTGAGTCTTCGGCAGGGTGGTGGCTAGACGGGCGTTGCCCTCGTTGGTTACTAGAGCCACCGTGCCGGATTCCGCTACCGCAAAGTTACACCCGGTGATACCGATGTCAGCTTCAAGAAAGTCATTGCGAATGTAGTTTCGCACATAGCGGGTCATCTCTTCGGGATCGTCCGAGCCCTGGTAGTCAATTTTATCCTTGAACACATCACGAATTTGCATCCGGTTTTTGTGCAGGGCCGGTACCACGATATGGGACGGCGGATCGCAGTCATCGACCTGCAGGATATATTCGCCGAGGTCGGTTTCTACCACGTCGCAATTATTGCGCTCGATGATTTTGTTCAGGCCAATTTCTTCTGTCACCATGGACTTGGATTTGACGACTTTCTTGGCATTTTTCTCTTGAACGATGTTTTCAACATAGTCCGTCGCTTCGTCTGCGGTACGGGCGAAGAAAACATGTCCGCCGTTTTTTTGTACGTTGTCACTTAGCTGCTGGAGGTAGTAGTCCAGGTTGTCCAGAACGTGATTACGAATATCCATCCCCCCCATCTCGCGCCATTCTTCCCAATTGCCGAGTTTGTCGGCGGCAATAGCGCGGTTGGTGAACATACGTTCCTGTGCATTGGCAACAGATTTACGCATGAAGTCGTCTTGCATCTGAACGTCTATACGATCTTTGAATTTAATATTGCTGGTTTTCATCGACATAACAACGCCCTCTTAACGACTCATCAGCACATCTACAATGTGCAGTACTTTGATTGGACGCCCTTCGCGGGTCATACGTCCACCGATGTTCATCAGGCAGCTGATATCGGCACCAATGAGATACTCAGGTTCGACGGCACTGATGTGATGGACTTTTTCTTTGACCATCTCACCGGAAATTTCCGACATTTTGACCGAGAAAGTACCGCCGAAACCGCAGCAGGTTTCCTGATTCTTGATTGGCACCATCTCTAGGCCTTCGACATTCGCTAACAGGCGTAGGGGCTCTTCACGTACGCCCAGCTTGCGGATTAAGCTGCACGACGGGTGGTAAACAGCGCGGCCTTTTAGGCGAGCACCGACGTTTTCAACGCCCAGTTCGTTAACGATAAACTGGGGGGGTCAGTTCGAAC
>LLEM01000080.1_pt1 | contig 22005 bp, 26 predicted proteins | sample 595841 | NCBI WGS metagenome assembly LLEM01 (sample SAMN02919313, study PRJNA255460) | bioreactor metagenome | biome: chemostat; feature: culture 2012_10.2; material: sediment; isolation source: day64 10degC chemostat 2012 inoculated with Wadden Sea sediment taken from... | place: Germany: Bremen ...
CCGGCAAAAGCTGAGAATCAAACTAATTTACTGTCCGGAAATGGTTGACCACTACAGAATGCAGCATAATTTGCAATTGGCAGTCTCAGCTTTAGTCGCACCATAGCCTGTTGTGAAATTAAACTTGCCGTTGCACTGCCAGTTAATAGGTGCATCTTTTAAGGTGATTTGATCTTTGGTCATGTTGTCCCCCTTCATTTGAAATTATTACGGGCGAGCAATAATGCAATCTATTTAGTCCACCCGGTCCAAATAAGATTAGCCGATTAATTTCAATCTTGTCAATAGTTTTTAGTCCGACTGGTCTTTTAAATTTTGATTTTTATCGTCCAGTGGACTTTTAAAGAAAATGGGAATATAGTCCAAATGGACTTTAAAAGGGACGAAACCATGCCAAAAATCGTAGATCGAGAAGCATACCGTAATGAATTAATCACCAAAGCCGTTGATGTTTTTTCAGAACACGGGCTGAACGGATTAGGAATGCGAGGCATTGCAGAAGCATTGGGTGTGTCCAAAAGCGCTCTTTATCATTACTTTTCAAGTAAAGAAGAGTTATTTACCGCCTGTACAGAGTTTGTGCTAGAGCCACACTCACTTTATGGCATAGATAGTACTTCAGCTCTACCTGAAGACAAGAAGCAAGCCATAGTCCAATTGATAAAGACCTTGGATAGCCGTTTTAAGGGCGAAATGACGGTGCTGCTGGACTATGTCAAAAATAGGGACAGCCAAGATATAGCGAATGATAAGCTTCTAAAAATGGCTGATAGCAAATTCCTAACAGAGCTAAATAAAATCGTAGGCAGAGAGAATGCTAATCAGGCGTATGCTTTGTTACTTGGTGGTTTAATGACCCGACTACTAAATGGCAACCAAACCAAAATTGAAGAGATAGCTTCTTGGATCCTCCAACTTTCGGGGGGGGATGTGAGTTAGCGGATATTCTTTTTTGCTCTGGAAAAGGAGCGAATTAGAGCAAGGGTACAGACACTTTCTGCCCAGAACCGAGTTATGTCTGTTATCAAACTTGTGTGAAAATAGCTGATTGAATTCAAGAAAAGTAAGCATGAAAAAGGGCTGACACTTGGCCAACCCTTCATCATTATCTTTTAAACCTATTACTCATATTCAGAAGAATATGTCTCTTCATAAGTATGCGAGTAAAGCTCAAATAGGTTGCCGAACGGGTCTTCTAAGTAAACCATTTTCGCTGGTTTGTTATCATCTTCTGGGTGGTAACGCATAATATCCATGCGTACTTTTCCACCAAATTTTTCAGTGCGCTCAATAACACCATGGAAGTCATCAGTTTGAAGGCAAAAATGAAAAATACCAATTCGAGAGAAATCAACTTCATGACGATCTTGGCGCTCTTTCATTTCAAACAGCTCAACACCAATACCATCAGTAGTGACTAGGTGTGCAATGTTAAAACCTTTAAAGCCTTCACCAAAAACTGCAACACACATTCTACCGATTGCTGTTTCGCGCTCTTCTTCAACTTTGGTATTACCCATTACTACTTTAAGGCCAAGAGCATTAGTATAAAACTCAACAGCTTTATCCATATCGCCTACCATGATACCCACATGATTCATTTTCATAACTTACCCCAAATTCAGATGATCAATTCGTAACTTGTTTCGATGAGGAAATTATATGGCGCCCTTGTTATAACTTAAAATTATCAATTTTTATCAAGATGATAATTTTAAGTTATAACAACACAAGAGACGCACACCAGAGATTCTTGTGGTAAGGGTCGGCCTTGTAATATGAGTTTTCAAGCTAATACCATTATAGATAAGTAGTTGGCCAGATAGTTGCGCAGGAAAAATCACTTAGAGCAAGGCATGAATTGAAGTTAACTAGTTATTCTAATTACAAAATTCATAACGCAGTTATAAGCGATTTTAGCCAGCAAAAATGATCAAGTACTTATGTAGATTGGTATAAGCAGGAATGGAGCATTTACGAGTCGGCAAAGACACGCAGAGTCGTTTAGGGGGGGACATAAGGGCAAGAAGCACCCTTCTCGACAGAAATATTATTGGCTAACGAAATTAAAAACTATGTCAGCTTATACTGCAATTTATGTCAGGAGCTAGGGAAGTATGTCGACTTAGAAAGGATTTGCCAAACGCCAGATGGGTGGAAGCCCCCCCCACCAGCCACATCCCGGCACACACGTCACCCGCTGCGGTTGCTCCCTTCCGGGCCTGGCCGAGTTCACAGGTTAGTGTTGCGGGAGGACCAATGGGGGGGCCTCCATAGATTCTTTGTCTCATTTCGAGAACGGGAGAGATTATCCGCTAACGCCTGCGACAATGCAAGAGGCAATACGCCTTATTAAACCGACTGCTGCTTTATTACCCAAAAACTTTCACTTCGGTAAAATAAGCAACATAACCAGCTGAAAAGACAGCGACTTTACAACTCTTCTTCCGGCTCTTCCAACAGAAACTCACCCAGCAAAGCGCCGCCTAAAACAAGTAGCCAGGCGACCAGTACCGGGTTAGGCACTTCAAAATATGGCACGATCACCAAGGTGGCAAATCCTACGGCTGGTAAGACCCAGGCAAGACGAGGCACCCATTCCCGCAGTTTGCCTTTCATCATCTCCTGCATGGAAGCAATCAGGCCGGTAATACACAAAGCCACCAGTGCCGCATGCTCCATACCGCCAACCCATAGCGGGATGACCAGAAACAGCGGCCACCAAGTATTCCCCCCCTTAACCGGGCGCCAGCTTCGGGACACATACCAAATCAAAGTTACTGCCAAAATTTGGATCAACGTATAAGATGCATAGCCAGATAGCTTGCCCTCACCCTGTAGCGCCATCAGGCCTACATCCATGGCGAGCACAATCGAGATCAGCAAAGCAGCCAGTTGCCAGCCCCCCTTGGGCGAGAAACTAACGGCAAAAACAGGTAACATCATAAAGATACTAATCGACAGGGCCAAAGGCTGTTCCGGCAGTACGGCCCCCATACGCGCCGAGGCCCAGTAATAACAGCCAGGCATAAATGCCACCTTGCGGTAATAACCACAAGGCAGGTATGGCCAATGCCAGTGCAGGTAGCTCTCCTTGGCTATAGCCTAGTGCACTGACACCCCAACACGGTCAGCGCAATGCTAACCACAACAAGTAACGCGGCATACAACATGGCAGCACCTCCTTGCGTTAACCGATAGTGCGAAGGAGAAAAAGAATTCATCAACTATCGGGATGTTTTGTTTGGTTCAGGTATAAATATGGACGATTTTGCGAGTCAAATCTATAGCCAGGTTCACCAAATTCCCCATGGCAAAGTGGCAACTTACGGTGATATTGCCAAATTTGCAGGGTTTCCCGGCTATGCGCGACAGGTTGGACGCTTAATGGCAACCTTGCCCGAAGGCTCAAAGCTACCCTGGCATCGGGTAATTAATGCCAAAGGAATGATTTCACTTTCCGGTAATGATTTACATCGTCAGCGCGAGCGATTACTTCAAGAAGGCATTGAGATTGCAGAGTCTGGCAAACTAAAGCTGGCGAGATACCGCTGGGACGGAAGATAGGGAAAACTCCCCTCCACAGTTTGGCTTGGCTTGGCTATGGAGGATGCGGGTATTTACTGCACTTTTATCAGCATCAAATTGAGCTTGGTGGTCGAGGACGGATCAGTGATCACCGGATTGGTAGTATCCGAAATAAACACCAGTTTGCCGTTCACTTCGATACGGGCACCGACTGAGTAGGTATGATTCGGCTTAATTTCTTCTTTCATGAAGTTAAGAAGAAAATCAAAAGGGGACTTGCTTTCCTTCGGCCATAAAGGCCTGGCTGCTGATCACGTCAGCAGGGACATCCATCTTAGAAACATCTGATAGCGTTACGGTAATACGGGCGTTATCCGGTAATGCTATACGTTCACGATATACCAAAGAGCCTTCCACTGTTCCCAGATCAGCATCTTGCTGGATCAAGTTGGTACAAGCCGAAATGACCAATACTGCAGCCAACGCTAAAATCAGTGTAAAAATCTTTTTCATCCCACTCCCCCCCTTTTGACTAGACACAAACCATTAACATTGAAATTACCCGATAATTACACTTGAATTTGTGTCTAAGTATCCGTAAAAATCACCTAATAATATCATGGAACTTGGAGCTCCGATGAGCAAAGAACTGAATGAACTTCTCACTCTGTTACACCTAGAGCAACTTGAACAAGGTTTGTTCCGCGGCCAAAGTGAACATTTAGGGTTACCTCAGGTATATGGCGGTCAGGTTATTGGGCAGTCTTTATCCGCCGCCAAAGAAACGGTTGACGAAAACCGTCAGGTTCACTCATTTCATAGCTACTTCCTGCGCCCGGGGGGGGATCCTCAAAAGCCGATCATCTACGATGTCGAAAACCTGCGTGACGGCAGAAGTTTTAGCACCCGACGGGTAAAGGCGATTCAATACGGCCGACCCATTTTCTACCTGACCGCATCTTACCAAGCCGAAGAAAATGGCTTGAGCCACCAGTCCACCATGCCGGATGTGCCGCCGCCCGAATCTCTGATGTCAGAACAAGCACTGGTACAGTCAATTGCCGAGCATCTACCGCAAAAGGCCGTCGATGCCTTTGGCCGAGATAGACCGATAGAAGTCAGACCGGTTACTGTAGTCAATCCATTGGCACCAAAGCCTGAAGCACCTAAGCAATACTTATGGATAAAAGCCAACGGCGAAGTGCCCGATGATCCTCGTATTCACCAGTACGTGCTGGCGTATGCCTCCGATTGGGGGGGTTTTCTGGTTACGGCGCTGCAACCACACGGTGTGACGCTGATGACACCAAAGATGAAGGTTGCCACTATTGATCACTCAATGTGGTTCCACCGTCCGTTCCGCATGGATGAGTGGCTGCTCTATGCCATAGACAGTCCGTCAGCCAGTGGTGCCCGAGGTCTGGTACGCGGAGAGATCTACAACCAGAAAGGTGAACTGGTTGCCTCTGCGGTTCAAGAAGGCCTGATGCGCCAAGGCCTGTAATCGCCAGAGTACGGTTAATTTTCCGGTACGGCAGACTCTGCGACAACAAGCTCTTCCATCTGATGTAAATGCTCGCCAGCCTGTTGCAACTGGTACATTTGCCAGTAATGTCCCCTGGTGGGCGAGCAACTGCTGGTGATTACCCCCCCGCTCTGTCACTGCCCCCCCGCGGCTGAGTACCAATATTTCATCTGCATCCATGATAGTCGACAGGCGATGAGCTATCACCACGATGCTCATATCTTGGCGCAAGGAATGAAGAGCCTTCTGGATCTGATGCTCGGTGCCCGAATCAATATTTGCGGTAGCCTCATCAAGGATCAGGATTTTAGGCTGTGCAACCAGTACTCTCGCCATCGCCAGCAGCTGCTTTTGTCCTGCCGACAAGTTGGCTTCACCACTGCCCAAACGGGTATCCAGCCCCCCCTGTTGATAAGCGAGTATCTGCCCGTCCAATCCTACTTTCACCAATGCCTGCCAGATAACATCATCGCTGACGTCCCGTCCCAGACAGACATTTTCTCTGACCGTATCACTGAGTACATGTGGGTCTTGCTGTACCATTGCAATCCCCCCCTCACGTAGTACCGACTGTTCAAGGGACGCCAGTGGCCTACCGTCCAGTTTTAGATCACCTTGACCTATCGGATAAAAACCCATCATCAGAGAAGCTAGGGTACTTTTGCCGCTACCAGTATGGCCGACCAGCGCCAAGAAGCCCCCCCGATGCGGCAGATCGACATTGATCCCCCCCTTCAGTACTTGCTGCTTGCCGTCATAGCTAAACGCCACATCATGGCACTCGAGCCTTCCCTCTAGTAATGGCTGGGCGTCATCACCATAGCTCTGCTGTTTGGCATCGATAAATCCAAATATTCGCTCACTGGCTACCAGCGCCTGCTGAAGCAGGGAAAGCTGCTGGGTAAGCTCGATCAATGGCTCGGTCACCCGGCCTAGGTAACTAATAAAGGCATACAGAACCCCCCCGACACCTACCAGCTCGGCACCACTGATACCAAATAGAGCGACTATCGAAAGCAGAGCAACACCCGATAGAAAATCAATCAACGGCCTGAGCAACAAACCATTGAGCTTCATGACCCCGACCTGAGACTCGAGATGCCTGCGGGTCAAGGTTGAGAACTGCTGGCTAAACGCCTGCTCCTGCCGCATAAGCTGGATTAGGCTCATGCCCCTGAATCGACTCGCTCATCGAGGCATTGATGTCAGCCAGCAAGTCGCGCATTTTCCGGTACGCATCCGCACTCTTGCGCTGATAGATCACCATGATAGCGACAACGATTGGCAGCAATACCAACACAACCGCAGTCAGACGCCAACTAAGCAGGCTCATAACCACCAGCATCACGCTGATAAAAATGACATTCTTCAATACCGTCCCAATCACGAGCACATAAAAGTCCTTGATTGATTCGGTGTCGTTGGTGATCCGGGAGATCAACTTGCCGGACGGCATATAATCAAAGGCTGATAATGGCTGATTAAGTACTTTGCCAAATAGCTGCTTACGGACTGTCTGGACTACACCAATCGCTATTTCATTAAACCGCAGGGCCTGAATATACTTAAACCAGGCCGCAGTACACATCAGCGCGATATAGGCCAGTGCCAGCCCAGCAATCATATCCAGCGGATACTCGTTCTTGGCAATATAGTTATCGATAAAATGCTGGATCAGCCAAGGTCCGGAGACATCCGCCAGCGAAGCTACCAACAACAAGCCAACGGCAATAGCCAACTTCTTCTTGTCATGCAGAACATAACTCAACAACCGTCCGAGTACGGCTTTGTTCACGGCTTTCCCTGTCATTTAGCCCCCCCCTCAATCGCTTGTTCCAATTTTTGGTATCGGTACATTTCAGCGTACCAGCTACCCGCCCCGATCAGCGTATGATGATCGCCTTGCTCCGAAATCTGGCCATGTTGCAGCACCAGAATATTATCGGCCTGCTCCAGCGCGGTCAGGCGGTGGGCGATAACTATCACAGTTTGCTTCTGTTGCTGTCTCAGGTTTGCCAGGATCCGGTGTTCGGTTTTGCCATCAACGGCCGACAGAGCATCATCCAATACCAGAATCTCCGCCTCCAGCAACAAGGCACGAGCAATCGAAATTCGCTGCTTTTGTCCCCCCGACAATGTGATCCCCCTTCTCACCTACCAAGGTGTCATAGCCTTCCGGGAACTGGACAATATCCTCATCGATACAGGCCGCTCTCGCCGCCTCGCGAATTTGCTCGAGGCTGGCATCCGGCATCCCAAGGGCAATATTATCGGCAATAGAACGGGAGAACAGGAACGGACTTTGGCTGACTACCGCAAACCTGCTACGCCAGTGGTTTAAGTTGGCTTCCGTAATACTGACTCCGCCATAGCTGATGCTCCCCCCCTGCTCTAGTTCCTGCTGGCGTAGCAACAATGACATCAAAGTAGACTTGCCGCTGCCAATTGGCCCGGCCATACCGAGCATCTGACCGGGTTGCAGGGTAAAATTCACTCCGCTCAGCGCCGGCTGCATCTGCCCATTCCAGTGAAACGCCTCGATATTGATCTGCAACGCCTGATGCGTTGATGCCAGCGCAGTATCACCACTGACGATTTCCGGTGCCTCATCAAAGATATGCTGCAGTCGTTTCCAGGCGGCCGAGCCCCGCTCCAGAATATTAAATAACCAGGCCATCGCCAGCATCGGCCAGATCATCAAGCCCTGATACAAAGTAAATGCCGTAAGATCGCCCAGCGTTAAACGCCCCCAGCGACACCATATAACCGCCGCCCGCGATACTGAGAAAGAAGGACATCCCGATCGTCAACTGGATCACCGGATCGAATTTGGCATCCACCTTTTCCACTGCGAGATTCTTTTCCCCCCCGACTCTATCAACAACTGCGGAAAAGTCGGCTTGCTGGCGCTGCTCCAGGCCAAAAGCACGGATCATTCTCACGCCATTGAGGGTTTCCTGTGTTTTATCGGTAAGATCGGAAAATGCCGCCTGCGATTCAGAAAAACAGGTATGCAGCTGACGGCCAAAACGGAATACCGCCAACGCCATAAAGGGCATAGGCAATAACGCCAAAATGGTGAGTTCCCAGCTAAGCATGGTCGTCATCACAAACAAGACGGCAATCCCCATGATCAGCGAATCAGCGGCAGTCAGCACCCCTTCTCCGGCTGTCATCACCACGGCATTGACGTCATTGGTGGAGCGTGCCATCAGATCACCGGTTTTATAGCGCTCAAAGAACACCGGCGGATGAGAAGAGAAGTGACGGTAAAGGCGGTTTCGCAGCACAGTCCCGAGCTCAGCCGCAGCACCAAACAGCCAGACCCGCCAGATAATTCGCAGAATATAAACAACGAACCACAATGCGGCAATTGCTGCCAGCCAGCCCCAGCATAACCGGCAGGCTAATATCTCCTGTGACGACGCCATCGACGATCCAGCCTATTGCCCGCGGCGGTAATAGTTCGAACAGAGAAACGAGGATCAAAATTAATATTGCGCCACCATAACGGCGCCACTGTTGGCGAAAATACCATCTTAATTGCCAAAAAATCTGCATAATCCCTCCACAGAAACATTTATGACGAATCAAAGTCAGTCAGAGCAGCAATTGCACCGTCGGTGCAATTTGCAGGGGGAGTGATACCAATCAACGCGAAAAGAAAGCAATGCGAAAAGAAAGGCTGTTGTATCGTTCTGGCTTTGTTGAAAAACACTTTGCAAACAAAGCATTATCGGAAAATTGGCTAACAAATCAACTAAATAGAAATAGTGACAATTAAAACAATCACATTGTCTATGACAATTTATAAATTAGTCATATCTGCTTTTTTATACAGTAGTTTAGACTGGCAAAGCAGTGGTATATTTCAACGGCTCCATGGCAAACGTTGAAGTCACATTGGTCAGCCCTTCGATGCTGTTGACCAGTTTTTTGTAGAACTTATCAAATGCTGCCATATCTGCCACCTGTACCTTCATCATGTAATCATACTCGCCGGCCATACGGTAGAACTCCATCACTTCGGGAAAATCCGATACCGTTTCGACAAAACAGTGATACCACTCTTTGGAATGATTACTGGTTTTTATCTGCACGAAGGCAGTAAATGACAGGCCGAGCTTTACCGGATCGAGCAAGGCAACACGCTGCCTGAGGATCCCGTTTTCTTCCAACCGCTTCAAACGCTTCCAGCATGGCGTTGTCGTTAGATTTACCGCCTCGGCCAATTCAGCCAGCGCCAAGGTACCATCTTGTTGCAACAACCGTAGCAATGTTCTGTCAGTATTATCAAGCTCAGCCAATGTATTACCCCCCCTAAATCACAACATAGAGAAAATTTTTCTCCATATTATCGATATAAAAGTAAACAAAGCAAAGATTTTTCGTCCCCCTTCCAGTACTATGCTTACTATTCAAAACAAGAGTGATCAGTTGGTTTTGCCAACTAGACAGCCAGCAAAGAAGGAAGAGACATGAACCATAACCCACAATGGATTAACAGTGCCATCCGTAAGATAGAAGCGGATTTTCAACGCTCTGCGGACACCCCATTTAATCAAGCTTGATCTTCCTAGTCTTGAGGGTATTGATATCTACCTGAAAGACGAGAGCACCCATCCGACTGGCAGCCTAAAACACCGTCTGGCTCGTTCGCTGTTCTTGTACGCCCTGTGTAATGGCTGGATTGGTCAGGACACGACAGTGATCGAATCGTCGTCAGGCAGCACTGCTGTTTCCGAGGCCTACTTTGCCCGCCTGCTTGGCCTGCCGTTTGTTGCGGTTGTACCGCGCAAAACAGCGCAGAAGAAAATCGAACAGATCGAATTCTATGGCGGCCGCGCGCACTTCGTCGACAGTACAAGCGAAATCTATGCCGAGTCACGTCGCCTGGCCAAAGAGCTAAACGGCCATTACATGGATCAGTTCACCTTTGCCGAGCGCGCAACAGACTGGCGCGGTAACAATAATATCGCCAACAGCATCTTCGAGCAGATGCAGCTCGAAGAGCATCCAATTCCAAGCTGGATTGTGATGAGTCCGGGAACAGGCGGCACGTCAGCGACTATCGGGCGCTATATCCGCTATCAGATGCATCAGACAAAACTCTGCGTCGTCGATCCAGAGAACTCGGTCTTCCATGACTATTTCAAGACTCGCGATCTCAACCTGACCAGCACTGTCGGTAGCCGTATTGAAGGAATTGGTCGCCCGCGCGTAGAACCAAGCTTTATTCCTGATGTGGTTGATGAAATGCGCACCATTGCCGATGCCGCCAGTATCGCTACCGTACACTGGCTGGAAAAACTGCTGGGACGAAAAGCCGGCGCATCGACAGGCACCAACCTCTATGGCGTGCTCCAGCTTGCCTGTGAAATGAAAGCCCGTGGCGAGAAAGGCTCAATCGTTACCCTGCTCTGCGACAGTGGTGAGCGCTATCTGGATACCTATTTCAATGAGCAGTGGGTTACCGACAATATCGGTGACATCTCTGTTTACCTAAGCCAACTGGAATCTTTCGAGAAAACCGGGGGGGCGTTATAAATATTCATTTTTGTTCTACCCTGCAATCTACACGTTTGCCGCAGCTTGCCTGCGGCTTTTTTTCGCCTTCTTTTCATCTTCTGGCCAGAGAAACTTTTCTCGCATACTACTCTGAGGTAGCATTGCCCTGCCAACAGAGAACCTGCTGATTGGTATCTTAATTCAAGCCACCGACTGTTTTTCGGTAAGGCTACAACACAGGAAATACAAAGTATGCGTAAAGCCGTTGTCGTTTTTAGTGGCGGTCAAGACTCCACGACCTGCTTGATCCAAGCTTTGGCCAACTACGATGAAGTTCACTGCATCACATTCGATTATGGCCAGCGCCATAAACTTGAAATTGAAGTCGCCCAGTCGGTTGCCAAAGAGCTCGGCGTGGCAGCGCACAAAGTAATGGATGTTGGCTTACTCAACGAGCTGGCTATCAGTTCGCTGACCCGAGACAACATTGCCGTTTCGCATGAATTGCAGGAAAACGGCCTGCCAAACTCTTTTGTTCCCGGCCGCAACATATTGTTCCTGACTCTGGCAGGGATCTATGCCTACCAGATTGGCGCTGAAGCCGTGATCACCGGAGTGTGCGAAACCGACTTTTCCGGCTACCCAGACTGCCGCGACGAATTTGTTAAATCGCTCAATCAGTCTCTGGTCCTTGGCATGGACCGTCCGCTGAACATCGAAACACCATTGATGTGGTTAAACAAAGCCGAGACTTGGGCTCTGGCCGATCAGTACAGCAAGCTGAATTTCGTTCGCGAGCAAACACTGACCTGCTATAACGGTATCATTGGCGATGGCTGTGGCGACTGCCCGTCTTGCGATCTACGCCGTGCCGGACTGGAAGACTACCAGAGCAATAAACAGTCGGTAATGGTAGAGCTACAGGCCAAGCAAGCCAAAGGCAACGCTTAATACCCAAACGGATAACCACCGACAAGATTATTGCCATAAAAAAACCGGAGTACATACTCCGGTTTTTTATATCTAGCTCAAGCTGACTGGTATTAGTCACGGTAAAGTGAAAAATCGTCTTGGCACTCAAGCAGCTGCTCACGGGTCATCATGAACACCCCGTGGCCACCATTCTCAAATTCAATCCAGGTAAACGGAATATGCGGATACTGCTCTTCCATATGGATCATTGAGTTACCGACCTCACAGATCAAGACACCGTTCTCTTTCAGGTACTCCGGTGCATTGGCAAGAATACGGCGAACCAGCTTCAGGCCGTCCGTACCCGCAGCTAAACCAAGCTCCGGCTCGTGGCGGAACTCTTCAGGTAGGCTGCTCATGTCTTCCTGATCGACATACGGCGGGTTGGTCACAATCAGGTCATATTGATCTTTTGGTATATCGCGCAAAAGATCTGAACGCAGCGGGGGTCACCTGCTGTTCCAAGCCATGATCCTGAATGTTTTGCTCGGCAACTTCCAGTGCATCCGTCGAGATATCCACCAGATCCACCTCGGCTTCCGGGAATACATGCGCACAGGCAATACCAATACAGCCGCTGCCGGTACACAGGTCCATAATGCGAGTCGGGCTCTCGGCCAAGAACGATTCAAAACCATTCTCAATCAACTCGCCAATCGGAGAGCGTGGCACCAGTACTCGTTCGTCGACAAAGAATTCCATGCCACAGAACCATGCTTTGTTGGTCATGTAGGACACAGGTGTACGCTCGTTGATACGGCGGATCACGCGCTCAACAATACGTAGACGCTCGCTGCTGGTCAGTCGCGAAAAGCGAACTTCCGATGGAACATCCAACGGCAGATACAGCGTTGGCAGCACCAGCTGTACCGCTTCGTCCCACGCGTTGTCCGTACCGTGACCATAAAAAAGACCTGCAGCATTGAAACGGCTTACCGTCCAACGTAGCATGTCCTGCAAAGTGTGAAGTTCGTTGACGGCTTCGTCGACAAAAATCTTATCCAAAATAGCCTCCGGATGACGCTACAATACCGCTATAGAGTTGTTGGAATATCATTATGAGTAAAAAAGATCTTACCCTGGGAGATGACCTGGCACTCTTTCAGGATGCGGTTAAAGGCGTAAAAAAGTTGTCGCATGATACCATAATCACGCCACGCCGACAGAGCCCAAAGAGTGATAAGCCCAAAGTCTCAGAAAAAGAGACCCAAAATCACGAGTTTTACTTCTCTGATGAGTTTGAACCCCACCTCAACGAGCATGGCCCGACTCAGTATGCGCGTACCGGGGGTGTCGAAATATGAAGTGAAGAAGTTACGCCGTGGGGTGTATGTGCCTGATATGTATCTGGACATGCACGGGATGACCCAGCGAGAAGCAAAACGCGAGTTGGCCGCAATGATTGCAGCCTGTATTAAAGAAAGCGTGTGCTGCGCCTGTGTAATGCACGGCATTGGCAAGCACATTCTAAAGCAGAAAGCCCCGTTATGGCTGGCCCAGCATCCAGACGTCATGGCCTTTCACCAAGCCCCCGCTGGAGTTCGGCGGTAATGGTGCACTATTAGTGCTAATTGATATTCCGGAGCGGTAGGCTGAAAGAGCGAGATCCTAGGGGCGAGTGTCGAGAGAAAACACAATACAGTCGATTTCTCGTCACTCGATGCTAGAGGCTATTTATCTAATAGACATATTTTGCCAAAGCGCCCACATTGATCACCTGACCTTCTACAATCAGCGTCACTTCTCCACTGTCACAGATCTGCATGCGGGTTTTAACTGCGCCTTCACTGTAATAGTGCTCGCAATTTCCATTACGTGCGCTATCTATGCGTGAAAAATAGTGATCCCACCTGATCTGAAAATGCTTTGTGGTGCTGCAAACGTCAAGGTGCTGCCAGATACAGATATGTGCATTTCTTCACTGACACCGTTAGCCCACTTTATTGCGCCATTAGCATTGATGCTCGGGCTTCGAGGTCCCTGGATACAACCAGCTAACAGTGCAGTGCTGAGGATTGCAAAAATTTTACCTTTCATAACAGTAGCTTTGTTAATTCTCGTTCGATGAATGATACTCAATCCTGCTGGGGGGGATTAAACCTCAATTGACTAAATCTGAGCACAAAATCAACGCTCCAGAACTATATCGGCAGCCGTGCCTAAATCCTTAGCACCTAATTTTCATTATCCTTCGGGGGGGTTGGCCTGCCACAAAAACTCGACCTCTTCACCATCGGGGTGGTAATCAAGGGCGGCAATCGCGGATGTGCGGAACATAGGAGGTTGAAGCCCCGGTGCAAGCTCTGCTGTTAGATAACCGACTAGCGGTAGGTGCGAAACAATCAGGACGGTTTCTGGACGTTCTACAGCAATAACCGCCTTCAGGTAGCTGCGACTTCTTCTGCTTCGCCGTAAGGTGTTATCTCATCGACAGTCATCAAACGCTTAGGCTCCGGCAGCTGTTCAGCCATCGCCTGCCAAGTCTGCTGGGCACGCAAGTAAGGGCTTACCCAAACCATATCAAGCCCATCTTTTAGCTGACTTGTAAGCTGGAGTGCCATCTGTTCGGAGTGTGATTCACCGCGTACTGTCAGAGGTCGCTCCGCATCAGTGGGAGCAAAGTTCTGTGCCTCACCGTGACGCATGATATAAATTCGCATATAGCCTATCCAATAAACTCGTCCTATTAACTAACCGGACCGTCAGCACTAGGTTATCTTGCTAAACAAACAAGCAAGCACTTACAATCTGCTGTGAGTTAATACGACTAGAGAGTACTTCCAATCAGCCGCTATGCTAACAAGTCCTGCCAAAGCTGAATAGCCATTCTGCACATTCTGTTACCGTTCCGTGACCGGTGAAACGCCTAAGCAAAAAATTCTGCAACTTGGTATGACAAATCCATAGACCCTCACCCCGGCTCCACCGAGGGTTTGATACGAATAAGAATCACGGTGAAGTTAATTTGCCACCCTTTATATTGAGCGTCATAATTAGCTTAATTTCCTAAGAAAATAGGCTCTTCACGTGCATATTAGTCCTAATGATCCTAAGCAGTACCGCTACCTGACTTTAGACAACGAGCTTAAGGTTCTTTTGGTGCATGATGCTGATGCTCCCGCTCTGCCGCCGCATTGTCAGTCAATGTCGGTCATTTTGATGATCCGGTTGAACGACAGGGTATGGCACACTTTCTGGAGCATATGCTATTTCTCGGCACGGAAAAGTATCCTAATGTGGGTGAGTTCCAGACATTTATCAACCAAAGCGGTGGTAGTAATAATGCCTGGACCGGGACAGAAAACACGACATATTTTTTTGAAGTAAGCCCCCCATGCCTTTAGCGAAGGACTTGATCGCTTCGGTCAATTTTTTACCGCTCCGCTCTTTAATGAAGAAGCGGTTGATAAAGAACGTCAAGCTGTTGATTCCGAATATAAATTGAAGATAAAAGATGATGTTCGCCGTCTATATCAGGTCCATAAAGAAACCATTAACCCGGCGCACCCCTTTGCCAAGTTTTCTGTCGGCGATCTGACAACATTAGACGACAGAGATGACACTTCTATTCGTGACGAACTTATCGACTTTTATCGAACCCATTATTCTGCTGATCTGATGAGCCTGGTTCTGCTCGGTCCGCAATCACTGGACGAGCTTGAAAGTTATACCACAACATTTTTTGCCCACATTCCAAATTCAGACACAGCCAAGCCGGCAATTACCGAGCCGTTGGTTACCGCCAACGAAACAGCAAAATTCATCAGCATTGAGCCTATAAAGGAAGTTCGAAAGCTCACCCTGTCTTTTGCGATGCCCTCTGTCGATCAATATTATCGTCAGAAACCGCTCTCATATATTGCTCACCTGCTGGGTAATGAAGGCAGTGGCAGTCTGATGTCGGTGCTAAAAAGTCGTGGACTGATCAATACGCTAGCGGCTGGCGGCGGGGGGGTCAACGGCAGCAATTTCCGCGAATTCACGATCAGCCTGAACCTGACACCAAAGGGACTGGAGCATATTGACGATATCGTCACCGCTGTTTTTCAATACATCAAACTCATCGAGCAACAAGGCTTAGATGAGTGGCGCTACCAAGAGAAACAGGCAGTGCTAGAGCAAGCGTTCCGGTATCAGGAAAAAAGCCGCCCGTTAGATACGGTCAGCTATCTGGTCATGAATCTGTTTCACTACACACCGGAAGATGTTATTTACGGTGACTACATGATGGCAGGCTATAATGAGGCACTAAAGCGTGAACTACTTGAGTACCTCACGCCAGACAACATGCGTCTGGTTCTGGTTGCTCAGGGGCAGAATTATGATCAGGTTGCTCAGTGGTACCATACACCGTATTCCATCACTCCCCTTTACCGACGAGCAACTAATACGCTGGCAACAGGTTGAGGTAAGTCCTGAATTCAGCCTGCCCGAAGTAAACCCTTACATCTGTGAGCAGCTTGATCCGCATCCGCTGGCACCGGAATCCGAACTGCCGCCCCAGCTTATTCAGGATCTTCCTGGTTTCCGCCTGTGGTACAAGCAGGAACATGAGTTTCGCGTTCCCAAAGGCGTGGTATATGTGGCGATTGATAGCCCTCATGCCGTCGATACGCCACGAAATATTGTCAAAACTCGCCTCTGCGTCGAAATGTTGCTGGAAGCCATCAATGAGTCGGCCTACCCGGCAGAGATCGCGGGGATGTCTTACAACCTATATGCTCACCAAGGTGGTGTCACCCTTCAGCTATCAGGGTTTAGCGAGAAGCAGCCTCTGTTAATGAAACTGCTGCTGGACCGTTTCGCGGGCCGGACATTTAGCCCGGAAAGGTTTAATAATATCAAGGCGCAAATGCTTCGTAACTGGCGTAATGCTGCAGAAGACAAGCCGATCTCTCAACTATTCAATGAACTGACCGGTGTGTTGCAACCCAATAACCCACCGTATCCGGTTCTTATCGAGGCGCTGGAGTCAATCGAGGTTGATGAGCTCCCTGAATTTGTCGAGGCGATGTTTGCCGAACTGCACATCGACACGTTTATCTACGGAAACTGGAGGAAAGAAGATGCTCTCGCACTGGCCGAGTTACTCAAAGATGCTTTCCGTGTAACAGATCAGCTCTATGGAGAATCGCAGCGACCACTGGTTCGCTTGGGCCAAGTCGGTACCCTGCGCCACGAGGTGAACTGTAACCATGCTGACTCGGCAATTTTGATGTACTACCAATCACGGAAAACGACACCCCCGAAAAATTGCTGTTTACACCTTGGCCAATCATCTGATGTCGACCACTTTTTTCCATGAGCTACGTACCCGCCAGCAGCTAGGGTACATGGTCGGAACAGCAAACCTGCCCCTCAATCGACACCCCGGGCTGATTTTGTATATCCAGTCACCGGTAGCCGCTCCCGCCCAGCTATCCGAGGCCATTGATGACTTCACCAATGCCTTTGCGCTCGTCCTGCTGGAGCTCAACGAGGCACAATGGCAGGCCAGCAAACAAGGGTTAATTGCCCAAATTTCTGAACCTGACACCAACTTGCGTGCCCGGGCACAGCGATTCTGGGTCAGCATCGGCAACAAAGATGCTGAGTTTAACCAGCGTCAGAAAGTCGTGCAGGAGCTGCAAGATCTCAGCCGTGCCGATATGGTGCGGTTCATTGTCGATATTATCAAGCCGCGCACCTCGAACCGGCTGGTTATGCACTGCAAGGGCCAGGCCCATAGCAACCTCGAGCCGCTTTGTATTGGTCAGCCGATTGAATCCATCGATGATTTTCAGAAAAAAGCCCGATAATTCTGCGAAAAATCAGTAAAAAGTGAATAAAAAAATGGCCAGCTAATGCTGGCCATTTCTATTGTTATCACTCTCTTTACCGCTTTCAGCCTTGATAGAAGCTCTGATCTTCATTGGCCATTGCAACTAGCTTGTCGCATGGCTTGAAGCGCTCCCCGTACTTGTCAGAATGCTCATCGAGCAACTCGACGACTCGCTTGATCCCCAGCTGATCCATATAACGGAAAGGTCCACCGAGGAATGGCGGGAAGCCAATACCAAAGATTGCGCCAATATCACCATCTCGTGGTGACTGAATAACACCTTCATCCAGGCAGCGAGCGGCTTCGTTGAGCATCATCAGGGTACAGCGCATGGCAAGATCCAAGCCATCTGCTTTTTTCTCCGGCTTGATATTCAGCAGCTTATAGACCGTCTTATCGACAGCCTTTTTCTTACTGTCATACAGGTAGAAGCCTTTGCCGCTCTTGCGCCCTTTGCGACCATCACTGAGCAAGATGTCAAACACATCCGGCCCCCCCTTGAATCGTTCACCCAGTTCCTCGACCATAATAGGCATGATCTTGGCACCGATGTCGACACCAACCTCATCAAGCAAGGTTATTGGTCCTACCGGGAAGCCGAAATCAAGCAATGCCGTATCCAAGTGCTCAATCGGTTCGCCACTGAGCAATACCGATGCGGCTTCATTCATGTAGGGAGCAAGAATACGGTTAACGTAAAAGCCGGCTTTATCACCCACCACAATCGGTGTCTTGCCTTGTTTCTTCGCCAATGCCACTACCGTAGCAACTGTTTCTGGCGATGTTCCCGCGTGGGGGATCACCTCAACCAGCGGCATTTTCTCGACAGGGCTGAAATAGTGAAGGCCGACGACATTCTCCGGACGCTGAGCCGCTTCAGCAATCTGGTGGATCGGCAACGAGGAAGTATTGGTAGCAAATATCGTCTCCGATTTTGCGTTTTCCTCGATCTCTTTCACCATCTGGTGCTTCAGGTTCAGATCTTCAAATACAGCTTCAATCACCACATCAGCGTGATTAAAACCGGTATAGTCAGTGCCCCCGGTAATGCTCATCATCTGCTTTTGCAGCTCGGCTTTGCTGATGATACGACGCTTACGTTTCTTATCCAGCAGCTTATAGTTGTAAGCCACGGCATTCAAAATACCGTCATTGGCAATGTCTTTGATCCGGACAGGATATCCAGCCTTGGTTGCGGTGACATGACTGATACCGCCCCCCATCAAGCCACCACCCAGAACACCAACGTGCTTGATCTCGCCAGGTTTGGCATCTGAGCCGGTTTCTTTTTTCATCGCCGTCGTGGCAAAGAAAATGCTGCGCAGTGCTGCGGATTCGGATGACATCACCAGCTCGCCAAAGCGCTTGGCTTCTTGCTGTAATCCCTTCTCCATCCCAAACTTCAGGCCAAATTTAATGACTTCGAGAATGGCATCCGCAGCCGGATAATTACCGCGGGTTTTTTCGTTGGTTTTCTTTGCCGCCTGATCAAATACCAAAGAACGCCCAAGAGCATTACCGCCCATCGCCCAATCCTGAAACGAATGTTTGCGGCTCGGCTTGGCTTTCAAAGCCTGCTGTTCGGCGATATCAAGCAGAATACTCTGCGGGACTGCCTCATCGACTACGCCAAGTTTTTTCGCTTTTTTGGCCCGCAATTGCTTGCCGGTCAGGATCATATCCAACGCATTCGCCACGCCGACAAGGCGAGGTAAACGCTGGGTTCCGCCCGAGCCCGGCAGCAAGCCAAGCTGTACTTCAGGCAAGCCCAAACGGGTTTTGTCATCATCGGAGCAAACACGGCTGTGGCAGGCCAAAGCCAGCTCCATACCGCCCCCCAAACATGGGCCATGGATCGCCGCAACTACATGGAACGGCAGCGCTTCCAGCTCTGCAAACAGTTCTTGTCCCTTAGCAGCCAGTTGCTGTGCTTCTTCTGCTGTCGTGCAGGCCGCCAGCATGCGAATATCGGCACCGGCGATAAAGTTGTCCGGCTTGCCAGAGTGAACGACAAGACCTTTGATATCTTGTCGGCTTTTTAGCTCTGTCAATACATCTGAAACTTGGTCGACAAACGCTGACTGCAGCGTATTCATTTTTTCTTCCGGCACATCGATTTTCAGCCAAGCAACACCGTTATCACCGTAAGATAGAGAAAATGCGGATTCTTGTTGGGTCATTATTCTGCCTCCAGGATCATTGCTGCACCTAAGCCACCAGCCGCACAAGCGGTATTCAATGCAAAACCACCGCCACGACGCTGCAGTTCACGCAGTGTCTGGGTGATCATTCGTGCCCCTGTTGCGGCAAACGGGTGACCATAAGCAATGGATCCCCCCAGCACATTGAACTTGTCCATATCAATTTCGCCAATCGCCTGGCTACGCCCCCCCAGCTTTTCTTCGGCAAATTTCTTCGAACCAAACATCTTCACATTGGCCAGGGCCTGCGCAGCGAAGGCTTCGTGCATATCAATGAGGGTAAGGTCAGACAGGCTCAAACCGGCACGGTCAAGCGCCATTGGCGTCGCATAAGACGGCCCCCATCAACATATCTTTTTCTACGCCGATGGCAGAAAAGGCATACGAGCGGATGTAGCCCAGTGGTGTTAATCCTAGCTCTTTTGCCCTGCCTTCTCGCATTAGCAATATTGCAGCAGCGCCGTCTGTCAACGGCGTCGCATTGGCCGCGGTTACCGAGCCGAACTTGCGATCGAAAGCCGGACGCAATTTGGCATAGGATTCCAGGGTAGAGTCTTCACGAATATTGTTGTCTTTATCGATCCACTGGCGGTAAGGTTCCGGGAAAGCCGTAATGACTTCATCCTGGATCAGGCCATCTTTCCATGCCTGCGCAGCCAAGGTATGAGAGCGGTGGGCCAGCGCATCTTGCTCCTGGCGGGGTAATACCGTGCGTTTTTGCCATCTGCTCGGCGGTTTGTCCCATGCTTATGCCCGTCGAATACTCGGCAACGGCTGGTGGAACCGGCATCAGATCTTTCATACTGAGTTTACTAAGCAGTTTTAAACGCTTGCTCATTGTTCTGGCCTTGCTCAATGCCAGTAACGTGGTCGCCATCTTCTTTGATACTCCGATAGGCAATACCGAGGAGGAATCTGCCCCCGCCGGCAATACCGATATCGATAGTACCCGAGATAATGCTTTCGGTAACATTGGCCGCTGCCTGGAAGCTCGTCGCACAGGCCCGGGTGACACTGTAGGCATCAGTACCGATATTCATGCCGGTGCCCAGGACAATTTCACGCGCAATATTGGGCGCTTCTGGCATTTGAATAACCTGGCCAAATACCACCTGTTCAATCAGTTGCGGGTCAAAGTCAATCTGCTGCAGCATTTCATTGACCACCATTTTCCCCATGTCCAATGCAGGAACGCCATTAAAGGCGGTGGCCTGACGGGCAAACGGGGGTACGTAATCCACTTACAACTGCGATGCGCTCACCCTGATGTGTGGTGAGATTCTGGAGACGTGTCATCGCTACTCCTTATTATGGTTTGCAGGGCACTCAGTGTGCACGGTAGAGGTCTGACCACATCAATTGTAATCAACTTGTTACTTATTTCAAACAATTGTTTTAAGTATTTACAAGAAGCGAGAAGCGTATGGGGGGGATTTCTGGCAGGTAATGCAACTTTATATCATCAGTATACATAAACAACACGTTGCTCATCACCGGAAAAATTGCAAAAAAAACCATACCGATATGGTATGGTTATAATTTACACGGATAAAAATCCATGCAAGGTATAAGTCAATTAACATAAAGCCAATTGCAAATCAGGCAGAGCCTGATAGGAGAAAGTAAAGTCAGCCTTCAAAAGGAAGTTGTCATCTTGCTCAACAGATAGTATTCAAAAAAAACAGACCTGTTCCACAGAGCCGAAATCAATGTTTACTATCAGATGACGTGAACTACTATAGCTTCCTCACGGGGACAGAATTTGAACCAGATCAATTTTAGTGCTGATAATCCGATGAATCATGCAATCGCTGAATAAAACAAACCCAAAACGAGACAGCGATTACCTTTTTTGATGGGCAAATTTATGATTAAGCAATTTTTTCGCAAGAAAAAGCCGGATGCCTCGGTCTCTGTAGACATGAATAAGCAAAGACGGTACGAAGCCCTTGTCAGGGCCTGGCATCGGGACTTATACCGCTACGCCTACTGGTTATGCCACGACCCTCATATTGCCGAGGATTTGGTGCAGGAAACCTGTTTACGTGCGTGGCGCTCTCTCGATAGCCTTCAAGATGACAAAGCCGCTAAATCTTGGCTAATTACAATACTACGCAGGGAAAACGCACGTCGTTTTGAGCGTAAGCAACTGGATTTAGTAGATATTGATGACTATGCCATCGCAGATACCAAGCATCAGGGTGCCGAAATGGATGTCGAGCAGCAGATCTTGCATAAGCAGATCATGAAGCTGGCACCTGAGTACCGAGAGCCATTGGTTTTGCAGGTCATGGCAGGATTTAGCGGTGATGAAATTGCCGAAATCCTCGACTTGAACCGCAATACCGTGATGACACGCTTGTTCCGCGCCAGAAATCAATTAAAAGAGCAAATTGAAAAGCAATCCGAGCGGAGGGGGGGCCAACAAAATGGACGATCTTGAATTCCGT
>LLEM01000081.1_pt1 | contig 21938 bp, 27 predicted proteins | sample 595841 | NCBI WGS metagenome assembly LLEM01 (sample SAMN02919313, study PRJNA255460) | bioreactor metagenome | biome: chemostat; feature: culture 2012_10.2; material: sediment; isolation source: day64 10degC chemostat 2012 inoculated with Wadden Sea sediment taken from... | place: Germany: Bremen ...
GGTACGGCTGTAGCCATTAAAGTCGTTGTTATCCCACTTCGGTTTCTGACCTTGGTCGACATTACGCGGGAAACCACCCGGTGCAGCAAAACCAGTCGAAGGCACACCAATTGAACTGTAGTGGTGACCGTAAGATACACCGCCACCTGGCAGGCCAATCTGGCCAACCATCGCTGCAATAACGGCACCCATCCAATATGGCTGCTCACCATGCTCCTGGCGCTGGATACACCAGCCAAACAGGATTTGGGTGCGACCGTTAACCAACATGCGGGCAAATTCACGGATCTTGTCTGCCTCTACACCACAGATCTCGGCAGCCCACTCAGGCGTTTTCTCGATGTTGTCTTTGGTCTTACCCATGAAGTAGGGCACAAATTCATCAAACCCTAGACAATAAGTCTTAACAAACGCTTTATCGTAAAGATCTTCGGTGTACAGGGTGTGTGCAACTGCGAGCATAAATGCAACGTCAGTTTGCGGGTTAATGTACATGTGCTCGTTACCTAGGTAACGTTGCGTTTTGTTCTTGACCGGGTCAACAGAAAGTACGTTGATGTCGCCGTTGGCGACTTTCTCTTTTAGCTGCTCAAGATATGCATATGACTCGTGCGTTTCACAGTTCCAGCCAACCTGTAGGTTTTTAACCGGGTCGGTTGCCCAGAGTACGATGTTTTTACTGTGGTCAAGGATCTCAGACCAAGAGGTACCCTGCGCATACACTTCGGTCGAGCCTAAGATGTACGGAAGAATCGTTTGGCCGGCACCGGTCGAGTAATCGCCCACTTTGGTAATGAAGTTACCGTGCATACCAACGGCGCGTTGCATGTGGCTGGTACAGCTGTGGAATTGACCAGTCTGGCGCCAGCCGGTTTGACCCGCGTGTAGTGCCCATGGACCGTAATCTTTTTGAACGCGTTCAAGCTCACGATAGAAAAGATCTAGTGCTTCATCCCAAGTCACGCGAATGAAACGGTTGTTACCGCGGGTTTCACCGCTGTATTTATGCTTTTTCAGCCAGTCTAGGCGTACCATTGGGTAACGGACGCGTGATGGGGCTATAGATAATCCCCCTTAATACCGTTCATCATGTCGGTTGGGGTGCTTATCAAGCTCCAGCGGTTTGATTTCCTGAACCTTGCCCGCATAGATATGGGCACGGAATGCTCCCCCAGTGCGAACCAGACATTTTCCAGGTACCGGTAGTTTCCGCGGCGGTAGCTTTTGCCGAAGCCAGCAGGCTCGGACCGATGACAGAGACGGCACTTGTGGTCGCAAGACCCCTTAAGAAAACTTCTTCTGCTAACAGACATACTTAAAATACTCCATCAATCGCTTAGTGGTTGCCGTCAGAAAAATCTGATGAATGCTTTTGTAGATACTTCAGTACCAGCGATTTGCTGTCGGTATCGAAGTTAACGAATGCCATCATGCCGTTGAACATGCCAGGCCAGGTATTTGCGTCAAAGTGCGCTTCATCTGGCTGGGTGTGACACACTGAACAGTTAGTCTGGTAAGATTGCTTAGCCTGCTCCCAGATTGGCTGTACATCGTCAAGCAGGGCTTCTTTCTTCATCCAAAGCTTGGCGGTAACACGTTGCCAAGGCAGGCCTGTGAGGTCATCTTCTTTACGCTCGAATTTTTCGACGATTTGATCGTTAGTTGCAGACTCTTTCAACAGAGAGGCAACCGCGATATTCATACCAAAGTCTTCCTGAATAACTCGGCCAAAGCCCTTGTCTTTACGCCAGCCAGAGACTTCAATTTGAATTGCATCGCCAGATTGGTCGATGACTTTCACTGAAGATGCTGGATTTAGTAGGCCGGCTTCAGTTGATAGGCTTTTTTCTTGATAAAGAGGTAGATGGCGAACACTGACGTATTCTTCGCCATTGGTAAATTTGGTGTTAGAAGCCAATTGTTCAAGCTGAGAAATCATGCCGCCAGTGCTGTCCATATTTTCTGGAAGGTGGTGGGCGATGCCTTTGTGGCAATCAAGACAGCTTTGATCACGCTCTTTTGCTTGTTTCATCTGGATACGTGCGGTCGGAGACATTTTCGTGAAGTCCATACCGTCGTAGTCGTGGCAATTGCGACATTCCAAAGATTTGTTTGAGCTAAAGCGATCCCATTCGTGTTGAGCTAGGACAATTCGTCGGTCTTCAAATTTTTCTGGGGGTATCAATAAAGCCGGCAAAGTGGGCAAACACTTCTTTACTTGCTTGGATCTTACGAGCGACTTTTGATGTCCAATCGTGAGGTACGTGACAATCCGGGCAAGTTGCGCGAACACCTGAACGGTTCTGGTCGTGGATCGTACCTTCGTATTCAGGTGCGATATTTTCAGCGTGACAGCCGACGCAGAATTCTTCTGTATTGGTTGCTTCTAATGCAGTATTAAATCCACCCCCCCAAAAAATAATACCGGCGAGAAACCCCGCCTAGTGTCAGTACTCCGAGACTGATGTGGATACTTGGACGGGATAATGTCCGCCAAGTTTTAGTTAGAAATGATTTCATATTGGGTTCTCTTATTGTTGATTCTGGTTAATGTCGTGAAGGGATCAGCCGCCGTGACCTGGAGGACCAAGGAAAAAGAGCTGCATCATCCAAACGAAGAATCCGTATCCACCCACAGTCATGACACTGAGAACCGGGAAGAGAACGACGGTAATTAAAAAGAAAGTTCGCCATTCAAGCTTTTGCTTGTCTTGGCTTGCTGTGCTAATGCCATTGTTCATAGAGCTACCTGTATAATTATTAGTTGAACAAAAAACAAAGAAGAGATTTTACAATTCTATTTTTAATTAGATCATAAAATATATTCGCAGTGATTCAATTAGCCCAGGCGTATTAATATATTTAATTGCTAAGTTTTTTTGATCTTCAACGGAAAGATGAATAAGAATAAAATAGTTATGTTTATATGTAGCTTCTTATTAATAGATGTTAATGGGTAAATAAAATATAATTGGCCTGCCAAGTGTTTGTGATTTGTTGCTATTGTTCAAATTGTGTTGCGGTAAAGTTATTTCTTACTGATTGTAAACGGTGTTTATAATCTTGTGATTATGCATTAACGATATTAGCGATTTAACATATATTTCCAATTACCATAAAGGGAAGGGAATTATTAATAAGTGTTAATATGCATATTATGGGAAGAATTACAGATAATGCATAGAAAATCAATGGTAATAAATCTCATTTGTATTTGTTGGGTGGTGAAGTTTATTTCCTAATAAATAAAAAAACCAGCCACAATTGTGACTGGTAGAATAATATTATATGCCGTCTATCGTGATATTAATGAATCACTTCAAATGCCAGTGCTTTCTTTTCAATTCGACGAAAGGCGATTGTGAGAATTCCGTTTATAGCTAAATAGAAAAGCCCTGCCACGCCAAAAACAACGAGCGTGTCATAAGTTTGAGCATTGATACGCTGAGCGTAGCCCATGATATCCATGATGGTGATTGTGCTCGCAAGTGATGTGCCCTTGAACAATAGAATGACTTCATTGGAGTAAGCCGGTACTGCACGACGGATAGCATAAGGCAGTAACACACTTAGCGTTGCTTTCTTACCCATACCTAACGCTTGGCAAGCGTGCCATTGGCCTGGTGGTATTGCGTTAAAGGCACCTTGGAACAGCTGGGTACTGTAGCTGCTGTATTTAGTGCCAGCGCCAACATTGCACAGAACCAAGGCTGGCTAAGCCAGAGCCAGAAAATACTCTCACGCACCGCTTCAAATTGTCCCGGTCCGTAATAGATAAGGAAAATCTGTACCAATAATGGCGTACCGGTAAATAGGGTGATCAAACCACGGCTTAGCCAGTGAACAACAGGGGTGCGTAAGATCAGGGTTACTGTCATCAACAGAGCCAGGCTACAGCCAACCAACAATGATGCTGCGGTTAGTTCAATACTGGTAACAAGGCCTTCGAACAATTGCCAGAGATGTTGTTGGTTCATGCTGAGGCTCCTTGTGCGTTGCCTAGTCCCTGGGAACTGAATTTTTTGTCCATACGTTTGACAACGCGCTGAGTGATCAGGGTGATCACCAGATAGATAGCAGCGGCACAGGCGTACCAGGTAAAACTTTCATGGGTTGCGGCCGCCGTTAACTGGGCTTGTTTTAGCAAGTCAGTAACACCAATCAGAGATACCAGCGCCGTATCCTTGAGCAGAACCAACCATTGGTTGGTCAGCCCTGGCAGCGCGTGACGAACTGCTTGGGGGGGAAGAACGACCCGGATAAAAGCTCGTGGCTTGCTGATCCCCAGTGCGCTGGCTGCTTCTCGCTGTCCATTCGGTACTGCTTTTAATGCGCCACGTAATGTTTGTGCCGCATAGGCTGCGAAAATAAGCGAAAGGGCTATGACACCAGACAGAAACGGGCTGACTTCGACGTAGTCGCCGGTCAGAATGAACAGTACCTGAGTCGAGCCAAAGAATATAAACAAAACGACCAGCAGCTCTGGAAGGCCCCCGCAGGATAGTAACCAGTGCTGTCGTTGGCCAAGAAACAACATGATAGCGAGACATTTCGCCGCCGGCAAAGATCACAGCCAATACCAGTCCTACCAACAGGCTGGCAAAAGCCAGCTGTACTGTCAGCCAGCCAGCCTCTGCCAGGGTAAGCGCATAACCTGATAACGCCATATTACTTACCGAAGTACTTGTCGAAGATCACCTGGTACTTGCCGTTCGCTTTAACTTTTTTCAGTGCTGCGTTCAGTTTGTCTACCAGCTCTTGATTATTCTTGTTTACGGCAATACCAAAACCATTGCCAAAATACTTGGCGTTGGTTACTTGATCGCCAACGTAAGTTAGCTTGTTGTTTTTCTCAAACCATTCAGCAACGACTGCCGTGTCACCGAATACAGAGTCGATGCGGCCATTTTGCATGTCAATGAACGCGTCTTGGTAGCTGGCATAAGGAACTGCGGTAACACCATTCATTTGCTCTGTCAGGTAGCTCTGATGAGTAGAGCCGTTTTGAACGCCGATACGTTTACCGTTCAAGGCCTTTTCATTCGCAACCTTGCCCTCAATGGCGACAAATGCCGCTGAATTGTCATAGTAGGCATCAGTAAAGTTTACTTGTTGCAAACGTTGTTCGGTAATATCAATACCAGAAATTGCTGCATCGTAACGACGGAATTTTAGGGCTGGGATCAGGCTGTCGAAAGGCTGATTATGGAAAGAACATGTCGCTTTGATCTCTTCACAAAGAGCATTCGCAAGATCGACGTCAAACCCCCTGAATTTGGTTATTTTGATCTACATATTCAAAAGGTGCGTAAGTTGCTTCCATTGCAAACTTGATTTCATCCTGTGCTGCAACCTGGGTTGAGGCCAGGCCGATTAGGGAAGCTAGTAAGATCTTTTTCATCGCGATACTCCGTGCGTAACTGTGCCCTGCATTGTTGATAGAAATGATGCAGAAGAAATTGGGTTGTCAGGTTATATGGGTCAAGCTTTAAGGTTTAAATCAGTGTGTCAGGTATTCGGCAAATTCCGGGGGTGACAGGTTTGACGAAAGCCTCTTTGGTGCCATGCTCGATAATTCGACCCTGTTCAAGGTACAAAACATGGCTGGCAATTTTTCGTGCAAAATTGACTTCATGAGTCACAACGACCTGAGTAATTCCGGTTTCGCTCAATTCATTAATGATTTTTACGACCTGATTGGTTATCTCTGGATCCAGAGCGGCTGTAGGTTCATCGAATAGCAGAACATCCGGTTTCATCATTAAAGCACGGGCAATTGCCACACGCTGTTGCTGGCCACCCGACAGTTGCAGTGGCCATGCATGGATCTTATCGGCCAGCTGAAGGGTCGAGAGGATCGTCAATGCTTCCTGCTTAGCTGCTTCTTTATGCATTCCTGCCACTTTGACAGGCGCTTCAATCAGGTTTTCCAGTACTGTCAAATGAGGCCATAGGTTGTATTGCTGAAATACCATGCCAACCTTGCGACGTAATTTCAGTCCGTCTTTTTCTTGAACGGCTGAACGGAAGTCGAAGTTTTCGTTGGCAATGTGTAGTTCACCGCTGCTGGCGGTTTCAAGAAGATTCAGGATGCGTAGCAATGAGCTTTTACCGGCACCGCTAGGACCGAGTAATACCAAAGTATCGCCCTTGTCACAGCTGAAGTTCACATCGTGAAGAACCTGCGTGGTTCCGTAGAATTTGTTGATACTGCTTGCTTGAATACTCATGCTGACATACTGCATTAATCGTCACTGGTTTTTTATATTACCCAAAGTGGGATCTTATGCAAGAAAAATGTATAAATAATCCAATGTGTTATATGTTTGTTTATTAAATGTTCATTTTGCGGTGTTTGTGTCTGGTAAAACCAGTCTATTACAGAAGGCATGTTAAACAGGAACAAGCTGGGAGGAGAGGGTAGGAAGAAGGGGGTGAGATTTTAGTCATCTTTCGACTGTAAGGGGGCAATGTTTAGAGGCTGGTACAGCAAGGCCACCCCGAAGGTGGCCTAGAAAGATAAGACGAACAGGAATGGAATTTTATGCAGTTTGAGCGTGCTGTACTATTTGTTGGCGACGAGCTTGTACAACCAGAGCATAGCCAATCAGAGCAATAAAGGCAGTCACGAACATAGAGGTGGTGACTGTGATCAATCCATAGCCAGAGAATGCCGACACGATGCCGCTTGCTGCGAAGCACACCATCGTCTGCAGGAAGTTAAGTAGCCCCGGCAGCCGTTGCACTACAGCTTTTAAAGTCTTCCAACGCTTTGCTGATGATGATCGGGTAGATAGCACCGTTAGCAACTGCCAGCAGGCAGAAAGGCAACAGGATTGGCCAGATGGTTGCTGGCTCAGTATTGACAGAAATCAGGAACATAACTGTTACGCTGGTAACAAACAGTTTAAGAATCCAAGGTAAAATTTGCTGGCTATCAAATTTGTTCAGCAAGGTACGGCAGCCATAACCACCAATAATAAACGCGACGGTTTGCGGTGCATAACTCAGGCCGATATCAGCACCTGAATAGCCCATTGCCGACATTACAAACGGTGAGCCAGTTAGATAGGCGAAGAAAGCAGCAGAGCAGGCTGCAAAAATCATCATATTACCAATGAATTTTTTTGAGCTTAAGATTTGCTGGTAATCACGACGCAGCTGAACAGTCACTTTTTCCTGTTTTTTGTCCAAATTGGCGCTTTCAGGTTCTTTGAGTGTCATTACGGACAAAATTGCACCAAAACCAACAAGTGCGACAAAAATGCTGCGCCAGCCAAATTGTCCTTCAAGCAAGGCCCCCGCAAGAGGAGCTAGTGCGGGAGAAAGCGCAACAAGAGGCATAATGGTTGCAAATACGCGCTCAGATACCTTGCCTTCATAGCGGTCAATAACCACAGCCTGCCAGATAACTGTTGCACTGCAGGCACCTAATGCCTGGGCAAAACGAGCAGCTAACATGAATTCGACATTAGGAGCAAAAGCACACAGTACCGATGCTGCACTGAACAAGATCATTCCCCCCCCATCAATACTTTAATGCGGCCAATACGGTCGGAGAGCGGGCCGTAGATCAGTTGCCCTAACGCCATACCCAATAGGAAAATACTTAGTGACAAACCTATAAGTGACTGTGATGTATCGAAATCTGACCGCATTGTTTCAAAAGCAGGCAGGTACATGTCTGTTGCAAGGTAACCAAGCATACTTAGACATGCAAACCATAATAGAGTGATTTTTGAAGGTTGTTTGTTCATAAAAGGAAACTTCATATGTATTACATTTGCGGCAAGTTTAATCTTGCTTTTCGTTGCTGTGAAACGGTAATATTTCAACATTGCTTTCAAAAAATTTGATTTGATATGTTTTCATACAACGATTTGCAAGTTATTGATGTTGTTGCCAGAAGAGGAAGTTTTTCGGCTGCGGCAGAGGAGTTGCATAAGGTTCCAAGTGCAATAAGTTACACGGTTAGACTTATTGAAGAGCGCCTTGCTGTTGATTTATTTGTTAGATTGCACCGACAAGTACAGCTTACCCCCCCCGCTGGTGAGTTTTTTGTCGAGGAGGCGCGGGATCTGCTCAAACGGATGGAACAGATGAAATCGCAAACCCAGCGGGTTGCGAATGGCTGGTCGCAGAGTGTGTCGGTTGCACTTGATACTGTTGTGAGGGAAAGCCGGGTTAACACCCTGGTCAGAGATTTTTACCGTGAGTTTCCCGACGTTGAGCTGCACTTGTCGATGGAGGTATTTAACGGTGTGTGGGATGCATTGGCTGACGGCCGTGCAGATCTTGTTATTGGGGGGGCAACGGCAGCCGTGCCGGTTAGCGGTTCGTTTGATTATCGGGATATGGGGACGCTGTACTGGAAGTTTGTCACTGCCCCCCCGATCATCCGTTGGCTGCGGCGGATAATGATATTGAACCCGAAGAACTCATGAAATACCCGGCAATATGTATTGAGGATACCTCCCGGGTGCTGCCCAAACGTGTTACTTGGGTGATGGATAACCAGCGACGGCTCATGGTGCCAAACTGGTACAGTGCCATTCAGTGCCTGAAAGCCGGGCTTGGGGTGAGTGTTGTTCCGGAGCATATGGCACAACCTAGGATTGATGCTGGTGAGCTGGTTGAAAAGCAGTTGGCAAATAAACCGCCGGTGAGTCCATGTTGCTTGGCCTGGAATAAGGAGAGCCGAAATCCAGCTATTGACTGGTTGCTTGAATATCTGGGCGACAGCGAGCAGCTTCATCGCGAATGGATGCGATGAATGAGGCAAGAAAGCTCGCAGCGTTTGTCGCACGCGAGCCATCTAAATTTAGGTGGGAGTCTATTCGCCTGTTGACTCTTGTTGGCTGTCTTCTGCCGTTTGCTGCTCTTCTTGCTGTGGCTCGGCATCTTGGTTTTGCGCTGCTTCGGCTTCCGTCTTGGCACGGTCAGCTTTTGAGATGTAGCGAGGCTTGTTACTGCGATGAAGCTTCGCGTTTGTCTTCTTCTGCCTTTTTTTCAGGGCCTCGTTAATCTTTTTCTTACGGTTCATAGTTTCAGTGTTCACATTGTCAATGTTAGGCGGTGATTGTAGCGGTATCCTGATTGAAGACAAGTAGAACGGTAGTTTATTCTTGTTTATACCCAAACTACCTCAAGTAAACTCACCCAATGGGAGTGAATCCTGCATCTTGAAGAAGCGTGGGTATCGTAAGTTATCTTGTTTCTTTAAGAGTTTGGTAGCCAGCCCAAATTCGGGTGCTGGTGGTGATCCAGCAAAGGGTGCCAAATATCCATGCGATAGTGGCAAAGTGCTGTGGCAGCAGGCAGAACAGAACGAAACAACCAATGGTCTCGGTGCCTTCGGTCAAGCCGCCGATATAGTACAGTGATTTTTGTTTATATACCGGACTTTCGATATTGCGTTTGCTTGCCATAATAGCAAAGGCCAGAAAGCTCGATCCCGTCCCAATAAATGAAAAGATCAAGAAGGCACCGGCAACCGCATTGGCTTCGGGATTGGCGAGCACAAACCCAAATGGCACCATTGAGTAAAATAGGAAATCGAGGGTAATATCCAAAAAACCGCCGCAATCGGAGATCCCCTTGCCGCCGCGCCACTGCACCGTCGAGGCCGTCGAATATCCGATTAAGGAGTATAAAAGAGAGCGCCCAGAGGTATTCCTGCAATATCAGAGAAGGCAACGCAAGCAACCCGAGAACAAAGCCGGCCAGTGTTATTTGGTTAGCCGTAATCCCCCAATTTGTCTGGCAGGGCGGAAAAGGTCCGTAAAGGCCATCGAATTACTTTGATGGTGTAGCGATCTAACATAGTGTTCCTCTTCAGTCTTGGGGTGTTTCAGCCCATGGCCAGCGCAGTACGCTGCCGCCATCGGGAATATCGTCATCGTCATGGGTTACCATCAGTGCCGGGACTTGTTGCTGCCTGATCTGTTTGAAGACAAAGTCTCTAAATTCGCAGCGCAGAGCTTTGTCTAGCTTGCTAAATGGCTCATCAAGTAAAACGGCATGAGGCTCAGACAATAACATACGCATTAAGCTAATACGGGCACGTTGTCCGCCCGATATTTCAGTCGGCATTTTATCGGCTAGTTCACGTAGTCCAATTTGCTGCAGTGTTGCGATGGCCTTTTCTTTGCGATCCCTACCTCGAATTGTTTTGGGTAAACCGAATGCAAGGTTTTCCCATATGTTCAAGTGCGGAAACAAGAGATCATCTTGGAACAAAATGCCAATACGTCGTTGGTCGGGTGCCACTTCAATCATGCTCAGTCCATCAAGGATAATTGCTCCATCGAGTAAAAAAACAGGACTCAGGTGACCAGCGATAGCACTGAGCAAGGTGGACTTGCCGCAGCCGCTTGGCCCCATCAAAGTGAGAACATTGCCAGGTTCAACAGTGAAATTGACCAGCTGAAACAAGTGTTGCTCATTGTTACTTAAAGTGAGGTTTTCCACAGATAATGTCATCTGGGCTTTCTCTCCGTTGTTGCTGAGTTCGTCGGGTAAAGCGAGCAGAGTAGCGATTTGCTGCGATAGCCATAGTGAAGAAAATAAAGGGCAAAACCCCCCCCTGAAGCAGACCATATATCGCACTGACACGGCGATCCTGACCACTGGCAAGTGCCACGGCTTCTGTGGTTAGGGTAGAGATACGGCCGGCACCGAGCATCTGGGTCGGTAAATACTGGGCGAGACTGACACTAACTCCGACGGCCAAGCCAAGCCAAATTGCCGGTAGTAATAGCGGGCGTTTTACACGCCACCAGGTTTGCCAGCCGTTTAAGCCTAGACTGCGTGCTGACTGATCAAGGCGAATGTCGTAGTTGCGCCATGGGCCGTCCAACGCTAGGTACAGGTAAGGGAAGACGAAAAAGAGGTGGCTCCATGCAACCCAAACCCAATACCATTGCCCGGGAATAAAAAATGTTGTGATTTGAATGCCAAACAATAGTGACAGCTGAGGCAGCACCATTGGCAGTGCAATTAGCCAATTGGGTATTCCTCGCTGATACTGTTGGCGGTATTCGAGGCAAGCAACAGCCAGTATTAGCGAACAAAGGCTGCTAACCAGAGCAAGGCTGATACTGTTGGCGGCAAGTTCAACGAGTGATAACGATTCCTGCTGCCAGAAACGCGTGCTATATCGGCTGGGTAGTAAATCAGGGAACCGCCAACGTTGGGCAATAGACCAGAGCACGAGGATCGGAATGACGAGTAGTGGCACCAGTACAAAGGGAACATAGGTAGGAAAGCGCCGGCTGGTGCGATTCGGGTCAGATGTACTGAAACTTGTATTTGAGCTCAAACGAGCCGGACCATTAATTTGCCATTGGCGGCAATATTGTAGCAGATACCACTCTGCTGCACGGATGATCCCAAGACTCAGTAGGGCTATTGATAGCAATACAATGGCGCCGACCGCTGCCCGTGGTAGTAATGTCAGCTCAGGTTCATTGAACCATTGCCAGACCAGAACCGAGAATGTTGGCGGTCTGGTCGGTCCTAAAATTAACGCGACGTCGACAACAGAGATGCCATAGGCGGCCACCGCAAAGATTGGTAGTCGCATTCCTGGTAGCCATTGGGGCAAGATAACCTTCAGCCAGCTTTCATTGTGATTGTATCCCAGCCCGGAAGCAACGGCTTGAAGGCGATTAACCTTGATTTGCTGAAGAACTGAAATGCTCATTAGTAATAGAAATGGCGTTTCTTTTATGGCGAGAGCAAGCAGAAGACCAATGCCATATTGATCTTTTACCAAGCTGAACCAACCGCTGGTCTCAAATCCAATTGACTCAAGCAGGCGGTAAAACCAGCCTGCTGGGGAAAGTGTAAATGCAAAACCGATCGCAAAGGCGACATGCGGCATCGCTAACATGGGGGGAGAGGGAATGCTCCACATGTTGCCAGCGGGGGGCTATTCCAGTATTGTTTCAGGATCAGGAAACAGAATAAAATCGCCAATCCTGTACTGCCAAGGCCTGTGAATAGAGTCAGCCCTATGGATTGAATCACAGCAGGCCATTGGATAACAGCTTCAAAAGCCGAAAGGTTTGGTGTTGTCAGCCCTAAAGGTGGGAGCCATGAAAATGCAGGAATAATAATACCCAAGATTCCCGGCACGAATGGCAGAGCGCAGAGGGCGAGGGTGAAAAGGTACAGCAAACGAATCATAAAAAACCTAGTGAATGGGTATTAGCACCAAAAATATCAGGGCCAATACCCATACAATGTTAGCTACCGTAGCGTTTTTGCCACTCAAGTTCCAGCGCCGTAAGCCAGCTCGGGTGAGGCTCGGGAATGGACTTAAACAGCGAGAAGCCTTGAGAGCCTCCTTCTGCGAGCGCGCTCTGCTTCAAAACAGAAGGATCGCCCCCCCAAATGGAGGAGTCCGCTTTGCGGGCCTGTGCTTCGGGCTCATCAGGAAGTTAATCGCCACCAAGGCCCCCCCTTCTTTCGCCGACGCATTCCATGGAACGGCTAAAAAGTGAATATTAGACAATGCCCCTTGATTGAAGGCATAAGTCTGCGCGGATTCTACCAGATTACCGTGTTCAATGGCCGCATCTGCCGCATTGGGATTAAAGGTAATTGCCAGTAATAGTTGTTTGTCATCCAGCAACTGGATTGTTTCGCTCGTGCCGGACGGAAAGCGTTTTCCTTGCTGCCACGATACCGGATGAAGCTGATCCAGATACTGCCATAGCGGTGCGGTAACTTGGTCAAATTTGGTTTTATCAGCTTTGGTATCAAGAGGCAGGTATAATGCATCTTTATTGTCAGTTAGCTCGATAAGTGCGGCTTTCAGGAAGCTGCTGCCGTGAAACTCCGGCGGCTGCGGGTAACTCACTTTACCCGGAAAAGCTTTTGCCAAGCTCAGCAGTTCGCTGAAATTTTGAGGGGGGGGTTATTCAGTGTTTTCTTGTCGTGAATAAACACCAACTGACCGACGCCCCAAGGGGCTTCAAGACCATTAGTCGGCTCGGTAAAGTCTTCGTCAATAGGCAGAGACTTATCAACAAACTCCCAGTTTGGTAGCTGCTTGGTAAACGGTCCGTAGAGGAGATCGCTCTGCTTCATCGAACGGAAATTTTCACCATTGATCCAAACCATATCGACACTGCCGCTACTATTTTTACCTGCTGTTTTCTCCGCCAGCAAACGCTGGGTCGTTTCGGCAATGTCGGCAACCTTAACGTGTTTGAGTGTCACACCGTATTTTGACTGAAGCTGACGTCCAGCCCAGCGCAGATAGTCATTGATTTCTTGGCTGCCACCCCAAGCGTTAAAGTACACTGTTTGTCCTTGGGCTTTAGCGACAGTTTGCTGCCAATTGTCAGTCGCCGACACCTCTGTCGCGGCTTGAATGGTGGTCAGGCTCGAGGCTAGCGAAATAGCAACACCCAACAGTAATCTCTTCATGTGATCAAATATCCCTTTCTTCTTTTAATTCGGTATTGGAAGGCTCAATATTTCCCTCAGGCTGCGATTCTCTTTGCGCATCCAGCCGTGATATTTCTCAATCCAGGCGAGTAGGCCTTTAGGGGCATTCGCCTGTTTCCAGACGCCCGCGGTATATTTTACCGCCTCACTCATCGTCGGGTAGGGGGTGAATAGTCCCCAGGATCTTGTTCAACCCTAAACCATGGCGCATCGCAAGAGTAAATTCAGCCAGCAGTTCGCCTGCATTGTTGCCGACGACGGTTGCCCCTAGGATTTTATCTTTTCCTTTCGGCGTAATAACTTTAATGAAGCCATGATCTTCACCATCTGTAATGGCTCGGTCAAGATCATCAATCCCATAAGTGACGACTTCGTAATCAATACCTTGTGCTTCAGCTTCTTTCTCATTGATACCGACCCGGGCAACTTCCGGCGAGGTATAGGTTGCAGCTGGTAGTACCGAGTAGTCCGCTTTGAATTTCTTGAATTGACCAAATAAGCCATTGACTGCGGCATACCATGCTTGGTGCGCAGCGGCATGGGTAAGCTGGAAGGGGCCAGCTACATCACCAACAGCGAAAATATTTGGGTATTCGGTTTGTAAGTACTCATTTACTTTTACTGTTCCACGCTCTGAAGTGGTAATGCCCAGCTCCTCAAGGCCAAATCCTTGCACGTTGGCGACACGGCCCAATGCCAGCATGACGGCATCGAACTCGACAATAACTTGCTTCTCATCGTTGAAATCAAGGTATGCGCGCTGTATACGGGTTCCGTCTTGTTCGGTGACGGATTCAAACTGCATCGCCCGGTGGTTCAATTTGATATCTACGCCATCATTATGCAGGCTTTGTCTAACAAGATCAGAGGCTTCAGTATCTTCACGGATCAGTAATTGCTCAGCCATTTCAACCAAGGTCACGTCACTGCCCAAACGGCTGAAACTTTGGGCCAGCTCACAACCGATTGGCCCGCCCCCCAGTACCAGTAGGCGTTTAGGTTGTGTTTTGAGCGACCAAATAGAATCGGATGTTAGGTAGTTGACCGTATCAAGCCCCCCCGGGATCTTTGGCACTAACGGGCGTGCGCCGGTGGCGATAACGATATTTCTGGTGGTGATACGCTCGCCATTAACCTCAACCTCCCAGGGTGATAGGATTTTCGCATCACCTTCAATACAATTGACACCAAGCTTGGAGTAACGTTCGACTGAGTCATGTGGTTCTATTTTGGCAATGACATTATGAACACGAGCCATGACTTGTTCGAAATCGACTTCGGGTTTGCTGGTCGAAATCCCAAACTCCTGAGCCCGAGAAATCTCTGCCATAGTATGAGCGGCACGAATGATGGCTTTTGAGGGAACACAGCCAGTATTCAAACAATCTCCGCCCATTTTATGGCGCTCGATAAGCGTCACTTTAGCTTTTACCGCTGCCGCAATATAAGAGCTGACCAGTCCGCCAGCTCCTGCGCCAATAACAACCATGTTCTGGTCGAATTGTGTCGGACGCTGCCAGCTAGCATATACGCGGCGCTGGTTGACTATGTTGATAATGAACTTGGCCAGAAGGGGGAAATATCCCCCAGCAGTGCCAGAGAAATCAGAACCGGTGCAGAGATGATGCCGCTTAGCGAGTCAATTTCACCGAGTTGGGTACCTGCATTGATATATACCATGGTACCGGCCAGCATCCCGACTTGGCTAACGAGGTAGAACATCCGTGTGCTAATCGGGGTTAGCCCCATTAGCAGGTTGATCACGAAGAACGGGAATACCGGGATCAGACGTAACGTGAACAGATAAATAGGACCATCTTTGGCTATCCCGGCATTAATCGGTGCCAAGCGGTGGCCAAATTTATTTTGCACCCAGTCACGTAAAATAAATCGGCTGAACAGGAAGGCCAAGGTCGCTCCGATTGTGCTGGCAAAAGACACTAGCAACAGGCTCCACCAAAAACCGAATAATGCAGCACCCAGCAGCGTCATAATTGCGGCACCCGGTAGCGACAGGGCAGTGACTACGACATACAGAACAAAAAAATACCGAGCTTGATAAGAGCGGTTGCTGGGCAATGGTATCCTGCAGTGCAACTTGCTGGGCTTTTGCCTGTTCAAGGGTGAGGTATTGCCCAAGGTCAAAGGTGAACCATAGCCCGATAAGGCTGGCTATTGCTCCGAGTAATAGCAGTTTTTTTCTATCCATGACTTTACCTTTTATTATCGTCCGATGGGGGGGAGGCAATGGGATCTTCTATTGTTGGTTGTTGGATCTCGTTTGGCTGAATAGGTAATGAGCAAAAACCTTGCTTCGGTACATCCAGTGCAGTATTAAATTTTGCTGATAGGTTTTGGAAAGCAATTAGAGCCGTTAGCTCAACAACGGCATCATCGTTATACCATTGCTTCAGCTGCGCAATCATAGCTTCATCTACTTTCTGACCTGTGATGGTGATGGCTTCGACATAGGTAAGTACAGCCTGTTCTTTCTGATCAAAGAGATCGCTGAATTGCCAGTTGGCAAGTGCTTTGATTTTCTCGACTGAATCGCAGCGTTCGGCTAGCTTCATGCCGTTGGCATCGACACAAAATTCGCAATCATTGAGCTGTGATACACGTACGCAGATCAAAGAACGTACAATCGGTGTTACAGGGGGGGACGATTTGCGATCCAGATAACCGAAAAAACCAGCAACCAGCCAGAAAAGGGTAGGGCGGCGACCCCCCCAAAGTAGCGCCGGGTTCAGTACGTTGCCGTAATGACGTTTTGTAGCCAAAGAAGTGGCTTGATGAGAAAAGAATAATGTTGTTTGGCAGGAATACGCACATGAGCCCCTTAATGATGCCTGTCTGGTGTAACTTTATGCTACAGCGAGTATATCAATCTAATCGATACAATGATCGACTAAAATACTAGATTGGTATGAGACAGAGACCGAATAAAGGGTAATAAAATTTCAAAAAAACGGAAAAAATCTTTAAATTCGACTAGTTGAGCGAAATGTAAACAGCTTGGCTTTTCTGTTGTTTGGCCATATCCGGCACCTCGGGCTGTTGGAGCAAGATGTAGCCGGATGCAATTAGCGGCATCACAGCCAGCGCCATCGTTTTACCGATATGGTAGTTACGGTACCAGTATTTCCTGGAGCGGATTTTTAACAATACGCCCCCATAGCAACAATAATATATTGAAGCCTATTGTTAGGCTAAGCGTGTCATCAAGGGCATCTAGCGGGGCTATCTGTCGATATACCATAAACAAGGCCGCAGTGGGTGGCATTAGGCTGATAACCACCAGAGCACGCATGAGCTTTGGCCACTTGCAAAATTTGTCCTTGAACATCTGGTCTGCTTGTCCAGGAAAAGGCTTGGAACAGTGCATGACAACCTCCTGCTTGAATGACAGCCTAATTCTACTAGTGACAGTATTGAAGAAAAGGATATTGATTAATTTATGAACAGCTTTGTGAGAGGTATCAATATTTGACGTTCTATGACAATAAATTGTCATTTGATGGGCAATAAAGTGATAATTAAAAATATATGCACATAGAGCTATGCATGTATATTTATTTCAACTGGGTGGGTACATTCGCGCCAATAATAAAAAAGAGGTGTCTAAGCACCTCTTTTAATATATATAGCTAATTTAGGATTACGGTAGTTCAGAGAGCAACTGAGAACGACGTTGTTGAGTAATTACCGACCAATGCTGGCCACTAACTGCGCCTTCCAAGGCCCCATAACAATTCGATATTAACTGACTCTTGGTGGGTCTGCTGTAACGCCTTGTAGGCATTCAGCGCGCCAGCTTCAAAGAGCTCGTCAACCGTAGTAATGCCGGCTTTTTTCAGCATGCGTTCATTGGCTAAACGCAGGTTCGGCAAATCCTTGATACGATTAGGACCTGATTTGCTTTTAGTTTCTTTATCTTGCTTGGCGGCAGTGAAGGAACGCTTGGCTTGGCAAAGAATTTTATCGGGGTCATTCCACCATTCTTGTGGAATAGCGTAATGCTTAGTTACAACAGGAAAGCCGCGCTTTTTATACACGTAAGGTGTAAGCCCGGCTAGTTTAAATTCTTCTTCATTTTCAGCATTTGCGCGTAGATGTAACTTATCGTTTACAACTAGTGCAAACATTGTTTCACCCGCGAATATACCAAAACCGCCAAACATTGAGCGAGACTTCACATTCTCGAAACAATTGAATAATCGTAGTGATTCTTTAAGTACTGGTTTGTCCATGCTTCTTCTCGGTGAAAAATATCTTGAGTCACCTAACAACAGAGCGAGGATTTCAGATTAGCAAATTTCACAAAAAAAGTAATGTCAGGAAAATGTCAGAATTCATGACATCACTTATTGCTATATCCATCGGCAACCCCCCCGCTACCATAAGAGACTTAGTTATTAATAAACTAACTACTTTTAGGCCGGAAGCTTTGCGTCCCATCCTTTCGGATGGTTTGCCTTGTTCGTGACTTATTAAGCATATCCCAGATAATATTTTTGAACTTGCTCCCACTTTTAAAAGTGTGATCTTGCTCCAAGTAATAGATCTGGTTTTTTGGCTATAAGATGTCCTAGCGCCTTAAAATATTTACAGCAAAAAAAACATATACAGACAATAAAACCGATATCTAGTATCGGTTTTATTGGGAGGGGATTACGGCTTGATTGTTTAGGCGTTCAAATCTTTTACTGACTTGCGAACAACAAGCTCTGGTGCCATTTCAAAAATACGGCGTTCATGCTCTTTATCTTTGACACGTTCCATTAGGATCTCAATCGCTGTTTTGCCCAAGCGGCGCTTAGCTGGTGGATTGTTGTGAGAGGTGGAGAGAAATAGGGTGCCAAGTCGATATTATCGTAACCAATAAGCGAGATATCATCAGGAACACGTAGCCCTGCTTGCTCGAAAGTACTGATTAAAGCCATAGCCATAATGTCATTGAAACAGAAGATGGCTGTTGGGCGATCTTTCATAGCGATGAATTTATTAGCTGCGACAACCGCTGATTCACACTCAAAGTCGCCGTCGAGCAGCCAATCTTCGTTGACAGTAAGCTGCGCTTCATCCATCGCTTTATAAAAGCCTTTCAGACGCTCACGGCAAGTTGATTTGTTAGGGTGGCCAGACAGACAACCGATTTTTTTGTGTCCGTGTTCAATAAAGTACTTGGTCGCGACATAGCCACCAAGCTCAGCATTATCCTGAATCTTATCGGTTTGAGGGCTTTCCGGACCCCAGTCCATGATCACCATCGGTAGGTCTTTTTGCGCTCAAGCAGTTCAAGTAGCTTTTCGTCTAAATCAGAGCACATTACCAGCAGGCCATCAACACGCTTCTCTGCGAGCATGCGCAAGTAATCGCATTGCTTCTCGAGATTACCTTCTGTATTACACAGAATTAGTGTGTAACCTTCGCCATAGCAATACTCTTCCACCCCCATGTACAACTTCCGCAAAGAAGGGATTGGTAGATTTAGTGACCAACATACCTATTGTACGGGTGGTGTTACATTTCAGACTTCGTGCAACAGCACTTGGCGCGTAATTCAATTCTTCTACGGCCGCTAATACTTTTTTCTGTGTTGCTTCTGCAACAAAGCGTGTTTTGTTGATCACGTGGGAAACTGTTGTAGTTGAAACACCAGCCATACGTGCAACATCTTTAATCGTTGCCATATTTATTCTTCTAATAATTTAAGGTCAGAGGCGACCATTTCATAATCACTTGTAATAAAAGTACCAAACAGAGTAATAATCTGACTCTATTCAGATTATTATTCTGTTTGGTACCGCATCTAAAACGCCAAAAAGCCGCTTCATTTACGGGCGGCTTTTTTCTCTCGTCTTCTGCTAGACGTTGCATTGTGTAATCGCTTGCGCTCACATTCTACTGAGTGTAGCGCACAGTGCAACGTTTCTGTGTCTCAACCCTAAAATTCTTGATAGATATCAACAAACTCAATGCAATTTTATTTCAATTAGGTGCATATTAATCTTCATATGATTTTTAAAATCTTGCAGGTGAGGCGTCAGCCTGAATGCTACCGTCATTGATAATGATAAGGTGATCAGCATATTGTGCTAGCCAAGCTAAGACCATGGCTCACTGCGATTAAAGCGGCGCCTGATGATGCAAGTTCACGGGCGATCTGTAGTGTTCGGTGTTGGCTCAGGCAATGATTGAAGTATTGCAAGTTCCGAAAGCCGCCTAGAATTTAGTTATAACATTCTCTGGAGACAAACAGTGTTCGAGAATAAGTCTGTTGATGTATTGAAGACCCAAGTGCTGAGCTGCTGGAATCCGATCCGAAACGGCATGTAATGGCCATTGCTGAAACGTTAGGCGTTACCGAGAGAGAAGTCGTGTTGGCGTTTCCCAAAGGGAAAGAGGCGCGTGGTTATTATAACTCGATGGGGGAAACCAGGTGACAGACATTGCTCTTGTCAGTAAGCCGTTTATGGGGCAGGAAAGCTATTTTATTGGCTTTTTTGCCCGAGGCAGTGAATGTGTACTTAAAGTCTATCTGGGACGCGACAAGCAGCGTCAGCTATTTCCGCAGCAAATTGAGAAATTAAAATAATTAAAACAATAAGTTATTGGAGAAAAGCAAACATGAACCAAGTAAAGCAAGAACGCCTTCAAAATCGCCTTGGACCCGAAATTAAGGAGTTTCGTGAATCTTGTCTCACACTCCAACTGGCAACCGTTGATGTCGATGGTAAACCGAATGTGAGTTATGCGCCGTTTGCTTTGCTGGAAGACGGCTACTATGTGTTGATAAGCCAAATTGCCAAACATGCTCGTAATCTGCTTGAGAATCCGCAAGTCTCCTTGATGATGATTGAAGACGAAGGGATATCAAAGACAATTTACGCTCGCAAGCGACTGACATTTGAAGCCAATGTTGTTGTGGTTGAGCGAGACAACGAGCGCTGGATTGATGCGGTTGCCGAGTTGAAATCACGCTTTGGCGAGATAGTAGATGGTCTGAGCGGACTGGAAGATTTTACCTTGTTTTGCCTAGAGCCGACCCACGGCTTGTTTGTGAAGGGTTTTGGCCAGGCATTTCAGGTCAGCGGTGATGACTTGGTCGATTTTGTCCATTTGCAGGAAGGACACAAACGACTCAAAGACGGCCGTGAAGTCACAGAGTCGACCGAAGAGCTGTAATCCTAGAGAGCAGATAGTAAAAAGTAAAAGGCCTGAGGATATGTCGAAGCTGTTTGTAGCGGCTTGGGTATCGTCAGGTCTCTGTTCGTTTAGGTCGTTATTACGGACTCTAGCGGAAAGGCTTGATCCGGATCATCGTAATTCGAGGGCTTGCTTGCTGTGCGATAAAATCGTGTGATAATTATTGTATTAACGACAAATATACCGAGTTTTATTTATGGCTAGTGATAATAAAAGTGGTGTGCGTTTTGCGTATATTGCAAGTTTTCTAACACCCTTAACCTTTATGATTTCAGGCATTGTTGCCGTTATTTATTCGGCTTATAAGCTGAATAAGGGCACCGATGAACTTACATATAGTCACTACTACACCATCATTCGTACCTTCTTTTTATTCTTTACTTTTTTCGTGGTGTTAGGTGTAACGGCAGCAACGACAAGTGGCATGGTAGCTGGTGCGGAGTATTGGGTGCGGAGTGATTTTCTCGAGAAGGCACTCGGTGCGATCCCTGTTGTTGGACTTATCATTGCCGCGATGGCAATTGTGAAATGGTTCTTCAAGCATATTCAAGGTTTGAAACTGCTTAGCCAGAACAAAGCGATAGATCTATAACTGAAATTGCCAAACTGACTAGATCCGAAACGAGTGATCGTTTCGGATTTTTTGTGCCAGAATATTTTCGCTGAAGCGAGCACCTCTCAAGCGGTATGGAGCTATATTAAAATTAAGAATTAACCAGTAGGTGGGGAGGGTATCTCATGGCAACAGAGTCAACAGGTCCCGATAAAACGTTGCCTCAACAGGCTCCACGCTCTTCGAGTCGTGGTAAACACATGAGCATGCATGAGGGGATTGCCCCATGGTGTGACTGCTGTGTTTGCGAAGCCGAGCCATACTGGGCAGAGGTGGCCGAAGAGCTGGGAATTAATCTGAGCGATTATGAGGATGATTATAAATAGTTGCTTTCTGTGTAAAAGCTCACCGCATCAGGTTTGTTGCGGTGAGATATAGTAACCGTGGTATCACCTGTACTGGCTCATTCGTGATCTAATAATAGAATTTACATTTAATCTTCATCATATGCTAACCATTGGCATGGCTCTAGTTTGAAATCAGAAAACTCTGCAATATATGAAGACATTAGCGGACTGCAAGCGTAGATTCCAAAATGTATAGGCTGTAACCCACATTGATCAAACTGCTTTTTATAATTAATTCTAATTTTTGCTGTAAAAGAGAAGTTTTCCGAACTTTCTAGCAATAACCGAGGGGGGGCATTATTGTTTTTGAA
>LLEM01000082.1_pt1 | contig 21890 bp, 28 predicted proteins | sample 595841 | NCBI WGS metagenome assembly LLEM01 (sample SAMN02919313, study PRJNA255460) | bioreactor metagenome | biome: chemostat; feature: culture 2012_10.2; material: sediment; isolation source: day64 10degC chemostat 2012 inoculated with Wadden Sea sediment taken from... | place: Germany: Bremen ...
CGCTAATCGCAGTACCAACCATGTCAATATACAGCTGCCTGCCCGACTTGCGTATATCTACCAAAGACTGGGCTTTGGCCAGATCGACACTCAGTACCCCCCGATCTTGTTTATCCCGCCTGAAATCAATGTGGGAGATCTGGTTATCGACGACAGTAACCGCTGCGACCGGAAAAACTACCACTGCCATCCCCCAGCCAGAAAACCAGTAGACACACGGCCTGCACCGTCGTGGGTAACGGGAAGTTCCTTCTCATCTATTACTTCATCCTTTTTATACAGCAGAACTCACGGAGAATAATGGCAATGTGATCTGCCTTTTCAACCAGCACCCCCATACCGTCAGATAGAACTTCTTCGACCTCGATACTTCTCGGGCTAACATGCTGAACCTTTCCATGGTTAGGACCGAGGTAATATCCATCTCGGATTTTTTCCAACTTCCCTTCTGGGGTCGAAATTATCGCCCAAAGCATATTCTTATCACCGATCACTCCTTTCATTCTTATCTGTCCCAAAGGAATACCTTCCAATGCCGTCCGCACCCGCTGCATGTCCGGCTGCCAGCATGCCTTATCCGTTTCTTGCCCAGCCTCCACTAATTCCGGCCGCGGGCGAACAAACGGAACCCGGGCACTTGTCATAGCAAATTCATCGGCAACAAATACATATTGTTGCTGCAAGGGTTCTACCTCCGCCAGTGCCTGGTTATGGGCCAATTCAATAAACTGTTGAATAGAATCTTCATTTGCCTGACAACCTGTCACGATCAAGCTAAAGAAGACAACAAACCAAATCCTTTTCAAACTATCCACCTCTTACTTCGGTGCTTTAAAGCGATAGGTACTGGCAGAGACTTTCAACGATAGGGTTTCCTGATTCTGCTGCTGTCTTATAAGTACCAAGTCAAAATCAGTGAGGGTTACAATTCGTGATAGCTTGGCGACCGATTCCGCAAACTTACCAATATTTTCATAGCGACCGGTTAGGGCGATGTTGATAGGAAGTTCATAATACAACGGCTTGTTAATCGTCGGCCCCCCATTCTATCCGTTGAAATTCAAGCCCGTTCCGAAGCCCGATATCATTAACGCCGGATAGCAGGCTGGCCAACTCTTTCTCCTCGGGCAATTGCTCAATCACATATTGATAACGTTCTTCCAACGCATCAACCTGCCGCCTGACAGTTGGCAAGGCCGCGACCTGGCTGGCCCTTCTCACAACAAGACTGCGAAGTTCCGACTCTGTTTGCTTTAACTGTACAAGCTCTTCCTGCAGGGGGGTCAGCCAGTGCCAATACCCCCCAAAAACCCCCCCAAGGCCAATGCCAATACAAGCGCAACAGCACATTGCGGCATCAGTGGCCACTCTGTAATTTCATCCAGATCTAAATCTTGCCAGTCACTCACTAACGTCCCCCTTGCCGGTGTCAGCGCTGGACGTTTAGCCAGGATAAACGAAGCTTTAAATCTCTTCTGATCCTGAGCTTTGTCACCTTTAGTGGCGACGATAGAATGCATGGCTACATCTTTCAGCCAGGGAGACTGCTCAGCGTTGGACAGCAAAATTGCCAAACGGCCATTCGAATCGCCAATACCATTAATGGAGATCCGGTTAGATTTCATTGAGAGGCTATCTAGGTAGACCCCCCCCTGCGGTACGATCCCTGGCAGTAGGCTCAGCAAAAGAGTTAGCTGGTTTCGCTCTTGCTGAATATCACTAATCACCCCAAGCCGTTTGTTGAGTGCTTCACGCTGCCTATCCAGCTTGGGCAAGAAAGAGAGCTGGCGCTCAAGGGTTGATATTTCTTGCTGTAACTGCTGATTCCGTATCTGTTGGTGCATCTGATGCTGCTCGAAATAACTTGCCAGCAACCATTGCACAGTGGCTACAACAATCACCACAGCACCCAGTATGGAAAAAAACGTTGTTTATGCTGTTTTCGTTTTTCCTCTCGCCAAGGCAGCAAATTGAGTGATGCTATCATTGTGCGGCTCCCCCGAATAGCCAGCCCTGCCGCAACAGCATATTGACCGTAATAACTATCGCTGGCTATCTGGCCCAGCTTTTTGCTACAGGTAAAATAGCGAAAAGGATTGATCCAGCGCGCTTCAACGCCCAGTAACCGACCAAGCAATTCCTCGAACACCACATACTGGCCACCGCCACACAACCAAATCCCTTTGAGCGGCGAGCGCGGGTGTGTAGAGTTATATAGCTGAAATTGACGTTTGAGATGATCGGCCAACTGCTTAGTAAAGACTTCGACCTGATCAGGTTCAGGGACAAATATCTCCTCGATTTCGTCATCGCCAACACTTGTCCTACTAATCAGTTCAGTTCCGAAAGCTATTTCTCGATGGTAAGCCGCGCCACCTGACGGCTTGACACTGAACTCTGTACATCGCTTGCCAATATCCACGATCCCCCCACAATTCATGAACCAGGTCCCGCTCAGCCGTATATTTAGCTAGCCACAATAAAGCGTGAGTCTGTAATTCTACTACCTTCGGGTTTAAGCCCGCTTTTTTTAACGCTTTGACCCGACTATCAATTGTCTCTCTCCGGGCAGCAAAGACTTGAAACGGCACCGTTGTCGCCGTTTCAATGAAGTTATCCGACGATAAAGGGAAAAAATCCAAACGTAGCTCTTCAACAGGGAACGGAGAAGTCGCACTGAGCGCCTGACTAACAGCAAATTCAGCTTCCTCGTCACTGAGGTTGGTATCAAGCTGGATCACTTTGCTAATAACCGCACTATCAGGCAAAGCAAGGGCCACTGTTTTTGCATTAAACGGCAGGCTCTTTTTTAATTTACGTATTGCTGACAACAACACAGGCGTGTTCACGCTATGCTGGTCGTTAATAACAGAAGAAGGCAACACAATTTCTGCAAAGGCAGACAATTCCAATTGTTCTTTTTTTGGATTCAGCACGACCGCTTTGACGCTATGATGGCCTATATCAATCCCAATTATTGGTGGGTTCCGAAACATACCGTGCTATGCTCCCTGATAACGGAAAAGCAATTTATTTTTCAAACGAACACCAACCTATAACGTTAATTTTATTTAAGTTATCTTTATACTCTTGGTTGAAATAGATTGAACGGTCGAATGATGGTGTAACAGGAATTCTCAAGTGAAGTTCATAAAGCGATTACTTATCCTTGCATTGATTTGCATAATTCTTGGAGTCGGTACAATCTTTGGTTTTTACCTTTATGTAAAGCCAGAGCTCCCAGATGTTGCAACACTAAAAAACGTTGAATTACAGACGCCTATGCAGGTGTTCAGTGCCGACGGAAAACTAATCTCACAATTCGGTGAGAAACGACGTATCCCACTGGCACTCGACGATATTCCACCGCAAATGATCAATGCGATCATTGCGACCGAAGACAGCCGTTACTACGACCACCCCCGGTATTGACCCAATCGGCATAGCCCGTGCCGCCTTTGTCGTCGCCACCTCCGGCTCTGCCAAGCAGGGGGGCAAGTACGATTACCCAGCAGCTGGCTCGAAACTTCTTCCTCTCCAACGAGAAGAAGCTGATGCGAAAAATCAAAGAGATTTTTATCGCGATCCATATCGAGCAACTGCTGAGCAAAGAGGAAATCCTTGAGCTTTACCTCAACAAGATTTATCTGGGCTATCGTTCATACGGTGTCGGTGCTGCAGCACACGTCTATTTTGGCAAAGAAGTCAGCCAGCTGACCTTGAGCGAAATCGCTATTATTGCCGGCCTGCCGAAAGCCCCATCCACGATGAATCCGCTTTATTCGGTGGATCGCGCCACAACCCGTCGCAACGTAGTATTGGGGGCGAATGTTTGCTGAAGGCTATGTTACTCAGGCGGAACTGAATCAGGCACGATCAGAGCCAATTATCGCCCGCTACCACGGTGCAGAAATCGAGCTCAATGCCCCGTATTTTGCAGAACGTGCTCGTGCCTGGATGGTTGAACGTTATGGTGAAGATGCCTATACCTCCGGGATGCGTATCTACACCACCGTCGATCCAAAACTACAGCGAGCGGCACAGGCTGCAGCGGTCAATAACCTGCTTAACTACGATCAGCGCCATGGTTTCAGGGGTGCGGTAGCAACGCTATGGAAATCCGAGCAAACCGCCTGGGGCTCTAACAAAATCACCGAACACCTGAACAAACAGCCAAGCTACGGTGATCTGCAAGCCGCCGTGATAACGACCGTCAGCGGTCAAACCGCCCAAGTGATGACCAAAGATGGTGAGCTGCACACTATCGAGTGGAACGGAATGAAGTGGGCTCGCAAGTTTGTTACCGACATCCGTCAGGGACCAGCCCCTAAAACAGCAGCAGATATTTTGGCTGCCGGCCAGCAAATTTGGGTGCAGCAGAGAGAACAACAGTGGGTACTGAGCCAGGTCCCCAATGCCAATACGGCATTTGTCGCGGTATCGCCACAAAACGGTGCAGTCAAGGCCATGGTCGGCGGCTTTAACTTCACCCACAGCAAGTTTAACCGTGCGACCCAGTCTATCCGCCAGGTTGGCTCCAGCATCAAGCCGTTCATTTACTCGGCCGCCCTGGAGAAAGGCATGACACTGGCCACCTTAGTCAATGACGCACCGGTCAATCGCTGGGACAAGAGCATGGGTACGGCGTGGCGCCCTAAGAACTCACCACCGACCTACAATGGACCAACACGCCTGCGCTTAGGTTTGGCACAGTCTAAAAACGTAATGGCCGTGCGCGTACTCCAAAGTGTCGGACTGGATGAAACCATCAGCTACCTGACCCGCTTCGGCTTCAAACGCGAAGATCTACCACGGGCAGAAGCAATTGCCCTCGGTGCGGGCAGCCTGACACCACTGGAAATGGCACAGGGTTTCTCAGTCTTTGCCAACGGTGGCTATTACGTCGAGCCCTACTTCATTGAGCGCGTTGAAGACCTTACGGCAATCTGATCTATCAGGCCAACCCGAATGTTGTCTGCAATACAGAGTGCCAACGGGAACAGCAGCAAGCCGGTAACAACATTGCTGCCAGCCGAGCGGTTCTAAACGATATTGCTATCAGCGAGCAGGAACTGGGGTGATACCGGCAGTGCCATAGAGAGCGATCAGCAGCAAACACGGTATGCGCCGCAAGTTATTTCCGAGCAAAATGCCTTTCTTGTCCGCGAGATGCTGGAGAGCAATATCTGGGGGTGGTGGCGACTGGCGTCACGGCAGCGGCTGGAACGGCACAGGCTGGCGCGGCCAGGTACTGAAACGACGTGATGTCGGCGGCAAAACAGGTACCACCAACGGCTCAAAAGACGCCTGGTACTCAGGCTTCGGCCCTAATATTGTGGCGACATCCTGGGTCGGCTTTGACAATCACAGCCGTGAACTGGGTAAATCAGCCTGGAACAATAATCTGGGCAAGAAGCAAATTTCAGGCGGCGAAGCCGGTGCAAAAACAGCGCAACCGGCTTGGGTATCATTCATGGGCAAAGCCTGGAAGATGTGCCTGTCCAGCGCAAGCAGCTTCCGTCTGATATCGTAAAAGTCCGTATTGACCGTGATACCGGCAAGCTCAGCAACCACAATGATTACACCTCGATGTTCGAGTACTTTGAAAAGGGAACGGAGCCGACCGAGCAAGTTGGCGAAGGAGCATCTGGCGGTATTTTCGAGTCGGACAGCTCTGACGAGCTATTCTGATCTCTCTTAGGCACTTCTTAACCTAAACATCTACCCAAAATAAAAAGAGCGCCTTCACGGCGCTCTTTTTATATCTAGCGTATCTGAAAGACAATGAGAGCTCTCACAGCATCTGCCCTTGCCATATGTCGAACATCAGCCTTTATTCCGTACTAAAAGCTATTCTGCACTAAAACGGGCTGCAATATTCTGGTTGATCAGCTCGGCGATTTTTTCATAACGTGCCCGCAAAGGTGAGCCCGGGCGGTAAGCTAAAGTGATCAGTCGTGTCGGTACCGGATCGCAGGCCTTGACGTAGCTCACGCCATCTCGGCTCTGCTCCTTTGGCGTTGCCAGCTGGGGGGGCAGCAGCGTGATCCCACTCCCCCCCGCAGCGACCATATTACGCAAGGTCTCGAGACTGGTCGCCTTGAAACTACCGTCTTCATGCGCTCCGGCAGCAAAACAAAAGCCCATAGCCTGATCCCGCAGACAATGGCCGTCGCCCAACATCAGCAGGGTTTCTCCATTCAGCTGAGCCATGTCCAATGTTTCCATTTTGGCCCAGCGGTGCTCCTCCGGAACCGCAAGTATCATTGGCTCGTTATAAAGTGGTAACTCTATAAAATGTTCAGTCTCTTTGACGGCAGCCAGGATAATACAATCAAGCTTGCCCTCTTCCAGTTGTCGCACTAACTGATGAGTCTGCGCCTCATGGAGAAACAACTCGAGTTGCGGAAAAGCGACCTTGAGCTGTGGAATAATATGCGGCAATAGATAGGGGGCCCCACCGTCGGAATAAAACCGATATGAAGCGGCCCGGCCATACTCTCTCCCTGTTGGCTTGCCAGCTCCGTCAGCACCTTAACTTCTAGCAATATTTTTTGCGCCTGAGAAACCAAACTCAAACCGGCATCGGTAAAAAGAACCCGCCGACTGGTTCGCTCCAGCAGCGATACACCCAGTTCATCTTCCAGTTTACGAATTTGTCCACTCAGGGTGGGCTGACTGACAAAACACGCTTCGGCTGCTTTTCTGAAATGCTTGTGCTCAGACAGCGCCACCAGATACTCAAGATCTCGGATGTTCATGGCGAATATATCTTTCAATAGGATATGACTATCAAAACCATAGCAGCAAACGATTAGAGCTATCAAGTCAAAAGCGACATAATCATCACATCAAAACGGAGCAGTGAAGAGTAAGCTCCGGTTGAGGCACAAATAACCATCTATACATAAATGAATTACTGAGGAAAATATTATGTTTGCATCAAAAGAAGGCCAAGCAGTACCACAGGTTACTTTCCACACTCGCCAGAGCGATCAGTGGGTTGACCTGACAACCAACGAACTCTTTGCCAACAAGACGGTTGTGGTCTTCAGCCTACCAGGCGCCTTTACCCCGACCTGTTCTTCAAGTCACCTGCCACGCTACAATGAACTGGCATCAGTATTAGCCGAGCACGGTGTCGATGACATCCTGTGTGTATCCGTTAACGATACCTTTGTAATGAACGCATGGAAAGCAGACCAAGAAGCAGAAAACATCACCTTCATCCCGGATGGCAACGGCGAATTCTCAAAAGGTATGGGCATGCTGGTTGATAAGGAAGAGCTTGGTTTTGGTCCTCGCTCGTGGCGCTACAGCATGCTGGTGAAGAACGGTGTGGTTGAAAAAATGTTCATCGAAAACGAAGAGCCGGGCGACCCGTTCAAAGTTTCAGATGCCGATACCATGCTGAAGTACGTAGCACCAGAGCACAAACTACAAGAGTCAATCACGGTATTTACCAAGCCTGGCTGTCCGTTCTGTGCGAAAGCAAAGCAGAACCTTATCGACAAAGGTCTTCAGTATGAAGAAGTTATCCTAGGCCAAGATGCAACGACCGTCAGTCTGCGTGCAATATCAGGTCGTAGCACAGTGCCTCAGGTATTTATCGGCGGCAAACACATCGGCGGCAGCGAAGAACTAGAAGCATTCCTGGGCTAAATCGGCCAAAGCAATAATAAGGTGGGGCGAGAAGGCCCCCCCATCATTTCAAATAAAGGCCGAATACAGGCAAGATGCGAGTGGAGAGAACCGAGATGAATACCCTGAATGTTGATGTTGCAGTAATTGGCGGTGGTACAGCAGGCTTGGGCGCATACCGTGCAGCCAAGGCCCATACTGATAATGTAGTCATGATTGAAGGCGGCCCTTACGGCACAACCTGTGCCCGTGTTGGTTGCATGCCATCAAAACTACTGATTGCTGCGGCTGAAAGCGTTCACCAAATCGAAAAAGCACCGGCATTTGGTGTTCACCCGCAAGGCGATATCGTGATTAACGGCCGAGAAGTGATGGACCGTATCAAACGCGAGCGTGACCGCTTTGTTGGTTTCGTTCTGGAAGGGGTTGACGAAATCCCGGCACACGACAAAATTTCAGCTACGCCAAATTCATTGATGACAACACGCTGATGGTCGATGAGCATACCCAAGTTTCGGCAAAACGCATCGTTATCGCGACAGGATCTCGCCCTGCCTATCCGGCGGTATGGAACGAGTTGGGTGATCGCCTGATCATTAATGATGATGTCTTTGACTGGGACGACCTGCCGAATTCGGTTGCGGTATTCGGCCCCCCCGGAGTCATCGGCCTTGAGCTGGGCCAGGCCCTGAAGCGTCTCGGCGTAGAAGTAGTGATGTTCGGCCTTGGCGGTCAGGTCGGCCCGCTAACCGATCCTACTGTCATGGCCTATGCAGACAAAACCTTTAACGAAGAGTTCTATCTCGATGCCGATGTCAGGCTCGAGAGCATGAAACGCATCGGTGACGCCGTCGAGATCCAGTACCAGGATAAAGACGGTGAGTTCAAAGTGATCACTGTCGACTATGTATTGGCAGCCACTGGCCGCGACCTAATGTCGATAAGCTCGCCATTGAAAATACAGCACTGGAGCTAGACGAACGTGGCGTGCCGCTTGCAGACCATTTCACCCTGCAAACATCGGTCGCAAGTATTTTTGTCGCCGGTGATGCCAGCAACCAGCTTCCGTTGCTGCATGAAGCTGCCGATCAGGGCCGTATTGCGGGTGACAATGCAGGCCGCTTCCCGGATATCCGTGCCGGGCTGCGCCGTTCAAAAATTTCAGCTGTCTTCTCGGATCCGCAAATTGCGATGGTCGGTGAAACTTACAAGGAAATTACCACTCGCCTTGGTAACTGTGGCTGCTTCGAAACCGGTGAGGTATCGTTTGAAAGCCAGGGACGCTCACGTGTCATGCTGCGTAATAAGGGTGTGCTGCATGTCTACGGCGAACATGGTACCGGCCGTTTCCTGGGCGCCGAAATGATGGGACCAAATGCCGAACATCTGGCGCACCTGTTAGCATGGGCGCACCAAAACAAGATGACCGTGGCGGAAATGCTGGATATGCCGTTCTACCACCCGGTTATCGAAGAAGGTGTCCGTACTGCGCTGCGTGACCTCAATGCCAAACTGCATCTTGGTCCGGAAATGATCAAAAACTGCCTTGACTGCGGTCCAGGCTGTTAATCAACACAACAACTCTCCTGTACTTCCGATTCGCCCTCCATCCGGAGGGCTTTTTTCGTGTACAATCTTACCCACCTCAAGCAATTTGGATGACATCATGGGCTGTCGAAACTGCCGAACGGCACAAGCATTCAAACTAAAACTCGGCCGATGTCGCCAGTGTATGGCTCAGTTATCATTACTGAGCGTGATCTGCTGGGGAGCCTGGTATTATTTCTACTTGCCCACGCCCACTGTGGTGGAATCCATCACCCTTCTTTTTGCCGCCACCGCATTCAGCCTGTTGCTGCTCGCCCACTGGGTTGTCGCCTTGGTGTTATGGCTAAAAAAAACCAACACGAATACGCGCCAGCAACAACTACCATAAAAAATCCGGCCGCTAGGATTGATACCTAGGGCCGGATTTTTGTCATTTAAATAAAGTACTAAATAGCGTACTGGTTGTTATGCCACATTCACTGTCGGAATTGCCTGCTCCTGATCCAGACGTACTTCCAAAGCAACTTCGTCACAGGCATGCTGACGAGGACAACGGTCACAGTCTTTCATTACCTTTTCTGGTAACAGCGACTTTGATGTCGGGATAAAGCCTTGCTTCATAAAGAATTCTGGTACACGCGTCAGCACAAAGACCTTCTTGATCGCCATCTGGCCAGCTTTCTCAATCAAGTGATCGACAATCGCTTTCCCCCTGCCCCTGTTGTTGCCAGCCGGCTTCGACACCCAGCGAGCGAATCTCTGCCAGTCCGGAGTCATAGACATACAACGATGCACATCCCGTCACTGTGCCATGGTGCTCAGCCACGGCAAACGAGCCAATATCACGCACCAGTTCATTGCGCATCCGTGGCAGGTTCTCACCCAGCCCTGCCCAATAGACAACCATACTTTCAATTGCATCAAGATCAGTCAGACGTGCTCCCCCCCGTACCTTCACTCCCGGCGAGTAACGTTTCTCAAGGCGCTTCTCGACCTGGCCAATGGCATAATCAACTTGATTCGGCGCGACACCACCGAGGGCACAACGCTTATCAAGACACGAATCAATCGTCAGGATCGGATACACATCCTCGTCAATGACCTCGGAGAACGCTTTCATTTCAGCCAATGACAGCTCTTCCAATGCACAGCCCCTTGGCAATGGCGGCAACCACTGCTACCCCCCCAACGATATGGTGCGCTTCACGGAACGGGATACCTTTGGCAACCAGATAGTCGGCCAGCTCGGTAGCATTCGAGTAACCCTGCATAGCCGCCTCAAGCGTACGCTCTTTATTAACCTGGATGCCGTCAAAGCAAAGTGCTGCCATTTCCATACACTCATGCCAGCTATCAAGAGCATCAAACAGCCCTTCTTTGTCTTCCTGCATATCTTTGTTGTAGGCCAGCGGCAACGCCTTCACCGTCATCATCATACCGGCCATGGCTCCGTATACGCGGCCACACTTGCCCCGGATCAACTCCAATGCATCCGGATTTTTCTTCTGTGGCATCAGGGACGAGCCCGACGTCACAGTATCGGCCAATTCGATAAAGTTCGACTCACCAGAGTTATAGAAGATCAAATCTTCCGCCATCCGTGACAGGTGCAGCATCGAAATCGAGGCCGTAGACAACAGCTCCATCACGTGGTCGCGATCCGACACCGAGTCGAGACTGTTCCGGGTTGCCCGGTGGAAGCCAAGGCTATGGGCCAGCTCCTCACGGTCAATCGGATAGGCTGTACCGGCCAATGCTCCCGACCCCAAAGGACAGGTATCAAGACGACTCAGCGCATCATGCAAACGTGAATGGTCACGCTCGAACATCTCCACATAGGCTAGGCACCAGTGGGCAAAAGTCACCGGCTGGGCACGCTGCAGGTGGGTATAGCCAGGCAACACCGTCCCCCTGATGTTCTCGGGCTACCGAGACCAACTGGTTCTGAAGTTTATCCAGCATCAGCAATAACTGCTGGCCCTGCTGGCGACACCACAGCTTCAGATCCGTTGCCACCTGGTCGTTACGAGAACGACCGGTGTGCAGCTTCTTGCCCAGATCACCCACCTTGCTGATCAACTGTTGTTCAACCCAGCTGTGAATGTCCTCGGCATCAGAACGTAAGATCTGCTCCGGATCTTCCATCACTGCCAGCTTGAGTTCGTTCAGCGCCAGTTCGAGCCTCTGCTGCTCTTCATCCGTCAGGACATTGACCTGACGCAGCGCCTTTGACCATGCAATAGAGCCAACGATGTCTTGCTCCGCCAAACGGTAATCAAAACGTAGTGAATCGTTGAACTGCTTAAACCGTGTGTCAGCTGCCTGACTAAAACGTCCGCCCCCCCATAATGCCATGGTACTTCTCCTATGCTTAGCTACTCGACTTGCTCATTGCTTTGAATTATTTATTTTTCTTTTGTTCGTTTAACGCACGAATACGGCTTGCTAGCGAGTACAGACGGATAAAGCCTTCGGCATGGCTGTGGTCATAAACCTCATCTTCACCAAAGGTCGCAAATTCTTCCGAGTACAGGCTGTTTAGCGAACGCTTCTGAACCACAGTAGCTTGACCTTTATACAGCTTCACCACAACTTCACCGCTCACATCCTGGGCAAGTTCATCGGCAGCGGCCAGCAGTGACTTACAAAGTGGGGGTGAACCAACGGCCGTCATAGATAAGGTGCGAGGCTTTCAGGCCAACTGACTCACGGAACTCAAACGATTCCTTATCAAGAACCAGCTGCTCTACTGCACGCAGAGCCTCGTTCATGATTGTGCCGCCCGGAGTTTCGTAACAACCACGAGATTTCATCCCCTACTAGACGGTTCTCGACGATATCAATACGGCCCACACCGTGCTCGGCACCTTTCTCGTTCAGGTAAGTCAGTACCTTAAGCGGCGACATCGCTTCGCCATCAACGGCGATGATCTCACCTTTTTCGATTAAGATAGAGACCGTTTCTGATTTTTCTGGTGCATCTTCAGGATCTTTTGTCCATACCCAGCACAGCTCGTTGGGCTTGTTCCAGGTATCTTCCAACACCCCGCCTTCCGTCGAAATGTGCCAGGCATTGGCATCACGCGAATAGATTTTTTCCAATGACGCGGTACATGGAATATCACGCTCGGCAAGATAGTCCAGTAGCGCTTCACGGCTACGCAGATCCCATTCACGCCAAGGGGCTATCACCGTCAGCTGAGGAGCCAATGCCGCATAGGCACTCTCGAAACGTACCTGGTCATTACCTTTACCGGTACAACCGTGACAAACAGCATCAGCACCAACTTCCAGTGCACACTCAACCTGTGCCTTGGCAATAATCGGACGCGCCATCGAAGTACCCCAACAGGTATTTGCCTTCGTAGATGGCCCCCCCGTCTTCAAACTCGGGTAGATATAGTCGGCGACCATTTCGTCCTTGAGATCGGCGATGTAGCAAGATGAAGCACCGGAAGCCAGTGCTTTCTCTTCTATTCCTTCCAGCTCCGCCTCGCCCTGGCCAACATCGGCAACAAACGCCACAACTTCACAGTCATAGTTTTCTTTCAGCCATGGAATGATCGCTGATGTGTCCAGACCGCCGGAATAGGCCAATACAACTTTAGTTACCTTACTCATAATGCTCTCCTGATTGCCTGCTCGACGGTCATACCGCTCAGGCGTTTTAAAATAATAGGTGTTCTAGTTTAATAAATTCTTTTTTCGCCCGGTTTATGCCGAAAACTTGGTACCAATACTCTGCCCATCGAACAGATCTTCCAGCTTGTCCGGGTAGCGCCAGGTCGCAATCTCAATCGGACGCCCCAAGGCTTTCGCGGCCTCGAAGGCGGCACGCACCTTGACGACCATGCCATCGGTGATCACCGCCTGAGTGATCAATGCTTCCGCTTCGCTCTCGGTTAGGCTGGCAATCAGGTGTCCTTTGCCATCCAGGACACCACTGACATCCGACAGCAGAACCAGCTCGGCATTCAGTGCCGCCGCGACGGCAACCGCGGCCTGATCCGCATTGACATTCATCAACTCGCCATCGGCATCAAGGCCAATCGAACTCACAATTGGTAAATAGCCTGATGCCATAATCAGCTTCACCAGGTCGCTATTCCCCCCCGGCGCGGCTTTACCCACTGAGCCCAGCTCCGGATCCAGCTCGGTAATCTGACACAAGCCACCATCGGCTAGGCTCAGGCCCACAGCGGCAACCCCTGATTTAATCGCCTGTCCTTGCAACACTTTGTTTGCGGTACCGGCCAGTGCCCCCCCGGCAATAAAGGGGGGGATATGTTCTTTCGGCGTTACTCGCAGGCCTTCTTTCTTAACCGTTTCGTGCTGTAGTTTTTCCATCAGCTCGTCAACCAGATAACCGCCACCGTGTACCAGCAGCAGTGGACGCTGTGCCTTTTCCTGATAATGGCTGATCGCATTGAACAATTTTTCCAGCGTGTCAGTGCTCGACAGCACAGCACCACCTAACTTAATAACCAAAGGAACCTGACTCATGGTGATACCTCCTAAACCAACGCCGTTAACTGCGGAAAGTCATTCCGAATATTTATGCACTGCATCGCTTGGGATGAGGCACCTTTCAATAAATTGTCGATTGCCGATGTTAAAATAATGTGTTGCCCCTGTACCTTCCAGCCAATATCACAGAAGCAAGTATTAACAACATTCTGGATACTTGCCGTTTGCTCGCCCAGCAGCCTGACAGCATGCTGGCTGGCCTGGCTCTGATAGGCTTTCTGCATGGCCACGGCAACTTTTTCAGCATCAGCTCCGGGGGGCGAGCTTCGCGGTAATTGTCGCCAGAATCCCACGCTTGAAGTTGCCAAGGTGCGGAGTGAAAATCACGTCGCAATCAAGGTGAGTCGCAATCTCAGGCTGGTGACGATGCCCGAAAACTCCGTAGGCCTGAAGGCTCACTTCACAAAAGCTGTTAACCATAGATGCTTTGCGACCAGCCCCGGAAACACCGCTTACCGCGTTAATCACAGGCCACTGATTTTTATCAATAAGACCAGATTCCAGCAGCGGTTTAAGCGCCAACTGCGAAGCCGTTGGATAACACCCCGGAACAGCAATCAATTGAGCCTGCTTAATCGCTTGGCTATTCCATTCGGCTAAGCCGTAAACCGCTTTCTCTAGCCACTTTTGGTGCTGGTGCTCGAAACCATAGTACTGAGTATAGAAGTCATCCCCCTCTCACCCGAAATGCACCTGACAAATCAAATACCTGACAGCATTTTGAAAGAAAAATTGTTGCCAGATCATGGCTAACTTCATGGGCCGTAGCCAGCAGGACAATATCTGCCTGAGCTGCAACCGCAGCGGGATCAGCCAAAGGTGTAAGGGGCAAGTCGACAATGCCTTTTAGCTGTCCATGCAGCTCGCTCAGCGGCTTGTTGGCATCTAGGCTGTTTGCCGAAACATACAGTCCCGCTAAATTAAGATAAGGATGGGTGTGCACCATTTTCGCCAGCTCTGCGCCGGTATAACCGCTGGCACCGATAATAAAGGTGTTCAACATAAGTGATTCCGTTTAAATGCGTTAAGTAGTTAATACTTGGTATTTGAAATATGCTGTAGACACAGCGGATGAAGGGGGTGCACGAGCGCACCAGGCAGATGAGACTTAGCGTCGTCGGAGGGAATTCAGATTGTGAATATTTGCCTGGTTCATGTTAATAACTTCCTACATTCAACTTCTTTAACTATTCTTTTCGCTGACGTTCTGCTTCAATATTGACGCCAAAGAACGATTAAATTTTTATTCATCTTGTTTGCATTTATATGTTTACCGATTAATCCTTGGTCTGTCAACAGCGAGAATGAAAAAAATGCTAATTCAAGGAGGTCTTACCTGCGGCTTACAATCAGGGGAGAAGTAAACAGCCTGATCTCCCTCAAAGGGGCAATACAACACATAATAAACTTGATCTACCACGCTATTTTGATGAAAGTTGAAGCGCTATGCACAAAGAGCACACGAAATGCGTGCCTTATGACTCATTTTTACGAAAATTTGTTACAGGCTAGATTTCATATCATGACAAATATCAATGTAGCTGCAATTTATGGCGGCTAAATGTAATCAAAGTTGACCTGAAAGTGGGATCACGGATAGATTGTCACTAACGCAATAGCGAATTGGATGTAACAAAATTACGAGATGGATACGATATGAACGAAAAGTACAGCGCGTTAAGAAGTAACGTCAGTATGCTCGGCCACCTGCTGGGTAATACCATTAAAGATGCGCATGGCGAGCCCCCCCTGCTGGACAAAGTGGAGACCGTACGTAAATTATCTAAATCTGCCCGCGCAGGAAATCAGGATGATCGTGAAAAACTGATCGATGAGTTGCAGAACCTGCCTGATGATCAGCTACTCCCAGTAGCTCGTGCCTTTAGCCAGTTCCTTAACTTGACCAATATTGCCGAGCAATACCACACGGTGTCCCGCCACTGCGAAGAGCATATCTGCAGCCCTGACTCTATCGATACCCTGTTTGGAAAACTAAACAACAGTAATATCAGTCAGTTTGATTCAGTTCAAGCCGTACGCGATTTGAACATTGAGCTGGTACTGACGGCACACCCGACGGAAATTGCCCGTCGCACCATGATCCACAAGCTGGTGCAAATCAACAAATGTCTGTCGAAGCTGGAGCTGAGCGAGCTGTCACCCAGCGAACGCCAGCGCGTCGAGCAGCGCCTCGAGCAGCTTATCGCCCAGGCCTGGCACTCTGATGTGATCCGCCAGCAGCGCCCTACGCCGCTGGACGAAGCCAAGTGGGGGCTTTGCCGTTGTCGAAAACTCCTTGTGGCAGGCCGTACCGGAATTCCTCCGCCAGTTCGACGAAAAACTGATAACCCACCTTGGAGAAGGCCTGCCAATTGATGCCTCTCCGGTTAAATTCTCATCTTGGATGGGGGGGTGACCGCGATGGAAACCCGTTCGTTACCTCGAATATCACCCGGGAAGTCTTGCTGCTGTCACGCTGGAAAGCAGCAGATCTGTATCTGACCGATATCCAGGAGCTGGTTAGTGAGCTTTCGATGGTCAAGTGCAATGACCAGGTACGAGAGCTAGCCGGGGGGGACGAACACGAACCTTACCGCGCTATCCTCAAGGATCTGCGCGCCAAGCTGACAAATACCCGTGATGTGCTAGATGCCAAGATTAAAGCTGAGTGTCCCGAACTTTGGCATCATCGATCATATCGACCAGCTTTGGGACCCACTCTACGCCTGTTACCAGTCGCTTCATGAGTGCGGCATGGGGGGGATCATTGCCGACGGTCTGCTGCTGGATGTACTCCGCCGCATCAAATGTTTCGGCGTCCATCTGGTACGTCTGGATATTCGTCAGGAAAGTACCCGTCATTCTGATGTGATTTCCGAACTGACCCGTTATCTGGGGATCGGTGATTATGAGCAGTGGAGCGAGCAGGACAAGGTTGCCTTCTTGGTTCGCGAGCTAGCCTCAAAACGCCCGCTCCTGCCTCGCGACTGGCAACCGTCTGCTGATGTTCAGGAAGTAATTGAAACTTGCAAGGCCATTGCCGAGCAGCCACGTGAAGCATTAGGTGCCTATGTCATCTCCATGGCACGTACCGCCTCTGACGTTCTCGCTGTTCATCTATTACTCAAAGAAGCCGGCTGCCCGTTCAGAATGGATGTCTGCCCGCTGTTTGAAACCTTGGAGGATCTCAACAACTCCGAGTCGGTGATCAAGCAGCTGATGAGTATCGACTGGTACCGTGGCTTTATCCAAAACTACCAGATGGTCATGATCGGCTACTCCGACTCAGCCAAAGATGCCGGTGTCATGGCTGCTGGCTGGGCCCAGTACCGGGCAATGGAAGCGTTGGTCGATGTCTGTGAAGACGCAGGGGTAGAGCTGACCCTGTTCCATGGCCGCGGCGGTTCGATTGGCCGTGGTGGCGCCCCGGCACATGCCGCGCTACTCTCCCAGCCGCCACGCAGCCTTAAAGGCGGCCTGCGAGTGACCGAGCAGGGCGAGATGATCCGCTTCAAGCTTGGCCTCCCGGAAGTGGCCGTCAACAGCCTGAGTCTGTACGCCAGTGCCATTCTTGAGGCAAACCTGCTGCCACCACCAGCACCGAAACAAGACTGGCGTGAGCTGATGGATGTTCTGTCCGAAGTTTCCTGTGAAGCGTACCGCGATGTAGTACGCGGCAGCGAAGAGTTCGTACCGTATTTCCGCGCGGCAACACCTGAACTGGAGCTAGGCAAGCTGCCTCTGGGCTCACGTCCGGCCAAGCGTAACCCGAAAGGTGGCGTTGAGAGCCTACGTGCAATTCCATGGATTTTTGCCTGGAGTCAGAACCGTCTGCTACTGCCAGCCTGGCTGGGTGCCGGCGCGGCAATCCAGTACTCGATAGATAAAGGCCATGCCCAGCAGCTGGAAGACATGTGTCGCGAGTGGCCGTTCTTCTCAACCCGTCTTGGTATGCTGGAAATGGTTTATACCAAAACCAATGTCGGTATTGCCGAGTACTATGATCAGCGCCTGACCGAGCAGTCACTATGGCCAATGGGACAGCGACTACGTGATCAGCTCCAGAAAGATATCAAGGCTGTCCTGAATGTCGAGAACAGTGCGCACCTGATGGAGCAAGACCCGTGGGGGGGCGCTGAAGCTATTCGTCTGCGCAACATCTATGTTGAACCGCTCAACATGCTGCAGGCCGAGTTGCTCTACCGTACCCGCCAGCAAGAAGAGCCGTCACCGATGCTAGAAGAAGCCTTGATGGTAACAATCGCCGGTATTGCAACAGGTATGCGAAACACAGGCTAACCCGCCAGCTACGTATTCCTAATCCCAATCAAAGGCCTCCCCCCTGCGGAGGCCTTTTTCTTTGTCTAACCTGCACATCGTTTCTCTTCAGCCCGTTGTTTGACATTTTTTTATTACAGTGACTCAATAATGAGACGCAATGTAACTAGTCGCATAGTCTAAAGTAATCACATGCACTGTGAACATGGATGAATCACAATATATTGCAGTGCACCGAAAACCTTAAGATATAGACAAACATCACAAGATGAACAATTGGTCGTTCCCCCCCAAAGTGGTTATTATCACTTTCTAGTGTCGATAAAGAGCACGTTGATGTGTATGCTACGTGATCTCGATCAGGCACTGCAACAAGACGATTATAACAAACGCCAAAGAGCGGAAGGGTAACGTCGGTCTGATTGTTTTTTATTTGTAGTATTTTAACGGATAGAAGAGATGTCACTACCACACGTAATTTTGACCGTGCTTAGCAGCCGCGACGCAACAGGTTATGATATAACAAAAGAATTTTCCCACAGCATCGGTTACTTCTGGAAGGCAAGCCACCAGCAGGTTTACCGAGAGCTAAACAAGATGGCTACCAACGATCAGGTAACCTGCAAGCTAGAACCGCAGGATGGCAAACCGGATCGTAAAGTGTATTCCATTACCGATCTAGGCCGTCAGGCACTGTTTGAGTGGTTCCAGGAGCCTGCTCGCAACCCAACCATTCGTGATGAGTTCTCTGCCAAGCTACTGGTTTGCGGTGTGCACAATTCCGTGCCGATGCAACAGCAGCTTGAAGGGCTGATTGAAGAGTCACACACTCTGATGAATCACTACCACGAGCTGGAAAAAGTCCATTTTGGCGATTACAAAAACATGGATCGCCAGTCCCGCCTTGATCGCCTAACGCTTCGCCGCGGTATCCACAACCGTCAGGCGTGGATTGACTGGGCAGAAGAGGTACTGATCGAACTAAAAGATATGGACAGTGCTGACAGCAAGGTAGCCCTAAACAGCTAACCGAGCATCCTTAACGAAAAAAGCCGCTGTTAAGCGGCTTTTTTAATGGGGGCATTTAAACAGCAGTAAGGTCGTCAGATTTAGCCCTGAACTGCAGCCTCGGCGCGAACACCCAGGGTATGACAAATCGCATAGGTTAGCTCAGCACGATTCAGGGTATAGAAGTGGAAGTCCTTGACGCCTTCACGGCTCAATACCCGCACCATATCTATCGCATTACTGGCACCTACCATCTGGCGGCTCAGCAAATCATCGTCAAGCCCTTGGTATTGCTTCTCCAGCCAACCCGGGATCTTCACATTATTCGCCAACGCAAAACGCTTGGCTGGTTCATGTTGGAAACAGGCAGAATGCCCGGTACGATCTCGACATCAATCCCGGCCGCAACGCAACGGTCACGGAATCGTAGGTAGCTTTCAACATCAAAGAAGAACTGGGTAATCGCCCGGCTGGCTCCGGCATCGACTTTACGTTTGAGGTTAATCAGATCGGCCTGGGCACTTTTCGCCTCAGGGTGAACTTCCGGGTAGGCGGCAACCGAGATATCAAAATCGGCTTCCTTTCGCAGCAGCTCCACCAAATCGGCGGCATACATATCAGGCTTCGTCCCTTTCTCCGGCAAATCACCACGCAACGCAACGATATCGCGGATACCATTGTTCCAGTAATCCCGGGCAATCGTACGTAGTTCATCACGGCTTGCATCTATACAGGTCAAGTGCGGCGCGGCCACCAGGCCGGTTTGCTCTTTAATGTCTTTGATGATGGAGTGAGTCCGATCCCGCTCACCAGAGTTGGCACCATAGGTAACAGAGACAAACTTTGGCTTCAGGGTTTTCAGGCGGTGAATAGAATTCCACAGGGTCTGCTCCATTTGCTCGCTGCTTGGCGGAAAGAACTCAAACGAAACATTAATGTCACCGTTGATATCGGCGATGTTCTGGTTAAGCGAATCTAAATGACTTGCGTGTGAATACCCCATAGTCTATCCCTTTCTGTTCCGGCCCCCCCGGGCCTGCTCCCTAAATGGTGACGCCATTAAATAACCGTTTGGACGTCTATATGTCTACAGAATGTCTTGTAACCAATTTAATGTCAACAGAGTGAACATGAATATTTCTCAAGTTCATATTGCATGATCTTCAACATAACCAACATCGCCCAAATAAGCAAAAGCCCGCAAGATGCGGGCTTTTCCATACAGGGCAGCGATTAATACTGCAGTATCTTAGTCTGGCAATGGCATTCACCATATCAGTCTTATAGAGGCGTTATTTTTCTCTTCAAAAAGTCGCCTACAACATAGCTGCCAATCGATTAATATCAGACAGCAACGCACCTGCAGTGACATCCCGGCCAGCACCCGGTCCCCCCCGGATCACTAACGGGTTATCACGGTACCAGCGACTTTCGATGGCAAAAATATTGTCACAAGGCAATAGGTTCGCCAATGCATGCTCCTGTGCCAATGCTTCAACACTGACTGCCGCCTTTCCGTTTTTATCCAAACGGGCAACATAGCGCAGCACCTTGCCTTCCTGCTGCGCTTTAGCCAAACGTTTGTTGAGCAGTTCGTCCAATACCCCAGCCTGCTCAAAAAAGCCGTCCAGTGTCAGCGGAGCCAGCTCCTCAGGAACCAATGACTCAACCTTGACCTGCTCAGGCTCGAGCTCCAGACCTGACTCGCGGGCCAAAATCACCAACTTGCGCATGACATCACTGCCATCAAGATCATGACGGGGGGGATCCGGCTCCGTCAGTCCCTGCTGCCAGGCTTGCTCTATCAGCTGGGAGAACGGTAGCGAACCATCGAACTGCTGGAACAACCACGACAGCGTGCCTGAAAAAATTCCCGACAAGGCAATAATGTCATCACCGCTCTCGCGCAAGTCCCGCACAGTATGGTTGACCGGCAATCCGGCACCCACTGTCGCGTTATACAACCAGTGGCGGCTGCTTTTGGCAAAAGCATCCCGTACCGCGTGATAATCTTCGCCCGAAGCCGAACCGGCCACCTTGTTGGCTGAAATCAAATGCAGGCCGCTTTCTGCGATCTGCGGATATTTTGCCGCCAGCTCGGCGCTGGCTGTAACGTCCAGTACCACAACATCATCATAAGGATGTGCCGCCAGCACATTCAGCAGCTCTCCCTCGGCATATTCTATGGCCTCGTCATCAAAAGCCGTCAATGCCCGAGTGGGCTCCACCCCCCCTGAAAGTCAATCCAGTGGCGGTTGCTATCTGCAACCCCCCCCACCAAGGTAAAGCTCATTCCATGACGCTTTTCCAGCTGCTCCTTTTCGCTGTCAAACAGCTCCAGCCAGCGGCTACCAATATTGCCCTTGCCACAAAGCACCAGACCAATACGCTTCTGGGCCTGAAACAGGCTCTGGTGGATCTGCTCAACCAGAGGAGCGGTATCGACTTTTCGCAAAACGGCCACCAGGCTCAACCCCGACTCTATCTCGGTCGTAAACTCGACCGGCTGATTCTTAAGCTGGTGATAAAATCCATAGCAGTGCACAGGGTTATTTACCACCCCCCCGGCGCCGACGGCGGCAACAACAACAAAACCGTCACGAAGACGAAGCTCAGCAGTGATGCCACTGTCTTGCAGCAATGCCAGCACGCAGTTAACCACCTCTCCGGTATAGGCCAACTGAATACGTCCCTTATCCGCTTCGATACTCTGGGCCAGCGGCTGTAGCTGGGCGCGCTGTAGGGTACGTTCCAGCTCTCCCAAGATTGGCTCGAAATCATGCGAACGCGCAACATCCAGCTCAATCAGGCAAACATCATCAAGAGAGGTAATGATCTTGGCCCCACGACCTGAGGCCAGTACCCGCTCTACCCGTGTCGATCCCCCC
>LLEM01000083.1_pt1 | contig 21872 bp, 28 predicted proteins | sample 595841 | NCBI WGS metagenome assembly LLEM01 (sample SAMN02919313, study PRJNA255460) | bioreactor metagenome | biome: chemostat; feature: culture 2012_10.2; material: sediment; isolation source: day64 10degC chemostat 2012 inoculated with Wadden Sea sediment taken from... | place: Germany: Bremen ...
CACTGAGCCCTGCAATGAAGGCTATCCAAAGAACGGTGGGGGGGTAGTTTCTATCAAGGATCAGCAGGCAAATAGGCACCGCCAAAAGAAGGCGTAATGTCGTCAAGATATTAGGAATTTGCTTGATCACACTATAGGCCATGATCGGTACTACTCCCTGCTGATGTCTCTAACACCAGTGTATACCATTCTTTGTGTTATTTTTCTTGAACTGAGCTCGTCGGTCTCGATTGGAAAGCTGTATTTTGAGGTGGATCCGGCACCTGTTTGGTTTTTTATTTTCCTATAGTTCGCATTGAATCTCAGATATTGGTACTTGTTGTTTGCCAAAGCAGACAAACCCCCCCTCATGCTTGTAGCGCTTCCCAAAAGAGATTCTGTCACTTTGATTCTCTTTCATTTTGAGGCTTTGTGCAGTAATTTCTTCGCCGTCGAATAATACGGCGGTGAACGATTCACGGATGGTAGATATAAGACGGCTTCCACTCCCTGATATTGTGAATTGTACACTGGCACAGCGTTGGGGAGGACTTTCTATAATACTTTGTACTTCGTTCTCTTTATTGCGGATAACTGAATGTTTTTCGGCTTTGATATCAACAGTGTTGATGCTGTCCAAATTACATTGTGCGGAAAAAGCACTGCTTGAAATAAAGAGTAGAATATAGAATGTTCGGTGTAACATGTAAAACCCATAGTCCATGAATGACCAGCAATTCTAATATACATACAAGCAAATTTGTGTGCGTATTTGTATGGGTTTGTCTGGTGTGAATGTATGGTGTAAATACTGTGAATGGATAGGATGTCTTTGTACAAAAAGTCCTCTACCAGTGGCAGAGGATTTTTGATAGTAGCAATAGTGTTACGTTTGCTTTCTAACTCTCGTTAGTTGACGGTGACAGATAAGCAGCTGTTTCGATATCATCGGCGCTTGCTGTTGTACCATTGGCTGATTCTGTCTTCGCTTCGGTAGTTGTCTTGATTTCAGCTTGATTAGCTGTGATTTCTGTTTCACCGCCAAAGTCTTCTTTAAGCCATTTGTTGAATCCGTAGAGCATGATGAAAATGACGACCATCAATGGTAATGAGGTCACAATTGCCAATGTTTGTACGGTATTCAGTGGCGCATCGATGAACATCATCGTCAGTGGCACCGCTGCTAAGATTAAACACCAGAACAAGCGAAGTGCTGTCGGAGGGTTGGCATTTTCATCCAGTTGGTTGGCTGCGGTTGCTGCCAATGTGAAGGATGCCGAGTCCAGCGTGGTTGCCAGGAATAAAGTCGACATAACAGCGAAGATAATAATAAACAACGCGCTCGCTGGCAGGGTGTTTAACACCGCTATGACAGTGGCTGAGCCGCCGTTTTCGGTGATAGAACGGGTAACATCAATAACTTCAGTCAGGTGTACGTTCATGCTGAAGCTGCCCAGAACACCGAAGAAGATGAAACAACCCGCACTGCCGCCGATGACCATGCTGCCGATCACTTCTTTGAGTTTGCGGCCTTTAGATACCTTGGTGACAAACAGTGCCATGAACGGTACATAGGTCATCCAGTATGCCCCCCCAGTAGAATACAGTCCATGAGGTCGGGAACGAGCCGCCTTCAACTGGATCTGTCCATAGGCTCATGCGGATGAAGTTCTGTAGCATCAGGCCGTAACCATTGGTCATCTGGTTGATGATGAAAGAGGTTGGACCCACGATGAGAATAAGCAGGACAAAAATCACTGCAAGTTTGGTGTTCATATCGCTGAGTCTTGCCATGCCTTTTTCAATGCCGACATAAGAGCTGACAGAGAATAGTGCCGTGATGAATAGCATTAGGCCGACATTCATGGCAAAGCTGTTTTCAACACCAAGCAAATAGGCAATGCCTTCTGTAACCATCGGCACGCTCAAGCCTAGCGTGATACCCATTGCACCCACACAGCTGAAGATGAAAATAGTATCAATGATTTTGCCGATTACCGGATTGTAGAAGCGTCCCATGATGCTTTCGCAAACCGCACTGAGCTTAAGTTGCGGGTTTTTCTTCACGTGGAAAGAGTAGGCTACCGGTAGTGAGGCAATACAGTACAATGACCAAGCTGAAATCCCCCCCCAGTGGAACATGTTGTAGCTTGTCGCCCCATTCTGCGGCCATTGGTGAATAAGGTTCTACGTCAAATGGTGGTGTCATGTAGTAGTAACCCCCCCATTCGACAAATGCCCAATATACGGTTGCCGAGCCCAGTCCGGCACAAACCATCATCGCCAGATAGGTAAACTGGGAGTATTCTGGCTTGTCGTCACCGAGTTTGATTTCTCCGTATTTTCCTAAAGCAATTTTGGCGAGGAAAATAACACTAAAGAAGCCAAAGAAAAGGAAAACCTCACCAAACTGGTTCGTCAGGGTGCTAAATAGTTGGCTGGCAATGGCATTTCCCTGCTCAGGGAAAAGTGTCAGGCCAACAACAACAAAGAGGATAACCGACAGGCTTATTGCCATTAACGGTTTGTCTATTTTATGTTCACTGTTCATAATTAAAAATCCTTCTACACGTTTTCTTATATTCGATATTTATTGATCACGTCGTCACTGAGCTCGATACCGAGCCCTGGTGTATCTGGCACAGGCACATAGCCTTGCGAAAAGGGCAGTCTGTTGCTGACAAGATCAGTAAATAAAGGACTGCAGCTTTGGGAATATTCCATAAGCGTTCCGTGCTCGCAGGCGGCCAGGAAGTGGACTGATGCCGCGAGCAAGATGCCGGTACTGAAGCCATGGGGGATGAGCTGGGTACCGTGTAACTGGGCAAGATCGTAAATCTTCTTCATCTCAGTAATACCACCGCAGCGGGTGATATCAGGCTGGACGATGTCGACTTCGGATTGTTCTAGGAAGGACTTAAATTCATAGCGGGTCGTGAGTGATTCACCACCTGCTAGGTTAGGTTGGATCTGGCGTGACAGCTTGGAGTAGCCGATCATGTCATCTGCCAGTACGGGCTCTTCGACCCAGTTCAGGTTAAATGGCTCCAGGCGTTTGCACATTTGGGCGGCATGGCCGGTGGTACGCCACTTGGAGGCCAGATCGATCTGAACTTCTATCTCGTCGCCAACGGCCTCGCGTACGTGGCGGACAATTTGGTAGTCAGTATCAGGATCGTCGCCGAATACACCGCCACCGAATTTGATACTGGTAAAACCCTGTCGAACAAGATTCTTGGCAATATCGCGGTTCTTCTCCGGCTGACTATCTGGAATAAAGGTGCCGTAGGCACGGATCTGATCGCGGTATTTTCCGCCCAGCAGTGTATGAACCGGCACGCCATAAAACTGGCCTGCAATATCCCACAGGGCAATATCGATAGCACTGATGGCATGGATCCCGGCACCGCGGCGTCCCATGTAGTTGGATGCCCAGTACATCTTGTTCCACAGCCGTTCGATCTCTAACGGGTTCTCGCCAATCAGCAATTCACGCAACCCGTAGCAATACAGGTTGGAGTGAGGTGTCTCGATGCAGGCCTTGACGACGGCAGGGGGGGAGCTGTCTGCTTCTCCAATCCCAGTAACACCCACGTCGGTATGGACTTTGACTATCACTGCATCTTCGCCCCATTCACAGGCTGATCAGGCTCAGGTACTCTTAAGCAAATAACTTCTATATCTGTAATGCGCACTGCCCAGTCCTTAATTATTGTGGTTCGATACAAATGAGTTTTTCTAAACGCTGATCTTTTTGGTACAGCGTGCAATAGGCGAAACCGATATCTTCGATGGCGGTTGCTTCACCTTGAACAACCTTTTCCAGTGTGCTGAGGATCCGTTCGGCACTGGAATGGATGCTGTCGGTGCCATTCATGATCCCGCTGACATCGACATCAATGTCTTCGGTGATCTGTGCTGCATTGCCGCTGACTCTGATCACCGGCACGATAGGGTTGTTGAACCCGGCACCGCCAGTGGTCCACAGGATCACCTGAGCGCCAAGCGAGGCGAAGTGCATACCTGAGCCGCCGCAAAGGTGCGTCGTTTCGGACAGGTACATGCCCGGTTCATTTGGGCGTTCGGTCATTTTTGCGTTGATCCTGAGTACGTCCTGGATCGGGCGGGTGCCGGTTTTATGCAACGCACCAAGCGCTTTCTCTTCCAGTGTGGTAAGGCCGCCGACACTGTTGCCGATACTCATTGTCTCGACGTTGGTGCCTTCGATATGCCAGCGTTTTTCCTCTTCGTTGATGAGGCGGTCAATTTTATCCGCGACGTCTGGGGGTGACAGCGCGTTTGCGCAGAATATCTTCGCAACCCACAAGCTCGATAAGTTCACCGGCAATGCAGGTGCGCCGGTATCTACCAGCAAATCAGCAACACGTCCTACCGAAGGGTTTGAGGCGATACCGGAGCTGGTATCGGATCCACCACATTTTATGCCCACGACAAGTTCGCTAAGCGGGATTGGTTCGGGCTGGATTTGGTTTGCATATGCTGTTAGTTCTTTTGCCAGCTCGGTACCCATTTTGATGGTACTGCGTGTTCCGCGTGACTTGATGATCGACAGTGTCTGTACCGGTTTACCGGCGTTGCGGATAGGCTCGGCTAAAATTGCCGGGTCGATACTTCCGCATCCCATGTTCAGCAATAAAGCACCGGCAACATTAGGGTTCAGAGCAGCGCCAACCATAGTGCCGACAAGCTCTTCGTTTCCGCCGTACATACAAGTGTTGTAGTTGGTAACGACAACGGTGCCAGGTACTTTCTGGCTAATTGCACGGGCAATGCCTTCTGCACATTCATCAATTGCCAGGATGAGAACATGATTCCGGATCCCCCCCGCACGGCCGTCGGGGGCGACGAAAGCCTGAGAAAAACTGCATTCGCTACTCCTCGATCTGCATCTGTTCAATGATTTGCTTGATGATGGGCTCAGGGATATCAACCCGAGTACTGCGTACGTTTTGTACGTGTACCAGCTCACCGACTGGAATTGCTTTGATGGCGACGCCAATGGCATAGCCAGCTTTGTGAATCGCTTCTTGCGCCGAAATGACGTCTATCGCAACTTTATTGCCGAATGTGATGGCTTGTTTGCAGATGACGGTGCCTTGAGCCCGGTTGGCATCATCAATAATTTCAATTTGCTGCCCTTTTTCGACATCAGCTAGCAAGGTCGCCACGTTGTCTGCTGGGGAAAGCAATATTGCCTTATTTAAAGGTGCGTCCATAAATCCTCATAGATTGTTGATTGTCGGACAATCGACAGTTGGCAATATTAATGAGAAATTTCGAAATAAATGCGACGCAAATCACCTTTTTGTTTTATTTATTCATTTTTTGTATGATTGTCAGACAATCGTCACGTTTTATTGATTATGCGAATTGTTGACTAATCCGGTAGAATTAAGACAACTGCGGTATTCCGCTATCTGTAGATGTATGGAAAGATAATGAAAATCGTAAAACAGAGCTTAGAGGAACAAGCCGCAGGCTATTTGCGTGAATTGATCCTCAGTGGAAAATACGGAATGGGCGAAAAGCTGGTGGAGAGTTCGCTGGCGAAAGATTTGGAACTATCACGCAGTACGGTGCGGATGGCGCTCAATACTTTGGCTCATGAAGCTTGGTGATCCAGAAGCCCTATGTCGGCTGGCAGGTAATTAATATTACTGAAAATGACCTGTGGGAGCTCTACCATTTGCGTGTCGCTCTGGAAACGCGTTCAGCTTGGTTAGCCGCCGAGCATATTAGCGAAGAGGGTAAAATCCGGTTACGAGATTTGATGGATTATTATCTGCAAGTTGGCCGCAGTGAAGGTGTGACTTGTCTACAAATCAGTAAGCTTGAACTGGAGTTGCATACGTTAATTATCGAGTTAAGTGGCAATATGCGCTTGCATCAGATCTATCGTAATGTCGCTAACCAAATGCTGATTTATTTTAATATCGATCACGCCAGCTATGATCCTGAGGAAAGTGCTTTGAGCCATGTGCCTTTGGTGGAAGCTATCTGTGCTGGTGAAAGTGTTAAAGCATTAAAACTGGCAGAAGAGAATATTACCGTTTATTCAGTGATCGGGCATAAATTCAGAGAACAGCATTTGAAGAGCTATTCCGAGCAGCAAGATGAGTCTTGATAGGACTATTTATAAAACTATTTTAAAGTGGCTATTTTGAAACTGCTACCTTGAAATAACGATCTTGAAAAAAAGTCAGGCTGCTGAAGGCGAAGGTGATTGCAATCAACCTTCGCTTTTTCATTTCAAAGGCTTAGCTTATGGTTCATGGAGGTGAACTTGTAAGCAAAGCATACTCGTGAAATTAGTTTTCAATAATATCGTTTCCCCCCGTAATTCTTACGTCTAATCCCATGAATTTTAAAAAACACTCTTCAAAACGAGCGAATTATTACTTATACTCCTGTGGAATGAACGGTGTTCAAAATGATGCCGATATAAAAAATCGCCGCCCTTACGAAGGCGGGATATCTAAAAGTATGTGTAAGGTGTATTTAAATGCTGAAACTGAATATGTCAGTTCTACTTCTTCTTGCTGGTTCGGTGCATGCAATGCCAGTGCAAGAAACAGACGCAATGGCATTTCCCAAGGATATAAGCTGCAACATTGGCTCTTCAATTGGTGAAGATGAAGGGCGCAGCCTGTTGCCGGATGTATTGGCCCGCGTTGGTAGTATTTGGCAACCGGGTGACTTCCAATTTGTTGCTCAGGTCGATGGGGTAGAGAGTCACCATTTAGTTTTTAATTTGCATCACAATAACATTCCGGTGGAAAAGCAGGAGCTGATCTTATCAATCGATAACAACTGTCAGCTATTTCGGTATCAGTATCGAGTCGTGGATTTTAAGCCTAAAGAAGATGCTGGCAATAACAGCAAAATAAAGAGCATTGATGAAGCTATTACTTCGCTTAAAACTATTGTGGCTAACCCTGATGAGCCATTAACGCGCTCTATCCAATCTCAAGCCAATAGGCTCCGGTTGCTCAATAAAGCGGATCACACCCCAGTTGCCTGCAAGCTATGTTGCTGATGAAATAACAGGTTCTCCGTTATACCGTATTTCTTCAGACAAGGCGTTGGTACTTGGTTATCAGCTAAATTTGCCTTCTCGTAACCCTGATGGATTGTTAGAACTCTGGTGGAATAGCCAGCGTTCTAGTCCGTCTGCTTTACCTCGTTTCCCGTATGCAAAACGCAGTGACAAACAAAGTATTCCGGTATTGTCCCCCTTGGAAGTGGCAAGGTTACGGTCAGCACCCTCAACGAACGCTTGGTGCTAATTATGTGGCGAACTTCTGGGAAGTATGGCCGCCCATATCACAGATTTTATCAATTAATACGGATGACAAACTGCGGACGGCAAATCTGGTTTTTCTCGATAGTCTGGATTTTTCATGGGACTTTGGCGCTAGTTCTTTTGATGAATTATGGAATAAAGCTGAAAGCGATGTAGATAAAAAGCGAAAACTGACGAGTATTCTTACTAATGTCGCTTATGCGGACAAAGGGATTGGCTACGCTGCCAATACGTTAGGTTATGCGCACGTGCTGCCGAGCAAACCGAGCTTGGTGTTATCGAGTACCGCGAGTGGCGGAAGCAGTATTTACAAACCGGCATTCGATATTATTCAGATTGTCGATAATAACTGTAGCGCCTCGCTCTACGATCCCGGCGCTACGCTACATGAGCAGGGGCATTCTATTTTTGTTCGATTACTGGGTTTGTCGCGTTCCAATCCGGTTAACACGGCCATGAATGAAGGGTTTGCCGACTACTGGGCCGCTGGGTTCTTGCGCCAGGATCCTAAATGGAATGGCAGTCTTAGTGACTTTAGAAGTGGGGGCATGCGGCAAAACGAGTGCTGATCGACAGCTTCGCACGCAGATCTATGATTATTTCGACGGTATGGAGGCGAAAATTTCCTCTTCCCATGGTGGTATAACGGGGCCGGAAGGGAAGGTCTTCTTTGAATCTATGCTAGCCCAGCCTTTATTGGCTGCCATGGAAGATTTGATTAAATTACACGGCGAGGAAAAAGGTAGAAAACTGGCTGATCACATTGTGCTGGAAACCTTTGCCGGTCTTTCTGTCGATGCATCGTACCGAGAACTTTCGCAGGCACTGTTAGTAAATGCACGTCGGCTTGATCCGAGCTTACAAGCTGAAGCTATTTATCGTTTGCGCCTTACTAACTCCAATTTATTGCCACGTCAGGTTGAGCCGGAATCACGGGTCACTATCGCCACTATAATGCCTGCGGAAACATCGGTTACGCTGGTTAACCATGATAGTGCCAATAAGGCAGAACGTGTCACGGTGGCTTTGCCGAATCAGGTCGAACAAAATATTGAATTGGCCGCAAGCGAAAAGCGCGCCCTGACACTGCCATCACCGCAACTAACCTGTGGTGAAGTAAGCTCTCAACCGCTTACGGTTCGTCATTGGCAAGACAATAAGCTGGTACAAGATAAGGCTTATCCCTTCACATTAGTTGGTGGTCAGCAATCTGGTATACAGTCTTTTGAAAAAGAGAATAATGTCTGGTCACTAACTCTCAGCAAACCGCTGGCTTGGAAGAGCGATAATATTCGTCATATTTTACGCTTGACCGGCGATAGTCAATCCAATCTGATCCCGAAACTGACCAACAGCGGCACGACCATCGATTTGATTTCAATGGCTCGTACCGGCGGAAGTTTGTGGTTAAGCGCAGATAGCAATACAGAGTTAACAAATGGTAAATGGCAATTGACAGCCAAGTCGGATTATACCAGTGCAGAGTTGGTCACACTTGAATGTGTTCCTGCCTTTACTATTGATGGCCCGGCATCGGCGTCTGAAAAGTCGACGCTGACGTTCAAGGCGATGCTGAATGGTTCGCCTATTATTGTGCAATGGCAGGTTGTCGGTGAGGATAGCGCATCTGATAGCGAGACGTTCAGTTTTGCGGTACCGGATCTTGCGCAAGCTAGAAGCTATGACATTGAAGCGGTGTATACCCTGAATGGTGAGCAGCGCACTGTGCGTCATGCGGTAGATGTCGATGCTGTCAATCAGCCAGCAACATTTGAAATTAATGCTCCTGCTGAAGTTAATGAAGGGCAAAGTGTTACTTTTGCTGTCGATAAATTATCGGATCCGGACAGCGCAGGTTTCCTTGTGACCGAGTGGTATATTGATGAGCAGTGGGCTGGTCAAGGCAACTCAGTCCAATGGCAGGCACCGGCATCGGACAAAGACCGCGCAATCGTGCTGTCGTTGAAAGTCCGGGACAGTCGTCAGCCAGTTGAAGCTGCTGTTAGCAAGTCGATGTCTATCGCACTTAAACATGTCAATGTTGCACCGACTATTTCCTTGAATGCTCCGGTTGAAGTTCAGGCTGGCAAACTGCTGGAGGTTTCCGCTCTGGTGAGCGACAAGGAAACAGCAGCGGATAAGTTGACTGTGAGCTGGAAGATTTCTGGAATTGCTTCGCCGACTTTGCCAGTGGGTAAGCAATTATCATGGACTGTACCTGCATCGGTCACAGTAAGTGCGTTGACTGTTACTGCAGAAGTCAGTGATGGTGAGGCGACAGCGACTGTGAGTCGGGTGATTAACCTAAAACCGGCAAATAAAGCGCCGGTATTAAGCCTGACCGGTCCGACAAATACCCAAGCCGGTCAATCGGTAGAGGTTAGTGCAAACTGGACTGACGAGACGCCTGAAAAGGTTAAACTCAGCTGGAAGGTTAATGGGGTGAAGGTTCCTTTCGAACAGCTCAGTAACGAGAAAATTCGGTTGAACATTCCCAAGAATCAGGGGGCGGGCTCGGTACAAGTTCAGGTGACAGCAGATGATAGTGAGGCTTCAGCAGTTGAAACACATAGTGTCTCTTGGGGGGCTTATGTCAACCAAGCACCAACTGTTGCTATTGCAGGTCCGACAAAGGCGAATATCGGCGATAACATTACCCTGATAGCCAACGCGCAAGATCCTGATCATTGGCCTGCTGCGCTTCAGTTCACCTGGCAGCAGGTTTCTGGCGAGCGTGTTGTGTTGAAAGCGAATGGTTCAAGCCTGCAATTTTCTGTGCCTGTAAGTGCATCTGAGAGTGTTTTGGTGTTTGAACTTGATACGTTCGATGGTGAAACCCATACCAAGAAACAGTGGCGAATCGATGTTGCCAAGTATGTTATTCCAAATCCGGTTATTACATTAAAAAATGATATAGCTGGTACATACAAGCTCAATGAGCTCAGCGAGTTGGTGTTGGATGCCTCTACATCAAGAGGGGGCAGGATCTGAAGATCTCATCTTCAAGTGGAAGCAAGTGAGTGGCCCCAGTGTTGTCTGATCTTCCGTTACAGGGTGAGCAGATTAAAATTATGTTACCAGAAGTGGGCTCATTGACGGATATAGAGCTTGAACTTGCAGTTAGCCAAGGAAGCCGAGTCAGTCGTAAGATTATTCGTGTGGCTGTAAGCGATCTCGGTCCTGCTCCAAGACCAGCCAAGATTGAGCCGAAGGCTGCTGGCTCGAATTTGATACTAGATGCTGAAAGTGTGGTAGAGCTGGCAGACGGTATCGATTACCAATTTAACTGGGAACAGGTTAAAGGTACGAAAGTGGCTATCGCCAACCCTAGTGTAAGAGTCTTAAGCGTTGAGCTTCCATCGTCTGCCAACGAGGAAGAACTTGGCTTTTCGCTGACTATTACCACTCCGGATAAAGGTGTACGGCATTATCCTGTGAGTCTGAAAGTGGCAGCTGCACCTGAATCTAAACCTGAACCTGAATCAACTACGGCAACAAAACCACAGACTCCTTCATCAACATCATCATCAGATGGTGGAAGCGGTGGTTCGTTTGGTCTTTGGGGGGGGCTGTTGGCATTGCTTGGAACAATGTTGCTAAGAGGTTGGGGGAAGTAAGCACAGACAATAACGGCGAAGTTTTCTTTGGAAGAATAAAAGCAGCATAGGTAAAGGCCTATGCTGTTTATACGTCAGACTCGATTGTTCTAGAAAACTTTCTACTTCTTTTTAACGCAGGGAATAGAATGGTAAAGCAACACAGTGCCAAAATAACTTCTGTTGAAATGGAAAACATAAATGGCCCTTTACTGCCTTGCATTTGCCAAAATAAACCACCAACCAAAGGCCCGGAGATCGCCCCCAAAGTTACTAATAAAACCTTGCAGGCCAAAAGCGCTACCTTTACTCTCACCCGCGACTTCACTGATTAATTTAGCCAATACAAGTCCTGATGACATGATGATGCTTGCATCTATGATGAATAATACGCTGATGTGCCATAGCGATGTCGATTGCAACATTAGCCATGTCGTAAAGGCTCCAGTCAAACCTGCAACAGTGAGGTATATCGCGGCATTTATTTTGTCGGCATAGTAGCCAAGCTTCGGTGCAAGTAACATCGAAATAATCCCTCCAGGAATGTAGGCCATAGAGAGTTCGACTATGCTTGTTATTTTTAGGTGCTCTAGTAAATACACTTCGAGAAACGGGGCTACCAGCGACCCAGAGAGTTGACCAACAAAAATCATCGTAAATAGGAAAATAGTGATAGTAGAGAAAATGATTTTATCAGGCTGTCTGTTGTTGGGGTGTAACTTCTTGATTGGCGAGAACGGAGGTAGCTTTAAAACTCATCACTCCGGCAACGGCTGATGCGATGGCGAAAACAATAAGAGATACGTATGTAATTATGGACGACAGCGAGAAGTACTCTGCAACGGCAATCAAAGAAAATGCGAAGCAAGAGCCCCCCCACATAATTCCAATGCCAGCTTGTTTAGAAGCGACTCCTAAAGCTTCTGCCCTATTTTCGTAAGCACTAAGCTGGGCAAAACAGGTTTTCCAGACTAACCAGAACAGGCCAGATCCAAACCCCCAGCGTAAATGTCGCGATAACCATTAAAATATAACTCGACGAGAGAATTGCCGAGTACAACAGAATGTATGCAAGCATTTTGATGATGCATCCGAGGCGAATTAACTTAGTTCTGGTGATCCAACTATTGACCTTTTTGGAAAAAAGCAATGCACTGCAGCCTGTTCCAACCGCTTGAAGTGAAAATAATATCCCCATTTGCCAGCCGTTGGCTTCGAAGTTCTGGTGAGCAATAATCGGAATTAGAAAGTTGACGAAAAAAACACCTAATGAATCCAGCCTGATTGGTACTAATAGTGGCGTTAGTTTTACAGGGAAATTTGATTTCACTTAATATCCTTACTATAAAATGGCCAACATCATCCAAATCAGCGACTATGCTGCGAGTCATTAAAAGATGAGGATATATCACTGATTACATCAACTTGAAGATGATACGCAATTTATAATATAAAACTACGTTCGTGATAATTGATAATTTGTGGTCACTCGCAAAGGTCAAAATAATAAATTATTGCGAGGACCATAGACTAAACCTCAGAATTAATAGTGAGCAAATTGTAGGTGTAGAGTTGGTGGCCTGTTCTATAGATATTGAAATGGTGTGGTGCCTGTTTGCTGTTTGAAAAAGCTGATAAATGCGCTATCGCTAGAAAACGCTAATCGATAAGCTACGTCGTTAACCTGTAATCCTTCAGATAATAACTCAATTGATTTCAACAGCCGCCACTGTTGTCGCCACGCTTGATAGGTCATCCCTGTTTCTTTGTTAAATATACGGCTAATGGTTTTGCTACTTGCCCCCAATAGACAAGCTTAATTGGTTTAGGGGGCGGGGCAATGTAGTCTGGAGCATTAAGTTGTATCAGCCAGTGTTGTAAGCGTCGATCAGTCGGTAGGGGAAGTTGCAGTAATTCTTCTTTGGCAGCGTGCAGCTCTTCGAGAAATAAAGCTGTGGTGTTCGTCTGTTCGTTTTGTGGTTTATCCCACGGCCAAAAGGCCATTCTCTCGACCAGTGCTTTTAGCAGTGGACTCACCTCTATGATTATTAGCTCTGAAGGTAGTGATGCATTCAATGATTGGTCAAAGTAGAGAGAGCGGTATTCGATGACATTCGTCATGCGGGCGTAGTGTGGCGTATTGGCTGGGGATCCATGCTGCGCGTGTTGGGGGGGGCAAGACACATCTTATACCGTTTAGCGAGATGCTCATGCAACCTTTGGGTGCATAAAGCAGTTGTCCTTTTTGATGTTGATGCATACCCGAATCATGATTGCCAACTCGTGTAGCGATGCCAATGACCGAGTTTTTCAGTTCATCGACATTGAATACAGTATGTTCATTGAATGCAGCCATTGTCCCAATCTTGATGTTTTATGTTCTAGTTGTGTTATTTGACCATAAGATGATTTCGTAAACTAGCCGTCTTTCCGCAGGTAAGAAATTTAATCGAAAGATAAGAGCTTTTCTTGAAAATAAGAGGTTTATGAAATGAAAGCAAAACCATCGCTAGGCTTAATGGTGGTGTTGATGATGTTCCCGCAAATAGTTGAGACCATTTACAGCCCGGTTTTACCACATATTGCGACACAATTCGGTGTCAGTGTTACAGCGGCAAGCCAGACTCTATCCATTTACTTTTTGGCTTTTGCACTGGGAGTCATCGTGTGGGGGGGAGTGGTTGCCGACAGGCTAGGACGACGCAGAACGATGTTGTTTGGGCTTTCGGTTTATGCCGCCAGTGCAGCGGCTGCCGTATTGGCCCCCCCAAACTTTGAAGCGCTTATGGTTGCGCGAGGAGTGAGTGCTTTTGGGGATTGCGGTTGGATCCGTTGTAACGCAAACCATGTTGCGTGATAGCTACGACGGTACAGCATTAAGCAAGGTATTTTCGTACATGGGGATGGGGATTTCGATTAGCCCGGTGGTAGGTATGATGTCGGGGGGCTTCTTGGCGGAGTGGGGGGGGCATTCTTATGTTTTCATCGCACTGAGTGGTTTGGCATTGGTGTTGTTGAGTGTCAGCATTTTAAAGTTACCGGAGACGATGCCGGCGAATACCCAGGCTTCTGCATTATTTGATTTGTTACAGCAAATGATTCGAGACCGCGGGATTTGGCGTAATGCGTTATTGGTTGCAGCCTTTAATATCTTGCTGTTCTCCTACTATCTGCAAGGTCCTTTTTTGTTTGAACAACTTGGATACAGTTCAAGTCAATTTGGTCGAAGTGGCGTTGTTCTTGCTGTGGGGCACATTTGCTGGCAGCCTGTTAAATAAACGGCTTGTACAGCACGGTTTCACCCCAACTAAGGCTCCTGACTATTGCGAGTATTCTTGGCCTGTCGGGTGCTATCGGTGTCCTTCTATTACAGAGTTCACTTTGGTTCTTGCTCCCGATGGTATTTGCTGTGATGGGTTTTGGAGTTGGTATTCCCAATATTCTCAGTCAGGCGCTGGTTAACTATAAGTCTCAGGCGGGAAGCGCAGGTGCCATCTTTGGATTACTGTATTATTTGATGATTGGTGGTGGCCTTGCGCTAGTTGGCACAGTGCAAAATCTAGGGATAGTATTGGTAGTTTCTGCAGTTGTTGCCCTGGTGACTGTGGCAGTGAGTGTGAGAGCCGGAGCAAAGGCATAATAACTGAAGTGTAATTACGTAAGAATAAAAGCCAGAAAGCCAGTATGATTCTCTCAGCCTGTTCAAATTGATTTCAACAGGCTGAATGTATGGCGAATCGACATTATTTCTTTGTAATGATATCGCGAGATTCGAAGACTTCTTTTGCGGCTGTCATACCATTGATTGCCGCAGGAAACCCAGCATAGACAGACATTTGAAGGATGACTTCACTAATTTCTTTTGGATTACAGCCTAGGTTCAAGGCTCCGCTAATATGTCCTTTTAGCTGGGGGGGTTGGCAGTTCCCCAAGGCAGTTAGTGCTGCAATTGTTGCCAGTTCACGGGTCTTAAAGTCGAGCCCTTCACGCTGCAAGACATCACCGAACGGGTATTCGATCGTGTACTTTGCCAGATCCGGACAGATTTCACTGAAGCTATCAATTAGCCCCTCAGCCGCATTGGGATCAAGTTCATTCAGTTGCTTCAGGCCTTTTGTGTATCTTTCGCTCATATCAAAACCATGCTGCTATCGTTGTTATTCGGTTTAAAAATAACATTATCAATTAGATGAGCCTATGATAATTTTCGCTTCATTAGAAAGCTGAAAGCAGGAAAAAAACGGTCATGCTAATAACGGCGGTGAGTAAGACACTTTTCAGTCTCCAAGCAACAATACTGCCACAAGGGCTGCAACCAAATAGGGATTATGCCAAGAGAGTGCAAGTTCGCCTTCTGGTAAAAACACGATAGGAGCCCAAATGGCCGTGAGTACCGCAGGGCTAGAATAGCTAAGTAGCTTTTGTGCCTGGGCATTGAGTCGCAGCGGAAGTTTTGGCTCCAGGAACAAGTAGCGGCTGGAGAATACGAGCAAAGTCATCGCCAGAATAGTAAGCCAGATCATGCGTCTTCTCCCTTGTTTTTTTGGTCTGCAGCTTTATTAGGAGCGGCATTGCCAAAGTACTTGTCATAACTGTAACCGGCGACCATTGCAGCAAGGCTTGCCAGCATCAAGCCGCCTTCTACGTTATAGGCCTGCATGACAACAGAAAGGATCATGGCGACAACCACCGAGACTAGTACCGATGCATTTTTGACTGTAGGTACGACAAGGGCAATGAATGTGGCCGCGATGGCAAAATCTAACCCAAGAGTGTCCAGGTTGGGAATAAACTTGCCCGCCACAATGCCTGCAAGCGTAGCTAGGTTCCAACAGATATAGAACCACAGGCCTGCCCCCCCCAGAGCATACCAGCGGTTAAATTTCTTGGGAGATTGATGACCACAAAGAGCAAAAAGCTCGTCGGTGAGCAAAAAGCCCAAACCAATCCGCCATTTCAGCGGTAGCGTGCTGATCTTGTCGCGCATAGTGATACTGTATAGTAAGTGGCGCGAGGTAATGAACAGGGTGGTCATCAAAATTGTCGCCAAGCCTGCACCTACTTTTAATAGTCCCGTCGCAACGAGCTGGGCTGAGCCTGCAAATACAATTGCCGACAGCGCTTGGCTTTGAAGCGGGTCAAGGCCGATATCAATTGCGAAAGATCCTGCCAACAAGCCCCCCCATGGGATCACCGCAACACAGAGCGGACTGACTGCTAGCGCTCCTTGCTTGAACAGAGAGCGCTTTTCCTGTGATGTCTGTTGCTGGTTACTTGTATCTGTCATGTCGGTTGTAATGGATGTTTGCATTGTGTGTTTCTTCATTATTATCAGTGATACTTTTCACTTTAAGAACTAACCACGATACAAACTTGTACGTTATTGCTCAATAGCGGAAGAGATTCCGGCACGAAGACCGCTATCAACGAGCAATTTGCTTGGCAAACTGTCCGGGGGGGGTAATACCCATTGCTTTTTTGAAATGCCGGTGAAGGTGGCTTTGATCGTGAAACCCGGCCTCTTGAGCTGCGTCCGAAACGGTGTGCCCTTGTCTGATTAGCTTCTTTGCTAGCCGCAAGCGAGCCTGAATTTGGTAGGCGTGCGGTGGAAATCCGTATTCCTTCTGAAATGCTCTTACTAGGTGGTAAGGGCTGAATGAGGCAAGGTTAGCCAGCTCTTGCAGCGAGATATCGGCGCTTGGAAAGTCATCAAGAAATTCTTTGACCAGCTTAAGTTGCCGCTGTGCTTTTGATATGTCCTGGGGGAGTGGTTGGTCTCTTGCCATGCTTACACATAAGCTTGGTGAGCACACCGTAGAGCAGTGTCTCCCTGAGCAGGCGGTTGGTTGATTTTTCTAGCGTTTCAAAGACTAGCCGTAACTGGTTGGCGAGTTCGGGATCATACACAACCGGTGAGGGGGAAGTATGGTGATCCATTGCTTGATAGGCCGGAAGCTAATTCATGGCTAATGGTTTCAAACTGATCGGGGAGGGGATACATCGCCTTATAGGACCAACCGCCTTCGGTAGCCGAGTGGCCGCTGTGTACTTCATCAGCATTTACCAGGATGATGCTGCCTTGTGGTGCAACATGGTTACCACCCCGTGCGATAAAATTGCTGGGCACCATTTTCAATAACTCCGATCGTGTAGCCTTCGTGGCTGTGGCGCGAAAAATTCTGGCGGTGGTAGTCGGCATCAAGCAGATCAATACCGCCCAGCTCATCGGCAATGCTAAAGGTAGCTCGCTCTTTCGTAGGCGACTGTTTTTTCTTTGAATCCATTTCTTTTGCTTTCTCCATCGCCTGTTGTTCTTTATCTATTTGTGAGTATAACGAAGTGATGCCTCATGCGTTTGTACAAAATTGCTTTTTGATAAGCGACAAGAATATGGATAACTAAATGCTTATTTGTGATCGCGAACCCTAATTTATTGCGTGTAAGCATAGTTAGCAGAGTTTTAACTCGGTGGCTTTAGGGCTAGAATGTGCCTTCTTTTCGCCCATAATGTGGGCTGTCTTCCTTAGAATGAAAAAGGCGATAGTATGATCGAACGTCTGGAAACCAAGCAACGTATGAGCCGTATTGTTAAGCACAACGGTACTATTTATCTTTGTGGGCAAGTGTGTGCTGATGCTACGCAAGGCATCAAAGAACAAACAGCAACCATGTTGGATAAAGTAGAAGCCTTGCTTGAACAGGCAGGTAGTGACAAAGAGCACATGCTCTCAGCTACCATCTATATCAAAGATATGAAAGACTTCGCTGAAATGAATGATGTGTGGGACAACTGGGTACCTGAAGGCCACGCACCTGCTCGCGCATGTGTTGAAGCGAGCATGGCTCGTGAAGCTTTGTTGGTTGAAATCTCTGTGGTTGCAGCAGAGAAATAAGCACTTACATCAAGTGTGTCTATAAAGTTGAGCAGGTCTGATTCTTTCAGGCCTGTTTTATTAAACGCACAGACAAGTAAATTCTGCTGCTTAGTGATCCCTCATTGAAATTGCTTACCTTCCTCTAATCTTAAACCTCTCGCCCCCGCTACTCTTTGGTGCTAAGCAATTTTGTCAGCAGTTCATTGAGTTGATGCTGTTCTTGTTCCGTAAGCACTGAAATAGCTTCTTGCTCATGGTTATGTAGCTTTTGAATGATTTCATCAATCAGTACTTTGCCGCGCTCTGTCAGTTTGACTAATTTGCTGCGCTTGTCTTCTGGATTGTCAATGCGCTCAATGAGCCCCCAATGTAGTGATACGACTCAGAACTTTTGTTAAGCCCCCAGAGCTAAACAGCATTGAACGGTAGAGCTCGGTAGGGGTCAAGCAACAAGCCTTACCTTGGCGGCGAAGTGCTGCCAGCACGCCGAAATCTGCGCGTTGAAGATCATATTTGTCGAGAATAGTGATTAAATCCTGTTGATGATAATCGTGGATACGATGTATCCGAAGGATCGCGGGAGAACATTTTTCGGCAGACAGTGGCCAGTTTTCTTCAATTTTATTCAAGATGTTAGCGACAGTTTCTTGTTTGATCATCATCTTTTCCTCCTGATCACCATTCAAATATATCTTGCTAGAAAGATAATTGCTAGTTAGTATCTTTCTAGAAAGATAAATAAGAGGTTTTCATGAATAAAAAGATGTCAACATCGTTGATAATGTTGCTTGCTGCCGTTTTCGCAATGTCCCCCCCCTTTGCAATTGACAGCTACTTGCCTGCTATTCCTGCAATGGCGGCCGACTTGAATATCGAAACGTCAATGGTGTCAGTGACAGTCAGTATTTATGTGCTTGGTATGGCGATTGGCCAGTTATTTGGCGGGCCGCTTTCAGATCGGTTTGGTCGTAGACCGATAATGGTTGCAGGGCTGCTGATATTTTCGGTCGGTAGCTTATTGATTGCCAGTGCCGAGTCTATGGAAATGTTATGGAGCTGGCGTGTTATACAGTCTATTGGCGGTGGGATTGCGGTAGTCGGTGTGCCTGCGACAATTCGTGATAATGCCGAAGGCAAAGAAGCTGCCCCGGTTATTTTCACTGGTTGCGCTGATCATGATGTTGGCGCCTTCTATAGCCCCCGACCGTTGGAACGATTGTGTTAAAAACATTGGGCTGGCCTTCGATCTTTATCATATTGAGTGCTGTCGCTGTTGTTGTCGCCGTTGGAGCTGCAGTCGTTATGCCTAAAGCCGAAAAGGTGACAAAGAAGAAAAAATCTGGCGGCTATATCTCGGTCATCAAAGAGCGTCGTGCACTTGGTTACCTGCTAGCACAAGCATTTGGCTATGCCGTACTGATGACCTTTATTACCAACGCACCATTTGCCTATATCGAACACTTCGAAGTAACGGTTGAGATTTTCTCCGGATTATTCATAGCCAATGTTGTAGGTATTGTTATTGTTAACCGTGCCAATAGTTTGCTGCTGCGTGTCTATGAGCCGGCAGTCCTGCTGAAAGCGTTTCTTGGTATGCAATTGATTGGCGGGGTTACGCTCGTTGGTTCGATGATTATTGCTCCTGAAAACCTTTGGTTTGCAGTCGTTGGTTTTGTGATTTCCATTGCAGCCAATGGCGGTATTATGTCCAACTCCAGCGCCTGTTTTATGCGATTTTTTGCCAACAGCGCTGGTGTGGCATCAGCATTACTCGGTGCCGTTCAGTATGGTGTTGGGGCGGCAGTCAGTGCGCTAGCGGCGATGCTTAGTGTTGATACGCTTTGGCCAATGATCTTAGCAATGTTAGTTTCGACCTTGATTGCGCTGACTGGGGGGGCATTTGTGAGTTCACGAGCTGAAGCAGACAATCAACAAGACGGCCGTTCGGCAGAAGTAGAACACCAGGCAAAGTAAGTTGCAGGGTAATGTGTTGAGCAAGGTGCTAGGTATGGGTTGAGGCATAAGGTGTTGGATACATGGTAACAAAAGCACATTCTCTTTGTTAAAGCATGCTTAACGGCTGGTATGACTATTCTTAATAGCGTACGAATCTAATCTCAGTACAAGTTGGTGACCGAGTTAAGACTGTCAGCGGAGACAGAGTATGTCAGAAGAGAACATGCCGAATGTTCAGGCTGAACCCGGCGAGCGAATAGCCCCCAAAGCAGGAAAGCCCAAACGGGTAAAAAAAGAACGTGCAGAGAAAGCAAAGAAGGATAGGCCACCGGCAGATAAGGTTAAAAAGCTAACCGTTATGGTATTGCTGGTTTGCATTGGTTTATTCGTGTTCTATGTATTAGCTGACCGTTACATTCCATCAACGGACATGGCAAGAGTTAGGGGGGTATGTGATCCCTGTTACGCCTTTGGTTTCCGGTCGCGTTGTTGATGTGATGGTTGAGCCGAACGATGTTGTACAGCCCGGGGCCCCCTTGGTCCGGATTGACCCGGCAGATTACCAGCTGGCCGTTCAGGAAGCAGAACAAGGCTTGGTGAAGGCCGGGCAGGGGGGGGTCGGGGGGGTGCAAACTGCGTCAGTTGCTTCAGCTCAGGCCAAGTTATCTGCTGCACTAGCAAACCAGGCACATGTCCGTACTCAGGCTTCGCGTATATTGGCCATGGCAAAAAAAGGCATTGTGCCAAAGGCCGAGGCTGATAAAACCCGAGCTGCACTAGCGAGTGCCAAAGCCCAAGTTGAAACGGCGCAGGCCAATCTTGAGCAGGCTAAAACGCAGCTTGGCTCGGCGGGTAAGGAAAATAGCGCCGTGAAGTCGGCATTGCTGCTGTTGCAAAAGGCGCAGATAGATCTTGAGCGAACTGTATTACGAGCACCGGCCATTGGTGGGGGTGTCCAATTTCAGGCTGAATGAAGGTTTTTATGCCCAGTCTGGCCAGCCGTTACTCACTTTTGTTTCAGGCGAAGATGTCTGGATTGATGCCTATTTTCGTGAAAATAGCATAGGCAACATGATCGTCGGAGATGAGGTCGAAATTGTTCTCGATTTTGCGCCGGGTAGAGTGTTCAAAGGCAAAGTCGCTAGCATTGACTGGGGTATTAGCTGGGGGGGGCAAAGTGAACAGGCTGGTCAGCTGGCGTCGGTGACACCGCAAACGGGTTGGCTGCGGCAAACACAACGTTTTCCTGTGGCAATACGCTTTGATGATGATACTGCCCGAGGCTTTCGAAGGGTTGGAGGACAGGCTGATGTAATTGTATATACCCAAGACAGTTCGGTACTGAATATGTTTGGCCGGGTATGGATCCGATTAATGAGCTGGCTATCGTATGTCAGGTGATACGTATGTCAGATGATGCCGGGGTTATTAACTCGATAGAGCAGCGGCGCTATTATCGCCGAGTGATCCGCTATGTATTGGGTATTGTGGTCGCGTGCGGGTTGGCATTTGGTATTGGCTGGGGACTCTCATTTATCCTGCCTGTTTTCCTCGCAAAATTTTTGGCGGACTATCCGGTATCAAGCGTGAGAGATTTCAACAGTTACTTCTTGCGATGGTGCTAACAGTGCTCGTGGGGGGGCTAAGTGTGAGTATGGGCGTGACTCACTACCCTGTGATTTTGTTGCTGCTCGTTGGCCTCTTAATGCTATATGCCTACTATTTGTTTCTTGATCCTCGCTGGAATTTCTTTGCGACTATATTGATGATTGCCGTGATGTTATTGCCGTACCTAGGGATCATCCATTCTGGGTTGGCAATGTATGTTGGGGGGGCTGGTCTGATCTTCTCAGGTGTCTTGGCTGTAATTGGCTTCGTTTTCCTTCATTGGCTGCTTCCGGAAGACGAACAAAAGGAGGAGTCACCTGCTACGACTCCAATATCGTTAACTCGACAACAACGGTTTGAAGAAGCGTTAAAAGCACTGATTGTTGCCTATCCTGTTATTGTTTATTTCTATTATTTCCAGATAAACGGCGCTATTTTGACTATGGTGTTTATTGGAATTTTGTCGCTACAGATAACAGCGGTGAAAAGCATGAAGATCAGTATCTTTTTACTGCTGACCAATGGGCTAGGGGG
>LLEM01000084.1_pt1 | contig 21834 bp, 30 predicted proteins | sample 595841 | NCBI WGS metagenome assembly LLEM01 (sample SAMN02919313, study PRJNA255460) | bioreactor metagenome | biome: chemostat; feature: culture 2012_10.2; material: sediment; isolation source: day64 10degC chemostat 2012 inoculated with Wadden Sea sediment taken from... | place: Germany: Bremen ...
GTAAACCCCCCCAATGCAGATTTCACCGTGTTTAATTTCTGGATTAGCTTTCAGATAAGCAATAGCCGTGATGATTTCAGCGATACCAGCCTTGTTATCAGCACCCAATAGTGTTGTACCATCAGTGGTAATAATATTGTGACCATGTAACTTATTTAGGTCAGGATACTGAATCGGTGATAACACCTCATCACCTATACCGAGGGCAATATCACCACCTTGGTAGTTTTCGACAATCTGAGGCTTAACATCTTTGCCTGATGCATCTGGTGCTGTATCCATATGTGCAATGAAGCCAATAACAGGCACATCATGGTCAACGTTTGCTGGAAGACGTGCCGTCAAATAGCCGTTATCATCCAGTTCGACATCAGAAAGCTCGAGTTCAATAAGCTCTTGTTTTATCTGCTCAGCTAGCACTCGCTGCCCTTCAGTACTCGGGCAGTGGGCGACTGATGAGTTAGATTGAGTCTCAAAGCTTACATAACGCAGAAATCTCTCAATTAATTTATCCATGTCCCACTCATTAGTATTGGTGATTAGAAGTGCTGATTCATTGATGAGGCGAAATTCATGTAACGCTTGCCTCAGAAGTACCGAGCAAGTATCGGGGACTCGGCAGCAAAATGAATTGCGATGAATCAGTTTCCAGTGAATTGTATAAATTTATTCCAATATTGAGACACACATTGCTTTACAGCCAATTAATATACATATGACTATAGGTTTATATCGCTATTCCCCATACTTTTCATATGCAAAATCACGCTTTCAGCTGTCATTGATGGATCATTGAAGAAACGAAACAGTTCGCTTGTCGCCGCTTTTTCGATAAGTGGACTAACGGCCATTGAATCAATGATGCTCGGAACCAGCGTACCAAGCTGATCTGCGGTATTAAAATCACGTCTGGATTGCAGTGAACAGGCATTGAACCCTGATAACGAAATATCCGAGCGAGCCGGTATGGCCCCCCCTTTGCCAGATTAAACTCTCTAAGAAACTCAGGGTTAGAAACAATACCTGCTATCTGGTTGGCTCGCTCTTCATCTAACAAGGGGGGGTTCTTAAATAGCGCAAAGCTATCCATATTGTAGATAAAGCCGGGCTGATTTGACGGTGTCGGGGTAACAAGAAATGGAATCGGGAAATTTACCTTCAATCGCCATCAGCTCACCCGCCACCCAATCACCAGTGATTTGAAATGCACGCTTACCGGACAATAGTTCCTGAGTTGCTTCTTCCCAGCGCTGGTTGGTTAAATCCGGCAATACAATTGAACTGATCTGCCGAAACTTATCCAAGGCCTCAAGTGTCAACGGGCTATCCAACACATCTGGTTCAAGCTCAATGAACGCACGGCGATAATAGTCAGGCCCTCCCAAACCAAACGCGATATTTTCAAACAACTGAACCACTTGCCATGCTCATTGCCCAGTGCCAAAGGCGCTATCCCGCGCTGCTTTAGCTGCTGAAAAACCTTTATCATTTGATCCCACGTTTGAGGCACCTTAAGTTGATAACGATTAAGAACATCATGGTTAACCCATACCCAGTTCAACCGATGAATCGTAATGGGGACAGCAACATATTCCCCCCTTGAACTGGTGAATATCACGTGCCAACGGCAACAAATTCTTGTCCCACTGATTGTTGCTGGCCACCGTATTCAGTGAGTGCAAAAAACCGAGTGCTGCCCATGATTTAATCGCAGGCCCTTCTAGCAGCGCCATATCAGGAGGGTTACCTGCGATAGCCCGCGCCTGTAAGATCGACTTGGCTGTATGGCCGCCGCCCCCCCGAACAGGTACATTCATCACATCAAACCCCCCCGCCTCTTGTAAAGTCCGCTTCACCACCGCTGCAGACTTTGCTTCACCCTGTGAAGTCCACCAATGGAGAAAGTGGACATCTTGCCTTGCCTGAGCAGAGAACACACTCCCAATAAATAACGCGATAATTATTAGTCTCATACATCTCTCGCAAATGATAACTGGACTTCAAGCCCCCTGTTCATCGTGGTTAATAAGCTTAAGGTCACCACCGTGGGATCGGGCGATGCTTCTTGAAATCGTTAATCCAAGTCCGGACCCTTTTCCATCATCCGTTCGACTCTGTAATAAGGTTCGAACACTTTCTCAAGTAGCTTATTGTCGATACCGGGGGCCGTAATCACGAATAGTAAGTTTCAGTAAATCAGGTGAGTCTTGAATGTTGATCTCAACCTTGTTGCCATATAAAACCGCATTGTCTACCACATTATAAATACATCGTTTAACCGCTATCGGTTTGCCCAAGTACTTCTTCACTTTCGGTATGTCATTCAGGGCAACACAATGGGTTTGGCGGTTATAGTAATCTGCACAGTTACACAGCAACTGATGAATATCGATCCATTCTGGCTCCTCATGTATGTCGGTATCTCGAATACACTGAAGTGATCCCTTAAGCATTAAATCAACTTCATTCAGCAACTTCTCAAACCGTCGCTTGGTCTTTTCATCATCCAGCATTTCGGTACGCAGTTTTAGGCAGGCCAACGGAGTCTTTAGGTCATGCGAAATCGAACTAAAAAGCATTTCGCGATCCCGAATATAGGCTCTTACCCTACGGTTCATCTTATTAAAGGCATGAATGGCGCTGCGGGTTTCCTTGCTACCTTCTTCCTTTATCTCCGTTGTGGTGAACTGAGATCCCATCAGCGTTGCTGCCTTGGCGAGCGATTTTATTGGCCGGATCTCTCTTTGCAATATCCATGCAGTACATAGCATGAGCAATATAGACGTAACAGCCAGGAACAATAGCTGTCGTTTATCAATAAATTGACTTGTTAGCGAAGAAAACGGTACTGGCAGTACCGAAGCAATGTAGAACCATTCATGATCTGACATTTCAATCTGCATAACGACAATTGGCAAATCTAACTCGCCAAGTACCAAACTATATTTAGTCCATATCTCAGGCAGTTCGGCCAACTTTATTCCGGAGTTAAATACACGTATGTCATCTCGTTGTGTGATTGTCACATGAACACTTTTTGCCGATGACAACCTTTCAAACAACACATTTCCTGTAAATTCTGAAAGCCATTTAGTAAATGTAAGATCTGGAAGATCATCTATATCAATTCTTTTATTATTGATTGATATAAAGAAACGAGTTCCTCCAACTTCTCTCAGTTGGTTAAGTATGAGGTGTCGATAATTAAGAGGTAGAGATTGGAAATAATTATATGTATCCGCAGCTGCATTGGAGATATTAAGCATTGTATTTTTAGCATTATTTTCTTTTGTTGCAGCATTCGTCTGATACCAAATAAGACCTGCGAGTAATTCTGCGATAACAATAGCAACCAATAGCGTTATACCCACTCGGAACGTAATTGATTTAAAATACCCTAATTTCACACAGCAACTCCCCAAACCCAGCGATTACACTTCAGACAATGAATCAATGGCAAGCATGTACCCTTATTTCGGACAGTTATAATAATTGAGCGATCATCATCATGGAGGTGCTTACGTAACCGACTCATTTGCACGTCAATCCCTCTTTCCATCGGATCGACTTCACGTCCCCCCAAACACACTGTGCAATTTCATCCCGACTAAGAAGCTGGTTTGGATGCTGCAACAATAGAGTGAGCAATGAATAATCAGCACCAGACAACTGCACTACCTCACCATTGGCATGGTTCAGCTGTCGTTTAACAGTGTCAAAAGTCCATTCAAGGAAGCTGATTTTACGATTAAATGGTGTATTTGAGCTGAATTGGCTTCTACGAAGTAGCGCTTAATTCTGGCCAATAACTCTCGAGGGGCTAAACGTCTTCGTTATATAGTCATCGGCACCAATTTCTAGTCCGGCTACCCGATCCGCCTCATCGCAAACGGCAGTCAGCATAATAATAGGAATATGTGATTTAAGTCGTATTTTACTGCACAGTGTTAAACCGTCATCACCGGGTAACATGATATCTAGGACAATTAAATTCGGTTCTTCTTTATTTAATAACTGCCACATTTCATCGCCATCGGCAGCCGTAAGTACATTAAAGCCTGAATATCCTAAATATTCGCTCAGAGCATCACGAATTTCTTCACTATCATCAACTACTAATATTGTTTTTCTTTCCATGAAAAATTCTCTAAACGTCGTTGAAAATGCTTTTAATAAAATTATCAGTCGATACTTGGTTATCGTAGCATCTTGTCTCCTTCCTGTTCTATCATTACTCCACCATATTTGTAAGAGAACACTTACAATTATACCAAGCAGCGCCAATAAATTATTTGTAAGTTCCTCCTTACAAAGCACTAACAATTCTAAACTTCCGTTAATTAAGAATCCTGTAACTTATGTTGGGTGAGTGTTTTATATAAATATCACCGTCAAACATAAGGAAAGCCATATGACAACTGAGGCTACATTGACGCCAACCAAAGGCATGTCAATATTATCTGCTTTGAAGCAGGCCGCTTCAAAACTCTCAACCATAGGGAAAGCATTGATGCTTCCCATCTCCATCTTACCTGCGGCTGGTTTATTACTGGCCTTTGGTGAAAAGCTCGATATCCCACTGATGCTGAATGCGGGTGGCGTCTTGTTCGACAATTTACCCGTATTATTTGCAGTAGGTGCAGCCGTTGGTTTAGCGAAAGAATCAGGCATTGCGGCATTAGCAGCGCTAGTCGCGATGCTTGTCATGAACGTCACCATAAGTACTAACCTGGGTATTACACCAGAAATGACCAGCGAAGGTGCCTATGCAATGGTATTGGGGGGGATCCCAACCTTACAGATGAACGTCTTTGGCGGTTTGATCTGCGGGATACTCGCTGCGAGTATGTATAACCGATTCCATGATATACAGCTCCCCCCCGCGTTCTTAGGCTTTTTTGCCGGAAAGCGCTTTGTACCGATTGCGACCGCACTGAGTGCTTTCGTACTTGGCTTAATTCTGCCGAGCTTCTGGATGTACATTCAGGCTGGCATTATCGCCCTATCAAATGTGGTCAATGGTGATAACCAAGCCCTTTCTACCTTTGTATTTGGCTTCACTGAAAGAGCGTTAATTCCAACAGGTTTACATCATATTTGGTACCCTTCTTTCTGGTTCTCTTTTGGTGAACACACCACTGAAGCAGGCGCGGTTATTAACGGTGACCAAACTATCTGGTTTAAAATGTTCGCTGAAGGTGTGAAAGACTTTGGTTCTGATACCTATCAGGGCGCGGGTAAATTCATGCAAGGTGAATTCCCGTTAATGCTATTTGCCCTGCCTGCCGCTTGTTTGGCGATGTACCATGAAGCGAAGACGCAAAACAGAAAATATGCTGCCGGTATCTTATTCTCAGCCGCATTAACATGTTTCTTAACCGGTATTACCGAACCTGTCGAATTTACCTTTATCTTTGTTTCACCACTGTTGTATCTGTTTAATGCTATCTGCACAGGTTTCGCCTATACCTTCATGTACCTGCTTGATGCACACCTCGCAAAAACGTTCTCTGCAGGCTTTATCGATTACTTAACACTGGGCATCATGCCTTCATTTAGTGGCTTTGAAACCAACTACTTCGCTGCTGTGATTGTTGGTGTACCAATGGCTGTCCTGTATTACTTTGTATTTCGTTTCGTCATCCGTAAGTTTGACGTACAAACTCCGGGGCGAACAGATGACGTGAAAGAAGACATTTCACTCAGTGACGAGCAGTTAACGAAGCTAACTCTTGATTTCGTTGGTGGTAAAGGCAACCTAACGTCAGTGACATCATGTATCACGCGCTTACGGTTGGAAGTCGTAGACACTTCTTTGGTTAACGCAAAAGGACTGGAAGATATCGGCGCAATGGGTGTAGTCAATGTAGGCTCGAATGGCATCCAGGTTATTTTCGGGGGCAAAAGCGCAATTCATCGCAGACCAAATAAACAAGGCATAAGCATTAAATAAAAATCCCTCACTCTAAAGTCCAAAGCACATGTCAAGTATTTAGGTATTTGCATGTGCTTTATTTATTCAGGTACTCTAGTCTTCTTATGAAAGTAAATAGAAGCACAAAAAATCAGGCTAAAGTCCTTTAGCCTGATTTTGAATGAGTTCATAGGTTTCGTTAGCGACAGTTAACTCTCTTGTGGGCTAACTTTCTTGAGGAATCCAGGGCGTTACCTTCACGGCACGCTGAGGGAATTGGATTTCTTCACCCCTCAGTAAGGTCTGTAAGCTTAATGACTGCCTTACTGTCTTTAACGGTAATCGTCTTACCATTAGAAAGGCGAACAGGCTCACTCACATCATTCGCAAAATGAACCACAACCCCCACCGACTTCCGGCATAAACCAATTCGAGAACATACCACCTAAACCCGACAACAAATTGTCCATCTGCGGGGTAAGCGCTGCAATTTCGGCTTGGTTAATGCTCTGGCCGTAATCTTTGTTGGCAATAACTTGCATTGAGAGATCGCAAGTAATGCCGTCGTCAATCACAAACGTCACATCAGGGTTTGCCTGACGAAGATTAGAATCTACCGGAACAACCAGTTCATTATTCTCGGGGATCACCAACTCTTCGTAATGCTTTTCTTTTCGCATCGACCCTTTGTGTATTGTACAAACATTACCGTTTTCCTGATTTAACAAGAAAAAGGCAATCCGTACATCATCATGGCCTTCTTTGACATTCTGTTTCAGCTTGCCGTAAAGCGAGCTATAACGCATTTCAATGTTTTGGGCAGAAGCGTCCTGAGCATAGACAGACGCTGTGGCGAACATGCCAGCTAAAAGCCAATGGGTTAACTTCATCCTTTATCCTTGGCGCCAATATTTATTGTTATGTTTGATCATGGACTGTATTTCATCTACATACGCATGACCACGTTCTGAATAGCGGCTTAGTCCTTCAGCAAGCTTTGTACCTTCAATCAACTGTCCGGCACTACGCTGTGCGGCCCCGAATATCACGTAAGTCAGCATAAGCACGGTTTCGATTCACATTCATAAAGTAAGCTTGTACCGATAGATAGGCGGAATCAAAAACGGCCACTTCATGGGAGGCACCTTCAGTTCGAGATGCTGGCACTAAACCGCAACCCGCACGATAACACCATTGACCAAAATAGTTATTACCTTCAACAGCAAAGCGTGATGTTCCCCCACCCCGATTCATTGGCAGCCTGGCTCAATACAAGGGTCTCGGGTAATATATCGACTCGCTTCAACATGTTACCAAGCCACTTCTCGCTGATATTGGTGGCATTATCAGTAGCACTATCACGTTCAAGCGCAACTTGGTACATCTTGCCTAACTTAACCGCGTACTCGCTCTCTTCGCTATCTGGTTTTTCGCCAGCTTCAAGCTTCGACTGAACAGCCAGTAAAAACTGCCGCTCTCGCTCAATACGCTTGTTCTCATGTTCAACAGCAGGTCTAAGAAAATTAAAGAAAGTCGCTTTCTTCTCATTTACATCTTTAATAGCTCGAAAATCAGGCTTTGATGAAAATTCAGCCTTAATTTCCGTATCGTCAATCCCTTCAATAAATTCATTCTTCGATGGTGTTTCACCACAAGCTGCCAAGCCGGTGATCAGCGCCAATAGCGCAAGTTTTTTTGTTGATTTTATCACGCGTCAAAAACCTTAGAGTCATCCTTTGTTGAATTGTCGTCATCGCTGCCTTTCTTCATGGTTGTTACCTGCATGGTAATACCGAACAGATTACGGTAAATAATCCCTTTAACATTGAAGAAGAACGGAATCGTCCAAATCAGGCCAATACCGGCAGTCGCGAAAGAAATGAAGAACAGAATAAGCACAGCGAGATAAATGGCAGTCATCGGCATGATCTTCTTCACTGTCGCTACCAATGAATACTGAATCGCTTTAAGCGGCGTTATACGTTTCTCGCACACAAGAATGATAGCCATGCTAAAGCCCATAGACAGGAACAAGCCAACCAGCGGAAAAAGAGCATTTCCGACACCTTGCAGTGAAGAAGTCAGCAACATGGTAACAACAGAGACCAATGCAAACGGAAAACCTTTGATAAGGTGGCTTGGTTTGGTTGGCAAGCCAACCGCATGGTTCAGCGCCATAAGGCTAACGCCTACATACAGTGGCGCACTCAACACATCTGACCAAAAATTCGCCATATATCCAGCTTGCACAACATCTGCGGAAATTTCGCCTCCGGTGATAATTGCATCAAAGAAAAGTGCTGCATCACCAAGCTGTACCTGCAAACCAAGCATCAACAGCGCAACCTGCGCCAGAAAAAGGCCGATGATGGCCGGGAGAAAAGAGATAAAATTCTTGCCCGTCACCTTCCAAGCTTCCTGAAGTACTGCGAAAGCTTGAAGTTCAGTATCACCCTTCATGCTTTATCAATCGAGCCACCGACATGGAAAGTTTTGTTGTTCATTCTGTTTTCATCAACGAATCTGTAATCATAGAGCCGTGATTGTACGCTAGCTGGCCAGCATATAAAAATCGAAGTGAGGATAAAATGTTTAACATATATGAAAAACACTGAAATTCTAAACGGTTAAGCTCATATCGCTACCCAATCGAGCTCTTCACTAGCATTACGCTACATTTAAACCCGCTATAGTTATTGAGCTATCCCGCAAGGCAAAGAAATAAACAGCTATGTTTGTCAACGCGACAATGAGTTACTGGCAAGCTATGGTCATTGTTTTATGGGAAAAAAATCCAATTTTTGGTGATGCTAAATCTAATCGTTGCGCACTCAAAAACTGAAGGCCCAATATATAGCAAAAAAACCATGAAAAAACGCTTTAATTTACCAAGTTAGAGGTCTATTATGCGCCTCCTAAAATTAGCCTTTATGTTGGGGTGACAACGTGAACCCCCCTAGGTGGAGATAACGTAGAATTGAACGCTGCACAAACAACTAGAAAACCAGTGATTCAGCTGACAGGGCTGAGCAAGAGTTTTGATGGAAAGCAAATCATCACTGGTCTCGATCTGAACGTTAACGATGGTGAGTTCCTGACTATCCTTGGCCCTTCGGGCTGCGGTAAAACAACTGTATTGCGCCTTATTGCCGGTTTTGAAAATGCAGATGCTGGCCAGGTAATTATTGCCGATAAAGACGTTACCGAGATCCCAGCCGAACACCGTCACGTCAATACTGTATTTCAAAGCTATGCGCTTTTCCCGCATATGACAGTGTTCGACAATGTTGCGTTTGGCTTACGTATGCAGAAAGTTGCGAGAGTGAAATCGAGCCTCGTGTAATGGAAGCACTATGTATGGTGCAGCTAGAGAGTTTTGCTTCTCGCAAACCCCATCAGCTTTCAGGTGGCCAACAACAACGTGTGGCGATTGCCCGTGCTGTTGTCAACAAGCCAAAAGTGCTGTTGCTTGATGAGTCTTTGTCTGCACTTGATTACAAGTTACGCAAACAAATGCAAATCGAGCTCAAGCAGCTACAGCGCAAACTGGGGATCACTTTTATCTTCGTGACTCACGATCAGGAAGAAGCCCTATCGATGTCTGATCGTATTATTGTTATGCGTGACGGAAACATCGAGCAAGACGGCTCACCACGTGAAATCTACGAAGAGCCAAAGAACCTGTTTGTCGCGCGTTTTATTGGCGAGATCAATGTCTTCGATGCGACGGTAAAAGAGCGTCTGGACGAGCAACGTATTTTAGCTAATGTCGAAGGCCGTTCGTCTCTTCTACATTGCAAACTGCCGTTAAACAATGGTGACAAGGTTAAAGTATTATTGCGCCCGGAAGATATCCGCCTTGAAGAAATCAACAATGGCGAAACGGCAAATGGCATCATCGGTTATGTGCGCGATCGTACCTATAAAGGGATGACATTAGATTCAGTTGTTGAGCTGGAATCTGGCACGTCTGTCATGGTTAGCGAATTCTTCAATGAAGATGATCCTGATGTTGATCATTCGCTAGACCAAAAAGTCGCGGTTACCTGGGTGGAAAGTTGGGAAGTGGTACTTGCAGATGAACAAGAAACTTAATCTTCAGAACATCATCATCACTGTTATCGTTAGTTGGCTGTTGCTGTTTGTATTTATACCCAACCTGATGATTATCGGCACCAGTTTTCTGACCCGTGATGATGCGAACCTGATCGAAATGACGTTTACGTTCGATAACTATATTCGTTTAGTCGATCCGCTTTACGCCAAAGTCATGCTGCACTCGTTCTATATGGCGCTGGTGGCTACCTTGCTTTGCTTGGTCATCGGCTATCCATTTGCTTACGCGATTGCCAAAATGCCGGAGAAATGGCGTCCGTTTATGCTATTTCTGGTAATTGTTCCTTTTTGGACCAATTCCCTGATCCGAACCTATGGTCTGAAGATCATGCTGGGGTACCCGCGGCGTTTTCAACAATGCCCTGCTCTACCTGGACATTATCGACAAACCGATCCGCATTATGTACACCGAGTATGCGGTAATGGTTGGACTGGTCTATATTCTGCTACCGTTTATGGTGCTACCGCTCTACTCGGCAATAGAAAAGCTCGATCACACCTATATCGAAGCCGCGCGTGATCTTGGCGCCAATAAGCTACAGACATTTATGAAAGTGATCATCCCGCTGACCATGCCGGGAATTATCGCTGGCTGTCTGCTGGTATTGCTGCCTGCACTTGGCATGTTCTATGTCTCAGACCTACTAGGCGGAGCCAAGAACCTATTGATTGGTAATGTGATTAAGAGTCAGGTACTCAATGCTCGAGACTGGCCGTTCGGCGCTGCGACGAGTATCGCTCTAACCATGGCGATGGCTGTAATGTTATATGCTACTATCGAGCAGGTAAGTTGCTTAACCGTAAAGTGGAACTGGAATAATGGGACGCGTGTTTAAATTCAGCCTAGTGACTGTGGTGTATGCCTTCCTGTATACACCAATTATTATTCTGATCGTGAACTCCTTTAATGCCAGTAAGTTTGGTATGAAATGGGGCGGCTTTACGACCAAGTGGTATGAACATTTGGTCAATAATGACAGTTTGATGCAGGCAGCCTGGCACTCGCTCAATATTGCAGTATTCTCTTCGACTGCAGCAGCCATTATCGGAAGCCTGACCGCCGTAGCCCTATTCCGCTACCAATTTCGCGGCAAGCATTTTGTCAACGGAATGTTGTTTGTGGTCATGATGTCACCGGATATTGTCATGGCGATCTCGCTACTGGCATTGTTCATTCTGGTCGGTACGGAATTGGGCTTCCTGACGCTGCTACTTTCTCACATCACATTCTGCCTGCCTTTTGTGGTTGTTACTGTATACAGCCGTTTAAAAGGCTTTGATGTGAAGATGCTAGAAGCTGCGCGCGATCTCGGTGCCAGTGAGTGGGTGATCCTGAAGCAAATTATTCTGCCGCTAGCAAAACCAGCGGTCGCAGCAGGCTGGCTGCTCAGCTTCACCCTTGTCTCTGGATGATGTAATTGTAAGCTCCTTTGTAACAGGGCCAGCGTACGAGATTCTGCCATTGAAGATTTATTCGATGGTAAAAGTGGGTATTTCACCAGAAGTGAATGCACTTGCTACAATTATGCTTATTGTGTCTCTGTTCCTAGTTATATGCTCGCAGCTGCTAGCCAGAGAAAAGATAAAATAATTTAAATCAGCTTTTTAATTGGCCTTGGGCCTGATACTGCAAGTGATTAATCAGCTGATTAATCACTTGTTTTTATCAATACCCTGCTGGGGGGGTTTTGGAGATGATAAACAAATGAAGAAATGGTCCGCTTTTCTGACCGGTACTGCATGTGCAGCAGCTATGTTCACTACTATTGCGAATGCAGCTGATAAAGAATTAGTTTTTATGAACTGGGGGGGTCCTTATATCTCGACAGAGTTAAGAGAACAGTTTACTAAAGAGACTGGTATTAAAGTGATTTATTCGACTTACGAGTCGAACGAGACTATGTACGCTAAGTTGAAAGCACACCCGAAAGGTTACGACCTGGTCGTGCCGTCAACTTACTTCGTTGCCAAAATGCGTGATGAAGGCATGTTACAGAAAATCGATAAATCAAAGCTAACTCATTTCCAAGAGCTTGATAAGAATTACCTGGACAAGCCTTTTGACCCTGGCAACGACTACTCCATCCCCCATGTAATAGCGATGACAGGTCTGGCGGTGAATACCAACATGTATGATCCGGCTGACTTCGATAGCTGGGCCGATTTATGGAACCCGGAGTTTGAAGGTCAGCTCATGCTGATGGATGACACCCGAGAAGTGTTCCATATTGCTCTTCGCAAACTCGGTTATTCCGGTAATACGACAGATCCAAAGCAAATCGACGAAGCATATGAAGAGTTGAAGAAACTCATGCCGAATGTATTGGTATTCAATTCTGATAACCCTGCCGCACCGTATCTAGCCGGTGAAGTTGGCTTGGGTATGCTTTGGAACGGCTCAGCTGCTGCTGCGCAAAAAGAAGGCTTGCCTATCGAGCTTGTCTGGCCCAAAGAAGGCGGTATTTTCTGGGTCGACAGCTTGGCTATTGCTAAGAATGCCGAAAACGTAGAAGCAGCCCATAAGATGATCGACTTTCTTCTTCGTCCCGATATTGCGGCCAAAATTTCTGAAGAAACAGGTTACTTAACTGCCGTAAAAGCGTCTAATGATAAGTATAAAGACAACCCGGCATTATTCCCATCCCAGGAAGATCTGGATCGCGGTGAATGGCAGGATGCTGTCGGTGAAATGAATATTCGCTACGAAAATTACTTCCTAGAGCTTAAAGCTGCTCAGTAATTCCACATCCAAGGCAACCAGGTAATATTTGGTTGCCTTTATCACTACCCCATCTGCTATAATCTCCTTTTAATTCCCCCCCTGTTTATAACCATATATAAATGAAAAAAATGGCTCCTTGGAGTACATTTAATTTCTTTTTACATGTAGGAGAAGCGGTTAGTACCAAACAGTAATATGCCCCCTTAATTGATTAAAGGTGTACTCGTTGTTTAGTGCATTCGCTAGAGATAACTCTCGACACATCCTGATAGTTAGGAGCACAACAAAATGAAAAAATGGTCTTCTTTAATGGCCGGTGGTGTCTGCGCAATGGCAATGTTCTCAAATATTGCAACCGCTGCAGATGAAGAGCTGTATTTCTACAATTGGTCTGAATACATCCCAAGCGAAGTATTGGAACAGTTCACGAAAGAAACGGGCATTAAGGTAATTTATTCGACCTATGAGTCGAACGAAACCATGTACGCTAAGCTAAAAACCCATGGCGAAGGCTATGACCTAGTTGTTCCTTCAACCTATTACGTATCAAAGATGCGTGACGAGGGAATGCTGAATAAAATTGATCGCTCCAAGCTGTCAAACTTTGACGAGCTAGATCCAAACTTCCTACAAAAACCGTTTGATCCAAACAATGACTACTCAATCCCTTATATCTGGGGGTGCGACCGGTATCGGTGTGAATACCGAAATGATGGACAAAGCCGAAATCAGTTCTTGGAGCGACTTCTGGGATCCCAAGTGGGAAGGCCAGTTGATGATGATGGATGATGCTCGCGAGTTCTTCCACATTGCACTTCGCAAACTTGGCTACTCAGCCAACACGCAAAAGCCTGAAGAGATAAAAGCCGCATACGAAGAGTTGAAAAAACTGATGCCGAACGTATTGGTGTTCAACTCAGACTACCCTGCCAACCCATACATGGCTGGCGAAACTTCTCTGGGTATGCTGTGGAACGGTTCTGCTTACATGGCTCGCCAAGAAGGTGCAGCTATCGAGATCGTATGGCCAAAAGAAGGTGCAATCTTCTGGATGGACAGCCTATCGATTCCAGCAGGTGCTAAAAACGTTGATGCAGCCCACAAGATGATCGACTTCCTGCTGCGTCCTGAAAATGCAGCAAAAGTCGCTCAGGAAATTGGCTACCCGACCCCTGTCGCTTCAGCGAAAAAACTGCTGCCAGCAGAGTTTGTTAACGACACAAACATCTACCCACCTCAAGAAGTTCTGGATGCAGGTGAGTGGCAGAACAGTGTAGGTACGGCTAATACGCTCTACGAAGAATACTACCAGAAGCTTAAAGCTGGTCAGTAGTAATACTGAAACGCAATAAGCGATTTTAGAGCAAACTACACCATCAAAAACCCAAGCAGCAGCTTGGGTTTTTTTATTGCTCTCGTTTCACGGTAAAAATACTCAAGAACACATCTGCACTTATTAGATACTACAGCGTCAGCGTGTTGAACATGATCAGATCCAACGCCAATACAGCTCCGGCGAGTACCATCATAGCCAAAACTTTTTCAATCGGTTTACTGAGAAAAGTTACCCCTTGTTCTTTCCTTGAATATAAGTAAAAAGGTAAGCCGCAGGCATAGAGTAGCAGTGACAGAAGAAGATAGTTCATCCCGCCAGCATAGATCAACCACAAACCATAGCCAGAACCGATTGACATCATCAGCACTAAAGAGGCCGAGCGTTGCTTATTTTCCATGGTAACTTTCAGGCCAAAGGCCGCGCACAGCAAATATGGGATCAGCGCCATCGATGAAGCGAGTTGGATCAAAATATTGTACCCGGCATCATTGAGGTAATTAACAATCAAAAATAGTGTGATCAGGCTGTTGGTTAACCGCATCGCGTTCTTGGGGATTTGATTGTCGTTAAGTTTGCCAAACACCGACGGAGCTGTATTGTGTCTCCCTCTGGCAGCCAAGAATAACATCTCACTGGAGATCATAGTCCAAGCCAGTAACGCCCCCCCGCCGACAGAAACAATCAAGCCGATATTTATCAGCATACCGCCCCCCCAGGGACCGACCGCGTATTCCAGAACTTGTGCCATTGATGGGTTTTTCATTCCGGCAAGCTCGGCTTGTGGTACCACCCCGAGCGACAGCAGGGAAACACAAATAAGTAAGGTGATGGTGATCAGAAAGCCCAAAATCGTTGCCCGGCTGACCACTTCCATGTTTTTCGCCCGGGAAGCATATACGGTCGCACACTCTATGCCTAAAAACACCCAGACGGTATAGAGCATGGTGTTTTTTACCTGGCTGGTTATCGAACCAAGCTCTGGTGTGCCCCCCCAAAAATCGATGTTAAACGTATCGACTTTAAACGCTAGAGCAACAAGCAGGATAAATAGCAGGATGGGGGGGATAATCTTGGCGACAGTAACAATGACATTTAGTGTGGTTGCTGACTTAACACCACGTAATACAAAAAAATGTAGCAGCCACAAGGTAATAATGCTGCAAACCATGGCAGGGAATGTACTGCCATTACCAAAGAAGTCGAAAAGCTGGAATGAGCCCAGCGCGCTGTACATTACGACCAGATAGCCGACATTGCCGACCCAAACAGAAATCCAGTACCCCCCCCATGCAGCATTAAACCCGAGGTAGTCGCCAAATCCTTCCCTCACGTAACCATATACACCGTCCTCAATATCAGACCGGTTAATCGACAGCCACTGGAAAATTTTTGCCAAAGTAACCATACCGAAGAAAGTGATAACCCAGGCAATAATAATAGCCCCCCAGCCCCCCGGCTCCCTCAGCCATGTTTTGCGGCAAACTAAAGATCCCGCTACCGACAATCGCCCCTGTTACAAGGGCTGTCATTGGCAGCAATCCCAATTTCCGTACGCTTTTGTCTGTCATAATGCTTTCTCCTAAACAAGAGGGCATCCCTGCCCTCCCCCCCAACAGCGGGTTAAAAGCGTAGCGACATGCAGCTTACGCCACCGTCAACTTTGCGGTATTCCGAAGTATCAACTGTTTCCACCCTGTACCCCAGCTCGCGGATTCTACCCTCTGTGGCCGGATAGCCGCTTGGCATAATGACGGTACCGTTCACCCAGATACAGTTGGCAGCATAGCTTTCGCTCTCGGGGGATTTCGATAATGTTGAGGTGGGCGAACTCTGGCTTATTGATGAATTCCCCGGCGGCAAGCAGATTACCATTTTCCAGATAGGCCAACCCTGTTTTGAGGTGGAGCACCTCCTCCAACGGAACGACATGACCAGACATACCGTATTTCTCCAGTATCGTGATCAATTGGGAGGCACCTTCTTCATTGGTCCGAGCCGACTTACCAATATAGAAGCAATCACCGACCATCATCACATCACCGGCATCGAGGGTTCCAGGAGCTTTGATGTGTTCAATTTTGTCCCCCCCGTAGAAACGGCGCAGCGCCGGCTCAATCGAGTCAATTTCCCCCACGGCGCGTATCGGCACCCGGGCGAGTCACAATGCCGCAATGTTTAGTACAAAGTGCCGGATCTTCAACAAAGACAGAGTCAGGGTAATCCTCAAGCGGGGGAAGCAATAAAATTTCAACACCACATTTTCTTAAAGCATCTAAATACGCGAGGTGCTGTTTCATAGCGAGATCGTAATCGGGTTTGCCATCGTCCGCTGAAGAAATGCCATCAATCAATGCTTTACATGGGGGGGTACGCGCAATAATGTAATTAAACATAGTCAGTCCTTTTTATATTCATCTTTAAAACCGGTGAACAGTCCATAGCGAGAACCGTGCCACATTGATATAACTATTAAAAGCACTGTTAAATCAATAAATTAGAAATTCGCCGAGGTTGAGCTTGCGGATAAATCATGCCGAAATATCATCAGTGATGATATTTCGGCAAAATAAGATAACTAGTTAATTTATTTAATGTATCTGTGAAGAGTTTCGCTAAATTTGTGAAAATAACATGGTTTAATATGACGATAATTCGTCAGTTTGAGATAGGCAAAGATGGAGAAACACCCAGCGAAGATACTGTCGTTGCTCAGCCAAGTGATGACGGTGTTTGACAGTATTTCTAGCTCCTACATTATCATCGACGCATCAGAGACGGTTGTTGCTTATAACGAGGTGAGTTCTAAGCTGGACGGCATCGCCGCAAGTAAGGTTCTCAACCGCAAGTTGCTGGATGTGTTTCCTACCCTTTCCCGAAATTCAAGTTCGATGCTTCAAGTGCTACGTAGTCGTGTACCTATCTGGAACAAAGCCCAAAGTTATCAGGCACCATCGGGTAAGGTGATGACGATGACCTCATCGACTTTTCCCATTCTCGATGTTGATAACACAACGATGTTCGTGATTGAAGTGGTTCATGATATTAGCAATTTAAGGGAATTGACGGATCACGTAATCCACCTGACAGAAACATTGAAGGAAAGCCTGCCGCCGACAAAGCAAAGCCTACAAATTGTCACCGAGAACAAACAACTCAAGCGGCTGCTCAAGGATACAAGAACCTTCGCCCAGACACAGCTTCCGGTTCTGATCGCAGGGGAAACCGGTACAGGGAAAGAGCTGGTCGCCCGTCATATTCATCTCAATAGCAGCCATAACAGTGTTGCAATGGTGACAATCAACTGCGGTGCAATCCCCATCAACCTTAATCGAGAGTACCTTGTTTGGTACGATCAAAGGTGCATTTAGTGGTGCGGAAAACAAGAAAGGATTACTTGAGCTGGCTGATGGCGGTACGCTTTTCTTAGATGAAATTAACTCTATGCCAATAGAAGTGCAGAGTAAGTTATTGCGGGTTGTCCAGGACGGAGCTTTCCGTCCTTTAGGCGGTAACCACGAAAAGACCGTGTCTATTCGCTACATCGCAGCCATGAACGAGCAGCCCGAAGTAGCGATACAGAAAAAAGAGCTGCGCTCTGATCTGTTTTACCGTCTTGGTGTCTGCATGGTGGTGCTTCCCCCGCTACAACAACGGCTCGATGATATCCCGCACCTAGTTGAGTACTTTATCCGCAAGCATAATCCGCTACTCAATACTGCTATAACCGGCTATACCCCCGGACTTTATCCAGTCGCTGGAGTCGCGCCCCCCCTGGCCCGGAAACATCCGAATGCTAGAAAATGTGGTACTGCGTTGCATGCTGACGTGCTCGCAATCAAGTGACAATGTGCTGAATGCATTGCACTTGGGCTCAATACAAGAGCAGTCGATTTCGTTCGAGTCTGCACCCCGCTCATCAAGCGTGGGGGCAGGCAGACAGCCGGGAACCAGAAGAATCGTTGGTCGAACATCTGGCTAGTTATGAAAAGAAACTATTGGTCAATACCCTAACACGGTGTAAAGGTAACCATAGCGAAGTGGCCCGGCAGTTAAAAATCCCCCCCCGAACAACACTGCAGAGTAAACTGCGAAAATATAGCATTAGTAGTTAAATTTAATTGATGTAAACACTGTAGCTCTAGCTCTCACTTAGTCCAATAGGCTGTTAATGGCCCCGGCTTAGCCACTTTGCTGCCGGCCCCCATGCTGCAGTCTTTTGGTGATATATACTCTACCGGAATAGACCAGTCTTTGTGATCAAATGTCACCGGTAATATATGGAGTTGTTCTGAATTGTCTTGCTCAACAAGATGCCTGGGCATATAAGTCCATCCCCAACCCTATCTCGACATTTTTCAGTAATGTCCGGTAATCATTTCCGTACCATACTTGCGACGAAAAAGGCTGCAAATGCGCCTGATGAGTGCCATTGACTCCCTTAATCATCAACTGACGATGTGGAATCAGATCTGGTGGTGAAACACTGCTCAAGCTTGCTAAAGGATGATTTTTGCAAACAATTGGGACAAAAGACAAGTTACCGATATAACAAATATCGGCCTCTTTAATGAATGTCATATCGCTCAAGATGATTCCAACATTCGCCTTACCAGCAAGGACATACTGGATAATATCACTGCTGGACATGGTCACGATATTCAGCGATGTCGCAGGGAAACGAAGCGAAAACTGCTCGATAATGGTGAAAAAACGAGCCACCTGCAGGCTATCCTCAATTGCTAATGTTAGTTGAGTCTCTTCATTATTGGTTAATGCCTTTGAAGCACTTTCAAGCTCATAAGCCTGCTGTAAGATTGCTTCGGCGAAGGTCAGCAGGTGCTTCCCCCTCATCGGTTAGGCTAGGTTTGCGGGTACTTCTGTCAAAAAGAGTCACGTCTAGGTCAATTTCTAAGTTGGAAATCCCCTGGCTTACAGCCGATTGGACTTTTCCTAACTTTCTTGCACAGGCAGAAAACGAACCCAATTTGGCGGCGATTACAAACATATTTAGCTGATCGAGGTTATACATAGCATCACAAATTATGATAGTAACTAACTAGATCTAATCATATATTAAGATACATTAGCCGCATAGATTATCTTCCATGAGTATTAAACGATGTCAGTTAAAGAACGTATTTTACATAGCCTACTTTTTGAGGCGTTTGCCCTGTGTATTTTAATGGGTGCAGCCACACTATTTACCGCTCACAATCCTACTGTTGTCGGAGGTGTTGCTATTGCCTTATCAGTGTTAGCGATGATGTGGAACTACATATACAACTTAGGCTTCGATCGTGTTTTTGGTCATGACCGGTTGTCACGAAAAATAGGAATGCGTATAGCACATGGAATTGGCTTTGAAGCAGGTTTACTCCTGGTTACCATCCGCTGTTAATGTGGGTATTACAAATGGATTTCTGGACAGTGCTCATTCTTGATCTTGGTATTGTAATTTTCTTCTTGGTTTACTCGATTATCTATAACTGGGCTTACGACCAAGTACGCTCAAAAATCACAACACGAGCAACGGCAGTTTAACGGCCTAGATATAAATATCACTTAGACAAAAAGCCCACGGTAGCACTAAGCAACCGTGGGCTTTTAGTTTGATTCCTGCGCTACCTAACTAAGAAAATTGTTAAGAAAGAATCTGTTCCACAAATTCCGGTACCAGCACAGAAGCCGGGCCGTAACGCTTTTCTGCAAACTCGCTTTCTACTTCACTCGGCTCAAGGTTTAGCTCAACCGTATGTGCTCCGTGCATTGCCGCTTCATGAACAAAACCAGCAGCAGGATATACAGCGCCAGATGTACCAATTGAGATAAAGAGATCGGCTTGCATCAGGGCATCATGAATGCGGTCCATACCAATAGGCATCTCACCAAACCACACCACGTTCGGTCGCATTGGCGCCGGCATTTGGCAGCAATGGCAATGATCATCCAATGATATATTCCCACTCCAAATGATGCTCTGCCCTGTGCTGCTACATTGCGCTTTAAGCAGTTCACCATGCATGTGAATGATGTTGTTTGTTCCTGCAGCTTCATGAAGGTTATCAATATTCTGAGTAACAACAGTCACGTTGCCATTAAGTTCACGCTCTAATTTGGCCAGAGCCAAATGGGCGGCATTTGGAGCAACTGTACCGCTCTCCAGTTGCTGGCGACGTTGGTTATAGAAATCTTGCACAAGAGACGGATTTCGACGGTATCCTTCTGGTGTCGCGACATCTTCAATATGATGATTTTCCCACAACCCATCTTGATCGCGGAAGGTACGAATGCCCGATTCAGCTGAAATGCCAGCGCCGGTCAAAATAACGATATTACGATACGGGGAAAAGCATAGATACATCCTTTATCAGCTTGTATAAGCTATTTATACCATTGTTTTCATATGGTTATAAGGTCAAAGTATTCGACATTAGTCTAATGTCTAGTAATTATAAATATAAAGTTATAGTGCATTAAGGTTATTGTCCATATAAAAAGTGTCGACATAAAATGCATCGATATGAAAAAGCCGATGAAGAGCTCCCCATCGGCTTTGATTCTCTTTCAACCACTTACAAGCAAGGCTTAACGGCTACAGGCTTTCCTGCGTCGGTTTGCCTTTCTTTGTCACTTCAAGCTTCTCATCATAACCAGGTTGGTTCTCAGGTAAATCTTTTACCTCTTCAAACCACAGGTCATGATGCTCTTTAGCCCAAGTCTCGTCGACTTCACCGGTGATCATCCCATCCAGTGCCGCTTCCATACCAAATAAACCAATATAGATATGGAAAACAAAACCACAGATCAGTATCAGAGCTGAGAACATGTGAACAAGGTTCGACAGCTCCATATCACGGCGGGTCTGATCAAAGATTGGGAAGTCCAAAATGAACCCACTAACGGTGATAAAGATGCCAAAGAAGATCAACAGCCAAAAGATCGCCTTCTCACCGCCATTAGAGAATCCCGCTGAAGGGGTGAGTCCCTTTATGCTTGCCAACCATGCCGCCCATCTTCATGAACCACTTCACATCCACCATATTGAAGATGCTCTTTCGCCACCACTTGATTAGCACAGTAAGTAACAAGATAGCGAAAATCGGACCAATGTAGTTATGGTATTGCTTGGCGATATAAATTATCCAGCCCCCCCATAACTCAGTAGGTACAACCGGCTTAATAAAGTGTTTGCCATAAACCAGCGTCAGACCACTGAATGCCAAAGTCAGAAACGTAAAAGCCATGCTCCAGTGCAACGCACGATCCATGCGGCTCCAGCGTTTGATCTTGCGGCCTGTTTTCGGCTTGCTCAGCTTTAACGGCCCGACAGTAACATAAGCCAATGCAACCAACGCCAGGCTACCGAAAATAGCCAATGCCCCCCCAATGGTGACATCCACTTCTCTTTGAGAATGAACCACGTCTGTCCCGGTACGGAGATCAGCACTCCGTGCTCCGGTGACTGTGATGTGGTATACCCTTCCTGACCATCCTTGACCATGCGCCAATAGTCGGCACCAGCAAATCCTACGATTTCTTTCTGAATCACAGACTCGCCCAAGCGCGTATTATCAGTGTTTTGACTGGTTTCATTGCTGGCTAACACTGACAGCGAAAACGCCAGCGTGAATGCAGTAACCAGTAATGTAAACCAGCGTTGAATTCGCTTAGTCATTAAAACTCCCGACTGTTTGATAAAACAGTTTTTACCTAACGATGGCTTCAGCCATATTCGGGGGGGCTGAA